>Ga0209689_1001960_pt1 | contig 15422 bp, 13 predicted proteins | sample GraSoiAngelo_149_FD_187119 | JGI IMG/M metagenome (GOLD analysis project Ga0209689, IMG submission 187119) | Grasslands soil microbial communities from the Angelo Coastal Reserve, California, USA - 14_1009_09_30cm (SPAdes) (version 2) | ecosystem: Environmental > Terrestrial > Soil > Grasslands ...
CGAATCGTGCTGGCCCAGCACGTCGACAGTCCACTGGACCTCGAGCGCCGCAACCCCGCCAACTGGCGTGGGTCATGCCATGGTGGGGCGAGCTCGCCGGGACAGAGTGGTTACCACCGCCCGGTGGAGGGTTGGTCGTCGTACCGGACACCGGTCAACGGGCTCTATCAGACGGGTGCCTGCACCCACCCGGGCGGGTCGGTCTCGGGGCTTCCCGGCCGCAACTGTGCCCGCATCCTGCTTGGCGACCTGGGCTCGAGCCTGGCTGTGGCCATCGGCGCCGGAGCCTCGGTGTCGGAATGAGCGCGATGGAAACCACCAACCGAGTGCAGGTTGCGGCCCACCACTGGCGGCCGCGCTTTACCGCCAACGGCATCGACGTCAATGACTTCGATGACACGGTCTTAAGGACGACCGACTGGAAGGACTGGGGTCCCAACTGGAGGGCGGTCGGCGACATGCACGAAACCCTGGGCCGGGAGGCGGAGGCGCGGGGACGGACGCTTTCGGCAGCCCAGGCGTACCAGCGAGCCTCCTGGTGCTATCACCTGGGCAAGTTCCTCTGGTTCGAAGACGTGGCCGTGCACGGCGAGCTTCGTGACCGCTCGGTTTGGGTGTACCGCCAGGCCCTGCCCCGGCTTGATCCGCCGGGGGAGCGGCTCGAGATTCCTTTCGAGGGCCACGTCATCCCCGCCAACCTGCGCCGGCCGCAAGGGCAGGGGCGGCCGCCGCTGGTGCTGCTGGTGCCCGGTCTCGATTCCTCGAAAGAGGAGCTCTTCGCAATCGAAAATGAATTCCTCCATCGCGGCATGGCGACCCTGACCATGGACGGTCCGGGTCAATCGGAGAACTCGGTCCACTTCGCCATCCGTCCGGACTGGGAAACGGTGATCACGCCCGTTATCGATCACCTCGCTCGCCAGGACCTCAAGATCGACCTCGGCCGCGTCGGGCTGATGGGAATAAGCATGGGGGCGATCTACGGCCCCCGGGCCGCGGCCCACGAGAAAAGGGTTCGCGCTGTGGTCGGCCTGGCAGGTCCGTACAACCTGGGCGAGTGCTGGGAGGCTCTCAATCCGCTGACGCGCGGCGGATACATCTTCTATACGAAGTCGGCAAATGAGGCGGAAGCCCGGCGCAAGGCGGACACCCTGAACCTGGAGGGAGTACTCCACCGAATGATGCAGCCGCTCCTGGTCATTCACGGGGCGCGCGACCGGTTATTCCCGCCCGCGCAGGCGGAGCGGATCGCGAGGGAAGCGCCGCACGCCACGCTGGTGATGTATCCGGACGGCAACCACGTCTGCAACAACATTCCGTACAAATACCGACCGCTGATGGCCGACTGGTTGCACGAGCAGCTCACCAAACTCTCATAGCAACGTCACACCCTGCTCGCGAAGCGTCACCGCTCCTGACACGAATCGCCTAAGCTGCCGCCCCTGTATGGTGGTTTGCGCTACAGGGGACTATGGTGGAGCTGGGTGAGGTGGTTTCACTTCTGGCTTGGCGCGCTGGAGCAGCTCCTGGTCGCGTCGCTGGAGCTGCCCGCGGAACCGGGCGAGCGCCATTTCTGGAGCAAGCTGGCACGGCTCCAGTTGATGTATTCGCTGGCCGGGCTGGTGCTTGGCTTCAGCTGCATCATGGGCGGCGTGGTGTTGTTCTTTCATGGGGTGACGGGGACCAGCAGCTGGGTCGGCCGTTTTCTCGGGCTGGAGAGCAGCCTGTCGGATGCGGCCCCCGGCACAGTGCTCTTCGTGGTGGGGCTGCTGGTGGTCTGGATGACCCGCTTCCAGATCAGGGTGGCGGCCAATCGGATGCGACCGAGGAAACCGAGGAAGGCGGCCTGACCGCGGTCAGCTGACGTAGCGTTGATAGATCTCTGCAACCTGGCGCCTGGTCTCGGCCAGGGATCCATTGTTATCGACCACCAGGTCGGCCAGGGCACGTTTTTCGTCGAGCGGCCTTTGCACCGCGATCCGCCGCCGAGCATCCTCCTCTGACAGTCCGTTGCGCTCGACCAGCCGGGTGAGCTGGGTCTTCGGATCGACCCAGACAACCACCACCGCCTCGGCCAAGTTGGCCAGCCCGTTTTCGTAGAGCAGCGGAATATCGAGCACGAGGACGCCATCGCGGGGGCGGCGAGCCTCGATCTCCTCCATGATCCGGCGGCGGATGCGGGGATGCGTGATGGCGTTCAGGCGGAGCCGGGCGGTCGTGTCGCCGAAGATCAGCGAGCCGAGCCGGCCGCGGTCGAGGCTCCCATCGGGCAGGAGCATCGACGGACCGAATGCCTGGGCGATTTCCGCCAGCGCCGGCTGCCCCGGTTGCACTAACTCCCGAGCCAGCTGATCGGCATCCACGACCTCGGCGCCCAGCGCGGCGAACATCTCCAGCACCGTCGACTTTCCTGAGCCGATACCGCCGGTCAGGGCGAGGACTCGCACGACCTCAGAGTACGATTGGCGCAATGCCGTTCGTAAAATCGGTGGCGGTCCTCTTTCTGCTGGCAGCCGCAACTCTCTACTTCATCGACCGGGCGCGGCAGCTGTATGGCATCCTGCGGCTGGGGCCGAATGAAAACCGCCTGGACCACATCCCGCAGAGGGTCCAGGGCGTCATCGAATATGTCGGCGCCCACACCCGAATGTTCCGCAACCGCTATTCGGGGATCCTGCACTTCTTCATTTTTTACGGCTTCGTCGTCCTGTTGACCGCCATCGTCCAGGCCTTCGGCGAGGGCCTCAGTCCCGGGTTCAGCCTGGGTTGGATAGGAGGAAACACCTGGCTGGCGTTCGCCCAGGACATCTTCGGCGTGCTGGTCTTGATCGGTGTGGCCATGGCGGCCATCAACCGGGCCCTGATCCGTCCCCGCCAGTTTCAGGAAAGCAACGAGCTGGATGCCGCCATCGTCCTCTCGCTGATCGCCACCATCATGGTCGGCATGCTCGGCCAGAACGCCGGGCGGATAGCCGTCGGTGGCGACCCGTCGGCTGCCTGGCGGCCGGTCTCCTCGGCGATTGCCCGGGTCTTCATGAGCCTCGGTTGGCAGGATGGCGCCGCCATCCCGGTGCACGAGGGCTTCTACTGGCTCCATATCCTGGGGGTGCTCGCTTTCCTGGTCTACATCCCCAGCTCGAAACACCTCCACATCATCGTCGCCATACCCAACATCTTTTTCCGTAAGCTCGGGCCCAGGGCGGGAGCTGCGCTGGCCCCAATCGACCTGGAGCACGCGGATCACTACGGGATGTCGAAGGTAACCCAGCAATCGTGGAAGAACCTGCTGGATCTCTACGCCTGTACCGAGTGCGGCCGCTGCCAGGAGCAGTGCCCGGCCTTCCTCACCGGGAAGCCGCTCAACCCGAAGATGATCATCGTCGACAGCCGCGAAAACCTATACCGCACAGTACGCGATGCCCCTTCGGAGCAACGGCGGGCGCCCGAGGCGGCGCAGAAGCTGATCGGCGAGGCCATCAAAGAGGACGAGATCTGGTCCTGCGTGGCGTGCGGGGCATGCCAGGAAGAGTGCCCGGTCCTGATCGAGCACGTACCCAAGATCATCGATATGCGGCGCAGCCTGGTTCTGGAGGAAGGCCGCTTTCCAAAGGAGGCACAGGCCGCACTGCGCAGCATCGAGACTCAGGGCAACCCTTACGGGCTGCCTCGGGCGCAACGTGCCGACTGGGCCCAGGGGCTTGGAGTCAAGACCCTCGCGGAGAAACCAGACGCCGAGTATCTCTATTTCGTGGGGTGCGCGGCCTCCTACGACGACGCGAATCGGGCGGTGGCCCGGGCCTTTACCGGACTGCTCCAGACCGCCGGAGTTGACTTTGCCATCCTCGGATCTGCGGAGACCTGCAACGGCGACCCCGCCCGCCGGATTGGCAATGAGTACCTATACCAGCAGCAGGCGCAGCAGAACATCGAGGCGATGAACGAACGAAAAGTGCGCAAGGTGATCGCGACCTGTCCGCATTGTTTCAACACCATCAAGAATGAGTTCCCCCAGTTCGGCGGCGCCTACGAGGTGGTCCACCACACTCAGCTGCTTGCGGAGCTGGTGGCGCAGGGCCGGCTCAAACCCACCCGTCCGGTGGCGGGTAAGTTCACCTACCACGACTCGTGCTACCTGGGCCGCTGGAACGACATCTACGATGCTCCACGTGCGGTGGTGGAGTCGATTCCCGGCGCCGAGCTGGTAGAGATCGAGCGGCACCACAAGCGTGGCTTCTGCTGCGGCGCCGGCGGGGGCCGGATGTGGATGGAGGAGAAGATCGGGAAGCGGATCAACCATGCACGCGTCGAGCAGACCCTGCGGACCCAGGCGCCCCGGGTAGCAACCGCCTGCCCGTTCTGCCTGACCATGTTCCGCGACGGGATCGCGGCCAAGAGCGCCGGGGACCAGCTCCAGGTCCAGGACCTGGCACAGTTCCTGGCCGAGAGTGTCGATGGCACTGCATCTACGAGCTGAACCAGGCGCCGGCTTGACGTGACCTGCGCAAGAGCGTAGGCTACCCTGGCTATGAAGCGGTTGCTCGCTGCGCAAGCTCCAACCTTCAGGGGCGGAGCCTGTCATCCCGGGGCCGCACATTGATTTCCGAGTAGCCTAAGACCCGTCGCGAAATCTCAGACCGTGTGGCCCAGGGGGCCCACGGTTTTTTGTTGCCTTGCGAATCGGCAAAGGAGTCAGAGACGATGCTAGTCAGGGCGGTCGACCAGGTGAATAAGGCTGCGGTGGAGATGTGCGGCATCACCAAGCGCTTCCAGGTGTCGGGTCGCGGCTTGCGGCGTCGCCCGCCGGTTGAGAAGCTGGCCCTCGACCATGTCTCCTTGGAGGTTGCCACCGGTGAGATCACGGGTGTGCTGGGCGCCAACGGCAGCGGGAAATCGACCCTGATCCGAGTCCTGGCGACGTTGCTCACCCCGGATGAGGGGAAGGCCAGCGTCTTTGGCTACGACGTGGTGCGGCAGGCGGCCGCCGTTCGCCGGCACATCAACCGGGTGTCCGTTGAGGCAGCCTTTTTCAAGGAGATGAGTCCCTGGGAAAATATCCTCTACGCGGCTCGGCTCTACGGCAGCGGTGGCGCCGGCACCCGGACCCGGGTGGAGGCGGTCCTTGACCGGCTCGGACTGCCCCGGGAGACCCTGGACCGGCCCATGAAGCAGCTTTCCCGTGGCCAGCAACAGAAGGTCGCCATCGCCCGGAGCTTTCTGACCTCGCCCTCGCTGCTTCTGATGGACGAGCCGACGACGGGGCTCGACCCTCGCTCCCGGCGCGAGGTGCAGGACCTGGTCAACGTCGTCCGCGCCGAGCGGGCGGCCACCGTCCTGCTCAGCACCCACGACCTGGCGGAGGCGGAGGCACTCTGCGATCGGGTGGTGATCCTGGACGAGGGCCGGGTACTCGCCGAAGGAACCCCGCAGGACCTCTGCCGTGAGTACGCAACCGACGGTCAGCCGGCCACCCTGGAGGACGTCTTTCTGCGGGTGTCGGGCAAGCGTCTCGAGGAGGATGTCGAGGAAGAGGAGGCCGGCTCATGATCGCGAACTCATTCCGCTGGGAAGCCAACGCTTTCATCGGGTTTGTCGAACGGCAGCGCAACCTTTACCGCAGGTACTGGGCGTGGGAGGCGGTCTGGCTGCTCTACAGCCTGGTCACCGTGCTCAGCATCGGCTACCTCGCGTCCGGTCTCTCCACCCTTGGTCTGGAACCGTCCGGGGTCAGCCTGCGCGATGCCCAGCTGTTCTTGCTGATCGGGGCTCTGCTGTGGACCTACCTGTCGATGGTTTTCTTCGAGATTGCTTTCGCGGTCACCTGGGAACGGTGGGAAGGCACCATCGAGTACACGTTCATGGCGCCGGTTCGGCGGATCACGCACCTGCTCGGCATCTGCGCCTTTTCCCTCGCGTACGGGATCGCCCGGGCGGCTATGATCGGCCTGGTCGTAGTCCCCCTGTTCAAGCTTGACCTATCCCACGCGAACTGGCTGTCTGCCCTGCTGATCTTTGCGGCGGCCACTCTCCCCCTGCTGGGCCTGGGCATCTTCACGGCCATCCTGCCGCTGCTCTCCCCAGAGAAGGGCGAGCAGATGGCCTTTGCAGTGCAGGGCATCCTGCTTCTGCTGTCGGGCGTTTACTACCCGATCACAGTCCTGCCCTTGCCGCTCCACCTGGCCGGCCTGCTATCGCCGCTCACCTATACGCTGTCCGCGGTTCGCGATGCCCTGCTGCACGGCGCATCGCCGAGCAACGTGCTTCCGAGCGCAGCCATCCTGCTCGCCATGGGCCTGGTTCTGGTGCCGGCGTCGGTATGGTGCTTCAACCGAGCCGAGGCCCGGGCGAAGCGCCTCGGCCTCCTCAAGCGCAGCGGTTGAGGGGGCGTCCCTACAATCAACCCATGTTGAGCCGGATCGACCACGTCGGGATCGCCGTGCGTGATCTCGAGCGGGCGATCGAAATCTACGAAACCCGCCTCGGCCTGAAGGTCAGCGGCAGGGAGCGGCTCGAGAGCGACGGCATCGAAGTCGCCATCGTGCCCATCGGTGACAGCCGGATCGAGCTGCTGGCTCCGACCCGGTCCGACTCCAAGGTATCGAAGTTCCTCAGCGAGCGGGGTGAGGCGGTCCATCACGTTGCCTATGCCACCGATGATGTCTCCCTGGTTCTGCAGCGGGCCGGCGAGGCGGGAGCTCAGCTCCTCGACGAGACCCCCCGCCCGGGCGCGCACGGCACCCGGATCGCATTCATCCACCCCAAGAGCGCCTGCGGGGTCCTGACCGAGTTCGTGCAGACCGATGGCATCACCGGCGCCTGAGCGCCCGGTCCGCAGGCCCAGAGTCCCTCAGACCGACAGCGGGCTTCCGCTGAAGCCGGTCTACCGGTCCGGCGATGCCGGGCCGGAGGCGCCCCCACCCGGTGACTACCCTTTCACCCGGGGCATCTATCCAGAGGGCTATCGCACCAGGCTGTGGACCATCCGCCAGTACGCCGGTTACGGCACCGCTGCCGAGACCAACCGGCGGTTCCGCTACCTCCTCGAGCAGGGTCAGACCGGGCTGTCAGTTGCTTTCGACCTGCCCACCCAGATCGGCCACGATGCCGACGCCCCGATGGCCCGGGGCGAGGTGGGCAAGGTCGGCGTCTCGATCTCGTCCCTGCGCGACATGGAGATCCTGTTCGACGGGATTCCCCTGGACAGGGTCAGCACCTCGATGACCATCAACGCACCGGCCGCCTTGCTGTTGCTGCTCTACGAGCTGGTTGCGGAACAGCAGGGGGTGCCGTCCAGCAAGCTCAGCGGTACTGTCCAGAACGACATCCTCAAGGAGTACGCGGCTCGAGGTACCTATATCTTTCCGCCGCGCCCTTCGATGCGGCTGACCACCGATGTGTTCGCCTACTGTGCCCGTCGGATCCCCAACTGGAACACCATCTCGATATCCGGGTACCACCTGCGAGAGGCTGGCAGTACCGCAGTCCAGGAGGTGGGATTCACCATGGCCCACGCGGTCGCCTACGTCGATGCCGCTCAGCGAGCCGGACTCCATGTGAAAGACTTTGCCCCACGGCTGTCGTTCTTTTTTGCCGTCTTCAGCGACTTCTTTGAGGAGGTGGCCAAGTTCCGGGCTGCCCGCAGGCTGTGGGCATCGCTGATGAAGGATCGGTATGGTGCCGCGGACCCGCGGGCCCAGGCGCTTCGGTTTCACACCCAGACGGGTGGCAGCACGCTTACCGCGCAGCAGCCGCGCAACAACATAATCCGGGTCGCCCTTCAGTCCATGAGTGCCGTCCTCGGCGGCACCCAGAGCCTGCATGCCTGTTCGTACGACGAGGCCCTTGGCCTGCCGTCCGAGGAAGCCGCAACCCTCTCGGTCAGGACCCAGCAGGTGATTGCGCACGAGACCAACGTGCCCAACGTCGCGGACCCGCTGGGGGGAAGCTACCTGGTCGAGGCCCTGACCGACCAGGTCGAATCCGGTGCCCGGCATCTGATGGGAGAGGTCGAGGCACAGGGCGGGGCGGTGGCGGCCATTGAGTCGGGATTCACCCAGGCCGCCATCCAGGAGAGCGCCTACCGGCAGCAGCAGGCCGTCGAAGACGGCCAGCGGATCGTGGTCGGGGTGAACCGCTTTGCCGGCGACGGGGATTCGGCCCAGGTGGTCAAAGTCAGCCCGCACCACGAGCGGGAGCAGGTGGAGGCGCTGAAAGCGCTTCGCGCCAGGCGCGACCGCGACCGGGTCCAACAGACGCTATCCGCAGTCCGGGACGCCGCCGCCCAGGAAAGCGAAAACCTGCTGCCCCCGATGCGTGAGGCGCTGGCGGCCTATGCCACCATAGGCGAGGTGTGCGGAGTATTGCGCGAAGCCTTCGGCGAATACCGCCCGGGTTCGCGAAGCTGATGGCGCGCAAGGCCAGGGATTCCGGCCCGGAACAACCGACGGCGTCGTCGGAGCGCCAGGTAAATCTGCTGCGCAAGCGCAAATACGACGCCATGCACAGGGGCGGCGATCCGGCCGAGAAGCAGCACCCCAAGGGAAAGCTGACCGCGCGCGAGCGCATCGATCTGCTCCTGGATCCAGGATCCTTCACCGAGCTGGACGCCTTCGCGGTCCACCGGACCGAGGCCTTCGGAATGGGCGAAAAGAAAGTCCCGGGTGATGGCGTGGTGACCGGGTATGGCGCGGTTGACGGGCGGGAGGTCTTTCTCTTCTCGCACGACGCGAGCGTCTTCGGCGGCTCGCTCGGTGAGGTCTTTGCGGAGAAGGTGTGCAAGGTGATGGACCTGGCGGTTCGTGCCGGGCGCCCATGCATAGGTATCAACGACTCCGGCGGCGCCCGGATCCAGGAGGGTGTGGTCAGCCTGGCAGGGTACGCCAACATCTTTCATCGCAACGTGCAGTCGTCCGGTGTTGTCCCGCAGATCTCGGTGGTTGCCGGTCCCTGCACGGGCGGCGCCGTGTACTCACCGGCGATCACGGACTTCATTTTCATGGTCGAGCACCTCGGCTATATGTTCATCACCGGGCCCGAAGTCATCCGGGTCACGACCGGGGAGCGGGTGGGGTTCGAGGAGCTGGGCGGGGCCGAGGTGCACAACATCCGCAGCGGGGTCGCCCATTTTCTGAGCGATGGCGAACCGCAGGCCTTTGCCGGTGTGCGGCGGCTACTTTCCTACCTGCCGGGTAGCAATCGGGAGCCGCCGCCCCGGGTGGCCCCGGCTGACGATCCGGACCGGATGGAGGCCGGCTTGCAGAACCTGGTCCCGGAGAATCCCCAGCAGCCTTATGACATCAAGGCCGCAGTTCGCGGGGTGCTCGACCAGGAGAGCTTCTTCGAAGTCCAGGAACACTTCGCCCAGAACCTGGTCGTCGGGTTCGGGCGTCTCGACGGCGAGGTGGTGGGTGTGGTCGGAAACCAACCACGAATCCTGGCCGGCGCTCTCGACATCAACGGCTCAACCAAGGGCGCCCGGTTCGTGCGCTTCTGCGATGCCTTCAGCATCCCGCTGGTCACTTTTGTCGACGTTCCGGGGTTCCTCCCGGGCACGGCGCAGGAGTACAACGGGATCATCCGGCACGGGGCAAAACTCCTCTATGCGTTTTCGGAGGCATCTGTTCCCAAGCTGACCGTGATCACCCGCAAAGCCTACGGGGGCGCCTACGACGTGATGGCTTCCAAGCACATTGGTGGCGACTTTAACTACGCATGGCCCACCGCGGAGATCGCCGTTATGGGTCCCCAGGCGGCGGTGAACATCATCTTCAAGCGCGAGATCGCTGCCGCTCCCGACCCGGACCAGAAGGCGCGGGAGCTGGTCGAGGACTACACGGAGCGGTTTGCCAATCCATACGTGGCCGCCGAGCGTGGCTTCCTCGACGACGTGATCGAGCCGCAGCAGACGCGCCCGGTGTTGATCCGCTCGCTTCGTCTGCTCCGTGACAAGAGGATCGAGCGCCCGCCTCGAAAGCACGGGAATATCCCGCTTTGAGATTTCTCGAGTACCAGGTCAAGGAGCGGTTCCGCACCGCCGGGATCCCTGTGCCCGACGGCCGCCTCGCCCGGACGCCAGACGAAGCCGCGCTGGCCGCGGGCGCCCTGGGCCCGATCGCGGTCAAGGCGCAAGTCCCGGTCGGAGGCAGGGGCAAAGCAGGTGGAATCAAGCTGGCCCGGTCACCGGTCGACGCCAAGCGCGTCGCCCAGGAGATTCTGGGGATGACGATCAAGGGGTTTCGCGTCCAGGAGGTCTGGTGTGAGACCGCCCAGGAGATCACACGCGAGCTCTACCTGGGGCTGACCCTCGACCGCGACCTGAGGAACGTCGTGCTCATCCTGAGCGCGCAGGGTGGGATAGAGATCGAGGAGGTCGCCCAGGCCAACCCACAGGCGATTGCCCGCCTTTACCCGGACCCATGGCGGGGCCCGCTGCCGTTCGAAGTCCGGGAGCTGGTTTTCCGCGCCGGACTTGGCCCACTCCAGGCGCAGCTGGCGCCGCTGGTTATAAAGCTGTATACGATGGCCAGGAACTTCGACGCCACCACCATCGAGATCAATCCGCTGGCCCTGACCCGGGATGGTGGGCTGGTGGCGGCCGACGGCAAGCTCGAGGTCGACGAGAACGCGGCTTTCCGCCACAAGGACCTGCATGGCGCCGATGAGACTGCTGAGGACCCGCTCGAGGCGGAGGCCCGGCGGCGGAGGCTGACCTACGTGCGCCTGGACGGATCGATCGGCGTGATCGGCAACGGGGCCGGCCTGGTGATGAACACTCTCGACCTGGTGCAACGCGAGGGTGGACGGGCGGCCAACTTCCTGGACATCGGCGGCGGGGCCAAGGCGGAGGTTGTCCATAGTGCACTGGAGCTGCTCGTCATGGACCCGCACGTCAAGGGCATCCTGATCAATATCTTCGGCGGCATCACCCGCGGGGACGAGGTCGCGAAAGGCATCATCGATGCTTCACGAGATCTCGGCCTGAAACTGCCGCTGGTCGTCCGGATGACCGGGACCCGGGAAGAGGAGGGCCGCCAGCTCCTGCGCGAGGCGGGCATCACGCCCGAGGCCTCTGCCACCGTCGCCGCCCGCAGAGTGGTCGAGCTCGCTGCTGCCGGCCCGCCGGCCGACGCGGGTGGCGCGGCACGTGCCAAACCCGCGTTTGAGGCGTAATGAGCATCCTGCTTTCCGGCAAGAGCCGCGTCTTGATCCAGGGTCTGACCGGGCGAGAAGGCAGTTTCCACACCGAGGCTATGAAGGCGTATGGCACCAACATCGTCGGGGGCGTCAGCCCCGGAAAGGGTGGGAGCACGAGCCTCGGAGTCCCCGTGTTCGACACCGTAGCCGACGCCCGCCGGGCGACCGACGCCGATGTCAGCGGCATCTTCGTGCCGGCGCCATTTGCCGCGGACGCGATCATGGAAGCGGCGGCCGCCGGCTTGGAGCTGATCGTCTGCATCACCGAAGGGATCCCTCTTCACGACATGGTGCGGGCGCGCGCATTCGTTGCCGAGTGCGGCGCTCGGCTGATCGGTCCCAATTGCCCGGGTCTGGTCACAGCAGGCCAGGCGAAGGTCGGGATCATCCCGAACCACATCAACCGGGAAGGTCCGATCGGGATCGTGTCACGCAGCGGGACTCTCACCTACGAAGTCATCCAGGGGCTGAGCCAGGCAGGAGTAGGACAGACCACCTCGGTGGGCATCGGCGGTGATCCGATCCTGGGACTCTCCTTCAAGGAGATCCTGGCCCTCTTCAAAGACGACAGCGCCACCCGGGCGGTGGTCCTGATCGGTGAGATCGGTGGCAGCGACGAGGAGGCGGCGGCCGAGGAAGTGATCGGGCGGGGCTTCGGCAAGCCGGTGATCGGGTTCATCAGCGGCCGGACCGCCCCGGAGGGGAAGCGGATGGGCCATGCGGGGGCCATCATTTCAGGCAACAAAGGCACGGCGCAGTCCAAGCTGGACTCCCTTCGGAAGGCCGGAGCCCGCGTCTGCGAGACGATCGAGGAAGTGGTGGATGCCACCCGCGACCTGGTGGGCGTGGCCCAGGCTTCCTGACCGGCACCCAGCAGGTTAGGCTGCCGGCGCGAAGTTATAGCATCGCCTGAGGCGATGACTTCCAAGCGTCCCTTACGTCGCCGCCGATTCCGCATTTTTCGCACCCTCGGGCTGGCGCTCCTGGTGATGATCGTGGTGGGGACCATCCTTGCCTTCACTCCCGCGCCCAGCCTGACCGCAACCGTCTCCCCGCCGGACCGACCCGCGGGCGACTCGCAGCTCCCCTGGCTGCGCACCGAGCAGCGACAGATCGTCGACGCCATGGGCCGACGCGTGCTCCTCCGCGGCTTCAATGACGATGCCCTGGTCTCCTACCCTAATGACCCGCCGGCGCCGCTGGACGAAAAGGATGCAGTCCTGATGGAGCGGGCGGGGTTCACCGTAGTTCGCCTCGGAATCGACTGGGCCCAGCTCGAGCCGGTCCGCGGGCAGATCTACCAACCGTACCTCGACAGGGTCGCCGACGCGGTCCGGCTTTTCAATCAGCACGGCATGTACGTTGTGCTCGAGATGCATTTCCGGCTGGGCTGGAGCCCGAGCAATGGCTACTCGGGAGCTCCCGGGTGGGCGCACATCGACGGCGTGCCCAACTGGAACCCGCTCCCGCGGTACACGTGGAGCCCGTCCCTTTCGCCGGCGGCCTGGGTGGCTAATACCTACTTCTGGACGTCCTCTGACTGGCAGAAGGACTTTTTCTTCACCTGGAAGGCGGTGGCCTCCCGCTTCCGAGCGGTGTCCGGGGTCGCAGGTTACGACCTGTTCAACGAGCCGCTGCCGCTGCCGATTCCACCTCGCCTGTTCGAGAAATACTGGATGTGGCCGCTCTACCAGCATGCCATCGAGGCGGTCGGGTCGGTTGACGGGAACCACCTCTTTTTCGTAGAGGGGATCCTGCTCTTCACGCTGGACACCCTGATGGTGCCGCTACATGCGCCAAACCTGGTCTATGGAAACCACATCTATGAAGGCTCACTCGTGCCGCCGCTCTGGAATGGCGACCCGGGCCCCGTCCAGCACACCTTCGCCGTACGCCTCAAAGAGGCCGCCGTGCTCAACGCCCCGCTCTGGGTAGGGGAGATGGGCCACGACCTGACTCAATCGGGGGCGATGTCCTATGTCGACACGCTCCTGAACGATTCCGATGACCACCAGCTGGGCTGGGCCTGGTGGCAGTGGCGCGAGAGCAAGTACTGGGGGGTGCGCGACCGGGCCGGCAGCTACGTGAACATGGACGCCCTTCACCACCTGGCCCGGCCGTTCCTGGCGGCGGCGCCGGGCGGAGTGCTGGCCGGACGCGGCGACGGCGTGGCCGGCCGGCTCGACCTGTACGTCGATGCCGGCCACGGCGACTTCCCGGTGCTGGTGTCCTGGCCTGAGCTAACCCTGGGAACCCCGGCGCTCTCCGGCAGCTGCACTGCGGGCTCTAGCTGGGACCAGGCAGGCGCTCGCCTCACCATCAGCCTGCGGCCCGGGGAGGGCTGCGACCTTCATCTGATGCGAGCCGGCTAGGCCCGCCCTCCAGAACCGTCGACCTAGCGTTTGCGGCTTCGTAGTTCCGCCCAGCGGGCCTGCCAGAATCGGAGCCGGCGGTTGAAGCGCCGAAGCTCGGCTCTCAGCGCCACCAGGTCGGTCCTGGCGACCTCACGGCTGGCGTCCACGGTGGAACTTACCACCGACTCCCGGGCGGTACCGACCATCCGTTCCTTGAAGGCCTTCAACTCACGATAGACGGCGGCCCAATGCGCGGCATCCTCGACCGCGGTCGTGCGCGGGTTCTCACCCTCCAGCAGCCGGTCCTCGTCGACCGTCGCCTCAGCCGCCTTCCGCTCGCGAGCTGTCACCTGCGGTTCATACCGGGAACACCCCGTGCTTGCGGGCCACGGCTGGGCGCCGGCGCGTCTCGTAGAGAGCAAACCGGGCGGCCAGCTCGCGCCGCAGGTCTGACGGCGCGACCACCGCATCGATCACGAGGTCGGAGGCCAGTCGATACAGGTCGATGTCCTCACGGTACTCGTCCTGCAGCCGCCGCACGTAGGCCGGCCGCTCGGCTTCGGGTAGCTCCTGGATCTTGTTATAGAAAACGGCATTCACGGCGGCGCTCGGGCCCATCACGCCGATCATCGCCGTCGGCAGCGCCAGTGTGGCGTCCGGGTCATAAGCTGGCCCGGCCATCGCGTACAGACCCGCGCCATAGGCTTTTCGCACGATCACAGAGATTTTCGGAACGGTAGCTTCCGCTACCGCGGCGATCATTTTGGCGCCGTGACGGATGATGCCCTGTCGCTCGACCTGCGTCCCGATCATAAATCCGGGAACGTCCGCCAGGAAGAGTAAGGGCAGGTTGAAGGCATCGCACAACCATATGAACCGGGCCGCCTTGTCCGCAGAATCGACAAAGAGGATACCGCCTTTTTGCATCGGCTGATTGGCGACCACGCCGATGGCTCGACCTTCGATCCGGGCGAGCCCGCAGATGATCTCGCGCGCGAACAGCTTCTTGATCTCAAAGAAGCTGCCGGCATCGATAATGCCGTCGATCAGCTGCTGCATGTTGAAGGCTCGTCCTTCGTCCGCCGGTACCAGGGCGTCGAGGTCCACTTCGGACTCCACGGCCGCGGCCGGCCGACCCGGCGGGGGCTCCTCACAATTCTGCGGAAAGTAGGAGAGGTAGCGCTTGCCCAGCTCGATTGCCTGCTCTTCGCTCGACACCAGAACATCACCGCAGCCGCTTACCGAGCAGTGCATACGTGCGCCGCCCATCTCCTCGAGCGTCACTTTCTCTCCGATCACCATTTCTGCCATGCGCGGTGACCCGAGATACATGCTGGCGTGGCCTTCTACCATGATGGTCAAGTCGCAGAAGGCGGGAATGTACGCGCCGCCGGCGGCCGAGGGCCCGAAGAGGAGACAGATCTGCGGAACTGCGCCGGAGAGCTGGACCTCCTGGTAAAAGATCCGGCCTGCGTGGCGCCGGCCGGGGAACATCTGCACCTGCTCCGTGATGCGGGCCCCGGCGGAGTCCACCAGGTAGAAAATCGGAACCCGTAGCCGTTCCGCCGTCTCCTGGATGCGAATGATCTTCTCGACGGTTCGCGGCCCCCAGGACCCGGCCTTTACGGTCGGGTCGTTCGCCATCACGCAGACAGTCCGGCCGTCGATCTTCCCGACCACGGTGACCACTCCGTCGGCGCCGTATCCCGGCTCGTCAGCGTGGGCGAGTAGCCCATCTTCGAGCTCGATGCCCGGGTCGAGGAGAAGCTCGAGGCGCCGGCGGACCGGCAGCTTGCCCTCCTGCCGCAGCTTCTCCGCATACTTGGCGGAGCCGCCCGCGCGGGCGAGCTCCGTCCTCGAATGCAGGTCCGGCTCCTG
>Ga0209689_1001962_pt1 | contig 15415 bp, 12 predicted proteins | sample GraSoiAngelo_149_FD_187119 | JGI IMG/M metagenome (GOLD analysis project Ga0209689, IMG submission 187119) | Grasslands soil microbial communities from the Angelo Coastal Reserve, California, USA - 14_1009_09_30cm (SPAdes) (version 2) | ecosystem: Environmental > Terrestrial > Soil > Grasslands ...
CAGGCACGCCGCCAGCGTTAATCCTGAGCCAGGATCAAACTCTCCGTTAAAACGCCTCGACCCAACAGGGCTGAGGCTTCAGAATCGAATCAGGGTCCCCACGACATTTCGAAGGGCCTTCTCGGAGAAGTCCGTTCCACTCTTCAATTGTTAAGGTGCTCGCCGGCCCTGAGAAGCGCGCGGGATAACCTCCCGCCTCTCGGGCAGCTTGTGAATGATACCGTATCCGACTCTCAAATTGTCAAGGCGACGAACGGCCTCACTAGCTTACCCCTCCGAGCCGCGGCCAAACCCGAGGTCGCGGATTGCGGGCCGGCCGGCGGCTCGAGCGCTACTTGTACTCGGGAAGCTGCTCGAGCTCGTCCGCTGCCAGGTCGGTGTAAACCCGCCGGGTCGTAATCTTCGGAATTCGCTCCGCCCGCACCTCCACCTTTCGCCCGCCGGCGGCCAGCTTCAGCACGATGCCGTGGAAGATGTCGTCCTCCTTGTCGCCCAGCAGTCCTTCCGCCCGGCCGATCTCCTCCCCGGCCTCGCCCATCACCGGCGCCTTCTCCGGCATCGCCAGCCAGGCTACCTCCTGCTCATCGTCAGCTGTCGCCATCTACACCACCCGGCGGCCCGAGAACGCCCGGGCCAGCGTCAACTCGTCGGCGTATTCCAGCTCTCCGCCCACCGGCAGGCCGTGGGCCAGTCGCGACGTCCGCACCGCCAGCGGAGCCAGCTGCTCCGCCAGGTAGGCGGCGGTGGCTTCGCCCTCCATGTCCGGATCCGTAGCCAGAATCACCTCGGCCACGGGCTCCCGACGCAACCGGGCGAGCAGCTCGCTGATTTTCAATTCGCTCGGCCCCACGCCGTCGATCGGGGACAACGCCCCGTGCAACACGTGATACAGCCCGTGGTACTCACCCGTCCGCTCGATTGCCAGCACATCCAGTGGCTCTTCGACCACGCACAGTACTGCCCGGTCGCGTCTGGACGAGAGACAGATCGCGCACCGCTCGCCTTCGGCAATGAAGAAGCACTCGTTGCAAAAGCGGATCCGCGCCTTGACCTCCACCAGCGCCGCCGCCAGCCGGTCGACCGACTCGCGGGGTGCGCGCAATATATAGAAGGATAGGCGCTGGGCGGTCTTCGGCCCGATCCCCGGCAGCCGGCCGAGCTCTTCCATCACGCGCGTCAGGGCGGCAGGGACGTCAGCCACGCAACCCGAACCTGGCCACGCGAGCGATCTCTACCCCAAAAGCCCGGGAGGCAGACCCATGCCGGCGGTGACCGCGCCCATCTCTTTGCTGGCCAGTTCGCGCGCTTTCTCCATCGCGTCGTTGACCGCCGCCAGCACCAGGTCCTGCAGCATCTCGACGTCGGCCGGGTCGATCACCTCGGGCTTGACCGTGACGGACAGCACCTTCTGGTGGCCGTTCGCGACCACCTCGACCATGCCGCCGCCGGCGGTGCCGGTCACGGTCTTCTCCCCCAGCTCCTCCTGGATCTTCGCCATCCGGGCCTGCATCTGCTGGAGCTGCTTGAGCATCTTGAACTGCTGACCCATCTATCCCCTCCCTCGGGGGGTCACCCGCACGTTGGTGGCATCGAACCGGTTCATCGCCTCTTTCACCAGCGGGTCGTCCGCGATCGACGCCGTAGGCCGCGCCGGTGCCGGCACCCCGGTCGAACCCGCGGGCTTCTCCGCCGCCACCAGCTCCAGTCGCGCCTCCGCGCCGAAGATATCGCGCACCGCGGCCAGCAGCGTGTCGCGATTACTCGCCTTCTGCATCAGCTCGGCGTGGGCGGGATAGCGAAATTCCACCCGAACCAATCCATCGCGAACCGTTGCCAGCCGCGCGTCCATCAGCAGGCTAGCGACCGGCTTCGGCAGCCGGTTCTTGAGCGCCTCCCAGCGCGCGTCCGGCCCCAGCACCGCCGGCTCCGGCGCCATCGCCGGTTCGATCACTCGCTCGGCGCCCACCGCCTCCACACTCGCCGCCGCCGGAGCCACCGTCACCGGCACCGGCTGGCTCATATTCGACAGCAGGGTGACCTCCAGCAACAGGCGCGCATCGGCGCCCTTGCGCAGCTCGGGTTCCATCTCCATCAGGCCCTTCCACAACGCCAGCAGCGCGTTCCGCCCGGCCGCCCGGCCGATCTTCTCGAGCCCGGCGGATGCCGCGCCACCCAGGCTTTCCGCGTCCTGGTAACCAACCGACAGTAACGCGGCCTCCCGGATCGCGCTCAGCAACCCGCGCACCAGCTGGCGGATGTCACCGCCGGCGTCGTAAAACGTCTGCAGCTCGCCCAGCGTCCGGGCGCCATCGCCCTCGACGACATAGCCCAGCAGCCGGACCAGCGCATCCGGATCGGCCAGCCCCAATAATTCGTGCGTCTTCTGTACCGTGAGCTCGTCGCCGGCCTGCGAGATCAACTGATCGAGCAGCGTGATGCCATCGCGCATCGAGCCCCGCGCGAGCCGGGCGAGCAGCGCCAGGCTCTGCGGGTCGACTTTGACCTTCTCCTGGTCGACGATCATCGCCAGCCTGGCGGCGATCGGCCCGGTCTCGATCCGGCGGAAATCGAATCGCTGGCAGCGCGACGCGACCGTCAATGGGATCTTGTGCGGCTCGGTGGTCGCCAGCACGAATACCACATGTGCAGGCGGTTCTTCCAGCGTCTTCAGCAAGGCGTTGAAGGCCTCGGTCGTCAGCATGTGCGCCTCATCGATGATGTACACCTTGACCTTGAGCACGGCCGGTAGATACTTCACCCGCTCGCGCAGGTCACGGATCTCGTCGATGCCGCGGTTGGAGGCCGCGTCGATCTCGATCAGGTCGACGGCCGCGCCGCTGGCGATCTCGACGCAGTTCGGGCAGACCCCGCAGGGCTCGGCGCCCTTGCGGTCCAAACAGTTGATCGCCTTGGCGAGGATCCGGGCGGTCGACGTCTTCCCGGTCCCTCGCACCCCCGAGAACAGGTACGCATGGGCGACCCGGCCTTGCTCCACCGCATTCTTGAGGGTCTGGGCGATCGCATCCTGCCCGACCAGCTCGCCAAATTTCTGGGACCGGTACTTGAGATAAAGGGTCTGGTACGCCATCAGATGCCTGACAATTCTACGGGCCCGCCATTATCGCCGCACCGACCTCAGCCTCGGCCCGCTCGCTGAATAGCTGGCGCACCAGGGCGCTTACGAGGGACCCTTCGAGAATGGCGGACGCTACCCGATGCGTCGCACCCTTACGCACATCTCCCGCAGCGAAAACGCCCGGGCGGTTCGTCTCCAGCATCAAGGGCGCGCGCACTGAATGCCAATCCTCTGGCAAGCGACCATCCGACACCAGGCCGGCTCCGGTTACCAGATAGCCTTCGTCATCACACTGCAGCGAGGCCCTGAGCCAATCGGTGTTCGGATCCGCGCCCATCATGACAAGTAGCATTCGGGTCCGCGCCGCCTCCATCGTGCCGCTGACCCGGTGTCGGAGCTTGACGCCCTCGAGCCGCCCCTCGCCAAAGGCTTCGACCACCTGGGTGTTGGTCCGCACCCGAATATTCCGGGTGCGGTCGATCTGCTTGATCAGGACATCCGAAACCGCCCCGTCCATCGACGTGGCCCGCACCACGATCGTCACATTACTCGCGTACTTTGCGGCCTGAAGCGCGGCCAACCCCGCCGCCGGTGTCGCACCGACAATGAAAACCTCTTCACCAGTGAGCCTCGCCGGGTCGGCGATCGCGTCCACATAGAAAACGCCGGCTCCCGTCAGCCCTTCCAGGCTGGCGATTGCGAGCCGCCGCGGCGTCTCACCGGTTGCGACCAGCACCGCGCGAGCCGAAACCGCAGGTCCGTCGCCGCGTATGACTTGCCACTCCTTGCCATTCGACGACAACCCGACCGCCCGTGTCGGCAACGTAAAGCTCGCCCCTAGCATCCGGGCCTGCTCGTAGATCCGACCAGTGAGCTCGGCGCCGCTGATGCCCTGCGGAAAGCCTGGATAATCGCGAAGGACCGGGCTCGACACCGCGTGCCCACCCGCGGCCTGAGCTTCCATCACGATGGTCTTGAGACCGTCTCCCGCTGAGGATGCGGCGGCACCCAATCCAGCCGGGCCTGCGCCAATCACTGCGACGTCGTAGATCTCAGGCCCGGTCACGACCGTCCCAGTCTACGCAACGGCCTCGTGAACCTTGCGCGCAACGGTGGGACCGTTCCATCACCATTAGGGTGATGGAAACGCCCCTGCGATGGCGCGAGCTGTTCCAGGAGGGCCGCGGCCGCCTCACCATCGGCATCCTGCTCGTCGAATTCCTGGTCGCCGTCGAGGCGCTCGTGATCATCGCCATCATGCCGGCGATCCGGCTGGAGCTGGGCGGGCTCGAGTTCTACGGGCTCGTCTTTGCCGGGTTTTCGCTGGCGGCCCTGGTGCTGTCGCCGATCGCCGGGCGGGCGGCTGACCGGCAGGGTCCCGCGCAACCCTTCCTGTGGTTCGGCGCGCTCTTCATGATTGGGACCATTCTCTGCGGGCTCGCGCCGTCGATGCCGCTGCTCGCGCTCGCGCGCGTTGTCCAGGGCGCCGGAGCGGGCGGCGCCTACACGGTCGCGCTCGCCGCCGTGACCCGGGTCTATCCGGAGTCCGGCCGGGCTCGCGTGCTCGCCCTGCTCGCCGGCGCCTGGATCGTGCCTGGATTGCTGGGCCCGTCATACGGCGCATTGGTGGCGAGCACGCTGGGATGGCGGTGGGCATTCTTTTCGATCATCCCGCTCGCGCTGGTCGCGATGGCGCTCGCCTGGCCGGTCTTGCGAGCGTTACCAGCCGCGGGACCGGCGTCAAAGCTCTCGGTCCGCTGGCCGCTCCAGCTGGCGGCAGGCGTCGGCGCGCTGATCAGCGGACTCTCGCTCCTCACCTGGCTCAGCCTGCCGCTGGTGGCTGGCGGCGCGTGGCTCACCTGGTCCGCGTTGGGCCACATTCTTCCGGCCGGCTCACTTCGTGCCCGACCCGGTCCGCCGGCCGCGGTCACGACCATCTTCATGCTGATCCTCGCCTTCATCGGCGCCGACTACTTCATCCCGTTGATGTTGACCGGTGTCCGCGGCCGCTCGCTCGCCGAGGCCAGCGCCGTCATCACCCTGGGCACCGTGAGCTGGTCGGTCGGCAATTGGTGGCAGTCCCGTGCCGTGCTGCGCACCTCATCGGTCGCGCTGGTCCGCCTGGGCGGCGCGATTCTGACGATCGCGATCGTCGGCATCATCGCGACCCTCGCGGGCGCTCCGCTGGCGGTCTCCTACCTCGCCTGGTTCGCCGCCGGTGTCGGCATGGGCATCGCGTACCCGACTGCCTACCTCGTCATCATGCGCGGGGCTGACGCCGCCGAAGCCGGGTCCGCGGTCAGCTCCGAACAAGTCGCGGAGCGCCTCGCTCTAGCGCTCGGCGGTGGTCTCGGCGGCGTTTGCGTCGCGCTCGCGCTGGCGCTGCACGCGTCGCTCGCGACCGGGTTGGCCGGTGCGTTCGGACTCGCGCTGCTGGCGGGGCTGGCGAGCATCGCACTCGCGCCGCGGCTTACCATGCCGCGCCCAGCAGCCGTCGCGACACCGCCCGCTATCCCACCATCAACGCGATGAATGGCACCGCCAGCCAGACAAGAGCAAATGCTCGGGTCTCGGCTGCAAATTGAACAGGCACGCCACGTCTCTCCGCCCCGTTCCAGTCCTGGATTCTGGATGTCCGATTCCCGCTAGCCAAACTCGGCTTCGCCCGTCAGAATGAACCTTCGTGATGACCTCGACCCTCGACTTCGAGCGTTGCTACCGGGCGGTCGAGAGCCGTGACGCGCGGTTCGATGGCTGGTTCATCACCGCCGTCACCACCACCCGCATCTACTGCCGGCCGAGTTGCCCGACTCCGGTGCGCCCGAAGCGCGAGAACGTCCGCTTCTACCCGACCGCAGCCGCGGCGCAGCTCGCCGGCTTCCGCGCCTGCAAGCGTTGCCGGCCGGACGCATCCCCCGGGTCACCCGAGTGGAATGTCCGGGGTGATCTCGTCGGTCGTGCGATGCGGCTGATCGCGGACGGCATCGTCGACCGCGAGGGCGTCGCAGGGCTCGCCCACCGGCTCTCGGTCAGCGAGCGCCATCTTCACCGCGTGTTGCTCGGTGAGCTGGGCGCCGGTCCGCTCGCGATCGCGCGTGCCCAGCGGGCACAAACCGCCCGCACCCTGATCGAGACCACCGACCTGGCGTTCACAGACGTCGCGTTCGCCGCCGGCTTCGAGAGTATCCGGCAATTCAATGACACGGTGCGCGAGGTCTTCGCGCTGACACCCACCGAGCTCCGCCGGGCGAGCCGGCATCACGGTGATATCGCGCAAGGCTCGCTGACGCTGCGTCTCCCCTATCGTCCGCCCCTCGATTGGCCCGGGCTCTATGACTGGCTTCGCGCGCGTGCCGTTCCGGGCATCGCGGTCGCGAACCACAACAGCTATCGTCGAACGCTACGCCTTCCCCGCAGCGCCGGCATCGTCACGCTCCAACCCGTCGACTCTCATATCCAATGCACCTTGCGGCTCGAGGCGATGGCCGACCTGACGAGCGCGGTCCGGCAGTGCCGCCGGTTGCTCGACCTCGACGCCGACCCCTTGAGCGTGGTCGAGGTCCTGTCGAAGGACAGGCGGCTTTCTCGGATCGTCAGCAAGCGTCCCGGCCTGCGCGCACCCGGCGCGGTCGACGGGACGGAGCTCGCGATCCAGGCGGTCTTCGGCCAGCAGGTCTCGCTCGCCGCGGCGCGCACGTTGACGTCCCGGCTCGTGACCGCCCACGGCGACGTCATCAAGATCGCGGACCCCGTGCTAACGCACCTGTTTCCAAACGCGGACCAGATTGCGGCCGCCGACCTGTCGAAGCTCGGCATTCCCGCCACCCGGCAGGCGACGCTTCGCGGGCTGGCGACCGCGGTGGCCGGCGGCGGGCTTTCGCTCGATCCCGGCGCGGACCGCGGGGACGTCCACCGTCAGCTGCTCGCGCTGCCGGGGATCGGCGAGTGGACCGCGGGCTATATCGTGATGCGCGCGCTCGGTGATCCCGACACGTTCCTGCCCGGCGATCTCGGCATCAAGAAAGCGGGCGCCCGCATCGGTCTCGGCTCGAGCCCGCGGGCGATCGCCGAACACGCCACCGCCTGGCGCCCCTGGCGAACCTACGCAACCCATCAGCTCTGGGCCACGCTGGCCGATCATTAAGGAGGACCTCATGCCGACGAAGCCACATCTCTACAGCACGACCCACCAGACGCCGGTCGGCGACCTGACGCTGATCGCCTCCGACCAGGGCCTGCGCGCGATCCTCTGGCCGAAGGAATCCGCAAGGCGCGCCGGCATCGCAAACCGGCCACGTCGCGGTCCCGACCATCGGATCCTGAAGCAGACCGCGGCGCAGCTGGACGAATACTTCGCGGGCACACGCAGGTCCTTCGACATCCCGCTCGACCTCGAGGGCACCCGCTTCCAGGTGGCGGCCTGGCGGGCGCTTGCCAGCATTCCATTCGGGGGCACCACCAGCTATGGGCAACAGGCGGCCGCGCTCGGCATTCCGACCGCGGCTCGTGCGCTGGGCGCCGCAAATCGCGCCAATCCGGTCTGCATCGTGCTGCCCTGCCATCGCGTCATCGGCGCCGACGGCTCGCTCACCGGGTTCGCCGGCGGACTCCCGACCAAGCAGTGGCTGCTCGACCACGAGGCCCGCGTGCTGATGGCGACATTCGTGGCGACTCCGCAGTGGGAACGTCGGGAGCGGATTCAGTCGCGCTTACCTATGCCGGTGGCCTGAGCACACACCACCACGACCTCCGTGACGTAGGCAGCGCAGCCAGCGAGGCTGCGGCACCCGGTACATTACTGAGGAGATGCACCCCGGGAACAACCTGACGCGGGATGAAGCCCGCCGGCGGGCCCAGCTGGTCCAGACCCCGCTCTACGATATCTCGCTGGATCTGACGAGGGAAAGCGACACCTTTACCTGCGAAGCCACCATCCACTTCCTCTGTCAGGAGCCCGGCGCGGACACCTTCATCGATTTCCTGGCGCCGTCACTGGACAGCTGCGAGCTCAATGGCGAAGAGGTTCCCAAGGATGCCTACGACGGCGCGCGCATCGCGCTGAAGAACTTGCGCGACGCCAACGAGCTCCACGTGCTGGGCACCTGCGACTACCAGAACATCGGCCAGGGTCTAAGCAAATTCACCGACCCGGTGGACCACAAGGTCTACCTCCACAGCCAGTTCGAGACCTTCGACGCCCACCGGATGTTCCCCTGTTTCGATCAACCGGACCTCAAGGCCAGCTTCACCTTCACCGTGCTCGCCCCCAGCGACTGGGTGGTCGTCTCCAACAATCCGGGTCAGGCCCAGCAGGTCGCCGGCAAGGAGAACATCAAGCGTTGGACCTTTGGCGCCAGCCCGAAGATGTCCTCCTACCTGACGGCGATCGTGGCCGGACCGTTTCACGGTGTCAGGGACCGGCACGGTGACATCGACCTCGGCATCTTCTGCCGCCTGTCGCTGGCGCAGTACCTCGATCCGGACGAGATCTTCACCGTCACCAAGCAGGGGCTCGACTTCTACGGCGAGGCCTACAAGTACCCCTATCCGTTCCAGAAATATGACCAGCTCTTCGTCCCGGAATTCAGCGCCGGGGCGATGGAGAACATCGGCTGCGTTACGTTCAACGAGTCGATGATCTTCCGCTCCAAGGTCACCGAGGCGGTGCGCGAGGATCGGGCGAACGCGATCCTGCATGAGATGGCCCACATGTGGTTCGGCGACCTGGTGACGATGCGCTGGTGGGATGACCTCTGGCTCAACGAGAGCTTCGCCACCTTCATGTCCGTGCTCTGCCAGGTGGAGGCCACCCGCTTCAAGAATGGCTGGGTGACGTTCGCGAACCAGTACAAGGCCGGCGCCCGGCGGCAGGACCAGTTGCCGACCACCCATCCGATTGCGGCGGACGTCCCCGACATTCAGTCGGTCTACCTCAACTTCGACGCCATCACGTACAACAAGGGGGCGTGTGTGTTGCGCCAGCTGGTGGCGTACGTCGGGCAGGACACCTTCCTGCGTGGGGTGCAGCGTTACGTCAAGCAGCGGCAGTTCGCGAACGCCACGCTCGCGGACTTCCTGTCCGACGTCGAGGCCGGCTCCGGCCGCGACCTCAAGGCCTGGTCGAAGCTCTGGCTGGAGACCGCCGGGCTCAACACCCTGCGGCCGGTCGCCACCTCGCAAAGCGAAACCATCGGGTCGCTCAACATCCAGCAAGAGGCGCCCCGCGACCACCCCACCATTCGGCCGCACCGCCTCGCCGTGGGGCTCTACGATCGGCAGTCGAATGGCTTGCAGCTGCGGCGGCGGGTCGAGCTGGACGTGGCCGACGAGACCACGCCGGTCAACGACCTGGCCGGGGAGCGGCTCGCAGACCTCACGCTCGTCAACGACCTGGATTTGACTTACGCCAAGATCCGGCTCGACGAGCGCTCACTCTCGACCGCGACAGATCACCTCGCCGAGCTCACCGATCCGCTCGCCCGCGCCATCACCTGGGCCGCGCTGTGGGACATGCTGCGGGATGCCGAGTTGCCGGCCCGCCGCTACCTGCCGCTGATTCTCAACAACATTCACGGCGAGACGGATATCGGGGTGGTACAGGACCTGCTCGCGCAGGCATCGTCCGCCATCTGGGTATACGGCGATCCCGCCAATGCCCAATCCGCCCTGAAGACGCTCGCCGATCACGCGCTCCGGGCGCTCGACAATGCCCCCGCCGGCAGCGACTTCCAGCTGGCATGGGCGCACGCGTTCATCAATGCCGCCCGTTCGGAGGAGCACCGATCGATCATTCGCGGCTTGCTGGACGGCATCAAGGTTTTCACCGGACTCAAGGTCGACACCGATCTGCGCTGGGCGATCGTCGGCGCCTTGGCGGGCATCGGCGCCGATGACGGCTTGATCGAAGCCGAGCTCGAACGCGATCCCACCGACGAAGGCCAGCGTCACGCGGCGGCCGCGCGGGCGGCGCGTCCCACGGCCGAGGCGAAGGAGCAGGTCTGGGCCTCGCTGATGGAAGACCGGGCGCTGCCGCTGGCGACCATGCGATCGATGATGGGCGGTTTTCAACGCTTCGATCAGCGGCGACTGGTCGAGCCCTACCGGCCCCGTTACTTCCAGGCGCTGGCCAGTGTCTGGAAAGAGCGTGACATCGAGATCGCGCTGGCGTTCGCCCGGCAGATGTTTCCGACCGTGCTGGTCGACGAAGACACGGTGGCCGCGACCGACCGCTATCTCGCGGACGCCAACGTGCCCGGACCGGTTCGCCGCATCCTGCTCGAGGGCAAGGACAACATGCAACGAGCGATGCGCGGCCGTGCCGCCGACACCGCCACCGTGGAGAACGTCTCGACCCAGCGCTAGGCGGCTTCCTCTCTGCAAGCGCCGGCGCGTTCGGTCGTTGTGCTGTTCACGATGCACAATCGGGCGCCCTGGCCGTCACCAGTCGAGCCGGCGGGCCCGGTTCCGCCCGATCAAACTCGGCGCGCTGGCATCAAGTGGAAATTCGTCATCATCGCCGGCGTGGCGGGAGGGCTGCTCGTGATCGGGGCGTTGCTGGCGTTGAACTCGCTCAGCAAAGGTTGGAATCAAGGGGGAGCGTTCGGGGTCCCACAGGATTTCCCGATCTACCCCAACGCGACGCTCAGCGGCGTGAAAGAGACCATCAGCACGAGCGGCACCCGGGTCACGGCCACGTGGGAAGCCGACGCCCCGCTCGACACGGTGACGGCCTACTACGCCGAACGCCTCGACATGGGGTCCTGGCAGATCACGGGCAAGAACGCCGTCGATGGCACCTGGGAGTTCCGCCGCACCGACGGCAAGATTCACGGCTATATCCAGCTGTCCGGCCACGGACAGCAGACACGCGTCGATGTCCTACTGCTGAAGTAGGCGCGCCGTCTGCGCAGCGATCACCGCATCTTCGCGCGCTTCAACCGTCAGCGTACGCACGGCGCCCAGCATCCTCAGCCGGCGAACCACCGCATCCCGCACGGACGCCGAGTGCTCGCCGATGCCGCCGGTGAACACCAGGGCATCCAACCGCGGCAGCGCCGTGGCCACCGCGGCAATGCCCGCAGCGGCCCTGGCCACGAACATGTCGATCGCAAGCCTGGCGCGATGGTTCCCATCCCCGGCAGCCTTCTCCAGCTCGCGCATCCCGGCGCGCCGGCCCGAGACACCGACGAGGCCGGACTCATGATCGAGAAGCTGCTCGAGCTCGCGCCAACCGGCACGGCGGCGGCGCAACATATATAGAAGGATGCCGGGGTCGATCGACCCCGACCGGGTCCCCATCATCAGCCCCTCCATCGGGGTCAATCCCATCGACGTCGCCACGGATCGACCATGCAGCACCGCCGTGACCGAGCAGCCGCTGCCAAGGTGGGCCACAACCAGCGCCAGATCGTCCGTCGCTCGATCCAGCAAGGTCGCGGCCTGCCCCAGCGACCATTCCACCGAAAGGCCGTGGAACCCGAATCGCCGGATGCCGTACTCGCGGTGCCAGCCCCACGGCACCGGGTAGAGGAACTGCTCCTCGCCAAGCGTCGCATGGAAGGCCGTGTCAAAGGCCGCCACCTGCGGCGTCTTCGGCAGCAGGCCTCGGGCGGCGCGAATGCCCTGCGCGGCGACCCGGTTGTGCAGGGGCGCGAATTCAGCCAGCGCCTCGATCCCCTTCAACACCCGGTCATCCACCCGCACCGCCGTCCGGTATCGGGTGCCCCCATGTACGACCCGATGCCCGACCGCGTCGACATCCTTCCCGCTGGTCACCTCGAGCTTTCGGAGCAGGTTTCGGACCGTCCGCTCCAGGCCCTGTCGCCGAGTGGCATCCGTACCGAGCGAGACCTCGTCCTTCGCGATCGCTCGCAGATCGTCGCTGTCGACGAGGCTGCCCTTGATCGAGCTCGAGCCGGTGTTCAGAACGAGGACGCGCAGGCTAGTAAGGCCAGGTCCAGTCGCGCACGTCCGGCTCGTCCTCGCCGTGGTCGCGGGTGTACTGCCGGTGCCGGAACCGCTCATCGACCATCCGCTGCCGCACATGCCCCGCCCGTGAGCCCAGTCCGGGCACCCGGTCGATCACGTCCATCACCAGGTGGAAGCGATCGAGGTCGTTCAGCATCACCATGTCGAACGGCGTGGTGGTCGTCCCTTCCTCCTTGTAGCCGCGGACATGCAGGTTGTTGTGATTCCGTCGCCGGTAGCAGAGCCGGTGGATCAGCCAGGGATAGCCGTGGTAGGCGAAGATCACCGGCCGGCTGGTGGTGAAGAGGGCGTCGAACTCCGCGTCCGAGAGGCCGTGGGGATGCTCCACCTCCGGCTGCAGCGTCATCAGGTCGACGACATTGACCACCCGCACCTTGAGGTCCGGCAGATGCTGGCGGATGAGGTCGGTGGCGGCCAGTGTCTCCAGGGTGGGGATGTCCCCGGCGCACGCCATCACCACGTCCGGCTCGCCGGTGTCGTTGCTGGCCCAGTCCCAGATCCCGATGCCGCGGGTGCAATGCACGACGGCGTCGTCCATCGATAAATAGTTCAGTTGTCGCTGCTTGCCGGCCACGATGACGTTGACGTACTGGCGGCTGCGCAGGCAGTGATCGGCGATGGAGAGCAGGCAGTTCGTGTCCGGGGCCAGGTAGACCCGGACGATCTCGGCCTTCTTGTTCATCACCAGGTCGATGAAACCCGGATCCTGGTGAGTGAAGCCGTTGTGGTCCTGCCGCCAGACGTGCGAGCTGAGCAGGTAGTTGAACGACGCGATCGGCCGCCGCCACGGCAGCCGGTTCGTCACCTCCAACCACTTCGCATGCTGGTTGAACATCGCGTCGACGATGTGAATGAAGGCTTCGTAGCAGTTGAACATTCCGTGCCGGCCGGTCAACAGGTAGCCCTCCAGCCAGCCCTGGCAGAGATGCTCGCTCAGCACCTCCATCACCCGCCCGTCCGGGGCGAGGTGGTCGTCGGTCGAAATCACATCTGCCAGCCAGTCGCGGTTGGTGACATCGAACACCGCGCTCAGCCGGTTCGAGGCGGTCTCATCTGGGCCCATCAGCCGGAAGTTGTGCGGATTGTTGGCGATCACGTCGCGGAGGAAGCCGCCCAGCACCTTGGTCGCTTCGTCAAAGGTGGTGCCCGGCTTGTCGACCTTGACCGCATAGTCGCGAAAATCGGGAAGCCGCAGCGGTTGCAACAGCTCGCCGCCGTTGGCATGAGGGTTCGCGCTCATCCGTCGCTGACCTTTCGGCGAGAGCGCCGCCAGCTCGGCGACCAGTGCGCCATCGTCGTCGAACAGCTCCTCGGCCTGGTAGCTGCGCAGCCACTGTTCCAGGATCCGCAGGTGTTCCGGATTCGTCATGTTGTCGACCGGCACCTGGTGCGAACGCCAGGTTCCCTCGACCGGTAGACCGTCGACTTCCTTCGGACCAGTCCATCCCTTTGGCGAGCGAAACACGATCATGGGCCAGCGCGGTCGCGTCGCTCGGCCGCGCCTGCGGGCGGATCCCTGGATCTCCTGCACCTCGTCCATCACGAGATCGAGCAAGGCCGCCATCCGCTGGTGCATGTCCATCGGGTCGTCGCCGGCCAGGATGTAGGGCGTGTAGCCGTAGCCCTGGAGCAGCTGTCGCAACTCGTCCTCGGGGATGCGCGCCAGGACGGTCGGGTTGGCGATCTTATAGCCGTTCAGGTGCAGGATCGGGACCACCACGCCGTCGCTGACCGGGTTGAGGAATTTGTTCGAGTGCCAGCTGGCGGCCAGCGGCCCGGTCTCGGCTTCGCCGTCGCCGATCACGCAGAAAACTTTGAGGTCCGGATAGTCGAAGGCCGCGCCATAAGCGTGTGTGAGCGCATACCCAAGCTCGCCACCTTCGTGAATGGAGCCGGGGGTTTCCGGCGCATCATGGCTGGGAATGCCGCCCGGAAACGAGAACTGCCGAAAGAGTTTCTGCAGGCCGGCCAGATCTCTCGACACGCCGGGGTAGATTTCGGTGTAGGTTCCCTCGAGGTAGGCGTTCGCCACCATCGCCGGACCGCCGTGTCCGGGGCCGCAGATGAAGATGGCATCGAGGTTGCGGGCCTTGATGACCCGGTTGAGATGGACGTAGAGGAAGTTGAGTCCGGGCGTGGTGCCCCAGTGCCCGAGCAGACGGGGTTTGACGTCCTTAAGCGCCAGCGGCTTGCGCAGCAGCGGGTTGTCCAACAGATAGATCTGGCCAACGGAGAGGTAGTTCGCCGCGCGCCAGTAGGCGTGCAGCTTCTTGAGTTCGCTCTCGTTCAGCGGTCCTTCCGCCACCGCACCCGCCCCTTTCGGCTGCGTCTGCACAATTCAACGATACGTGACGCGGCCTCGTCACGTTCTGTTGCAAGCCGGACGCAGTCCGTGAACAGGATATCGGCTCGAAATAGTCTCCAGGCGAAAGGGTGGGTACACTGGCGCCGGGATGAGGAAATCCGCATCGAAACGTAAGCCCGCGCCTTCACCAGTGCCCAAACCCAAGGGACCGATTCAACACGTGGTAATCATCGTCAAGGAGAACCACGCGTTCGATAATTACTTCGGCCGCTTCCCGGGTGCGGACGGCGATCCCAACCTGTCGCTTGCCTCGGATCCTCCCTCGGCCGACCATCCGCACGACCACGCCGCCTGGCTGAAGCGCGCCACCGGCGCCGCCAAGGAACAGTACGCGCAGCCAAACATTCCAAACTACTGGCGCTATGCCCAGCAGTACACGCTATGCGACAAGTACTTCACCGAAGTCGCCGGCCCATCCACGCCAAACCACCTGATGCTGATCGCCGCGGACTCGCCCCTCATCAACAACCCGCACTACCGCGATCCAATCAGCCAGCAGCCGCCCTTCAATCTGCCGTCACTCCCCGCCAACCTGGAGAAGGCGGGCCTCACCTGGCGCAATTATGGCGGCTATGCGCACGGCTACATCGCGGCATTGAAGGGCAGCAAGAACAACGTGACGGCGGACCAGTTTGCAAAGGATGCGGCCGCCGGCAAGCTGCCGACGGTGTCGTGGCTCTACGGTCCGAAGGGCCTCAGCGAGCACCCGGTCGAGCCGGTCAAGGCTGGCGATCACTGGACCGCCACCCAGATCGACGCCATCGTCAAGGGCGGGCTGTGGCCCACTACCGTCGTCTTCATCACCTGGGACGACTGGGGCGGCTGGTACGACCACGTCAACCCGCCGCTGATCGAAAAATGGACGGACGGCACCCAGTTCCGCTTCGGAAGCCGCGTTGGCTGCCTGGTGCTCAGTCCTTACGCCAAAGCCGGCAACATCTCACATACCCAGCACTCCCACGTCAGCCTCGTGAAATTCTGCGAGA
>Ga0209689_1001964_pt1 | contig 15415 bp, 16 predicted proteins | sample GraSoiAngelo_149_FD_187119 | JGI IMG/M metagenome (GOLD analysis project Ga0209689, IMG submission 187119) | Grasslands soil microbial communities from the Angelo Coastal Reserve, California, USA - 14_1009_09_30cm (SPAdes) (version 2) | ecosystem: Environmental > Terrestrial > Soil > Grasslands ...
ACGGCGATGGAGGTCCCGCCGATCGAGACGGTGCACCTCGAGTACCCCTCGCCGCGAAACCCGCTCGGGGTGAAGGGGCTCGGCGAGGGCGGCGCGATCTCGCCGCCCGCCGCCATCGCCAACGCGATCGAGGACGCGCTCGAGCCCTGGGGCGTCCGCGTCACGGAGACCCCCGTGAGCCCCGCCCGCCTGCTCGCGCTGATCGGCTCGCGGCGGACCGCGTGAAGCCGGCGCCCTTCGCGTACCACGCCCCGCGCGCGCTCGACGAGACCCTCGGGCTCCTCGCACGCCACGGCGACGAGGCGAAGATCCTCGCCGGCGGGCAGAGCTTGGTCCCGCTGCTCAACTTCCGTCTGGCTCGCCCGGCGGTCGTCGTGGACATCAATCGGATGTCCGGACTCGGTGAGATCCGCGAAGAGGACCGCCAGATCGCGGTCGGCGCGCTCGTGCGCCAGCGCCGGCTCGAGGTGTGGGCGCAACAGGGGTTCCCCCTCCTCGCCGACGCGCTCCGCTATGTCGGCCACCACGCGATCCGCACGCGCGGCACGGTCGCCGGAAGCCTCGCCCACGCCGATCCCGCCGCCGAGCTCCCCGCGCTGCTCGTATGCCTCGAGGGCAGCGTCGTCGCCCGGTCGCCGGCGGGCCACCGCGAAGTCCGGGCGCGCGAGCTCTTCGTCTCGCATCTCACCACGTCGCTCCGGCCTGACGAGCTGATCACCGAGGTGAGGCTGCCGCGCCTGCACACCGGCGCCGGCTGGGGGTTCCTCGAGGTGGCGCGCCGTCACGGCGACTTCGCGCTGGTCGGCGCAGCGGCGGTCGTCTCTCTCGCGGACGGCCGGATCGCCGAGCCCCGCGTGGCGCTCTTCGGCTGCGGCGCGACCCCCGTCCGAGCCTCCCGGGCGGAGGCGATCCTGGCCGGGCAGCCGCCGACGCCGGAGGCGGTCGTGGCGGCCGCGCGCGATGCCGCGGGCGCGCTCGCGCCCGAGAGCGACCTGCACGCGACGGCCGAGTACCGCCGGCGCGTGGCGCAGACCCTGATGGTGCGTGCCCTCGGCTTGGCCATCGGACGGGCGCGGGGAAACGGCCCGTGACCCGCGTGATCCGCGTCCGCGTCAACGACCAAGCGCACGAGCGACAGGTCGAGGTGCGTCGCACGCTCGCGGACTTCCTGCGTGAGGACCTCGACCTTACGGGCACCCACCTGGGCTGCGAGCATGGCGTGTGCGGCGCCTGCACGGTGCTCCTCGAGGGCGAGCCCGTCCGCGCCTGCCTGCTGCTGGCCGTCCAGGCCGACGGCGCCCGCGTGACGACGGTCGAGGGGCTCGCCGCCGGCGGCCGCCTCCATCCGCTCCAGGAGGCCTTCCGGGCCCACCACGCGCTCCAGTGCGGCTACTGCACGCCCGGCATCCTCCTCACGGCGGCGGCGTTCCTCGCCGAGCACCCCCGCCCCGCCCGCGAGCAGATCCGCGAGATGCTCGCCGGCACCCTCTGCCGCTGCACCGGCTACCAGTTCATCGTCGACGCCGTCGCGGCGGCGGCGCAGGCGATGTCACCGTAACGAGCGCGGTGCCCCTAACCTCGGCGATCTGATCGCGAACTGGGGGGCTGCGTCGGAATTCTGCTCGTCGGCGACGGCGGGAACCTCGGCCCTCCGGTGCCCGAGGAGACCGTGCTGATGGCCGCCGGCCACCTGGCGTGCCGGCACCCGCTCCGGCTGCCGCTCACCCTCCTGGTCGGAGTCGCGCGCGCAGTGACGGGCGACAACCTCGGCTGCTGGGCCGGCCGGTGCTACGGGCGGCCGTCGCTCGAGCGCTAGGCCGACTGGATCGCGGTGACGCCGGAGCGGCTCGAGTCGGTGCGGGAGTTCATGCGCCGCGACGGCACGCTCGAGCCTCGGGAAGGAACCCGTGGGTGTCTCTCGGTACCCCGGGTTGGGCCTCCTTCGTGTCCAGCCTGACCTGGGGGTCAGGGCAGCGCGATCGATTGATCAGGTCCCGAGGTCAGCGAGGGAGGGCGTCTCGCGAGCTCCGCGTCAGAGCACCGGTCGTGGATGACGCATTCCCGCCCAGCAGGGCACGCTCTGCCACGTACCGAGCAGGCCTGGGTCTAGACACGACCCGGAAGTAGGCCCTGATGAGCCCTTGGGCGTCTTCCGTGCTGAGCCCGACCGTCTCGGCGTTCGTCAAGCACCGGCCCTGGAAGTACCAGTGGCCCCAGCCCTGCTCGTCGCACAGCGCCTTCATGGCCGCGTCGATCGTCGCCTCGAAACACGACGGCCGGTCCGCCGCTTCGGTCGGCCCCGCGGTCGATGCGGTGCACGGCGGCTGCGCTGCCGCCTCAACCTCCGAGCCGTCAAAGCGAGCCGACGCAATCACGAGCGACGCGGCGAGGAGGAACACGCCACCGACCTTCATGACCCACCATCCTTTGGTTGCCCGCCGGCGTGGCGGGCTCACCTATCCTTTCTCCAGCACTTCTCGTGCCAGCTCAAGGATTGCCGCCATTCCGTGGGCTTGGAAAACGCCGGCCTGGTACCACCGTGCCACGGGGTCTCGCCTCCTGCCAGCGTCGAGCCGCTGAGCGTCGGGGGAAGGGGCACGGATCCAGCCGTGATCGGGCCGCGCCGCGGCGGTGAGACCTCGCCCGGACGAGAGGCTTGCCGCGATTGCCTCGATGGGTCATTCAACCCGCCCACGAGAGTGGGGTCTGCGTCTCGCCTCTCGCCGGAGAAGACACGCGCTCATGCTGGCGTGCCCTGCTCGAAAGCAGGGCCACGGCTCAGCCGGAGGTGTGTCATACTCCGCGTGTCTGGTTCGGTTGTTGGTTCGTTCGTGAACCCCCTGCCCATCAGACCGTGCCTCTGGTGCTCGCTTCCGCTGTTCCAGAGCGTGTTCGTTCATCGCGGGAGACGAATTCGGAGGTGCGCGATGGCGCACAAACTGTTCATCGGAGGCCTGCCCTTTTCGACGTCGAGCGATCGTCTTCGCGAAGTGTTTGCACAAGCGGGCGGGGTTGAATCGGCGACGGTCGTGATGGAGCAAGACACCGGTCGCTCGCGCGGGTTCGGCTTCGTGGAGATGACGACGGCCGAGGAGGCGGAGGCGGCGGTCAAGAAGTTTAATGGCCAGGATATGGATGGCCGGACGCTCAAGGTCGAACTCGCCAAGTCCTCGGGTTCGGGTGGTGGCGGATACCGGAGCGGCGGCCGCCAGGGTCGCTACTAAGCAGGTCTGGCCGGGCTGGGGGCGGGTGCGGCATCGCGCCGCCCCGCCTCAGTCGGTCTCAACGTCCGTGACGGGGGGGAGATGCGCACGCGGGGACGACAGGGCAGATAAATGCTGGAGCGAGATCGACGACGCGGTCCTTGCCTATCCGATTGAACACTCGCGACTCTCCCTCCGCCCGCGCCTCCCGGTGAGCACTCCCGCCAACGTTCCTGCGCCGCCGTCTTCTCCGGGGGCCTCGCGGTAGTACTCCGGGCTTTGAGTGAGTGGTCTGCTCCACCTCCCCTCGTTCCACCAGGTCTATTGTGCGCGGAGCACGACATCCAGCCCGAACTTCTTAGGTTCAGGGGAGGGCCACGTCTCGTCACCGATGGACTGAGGTACTCCGTGGTGTGCGCGCGCAGCCTGAAATCTTCCGCACGCCCCTGGGGCGTCTCCCGCGAGGTCCGGCCGGCGGGGCGACGATCCCAGCGCGCCGGCGCGCCCCCGGCCGCGCCCCGCAGCCGACCCGGCTCAGCGCCGGCGCGCCGCCGAGCCCCCGGTGGCGCCCGCGAAGATCTCGGGGAGCGTCCGTAACGCGTCGCCGATGCGGGGTCCGTACCAGCAGAAGAGCTTGCCGTCCATCAGGTGGATGCGCCCCCGAGCGACCGCGGGGATGTCCGGGTACGGTGCGAAGTCCTGGATGTGGATCGCCCGAAACCGGAAGGGCTCGTCGGGCAGCACGATCACGTCCGGGCCCGCCGCCCTCACCTCCTCGAGCGAGATCGTGGGATAGCGGTCCGGACGGTCGCCGAACACGTTCCGCCCCCCGCACACGGCCAGCATGTCGTGGACGTACGTGTCGGCGTTGATGGTCATGTATGGCGCGCGCCAGATCGGGTAGAAGACGGGGACGGGCGGGCGGGCGGCGGTCCGGGCCTGGACCGCGGCGAGCAGCGCCTCGAGCTCGTCGGCGATCGCGGCGGCGCGGGTGCGGGTCGCCGTGAGCTCGCCGAGCTCCCGCACCATGCCGATCCCCTCCGCCACGGTGCGTGGGTAGGTCACCCAGACCGGGATCCCCCACTCCCGCAGCTGGTCGACGTGCGTCTTCAGGTTCTCCTCGACGTTGGCGATCACGAGGTCGGGGGTCAGCTCGCGGATCAGCTCGAGCTTAGGATTCTTCTCGCCGCCGACCTTGGTCTTCCGCGCGACGCCCGCCCGCGGCTCGACGCAGTAGACCGTGACCCCGACAATCGCCTCGTCGAGCCCGAGCGCAAACAGGGTCTCGGTGACGCTCGGGATCAACGACACGATCCGTCGCGGCGCACGGCCGAGCGCGAGCTCGCGACCGGTCGCGTCCTTCCCGATCACGACGGCGCCCCCCGCACCACGCTAGCTCGTCGCCTCCAGGCGCTCGATCAGGTCGTGGACTTCGCGAAGCCGCGCGGCCAGCTCCGAGCTCCAGCGCGCCCGCTCCGCGGGCGACGCCGCGTCCTCCAGATTGGTCACCGCCACGCCGAAGAGCTTCAGGATGCGCCGCGTCTCGTCGCTCGGCATCGCCTAGTCCTCCACCAGCTCCGGCGCGTCCCGCCAGCGCGGCTCGCCCTCGGGCCTGAAGTTCTTCGTGTTCACGAAGTGCAGGCCGTGGTGCAAGTTCATCTTGAACTTGCCCCCCCCGTATCGCCCGCCGATCCAACCCTGCGGGTCCGCCAAGAAGTCGTCCATGTCCGCGGGGGCGAGCCTCACCAGCCACCGGAAGCGGACGGTCCCCTGCCACGGCTCTTGCACGCCGATGGTCGCGGTGAAGTCGGGCCACACGCGGACGAACTCGGCCAGGAGCTCCCTCGTCGTCGGCCGCGCGATTCCCCGGCCCTGCAAGGTCTTCGTGAGGTACGGCGCGATCAGCTCCCAGCACCACTGCGCGATCACTCGATCTCTTCCCTCATGGAGGCCGGGCGAGCCGAGTGTATCATGGCGCCGTGACGAACTTCGACGTGGCCCGCCTCTTCGGCGAGATGGCGCGCCTGCTCGAGGTCCGCGGCGAGAGCGGCTTCCGCGTGCGCGCCTACCAGCGTGCCGCCCAGAGTATCGAGGCGCTGGCGGAGGAGCTGACGGCCGTCGCCGCACGCGGCGAGCTGCAGAAGATCCCCGGGGTGGGCAAGGACCTCGCGGCGCGCATCACCGAGTTCCTGGAGACCGGCGCGATCGCGCAGCTCGAGGCCCTCCGGCGTGAGGTCCCACCCGGCTTTCTCGCCCTGCTCGAGGTCCGCGGCCTCGGGCCGAAGACGGCCAAACTCCTGCTCGACCGGCTCGCCGTCGACTCGGTCGACCGCCTCGAGGCCGTGTGCAAGTCGGGCGAGATCCTGGCCGTCGCCGGCATCCGCGAAAAGACCCGCGACAACATCCTGAAGGGCATCGCGATCTGGCGGGCCGGCCGCGCCCGCATGCCGCTCGCGCAGGCGCGCGCGATCGCGCGTGAGGTGGTCGCGGCGCTCACGGCGCAGGCACGGGTGGAGCGCATCGAGATCGCGGGCTCGCTCCGGCGGGCACGCGAGACCGTGAAGGACATCGACCTCCTCGCGACCGCCACCGACCCCGCGCGCGTGATCGAGGCGTTCGTCTCGCTTCCGTCGGTGCTGGACGTCGTCGGCGCCGGCGGCACCAAGGCGGCGGTGCACCACCGCGAGGGGATCCAGATCGACCTCCGGGTCGTCGACCCCGACGCCGTGGGCGCCGCCCTCCAGTACTTCACCGGTTCCAAGGACCACAACGTCCGCCTCCGCGAGATGGCCTCTCGCCGCCAGCTCAAGATCAGCGAGTACGGCGTCTTCGACGAGACGACCGGCACCCGGATCGCTGGCGCGACCGAGCCCGACGTGTACGCGGCGGTGGGGCTCCCGTGGATCCCACCCGAGCTCCGGGAAAACGGCGGAGAGATCGAGGCCGCGCTCGCGGGCACCCTGCCGGCGCTGGTGACCGCCGACCGGATCCGCGGCGACCTGCACGCGCACACCGACTGGTCGGACGGCCACCATCCGATCGAGACGCTGATCGAGGCGGCCGAGGCGCGCGGCTACGAGTACATCATCGTCTCCGACCACTCGCAGTCCGCGACCGTGGCGCGCGGCCTGAGCGTCGACCGGCTGCGCGAGCAGATCCGGACGCTCCGGGCGCTCCAGCCACGCTTCAAGATTCGAATCCTCGCGGGCAGCGAGTGCGACGTTCTTGCCGACGGAGCGCTGGACTTCCCGTCCGAGGTCCTGCGCGAGCTGGACATCGTACTGGCGGCCGTGCACTCGCGCTTCACGCAGGGCCGGGCCGAGATGACGGCGCGAATCGTCCGGGCGCTCGAGAACCCGTGCGTCCAGATTCTGGTCCACCCGACCGGCCGCCTCATCGGCTCGCGCGAGCCGTACGACGTCGACCTCGAGGCGGTATTCGTGGCGGCGCGGGCGCACGGGAAGGCGGTCGAAATCAACTGCTCGCCCGACCGGCTCGACCTGAAGGACTCGCACGCGCGGCGGGCGGCCGAGCTCGGTGTCCCGATCGCGATCAGCACCGACGCGCACTACCTGGCGAACCTCGACAACCTGGAGCTCGGCGTCGCGACCGCACGCCGGGCGTGGATCGGGCCCGCGCAGGTGCTGAACACGCGTCCGGTCGACGAGCTCCTGGCCTGGGCCCGCGCCGGACGGCCGGCCTACCCCTCGTAGACCCTCCGGAGCTCGGCCGTCGCCCACCCGACCGCGTCGGCGGCGGACATCCCTTGGACCGCCTTGGCGTACATGTCGACGAGGATGAACTTCGAGTACGCCTCCGCGGCGCGGGCGCTCGACGGGCCAGCGTAGCCGAACATGCGGGAGGCGCTGGCCGCGGTCCGGTAGGGCCTCATCGCGTCGTCGACGACGCGCTCCCAGACCGGGTGCTCCTGCCAGAACCGGGTGGCGCCGACGCTGTACCCTTCCTGGACCTCGAACCACCTCCCGAACTGCTCCTTGCCGTGCAGCCACCGGAGGAACTCCTGGGCCGCCTTCTGGTTTCTCGAGTACCGCATCAGCGCGTGGGAGGCCGGGATGTGGTAGCCCGGGGTCGGCACCGTTCCGTCCGGGATCGCGAAGTGGGAGATGTCCCGGACCATGGCCTGGCCCCGCTCGTCCCTGATCTTGTCGGGGTTACGCCTGGCGTAGATGTAGATCGAGGCGCCGTTCAGGGTCGCGCTGATCTCGCCCGCGTGGAAGGCCCGGTTGTTGTTGGTGTCGTCCCACGCGAGCGCGCCCTCGTCGCACGCCTCCCTCCAGAACGCCGTCATCCACCGGACCGACTCGAGCGCCTCCTTCGAGTTCAGCACGACCGTCCGACCGCTCGGGTCGGTCTCGGCGCCGCCAAACGCCCACAGGAGGGGGTAGGCCCAGGCCGGCGCGTCGCCGAGCGTGTGGCCGAGGCTCTGGCCGACGGGTCGGCCCTGCGCCTTCAGGCGGGCGCCGAGTCTTCGGTACTCGTCGAGCGTCCGCGGCGCCTCGTGGGCCCCGGCCTCGGCGAACCACGACCTCCGGTAGGCGATGAGGAGGCCGACGACGTCGTACGGCAGCGCCAGCCACCGGCCGTTCTCCCGCGCCGCCGCCTCCGACACCGGGTAGTAGCCGCCCTGGTCGCTCGCCTTCCACTCGCAGAGCGCGGAGACGTCCGCGAGCGCGCGCTGGTAGAGGTGCGGCCAGTTGTGCGCCATGATGATGATGTCCGCACCGGTCCGCGCCTCGATGGCCGCCGTGATCCGCGCCTGGAGGTCGTTGAGGTTGATCGTCTCGAGTCGCACCTCCACCCCCGCCAGCTTGCGGTACTCGGCGAGCTGGCGCCGGAGTTCCACGTCCCCTTCCGGGATGAAGGAGATCGAGTGGAGCAGGTGGAGCCGCGTCTCTTGGGCGTGGGCGGGGGCCCGGCGGGCCGCCAGGATCCCGGCGAGCCCGGCCGCGGTCCCGAGCTTGAGCAGGGTGCGACGGTCGACGGACGGGGCTGAGACCATGGCGTCCCTCCCGGCGCGCGGGGTTCACCCCGCGCATCCTCCCGCTCTCTCCGCTCGCGTCGCGCCACCCCTCCCCGCGGCGCGGGGCGGCGCCCGCCCTACCCGCGCAACCCGATCGGGACGTACTCGCGCTCACCCTGGCCGACATAGAGCTGGCGCGGCCGGGCGATCTTCTGCTCGGGGTCGTCGATCATCTCCTGCCACTGCGCCAGCCAGCCCGCGGTCCGGGGGATCGCAAAGAGCACGGGGAACATCTCGACCGGGAAGCCCATCGCCTGGTAGATCAGGCCGGAGTAGAAGTCGACGTTGGGATAGAGCTTGCGGGAGACGAAGTACTCGTCCTCGAGCGCGATCCGCTCGAGCTCCCGCGCGACGGGCAGGAGCGGATTCGGCCGGGTCACCTCGAAGGTCTCGTCGGCCATCCGCTTGATGATCTTGGCGCGCGGATCGTAGTTCTTGTACACCCGGTGGCCGAACCCCATCAGCCGCGCCCGGCCCTCCTTCACCTGCCGGATGAAGTCCGGAATCCGGTCCTTGGTGCCGATGGCCTGCAGCATCCGGAGCACGGCCTCGTTGGCGCCGCCGTGCAGCGGCCCGAAGAGGGCGGCCACGCCGGCCGCCACCGCGCAGTACGGATCGACGCGGGACGACCCCACGCTCCGCACCGCGTTGGTCGAGCAGTTCTGCTCGTGGTCGGCGTGGAGGATGAAGAGGACCTCGAGCGCCCGCTCGAGCGTCGGGTGAGGCTCGTACTTCGCCTCCGTCGCCTTGAAGAGCATGTTGAGGAAGTTGCCCGTGTACGAGAGGTGGTTGTCGGGATAGGCCAGCGGCATGCCGAGGCTGTGCCGGTACGTGAAGGCGGCCAAGGTCGGCATCTTCGCGATGAGCCGGATGATCTGGAGCCGTCGGGTCTCGACGTCCACGCCGTTCTTGGCCTCGGGATAGAAGGTCGAGAGCGCGCCCACCAGGGAGACGAGCATCCCCATCGGGTGCGCGTCGTAGTGGAACCCGTCCATCACCTTCTTAAGGTTCTCGTGCACCCAGGTGTGGTGGGTGACCTGGTAGACCCAGTCGTCGAGTCTCTCGCCCGTCGGCAGCTCGCCGTACAGGAGCAGGTAGGCCGTCTCGAGAAAGGTCGAACGCTCGGCGAGCGCCTCGATCGGGTAGCCGCGGTAGCGAAGGATCCCGCGGTCGCCGTCGATGAACGTGATCGCGCTCCGGCAGGCGGCGGTGTTCATGAACGCGGGATCGTAGGACATCAGCCCGAAGTCGTCGGCCGAGGCCTTGATCTTCCGCAAATCCGTCGCCCGAATCGCCCCCAGCTCGATCGGGAGCTCGTACACCTTGCCGGTGCGATTGTCGGTGACGGTCAAGCTGTTGGCGGTCATCCCTGGCTCCTCTCGGCGGCTCTCGGCACGGGCCCGTGCCGGCCTCAGGATACCCTCTCTGAGCGAAACCGGGCAAGCGCCGATCGACGCGTCCAGGAGCGGGGCGCAGCGCTCACTGGCGTCGACCCGGGCGAGGTCGGCGGCTCGGGGCGCGCCCGCCCCCGCCCGGGCCGCCGGCAAGGCGCTGCTCGAGCGCGGCGACGGCGGCCGACATGTCGAGCCCGGCGCCGAGGACCGGAGCCAGCGGGTCCGTCGTGGCCGCGAAGCGCTTCGGGACCGTCGCGATCGTGAAGCGCGCGGGATCGAGCCGGGCCGTCACCTCGTCCCAGGCGAGCGGGCAGGAGACGGTGGCCCCGGGCCGCGGACGGGCGGAGAACGGGGCGGCGATCGTCTGCCCGCGGGCGTTCTGACCCCAGTCGACGTACACCTTGCCTCCGCGCGAGTGGAGGGGGCGGGCGACCGTCGCGATGTCCCCCGCCTCCTCGACGGCCAGCCTCGCCAGGAGGTGGGCGAAGCCGCGCGCCTGCGCGTAGGAGTAGCGGGCACCCAAGGGCAGCAGGACGTGGAGCCCGGTGGCGCCCGACGTCTTGACGTAGTTCGGCAGCGAGAGCTCGTCGAGCCGACGGTGGAGGAGCCGCGCGATCGCGACGACGTCGGCGAACGGAGCGCCCTTGGGGTCGAGGTCGAGCACGAGCCAGTCCGGCTGGTCGAGCGAGCCCACCCGCGAGGCCCAGAGGTGGAGCGGGATCGCGCCCAGGTTGATCACGTAGCGGAGGGCGTCGGCCTGGTCCACGACGAAGTAGTCGATGTCCCGTCCCCCGTCCTCGGAGTGGACCCGCACCGTGCGGATCCACGCGGGCACGAAGGCGGGGGCGTCCTTCTGGTAGAAGGACTTGCCCGTGATCCCGTCGGGATAGCGCGTCAGGACGAGCGGGCGCTCGCGCAGGTAGGGCAGGATCAGCGGCGCCACGCGGTCGTAGTACGCGATCAGGTCGCCCTTCGTGTACCCCTCCTCCGGCCAGAACACCTTGTCGAGATTGGTCAGCCTGACGCGCGGGCCGGCGTCCTGCTCGGCGGGGGCCGGCGGGCCGGCGGGCGGCGCCGACGTCCCCGGGAGCTCGCGGGTGACGGTCTCGGGCGCCTTGCCGGTGCGGAGGCCGAGGAACGCCGGATGCCGGACCCCGCCATCCCGCGTCCACTCGCTGAAGCGGACCTCGGCGCAGAGCCGCGGCTCGACCCAGTGGTGCCCGCTGCCGGCGGGGGTGCCGACGTCGAAGGGCGAGGTCGGGCGTTCGAGCGGCGCGAGCGCCCGGGCGACCGTCTCGAGTGTCGCCGCGTCGAAGCCCGTGCCGACCTTGCCGACATAGACGAGCCGGCCCCGATCGTAGACGCCCAGGTGGAGGGCGCCGAAGTGCCCCCGCGAGCCCCGCGGCCGGGTGAAGCCGCCGATGACGAACTCCTGCCGGCGCTGGCACTTGATCTTGAGCCAGTCGCGCGTCCGGGCGCCCCGGTAGCGGCTGTCCGCCCGCTTGGCCACGATCCCCTCGAGTCCCGCCCGGCAGGCGGCGTCGAAGAAGGCCTGGCCCCGCTCGGTCACGTGGTCGCCGTAGGCGACGACGCCGCGGCGGGGCAGGAAGAGGGCCAGGCACTCCTTGCGCGCGCGGAGCGGCAGCCCGCGGAGATCGTGGCCCTCGACGCCGAGGGCGTCGAAGACCACCGCCGAAACCGGCGTGAGCGGTGCCGCGCGCTCGACGTCGCGCGGGTGGGAGAGGCCCATGCGCGCCTGCAGGAGCTGGAAGCTCGGCCGACCCTCGGCGTCGAGCGCGACGACCTCGCCGTCGAGAACGAAGTCGTCGATCGGGAGTGCCGCGAGCGCGCGGGCGATCTCGGGGTAGCGGGTCGTCGTGCGCTGGCCGCTCCGGCCGTAGAGCTCCACCGTCTTCCCCCGCCGGGCCGCGAGCAGGCGCACGCCGTCGTACTTGATCTCGTAGATCCAGCCCCGGCCCTCCGGCGGACGCTCGACCAGCGTGGCGAGCTCAAACCCCTGTCGGGCGGGCGTCACCGTCCCGCGGGGGGCGCGGGCCGCCCCGAGCCAGGCGCGGACGCGGTCGCGCCTCGAACCGCCGTCGCCGAGCTCCTCCACGGTGAGCCCGGAGAGCACGGACTCCGGGTAGCGCTCGGTCAGCTCGACCTCCGACACCGCCGCGTCCGCCTTCTTGATGAGGAGCCAGTCGCGCTCGCCGCGTGCGGTGCGCACGAGCGCGTACCGGCCGCGCAGCTTGAAGCCGGAGAACGCCAGATCGAGCTTGCCCCGTCGGACGGCCTCCAGGGGCTCGACGCCGTCGACCAGCTGGTAGAGGCCGCGGTCCCAGACGATCGAGGGCCCCGCCCCGTAGTTCCCCTCCGGGATCACGCCCTCGTAGTCGCCGTACTCGAGCGGATGGTCCTCCACGTGCACGGCCAGCCGCTTGTCCCGCGGGTGCACCGGCGGCCCCTTCGGCACCGCCCACGAAGCGAGCACGCCCCCCATCTCGAGCCGGAGATCGTAGTGGAGCCGGCGCGCCGCGTGCTTGTGGACCATGAAGAGCCGGCCCCCCCCTGCCCGCCCCGCGTCTCCGAAGGGCTCCGGCGTCCGGGCCGGATCGCGCTTGGCCCGATAGGCCGCGAGCCGGGACTCGACCGTCACTCCGTCCGTCCCCGGGCGCGCGTCGACTCCGCGCGGCGGAGCTCCTCCGTCTTGGCCCGCAGCCGCTTGACCAGCGCCGGGAACGACGACGCCTGGATGATCTCGTTGAACTGGGAGCGGTAGTTGACCACGTAGCTGACGTTCTCCACGGAGATGTCGACGATCAGCCAGCGCCCGTCGTGCTCGAGCATCGAGTAGGCGACTCGGACCACGGTGCCGCGCGGCGTGAGGATGTTCGTCTGGACCCGGGCGAAGTCGCCGTCCACGGACTCGTCCAGATAGACGACCTTCTCGCCGCCGAACCGGTCGAGCAGCGAGCTGTACGTCCGCTCGAGGAGCTCGCGGAACAGCGTCGTGAACTCCTCGCGCTCGCCCACGGTCCGCTCGCGCCAGTACCGGCCGAGGACCCGCCGGGCGATCTCGGGGAAGTCGAAGGCTTGTTCGGCGACCCGACTCAGCGCGAGCCGTCGCTCCTTGACCCTGGCGTCGCCCCTCAGGGCGGGATCCTCCAGGATCTTGAGCACCGCGTCGACAGCGCTCCTGAGCGCGGCCGTCGGCGAGTCCGCCGGGGCGGCGGTCGCCGCGAGGGCAAGGACCGCAATCGCTACGCGAAGAGAGCGCCGCATTCGCATCCTCCGGCGCACGGGCGAGATCCCCAGCCGAGGGGACCTCGTCCGGCCGCACCTACCACCGGTCGATCCCGACGCGCCCGCGAGATCCTCGCGACCCGTCGCGGGCAGTGCTACCATACTGCATCATGCCGCCGCACGCGCTCGGATCGGGCACGATCTCCTTCGGCCTCGTGTCGATCCCGATCAAACTCTACACGTCCGCGTCCTCCCAGAGCGTCGCCTACAACCTCCTGCACGCCAAGTGCGGCTCCCGCGTCCGGCAACAATATGTCTGTCCGCTCGACAACGAGGTCGTCGAGCGCGGCGACCTCGTGAAGGGCTTCGAGTTCGCCAAGGATCAGTATGTCCGGGTCACGGACGCCGAGCTCAAGGCGCTCGAGGGCGAGGCGTCGAAGATCATCGACATCGCCGAGTTCGTGCCGCTCGACCGGGTCGACCCGATCTACTTCGAGAAGACCTATTACCTCGGCCCCGACAAGGGCGGCGAGAAGGCGTACCGGCTCCTGGCCGAGGCGATGGCGAAGAGCGACCGGGTGGCGCTGGCCAAGTTTGTCATGCGCGGCAAGGAGACGCTGGTGCTGATCCGCGCCGCCCAGGGCGGCCTCATGCTCCACACGATGTACTTCGCCGACGAGGTGCGCGACTTCGGCGAGATCGACAAGGGCGCGTCGGCCAAGGTCCGGGAGGGCGAGCTCGAGCTCGCGGTGAAGCTTCTCGGGGAGCTCGCGAACGACGCCTTCGAGCCCGAGCGGTACACCGACGAGTATCGTCAGCGGGTGCTCGACCTCGTCCAGACCAAGGTCGAGGGCAAGGAGGTGGTCGCGGCCGCGCCACGGGCCGAACGCGGCCACGTCATCGACCTCATGGAGGCGCTCAAGACGAGCCTGGCCGAGCGCGCGGCGTCGCCGAAGAAGCCCCCGGCCAAGATGGCGAGCAAGCGCCCCGAGCCCGCCCCCGCCCGCAAGGCCGCCAAGCGCTAACGGCCCGCGCCGCGGGCCGCCGTCACCCCACGATGCGGAACCCTCGGGCGCCGGCCCGCCCAGGGGCGCGGCGGCCCGTCAGGATAGAAGCCCGCGGCGGGCCTCGCCTCCCCCGGACGCTCGGTCAGATCGAGTCGTGGTTCAAGATCCTGAGGTCGCGGAGGTCGAGGTCCACCACCTCGCCCTCGGGCGAGTCCGAGCGCCTCGGCGCGCTCGCGGCTCAACGACACGTCGAGCGTCTGGGTCGAGTCGACGAGCACCGCCTCGACCCCGCACCTCTGCTCCGTCACCGGTGAGTACACTCCGCGTCTCGCCAACCCACGGTCCGTGCCGCGAAGACATCGAACGCCTCCCGGGGAACACACCAGGATCTGACCGTCAATTTCGCTGCTTCACCGGTGGTCGGGACCGACCTGGGTGCCGGCGGCACGGAAGCTGCACTCCGTCTCTAGGTGAGTAGCGACGGTCCCCTTCTGAAAAAGGCACACCCCGTCGTGAGGCGGGGTCGCAAAGCCGCGGATCAGGTCATAGGGACCTGACAGCCGGGCCGCCAGAAGGAGAGCAGGGCTCCACTTCATACATTGGGGATCCTCGCACGAGACGGAGGGCCCCGTGTGTCGAGATCTCCGTTCTTCCCTCGCCACGGCCCCCGTCAAGGGGAGGAACACATGGCGCGATTGACCCTTGCCGCATGGAAGTTACGGTTGGCGTTCGCGACGGCCCTGCTGGTCCTCGCGTTCGGAGCCATTCCCGCATTCGCCCAAAGTAGCGGGAGCTTCAACTTCAACAGCGATACGACGGCCTGCACCGACATCGGAGGGTTGCTTGGTGGCGGGACCAGCCACACCTCCCTCAAAACCACCATGAAGGTGTCCAGCGGCAACGGCGTGGCGCTCGTCGTCAGGCCCTCGGCTGTCACTGGCCTTCTGACGGACACGTCGATCTCCGGCAAGCAGGGGGGTGGGACCGTCACCGGCTCGGCGCAAGCGGCGGTGGCGTTCTCAGTGTCGGTCACACCGCTCAGCGGTCAGGCCCCGCCGACCGTGACCCCGAACGCACCGGTCACGTTCGACGATCGATTCCTGCAGATCAGCACCAACCTGTTCAACTTGCTCTCTGTGTGCACTGACTTGACGCCGTGCCAGCTCGACGTGAACGAGACCACGCTTTCCGCGCATAGCTTCGACTTCGTCGTGACGGGCCTGAGCTCGGGTAACTACGGAATCACCGTATCGTGGGCCCCGACCACAATCGCTACCGCACCCAATAGCGCGCTGGCCTGCGTGGGTCCGGTCGTGATCACTGCTCAGCAGGTGAAGGTCTTCCAGCAGAGCACCGGGATCTCCTTCTAACCATTTGCGTGCCTGCCGGTACGGGTCGGGCCTCAACACTTCACCGTGTTGAGGCCTGACCCCGCCTCTCTCCGAGCGACCCGCATGCCTGTTCCGCGATGAGCTTCGGCTCCGCCACCCCGGTCGCTTCAGCAATTGCCTATCGGTCAGGCCC
>Ga0209689_1001965_pt1 | contig 15411 bp, 18 predicted proteins | sample GraSoiAngelo_149_FD_187119 | JGI IMG/M metagenome (GOLD analysis project Ga0209689, IMG submission 187119) | Grasslands soil microbial communities from the Angelo Coastal Reserve, California, USA - 14_1009_09_30cm (SPAdes) (version 2) | ecosystem: Environmental > Terrestrial > Soil > Grasslands ...
TACAATGTTGCTCGCGCCGGGATGACGGAATAGGTAGACGTTGGCGACTTAAAATCGCCTGCCCGTAAGGGCGTCAGGGTTCGAGTCCCTGTCCCGGCATCGCGATCATTGAACGGCCAGACCGCCGCGGCGTTTCGCTGGTCGTACTATGGCCTTCATGCTCAGGTTGCCCGAGGTCCTGATCGGGATTGCGATCGTCGCCTACGTCCTCAACGACCTTTTTCAAAGCGTCGTCGTGCCGCGGCCGACGCCGGCGCGGTACCGGCCGACCCGCTTGGTCATTCGCGCTGGCTGGCGGGCGTGGCGGGCGATGGGCCTTCGGGCCCACTCCGCCGACTCGCGAGAACGGTTCCTGGGGACGTTTGCCCCGTTGGTCGTTGTCATCTTGCTGGTCGTCTGGCTCAGCGGACTCGTCCTCGGATTTGGCTTCGTCTTCTACGGCCTGCGCGATTACGTCCATCCCCCCATCGACGGATTCCAGACAGCCCTGTACTTTGCCGGGACCTCGGTCCTCACCATCGGTTTCGGCGACATCGTGGCGACATCGGGACTGACGCGTCTTCTGGCGCTGGTCGCGGGCGGGACCGGTCTCGGCACGATTGCGCTCGCGATCAGTTTTCTGTTCTCCTTGTACGCCTCGTTCCAGCGCCGGGAGATCCTGATCGTGACGCTCGACGCGAGGGCCGGCGCCCCGCCGTCCGGCGTCAGCCTGCTGGAAACGATGGCGAAATACGACATGACCGATGACCTGCCGCGCCTCTTCGCCGATTGGGAGAAGTGGGGTGCCGAGGTGCTCGACAGCCATCTCGCCTATCCGCTTCTCGCGTATTTCCGCTCGTCGCACGACAGCGAATCGTGGATCAGCGCGCTGGGGGCCGTGCTCGATGCCTCGACCCTGCTGTTGACCACCGTGGTCGACGGGCCCCGCGGTCCGGCCAAGATGATGTTTGCGATGGGCACTCACCTGGTCGAGGACCTTGGCCGGTTTTTCCACATGCCCGGCGACCACGACGTGGGGGTCGAACGCTACGAGTTCGACGAGGCCCGCGAGCGGTTGTCAACCGCAGGCTGGCGCCTGATCGGAGCGGAGGAGTCGTGGCTGGCGTTCTCGCGCCTGCGCGTCCAGTATGCGAGCCAGCTCAACAGCATGGCGAAATGGTTTGCCGCGCCGCCGACGCAATGGATCGGGGACCGGTCGTATGTCCGCTTCAGCGCGCAGCGGCACCAGGAGATCGAATCGCGCGCCGCCTCCGGTTAGGCGGCGAAGGCTTCTGGTGCCTTCCCGTGCAGCCGCAGGTAGAACGCGGTCGCCAGAACATACGGCAGCAGGAGCCGGACTTCGAAATCCGGCGGCCGTCGCGCGATCCCGGCGAAGAGCTCCGGTAGCTGGCGACGTTCCATTTCGTCCGTGATGTGCTGGATAGAAAAAGCATCCGAGGCGCGGATCCGCGCCGCGGCGCCGTCCCAGACGGTCGCCCCGTCTTCCAGTTGCCGCCACTCCGCGAGGAGGACGCCTTGCACGGCGCTCAGGGCGAGCGCCTGCATCAGGCGGGCCTGACCCTCGGCGCGGACCTCGACGCCGCGTGAGCGTGCCAGCCCCATCGTCTTCTGGACCGCCGTCTCGACCACTGGCCACGTCTCCGCATCGGCGGCGGCGTGGTTGAGGAGGTCGGGTGCCTCGATGATCCGGCGCGTCCGGCCGAGGGCAAAGCCATCGAGCTGGCTCCGAAGGCCGGCGCTGAGCCCGAGGTGGGATAGTGGAGGCGTCCGCGACGCGAAGTGGTCGACGACCGGCTCCCCGAAGCCGATCACCGGGTCCTCAGCCGGCGCCGGGAGCTCCTGGTGATGGACTTTGGGACGCCACCGCGGCCCCCCGGAACGCTTCCGACGGGTGGCGAACTTGCCGGCCTGGTGCTGGCCGGCCAGGACGGCCGTGGTCACGCCAACGGCCAAGACCAGGATCGTGGCCAGCACGCCGTAGCGCAGCAGCGCGATCAGGCTCAGTGCGAGCGTCAGGGCGAGTACGATCGGGCGGCGAGGCAGCCGGGACATGCCTTCGATACAACGTGCCGGGAGCCGAACCCGTGCAGCCGGGGGGCTTAGTTCAGATTGCGGAAAAGCGTGGCGATGCCCTGTCCGCCGCCGATGCACATCGTCACGATGCCCCACTCGGCCTGGCGACGCTTGAGCTCGTAGGCCAGCTTGACGGTCAGGATGGCGCCGGTGGCGCCCACCGGATGGCCGAGCGCGATGGCGCCGCCGTTCGGGTTGACCTTCTCCGGATCAATTTCCAGCTCGCGGATCACCGCCACGGCCTGCGCGGCGAAGGCCTCGTTCAACTCCATGAGATCGATGTCGTTGATCGTCATTCCGACCTTCTTCAGCAAGTTCTGCACCGCGAAGATCGGGGCCACCCCCATGATCTCCGGGGCGATGCCGGCGACGGCGTCGGCGACCCATTCGAGCTGAGGCGTCACGCCGAGCTGCTCCGCGGTCGCCTTGGTCATGACGACGACGGCGGCGCCGGCATCGTTGATGCCCGATGAGTTGCCGGCGGTGACGCTCCCGCCCTCGCGAAACGCCGGCTTGAGGCGCCCGAGGGATTCCATCGTGGTTGCGGGACGAGGATGCTCGTCGACCCTGGCGATCACGGGATCGCCTTTTTTCTGCGGAATCGCGACCGGCACGATCTGGTCGTCGAACCGACCGTCGGCGATGGCCGCGGCCGCCCGACGCTGGCTTTCCGCTGCGAACTTGTCCTGGGCCTCGCGGGAGACGCCGTAGCGGTCGGCGACTTTCTCCGCCGTCGAGCCCATCTGGTAGCGGCCGAACGGATCGGTGACCAGCGATATCGTGCCGTCGATGAGGGTCGCCTCGCCAAGGCGCCACCCTACCTGCGAACGCGGCAGCAGGTACGGCTGGATCGACATGTTCTCGTTGCCGCCGGCGACCACGACCTGGGCCTCACCGGTGCGCAGCTCCTGGACGGCGCTGTTGATCGCCTGCAGCCCCGAACCGCACAAGCGGTTGACGTTAAACGCGGTCGTCTTCTCGGGCAGACCGGCCTTCAGTGTCGCGAGCCGAGCGTTGAAGGCGTCTTCGCCCACCTGGCCGACGCAGCCCAGGATGACCTCGTCGACAACCTCGGGGGAGATGCCCGCGCGCTCGACGGCAGCGCGGATCGCGTTCGCGCCCAGATCGGACGACGGCGTGTCCTTGAAGGCGCCCGCAAATTTGCCGATGGCAGTGCGCACGCCCCCCGCGACGACGATTCCCTCTCCGCCGTTCCGCGTCACGAGACGATTCTAATTCGACGCCGGACCAGGAGCGCTGCTGCTGCCGCTCCCCATGCGGGTGATCCGCTGGGCCTTGGAAATGCCGCGCTCAACCTGGGGCCGCGCGGAATCCACGACGCCCTGGGCCTGGTCCAGCACGGGCTGCATCTGGCCGCGCACCTGATCGAGGCGGTCCGAAAGTTCCGCGCGCATCTGCCGTCCCGGCTTTGGCGCGTAGAGCAAGGCCACCGCCCCGCCGATGATCGCTCCATGCACGACGCCTCGCAAATACCCCATCGCTTCCTCCTTGGTGGCGGGCACGCGCCCGCGGATGACCCGGGTGTTCATCTTATCACTCCCAAGCGGTTTCGTTATAGCGGCGATATCAAGATCGAATCGCCGAGCGGGTCAGGCGCTCGACGGCTCGAGACCGACCGCCCTCGGCGCGGGCCGAATGCTCAGGACGGCGAGCACGCTCGCGCGCACGGCCAGGTCGATCGCTGCCCGCAAGAGCACGGCCGACACACAGCAGAAGCTATAGAGAAAGACCTCCGGAATGCGCTCCAGCAGGAAGGGCACACCGACGGCGAGCCCGCCGATCAGGATGGCGCTGGTGCAGAGGGCGGCGCCCAACTCCACGGCTCGAGCTTTCAACCACGCGTTGACAGTCATCGCTGCAACAAATGGTATAGCGTAGTTGTCAACAGAAGTCAAATGCTAGTCGGGCAGCTGCAGGCCGGCTCCGCGCCTCTGCGCGAGCTCGAGCACCGCGGCGCCGACGGCCACGTCCTCGATCGCGAGTCCGACCGACTTGAAGAGGGTCACATCGGAGGGCTGGCGGCCGCCCCCGGCCGACCCGGCGACCACGTCCCGCAATGAATGGACGCGGCCCCAATTCAGATGCCCTTCGCGCTCCGCCAGCAGCAGGTCGCCGGCCTCGAGGCGAGCGGCTTCGACATCATCGGCGACGACGAGGTCGGCGCGGGACACGACCCGACTGTCGATCTCCCGACGATCCGGGTAGTTCGAGCCGCAGACGTTCAGATGCTGGCCCGCCTGCAGCCACTCTCCGGGAAAGATGGGATGCCCAGTGGTCGTGATGGTGGTGAGAATGTCGGCCCCGTTGACGGCCTCGCGCATGCTGACGGCCGGCTCGATGGCGATCGTGGGCGGCAGCACCCTTCTGAGGTCCTCCACGAATGCATCGCGATGGGCCGGGTCACGGCTCGCGACACGCACCTCCCCCAGCCGGCGGACAGCGGCCACGGCGAGCACCTGGGTCAGCGCCTGACTGCCGGCGCCAATCACGGTGAAGACCGATGCCTCCGGTCGAGCCAAATACTTCGTCGCCAGCCCCGAGGCGCCGCCAGTTCGCATACGGCCGAGCCAGTCGGCCTCGATGACGGCGCGGGGCCGGCCGTCGTCCGCATCGAAGAGGCACACCCAGAACCGGGCACCGGCCTTGCTGTGGGTGTACGCCTTGAAGCCCATCAGTCCTTTGGACGGGAGGGCCGCCGACATCGTCGCGAGGACGGCGCCAGCGGCAACTCGACGTCGGGGTTGGTTGGCCGCGCGGTCCGCCGCCCATTCGCGGAAGGCGGCCTCGAGCACCGCGAGCGTGACGTCCATGGTCAGCAGCACCTTGACGTCGGTCTCGCGCAGAAAAAGCGGCACGGCTAATCTTGACATCGGCGTGATCGATGCTGGGTTACGACGGCGCGTCGCGCGGGCGCGCGTCGGGCATTTCGCGACGTCGGACGGCAAGGTGCCCTCGGTCGTCCCGGTGTGCTTCGTCCTGCTGGGGACGACTCTCTACCAGGCCATCGATGGCAAGCCCAAGTCAGTCAATCCCGCTCAATTGCGCCGCATCAGGAACGTGCGCGCCAATCCCAACGCCGCGCTGCTTATCGACCACTACGTCGACGACTGGCGCCGGCTCTGGTACGTACTCTTTCGAGGGAGGGCGCGCATCGTCGACGCCGGCCCCGAGCAACGACGGGCGATCGTCGCGCTGAGAAAGAAATACCCGCAATACCGGACGACCGTGCCGTTGCCTTCGGACGCGCTGGTTATTGCGACAGATGTACAGCGGCTACGGCATTGGCGAGCCAGCTCAGCCGGCCGTGGCCGGTCGCGGCGCCCGGGTCGACCGGCATGAAGGTGCGGATCGAGACGATGCCCGTGTTCGGGTCGCCATAGCGACTGTCGAAGCGACCGCCGTCGGCAAACCATGGATCGTTCATGAAGAGTCCCTCTTCAGTTGTCCAGCCCGTGATAAGGACGAAGTGCTGATTGGAGCCCAGTTGCACCTCGGCGACCACGGGCCGTCCGGCGTCGAGCTCGGCCTTGATCAGGTTGATGTCGGGGCCGAGCCAACCGGAGAAGGCCACGCGACCTCCCGTGTAACTGGTGACGGCGGCCCAGATGAGCTGGTCATCGTAGGCGTAGCCACCGTTCGCCGTGAGCCAGGCATTGAAGGCGCCCGGGTCGGTATTCATGCCGTAGTAGCGAAGCATCATCGTCACGGCAGTAATGGCACAGCCCGCCGAGCCGACAGACTCGCTTGCTGACGTGCCCAGCGGCGCGCCCGCCCAGGCGGCGTCCTGCTGGCCCATGACGGCGATGCTCATCGAGCTATCGGCTGCCACGCCGACCTGGTTGCCCAGGGCGGATACGACCGCGATGGCGGCGACAAGTGCCGCCGCGCGCAGATTGAGTGTCGGGCTGGGGAATCTCACCAATTGGGACCTCGCATGGACGCTCCGGACAAGCGCCGCCAATCTTGATCGCCGTCTTTGGCGCAAACAAACGACGGCGGTGATCCAAGGTGGCCGAGCGCGCGGGTCTGATATCCGTCACCCACCCATGGGCGGAAAAAGCAGGGTGCGCTTGCTCAGGACGATCTGCGATGTAACGGCGATTGGACGCGCCGTGCCAATCGCTATTAGTTGACCGTGAAGAAACAAACAAGAACGATGCGCGAAGGGCCTAGCGCTGCTGGGGAGTTATCCAGCCGGCGAGCGCTACGCCGCCTGCGTCTTGGGGGCAGCAGAGCGGGCTTTGGCCCGCTGGATCCGTTTCTCTTTCGCGGCGCGACCGCGCCGGACGTGGGGCTTCATCGCCCGTACAACCCGAGCGGGGGCGTTCACTTGCAGTAGCGGCAGAGGCCGGATCAATTCGTGGCCTGATTGCCATTCGTCGCTGGTTGAGGTCCAATTCAATTAGGGATTGTTAAGATGGGATGGCGCACATGAGTGACCCGCGGCCCATCGGCGTCTTCGACTCAGGCGTCGGCGGCCTCACGGTCCTCCGCGAGCTGCAGCGGCAGCTCCCCCATGAATCCACGATTTACTTCGCCGACCTTGGCCACTTTCCTTACGGGCCCCGCTATCAGGCGCAGGTGCGGACGTTTGCGCTGAACATCATTCGATTCCTCGAGAAGCTCGACGTCAAGCTGGTCGTCATCGCGTGCAACACGGCGACCGCCGCGGCGCTGAACACCGCCCGGGAGGTCTTCGACATCCCGATCATCGGTGTGATCACGCCCGGCGCCGAAGCCGCGGTCGCCGCAACGAAGAACAAGCGCGTGGGCGTGATCTCGACAGAGGGCACGATGCAGAGCCAGGAGTACCTGCATGCCATCCGCGAGGCGAACCCGACCATCGGTGTCCTGCCCAAAGCCGCCCCGCAGCTCGTCGACCTTGTCGAAGCAGGCAAAGCCGAGGCGCCCGAGACTGAGACGGCGCTCCGTGAGGCGCTGGGCGACATCATCGAGTACCGGGCCGACACGCTCATCCTCGGTTGCACGCACTATCCACTGCTCAAGCCGTTGATCAAAAAGATCACTGGCGACAACATGACCGTCGTCGATTCCGCGGAGACGACCGCGGCGCGCGTCAAGCGGGTGCTGGCCAAGAACGGACTCGAGTCGGCCGAGGGCGAGACCGCCCGCCACCAGATCTACGTCACGGGTTCGCCTGAGCGATTCACCGAGGTCGCGCGCTTTCTCTTCGGCCAGGACCTGCCGCAGATCACAACCGTCCGGCTGGAGCTCGTCGAAGCCATCAGCGGCCGGGAGGGAGCGGCGTGAGCGCGACGATGACCGGGATCGACTTCATCACCCCCATCCGGACTGAGCTCGAGGACTTCGAGCAGCGGCTGCACGCGACCGTCCGCGCCGATCTCGGCCCGGTGGCGGAGGCGATGGAGCAGATCCTCGAGGCCGGCGGCAAGCGGCTCCGGCCGGCCCTCGTCTTTCTGGCTGCTCGCCTCGGCAATCTCGAAGGCCTGGACGACGTGGTCCGGGCTGCGATGGCCATCGAATTCATCCACAACGCGACCCTGATCCACGACGACCTCATCGACGGTGCGCCCACCCGCCGGGGGCTGCGCACGATCCACGAAACGCTCGGCCCCAACCCGGCGATCATCATTGGCGACTACTACTTCGCGAAGGGCGCGAACCTGATGTCGCAGATCGGCAATCCCAGCATCGACGCGTTGCTCTCGCAAACGGTGATGACGATCTGCTTCGGCGAGATGCTGCAGCTGACGAGTCAGCGCCGCTATGACCAGTCGCTCGACGAGTACTACGCCAAGATCGAGCGGAAGACCGCGGTGCTGCTGGCCGCCTCGACGTACTGCGGCGCCGTTCTTGGTGGCCTCGACGAGCCCCAGGTCGAGGCGATGCGGCGCTTTGGTCGCTTATTGGGCATGTCGTTCCAGATCGCCGACGACGTGCTGGATTACCTGGCGACGGAAGAAGAAGTCGGCAAGCCTGTCGGCAACGACCTGAAGCAGGGGACCGTGACTCTACCGTTGATGCTCGCCCGCCATGATCCCGGCGTCGACGGCCGCCTCGAGGCCATCCTGGAAAAGTCGACGCTGCAGGATGCGGATTACGCCGAGGTCGTCCGGATCGTGCGGGATTCCCGCGGCATCGACGAGTCGTACGGCTATGCCAAGGCCTTCGGCGACAAGGCCCGCGCCGAGTTACAGGCTTTTCCGCCCTCGCCGTACCGCGATGCCTTCGAAGCGCTGACCTACTACGTGGTCGGACGCCGCAGCTAGACCAACGCGGCTTACCTCAGTGAGACTTCGGTTGGCGACGCGAGGCAGCACGCTGGCGATGATCCAGGCGCAGCTCGCCGCGGATGCCCTGTCCCGCCGCTATCCCGAGCACGAGTTCGTGCTCGCGCCGCTGACGACGCACGGCGATCGGCACCCATCGATGCGGCTCAGCGACTCGCCCCGCGAGGGCGTCTTCGTGAAGGAGCTCGAGCAGGCGTTGCTCGACCGTCGGGCCGAGCTGGCGGTCCACTCGGCGAAGGATCTTCCCACACTTGCGACTCGCGGGCTTGTGCTCGCCGCCTTTCTCCCTCGTGGCGATGCTCGCGACGCGTTGATCACCCGTGTGCCGGCGACCCTCTCGGAGCTTGCGCCCGGGTCGCGGATCGGTACCGGGAGCCCTCGTCGAGCCGCGCAGATCGCCGCCTTCCGGCCGGATCTGCAAACCGTCGAGATTCGTGGCAACGTCGACACCCGGCTGCGCCGCCTGGCGGAGGGCATGGTCGACGGGCTCATCCTGGCGGTCGCAGGTCTGGAACGCCTCGGTCGCCTTGGCGAAGCGCACGAGCTGCTGCCGTTGGACGTCATGTTGCCCGCTCCCGGCCAGGGGGCCCTGGTGTTGCAGACCGTCGAGGGCAGCCAGGCCGGGAGGCTGGCGGCGGCCATCGACGACGCGCCGACCCGGCGGGCCGTGGAGGCAGAGCGGACGCTACTGCGGCGACTCGGCGGCGGATGCCTCTCCGCGCTGGGTGCCCACGCGCTCGCCGACGGCGACACCCTGGCGCTGCAGGCCGTCGTGCTCGATGCGAGCGGCCACACCGTGATCCGAGCCGGTGCTCGCGGCCCGGATGATGCCGGCGTCGTCAGCGACGTAGCCTCCCGGCTCGAGGCACAGGGGGCAGCCCGTCTTCTCAAGCGCCCAGGCGCGTCACTCGCGGGCTTACGGATTATGGTCACGCGCGCCGATCGCCAGGCGACGACGCTGGTAGACGCGCTGACGGCGCTCGGCGCGCAAGCCATCCGGTGCCCGGTGATCGCCATCGAGCCGATCGCGGTCGACCCGGCGCTCGTCCAGGATCTCGGCCGCTATGACTGGCTGGTGCTGACCAGCGCCAACGGCGTCGACCGGCTGCGCGAGCTGCTGCGTGAGGCGAATCGCGATCTTCCGGCACATATAAAGGTCGCAGCCATCGGCCCCGAAACGGCCGCGCGCGCCCAGGAGGCCGGCATTACCCCTGGGCTCGTTCCGTCAAGGTTCATTGCCGAGGAGCTGGCGGAAACCCTCGCGGCGGCGATGGCACCCGGGGCCCGGATCCTGCTGCCGCGGGCGGCCGGCTCGCGCGACGTCCTGCCGGATCGGCTTCGCGCCCGCGGCGCCCGCGTCGACGTTCTCGAGACTTACCGGGCCGTCCCACCGGCCGACGTGCGACCGCGGCTGGCCGCCTGTTTGCCCGGCGTCGACATGATCACGTTTACCAGCTCCTCGACCGTCCGGCACTTCGCCGAGGCGATGCCGGGTCCCCTGGCTGACCGGATTACGATCGCCTGCATCGGGCCGATCACGGCGCAGACCGCCCGCGATCTCGGGCTGCGGGTTGATATCATCGCGCAGGAGTACACAACGCGCGGACTGGTCGATGCCATCGTGCGTAGCCAGACTCCAATTCCAGCATGACCTTTCCCACGCAACGCCCCCGCCGGTTGCGGTCGAAGCCGGTGCTTCGCCGGCTCGCCCGAGAGACCCGGATCGCCCCCGAGGACCTGATCTATCCGCTGTTCGTGCGCGACGCCATCGACGAACCGCGCCCGATCGAGGCGATGCCCGGGCACCACCAGCACACGATCGAGTCCCTGACGCGCGAGGCCGAGGCCGCGCTGAAAGTCGGCGTGCGGAGCTTCGTGCTCTTCGGCATCCCTGCGCACAAGGATGCGCAGGGCTCGGACGCGTGGGCCGAGAACGGTATCGTCCAGCGGGCCCTGGGGCACCTGCGTGAGGCGTTTGGCGCGGACGCGTTGCTGATCGCGGACCTCTGTCTGTGCGAATACACCGACCACGGGCATTGCGGCGTGCTCGAGGGGGAGACCGTCGCCAACGACCCAACGCTCGAGCTGTACCAGCGAATCGCCGTCGCGCAGGCCGCCGCCGGGGCCGACGTCATCGCCCCCTCCGGCATGATGGACGGTCAGGTCGGCGCAATCCGCTCCGCCCTCGACCGGCAGGGCTATGGCGACCGCGCGATCCTCGCCTACGCCGCCAAGTACGCGTCGGCATTCTACGGACCGTTCCGCGAAGCGGCGGGATCGGCGCCCCGCGTGGGCGACCGCCGTGGCTACCAGATGGATCCGGCCAACGCGCGTGAGGCTGTCCGCGAGGCGCACCTCGACATCGAAGAAGGCGCCGACATCGTCATGGTCAAGCCGGCACTCGCCTACCTCGATGTCATTCGGGCGGTCGCGGACGCGACCGATGTTCCGGTCGCCGCCTACAACGTCAGCGGCGAATACAGCATGGTCAAGGCTGCCGCGGCGAACGGCTGGATCGATGAGCGCCGCGTGCTGCGGGAAATCCTGCTCGGGATCCGGCGCGCCGGGGCCCAGATGATCCTGACCTACCACGCCAAGCAGGTCGCCGCCGACATCCCCTGCTGGGACGAGTTGGGATGAGCCAGGTTCCTCGCCGGGTCCCGCAACTGCTGGCGACGCTCGCCATCGTGGCGGTCGCTATCATTGCGTTCTCTGTCTATGTGGGACGTAATGCCGGCGGCAGCCCAGGCGCCGCTCCGACCCCAACCCCGAGCCCGAGCGTGAGCGCGGCCGCCGCCGCCTGCGGCTCGCTGAACTTCGGGGCGGCGCTGACGCCCACCGCCGGCAACGCCGGTAAGCACACCTATAGCGCCCCACCGCCGATGGCGATCAACACCGCCCACCACTACCTGGTCACCATGAACACCAACAAGGGGACGATCACGCTCTGCCTCGACCCCAAACTGGCCCCGAACACCGTCAACAACTTCGTCTTCCTGACCCGCAATCAGTTTTACGACGGCCTGAAGTTCCACCGCGTCGTCGCCGATTTCGTGATCCAGGGTGGAGATCCGCAGGGCACGGGCTCGGGCGGCCCCGGTTACAAGTTCAACGACGAGCCGGTGCTCAGCGAGTACACCCCCGGCGCGGTGGCGATGGCCAACTCTGGCGCGAACACCAACGGCAGCCAGTTCTTCATTTGCACCGTCGACGACAGCAAGAAGCTCGCCAAAAGCTACAACCTGTTCGGCAACGTCCAAACGGGGATGGACGTCGTGCTCAAGATCGCGCAGGGCGACACGATGACTACGGTGACGGTCCAGGAAGAGACCGGCTAGTCCTCATTGACATCTCAGGAGACCGTTACAACTCGGGCGTATAATGGGGCCCCAAAGGGAGCCTGAATGCCATTTTTCAATCACTGGTACATCCTCGTCCTGATCCTGATCATCGTGCTGATCGTCTACGGGCCGGGAAAGCTTCCCGAGGTCGGCGGAGCGATCGGGAAGGCCATGCGCGAATTCCGCAAGACCTCGAGCGATATCCAGGAAGAGTTCAAGAAGAGCGCGACATCTGAATCGAGCACCGAGGCCAAGACCACGACCGATCGGCCGACCGACGTCAAGGCGGCTCCGGACGTGAAGTCGCCGACCGACAGCAAGGCCTGATTCCGGTCCGGCGCCGATAGCGGCAGCCATGGCCAAGCCCAGCATCGTTCCGGTGGACGAGGAGCGCCGGATGACGGTCATCGAGCACCTCGAGGAACTACGGCGCGTCCTGATCATCTCGCTGATCGCCTGGGCGCTCGCCACCGTGATCGGCTTTGCCATCTCCCAGTGGACACTCGGAATCCTGCTGGGCCCGGTCCACAAGGTGATCGGCAACCAGCGGCTGATCTACCCGGGTCCGGTCGACGCCTTCCTGCTGTTCTTCAAGATCGGCATCTTCACGGGGTTCGTCCTGAGCAGTCCGATCATCCTCTGGCAAGTCTGGACGTTCGTCGCGCCCGGCCTGCATCGAAACGAGCGGCGCTTCGCGGTGGGCTTCGTCGCCTCAGCGGTCGCACTCTTCGCGATGGGCATCGGCTTTGCCTTCTTCGCCCTGCCGATTGCCCTGAGGTTCTTGACCGGGATCGGCAACTCTGAGCTCCAGTACTTACCCTTTGCCGACAAGTACATCAACTTCGTCCTGATTCTCATCGCTATCTTCGGCGTCACCTTCGAGCTGCCGCTCGCGATGACGATGCTCGGCCTCGCCGGGATCGTCAGTGCACAATTCCTCAAACGCAACCGGCTGAAGTTCTGGATCGGCATCTTCGTCGGGGCCAACATGGTGACCCCGGGGGTCGATCCCTTCACGCCGTTGTTGCTGACGGCTCCGCTCATCATTCTTTTCGAGCTCAGCATCCTCGTGATCCGCGCTCTGCGAAGATAGGCCCATTGGCCCAAACGCGACCTGACGGCAGGAGGGTGGATCAGCTCCGGCCGGTAAAGATCGAGACCGGCGTGAACCTATACGCCGAAGGCTCGGCGCTCATCAACATGGGCGACACCAGGGTGCTCTGCACCGCGAGCTGGGACGACAAGCCACCGCCACACAAGAAAGGGACCGGGGAAGGCTGGGTCACGGCCGAATACTCGATGCTGCCCAGGGCGACACAGACGCGCACCGCGCGCGAATCGCGGACCGGACGGGTCGACGGGCGCACCCAGGAGATCCAGCGCCTGATCGGTCGCGCCCTGCGAGCCGCCATCGATATGCCGCTGATGGGCGAGCGCACCATCATGGTGGACTGCGACGTGTTGCAGGCTGATGGTGGCACCCGCACGGCGTCGATCACCGGCGGATTTGTCGCCCTCCACCTGGCGTTGCAAAAAGCGGTCGAGCGCAACCTGCTGCGCATTATTCCCATCCGGCATTTCGTCTCGGCGGTTAGCGTTGGGATCGTCCAGGGCCAGCCGCGTCTGGACCTCAATTACCTGGAGGACTTCGCCGCGCAGACCGACATGAATTGCGTGCTCGCCGAGGACGGCCGCTTCATCGAAATCCAGGGTACCGCCGAGCAGGAGCCCTTCAAGCCCGAGGAGATGGACCAGATGCTCAAGCTCGCTGTCAAGGGGGCCGCCGAGCTGGTCGAGGCCCAGAAGAAGGCGCTGAAGCTGCACTGAACCGGCTGCTGCTCGCCACGACCAACCCGGGCAAACTCAAGGAGCTGCGCGCGATCCTGGCGGATCTGCCGATGGAACTGGTCAGCCCGGCCGATGCTGGGATCGTCTTCGACGTCGTCGAAGACGGCGCCAGCTACCTGGAGAACGCGCGAAAGAAGGCCGAGGCCGGACGGCGCCTGAGCGGGTTGCCCACCCTGGCGGACGACTCGGGACTCGAAGTGCCGCTCCTCGATGGTCGACCCGGCATCGATTCGGCCTATTTCGCCGGTGCCGACCATAAGGGCGACGGTCCCGCGCTGGTCGCCGCCTTGCTCACGGCCCTGGGCGATGCCGCGACGAGCGCGCCGCCCGCGTTCTTCCGCTCCGCGGCGGTGCTGGCCTTGCCGGACGGGCGAGTCTTTACCGGCGAAGGGGTGCTGGCCGGCACGATCGCGTCGGAGCCGCGCGGCACGCACGGCTTTGGCTTCGACCCGATCTTCCAGCTGTCCGACGGCCGCCGGCTCGCCGAGCTATCCACGGAGGAAAAAAACCTCCTGAGCCATCGCGCCCGGGCGCTGAACGCGCTGGAAGTCCATGGTGCGTTCGACGCCGCGCTTTCCGCGTCTGAAGGTCGCTGACGTGCTCAGGGCGTCGTTTCTCTACCTGTCGCATCGGCGCGGCCTGCAGCGGTTCGTCACGCGTCAGCGGCTCACCGCCTCGCTCGCCTATCGCTTTGTTGCGGGGAACCACCTCGATGACGCGGTTCGGGTGGTGAGCGACGTCAACCGTCGCGGCTGGTCCGCGAGCCTCGACCATCTCGGTGAGAACGTCATCGAAGAGAGGGCGGCGCGCGCCGCCACCGACGATTACCTGGCGGCGTTCGAACGGATCGCCTCGGAGCGGCTGAACGCGAACGTCTCGGTGAAGCTGACGCAGCTGGGACTGGATATCTCGCCAGACCTCTGCCGGGCGCTCCTTACACGAATCCTCGAGCGGGCTCAACAGCTCGACAACTTTGTGCGGATCGACATGGAGGGCTCGGCCTACACGCAGCGGACGCTCGACCTGGTCCTGGACTTGCACGAACGCTTTTCCAACTGCGGCGTCGTGCTGCAGAGCTACCTCTATCGCACCGCCGACGACGTTGCCCGTGTGAATGCGGCGAAAGTTCGGGTGCGGCTGGTCAAGGGCGCTTACGACGAACCGCCGGAGGTCGCCTTCGCGAAGAAGGCCGACGTCGACGCGAAATACGAGGCCGAGATGCAGGAGTTGCTGCTACGGGGCGTCTATCCGGCGATCGCCACTCACGACGATCGCTTGATCGAGGCCACCAAGCGATTCGCGCGTGAGCGCGAGATTCCCGCGGACCGCTTCGAGTTCCAGATGCTCTACGGCATCCGCCGCGATTTGCAGGACCGCTTGCACCGCGAGGGCTACCGTGTGCGGATCTACGTGCCGTACGGAACAGAGTGGTATCCGTACCTGATGCGACGGCTGGCGGAGCGCCCCGCCAACCTCCTATTTATCGTTCGTAGCCTGATCCGGGAGCGTCGGGCCGCCTGACCCGGGCGGCTCGGGCTCACCGGCCCGAGTGGTCAGTTCCATCTTTGCCTGCGGCGGCGGCGGAACGCGGTGGCCGAAGATGCCGCCGAACCACATCAAGAAACCAAAGGCGGCCCCGCGGAACTCGCTGGTGCGCCAGGCATCGGTGTAGCGGTAGCGCTCGAACCAGCGGAAGGCGACCACCGCGAGCACGGTGATCGCGACGATGATCACGAGAACCGGAAGCATATGGTCAGTCCTTCCTGGAATCTGGTCGGGGCGCCGGGATTCGAACCCGGGATCTCATGCTCCCAAAGCATGCGCGTTAGCCAGGCTACGCTACGCCCCGCGTGCTG
>Ga0209689_1001966_pt1 | contig 15410 bp, 15 predicted proteins | sample GraSoiAngelo_149_FD_187119 | JGI IMG/M metagenome (GOLD analysis project Ga0209689, IMG submission 187119) | Grasslands soil microbial communities from the Angelo Coastal Reserve, California, USA - 14_1009_09_30cm (SPAdes) (version 2) | ecosystem: Environmental > Terrestrial > Soil > Grasslands ...
CGCCTTGCTGAACGTGAACAACGCGATGCGCGAACGCACGGCGAATTTCGAGTCGTCGGCGACGTAGTCCTTGATGAAGTTGAGGGCGAATCGTCGATGCGTCTCCGTCAGGGCCTCCGACTGGTCGACGAGGATCACGGTCTGATCGGTCGGTGCTCGGCTGAGGAATCGCTTGTCCCGGTAGATGCAGTTGTCGGCCCCGATGATGGGGCGGCTCCACGTGACTCCGATCACGGTCGCCAGCAGCACGACCGCGAAGCCGCCAATGCCGCTCAGAATCCAGATGCCACGCCGATCCAGGCTGCTCAACGGCACGACGTCAGCTCTTGACTTCCCATGCCTCGCGAATGAGTCGTTCCCGGATGTCGCGCTCGAGCTTGTTGAAGTAGTAGTCGCGGCGTCGTATTTCGGCGGTCCTCAGGCTCTGGACGGTCGCGTCGTTCTGCCGGGCGATATCGCTGAAGTCCTTCATGGCGCTCTCGTAGGACCGGGACAATCGCTCTTCGCTTTCCGAGATTGCCTCGGGCGGTCTGACGAGCTGGCCATCGAACGTGAAGCTGTTGTTGAAATAGAACGGCGCCGGGGACTGGCGCACGCGCGCGTTGGTCTGCCGGTACCGCTTGAGCACGATGTTGCACGCGTCCTGGATTTCCGCCACGTCGTGGACGAACGTCCGGCGCTCGTCGACGCTCCGGCTGATGAGCTGCTGATAGTATTCGATGTTCGACTTCACGTCCGAGAGCAGACGCGCTTGATCTTGCAGGACGCGATCGAAGACCTGGTCCACCAGGCGGCAATAGTCGGCCTTGGCCGCCTCGTAGCTTGTCCGCCTGGCGTTGAGCTCTCGGTCGAGCTCGCCATAGCCTGGGTAGACGTCATCGAGGCGGTACCCCTTGTACGAGGCGAAGATGCCGAATATGAGCGCGAGCACGACCAGGATCCAGGAAAAGACGTCTTCGAAGCCTGCCGGGTTCCTGGCGAAGCGCTGCCACGCCAGTCTGGCCGCTCGCCACTGATCCTGGTCCTGGGTGACCTGCGGCGGCGGCGAAATCGCGCTCTGCGTCGACGCGCCCGGCTGTGTCTGCGCGACGTCGTTGGTGGCAACCCGATAGTGAGCGGCGGCGAGCGTCACGAGGAGAAAGCACGTGTAGAGAAACGCGACCCCGGTCAATGCGAGCCCCTTGCGGCGTGGGCTCCGGTGGTTCACGTACCGAAGAAGGCTTCCCGACAGAATCGCGAGACTGATATTGACGATCGAGAGCGTCATGGCGATGAGCACGCCACCCAACAGCCCGAAATCGCTGCCCTCCGCGTAGAACGCCGCCAGCGCAACCCATTCGACGAGGGCCAGCGCGGCCACGATCGCGAAGTGATAGAACTGCGATTGTGGATACGACGCGGCCCGATAGTGAAGGCCGTGCTTCTGCTGGAACCATCGAAGATGTTTGAGCGCCCGCGCCTCATTCTCCTTGGCCTGATAGAGGGCGGTCGAGCGGTCTGACTTGAGCGTTTCGAGACTCGGCTCGACGGGGGACAGCAGACGGGCAAAGGAATCCCGTGTTTGCTCGACGTCGATCTTCGCCGCCGTCGCCTGGCGATCGAGTTGCAGCCTGGCCAGGCTCTCTTCGCAACTTTCCCTGCGCTGTCGAGCGAGAGCGATGAAGTGGGCGCAAACCTCCGATTCGGTGACGTCGAGCGAGGCGCTCAGCGTCTTGGGATTGTCGTGACGGGCCGCGTCGGCCGCCTTCTGGTCGATTTCGAGGGTGCGGCGCGCCATGTCAACGAGCTTCTGCATCTCGGGAACTCCTGCGGTCAGCGTCTCTTCGGTACGCACTCTTGGACCCGCGCGTCGCCCGGGTCGGCCTAGATTTAGGACATCGCCGGCACTTCGGCAAGTGTTTTCTCGTCCACAATTCCACTCTTGACGCCGGCGGCGAGTGGTTCCATGATGCCTCCGACCGCTGACGGGCACGTAGTGAGAGGACGTATAAGCATGAGAGTGTGGATCGCCTGCGCCGCATCGATCCTGCTCGGCGTCGAAACCGATCGGGTGGGAAGCCAGTCCTGACCGCGATCGAGAGCTTTCTGGGTGGCTAGCGACGTCACGGTCGGCGCCGCGCGACCGTCCGGGGCTGCGCCGGAATTCAGCCTGGGCCTCGCTGGCTCCCTCATCAAGTCGCGCTATCGCGTCAATGCGGTGTCCTCGGTCGGCCGCGATGTGGTCCTGTATAGCGCGGAGGACGTCCGTCACGGCCGATCGATCGCGCTGAAGGTGCTGCGAGACGAGCTCGCGCGCGACGCGGAGTTCGTGGCCGCGGTACGGAATCAAGCCAGCTCACTCGCCGTAGCGGCTCACGTTCTCCGGGGAGTGCAGCGGGTCTACGAATTCGGCGTGACGGACACCGGCCAGGTCTTCGTCGCGCTCGAGTGGGTCGAGGGCGCCACCCTTCGCGAAGTCCTCGATGGCGGCGGTGCGCTCGCCGTGTCCACCGCGCTGCGCGTCGCGATCCGGGTCGGGGAGGCGCTCGAGGCGCTCCATCACAATCGAATTCTCCACGGCCAGCTCGGACCTGACTCGGTGATCATGGTCAACGACGGCGAACGTATCAGGCTCGTCGGGGCCGAGCTGACGGCCGCGTACCGGACTCCGGCCGGGCTTCGCCTGCGCGACGCGTTCTCCCTGGCGTATCGGGCGCCCGAACAGATCGAGCGCGGTGAGACGACCGAGGCGGCCGACGTCTATGCGCTGGGAATGCTCCTACGGCAGCTGTTGACCGCGGGCAAGGTCGCCCACCCGACCAGCGCCTTCGCGACGCCGCCCCAGTCGCCGGCCGTCCAGCGGATCATCACGACGGCACTCGAAGCGCAACCACGGTATCGCTACCCGGACGTCAGCGTGATGGTGAATGACATCTGGGGCGCGACCGCGGTGCTTCACGAGCCGGCGTCTCGCCCGCGCTCCGTGAAGGCCCGGGGGAACCCCCGCCGACGAGTGCGCTCGCGCCGGCGCCCGTTCACGCTTCGCATGACGGCCGCCATCGCGACAGCCGGCATCATCGCCGCCGTCGTCTGGGTCACGGGGTTCGATCGAGTCGTCTCGCACTTCCAGAGCCGAGTGACGCCGCCTCCCGTCACTGCCGTTCCTGTGGACCGCGTGGCGATACCACTGTCGGATGCGCCTCCGTCGGCGTCGGCCGCTCGCGAACCGACGTCGACGCGCCCGGAAGTCCGCGCCGTCAAGAACGCATCAACCTTGGAACGGCCTGTTCCGGCGGTCGTCAAGCCGCTTCCCGCACCGGCGATTGTTCGGCAACCGCCGGTCGTGACGCCCGTTGTCGACAGCCGCCCGCGCCCTGCCGTCGATTCGCGGACCACGGCCGAGTCCTCGGCCCCAATCGAGCACCGAATCCCGACCGAGCGGCCGGCGAGAGCGGAACGGAGCGACACGGATCCGGGCGATGGCAGTGCGGTCATCGACTGGCTGCTGAAGGATAAGCGCTAGCGACAGGCAATGCCGTCAGCCGGCCGTCCTTTGAGCGTCGGCGCTACGACCGGCCGACGCCTACGCTTCGTCGCCGCGGCGATCCTGGTTGTCGGGCTCACCAGCGCGATTTGGATCTACCTGGCCGCTGCGCCCGTAACCGGCGACACCCTCGGATACAACGCCGAGGAGTCCAAGCAGTATTTGCGGACCATGGAGCTCTACGGTGGAAAAGCCAACGTGCTCGCCGCCGAGCTCAGGCAGTGGTTCGAAGGGTTGTGGCACGGCACGCGGCTCGCGTACACGGTGGCGTGCGCCAGCGTGCTGCTTGCCGGCATCTTCTGGTTCGCCGCCGCCGCCTCAGAGGAGTAAATGCAGCGGGTGCACGGTCCGCGGACTTACGGCCCGGCCGTGGCCGCCGGTTCCCCGAGCGAGAGCATCAGCCGATTGGCCCAGTTGAAGAAAGCCGCGGCGTGGATGACGTCGGCGATCGCCAGATCGTCGAGCCCTGCGCGACGCAGGCGGTCGACGTGCTCGGGCCCGAATGCGATCGGCGTCGCCGCCAGCGCCACCGAGGCCGCGACGATGGCATTCCAGCGCTCTCCGAGATCGGCGGTGACGCCGGTGTCGAGCAGGCGCTGAACGTCGGCCTCGCGCTTGGAGTAGGTCGCGGCGTGGCGCGCATGCACAGAGGCGCAGTAGAGGCACCCGTTGAAGCGGGACGTCGCGGCGGCGGCCAGCTCGCGCTCGGCCCGCGGCAGGCCGGCGTCGGGGTTGTAGAAGATGTCCTTGTCGGTTCGCGTCCTGGCCTCCAGCGCGTCCGGGTCGCGGGCGAGGAGCCGGAAGTACGGCGACTTCACGCGCGCAGCGTCCACGAGACTCGCCATGTGGCGCTCGGTCATCTGATCGACGGCAAGCGGCTCGAGCCAGGGGAGCCAGTCGAGCGGGGCCCGGGTGAAGACGCTCGGAACCGTGTGTTCCGGCGGATTCAGAACGGTGTCGGTCATGTCGGGACCTCGCGTGTCAGGGAGCGCCGGCCAGGATGCGCAATCCAGTGACCACCCGGATCTGGAACGACAGGAAGGCGACGATCTGGGAGAGCGTCACGATGTCCGTCGTGGACCAGCCGGCGTCCAGCAGCGCCTGAAGCGCCGCCGGCGCGGCGTCGCGCGGGTGGAAGACGAGCAGGTGCACGTGCTCGAATGCCGCGGCGAGGCGCGGACCGAGCGTTCGGCGAGTCGCCGCGCCCACGCGGTAACTCAAACCGGCAGTATCTTCGCGGCTCAGCGGTCCCGCCGGGTAGCGGCCATACGGGCCGCTGGTCCTGGCCTCCGCGATGGCCGCGTCGACCGCGTCCTTCAGCGCCGGCGAGGCTCCGCCCTCGGCGAGGCGCTCGGCATAGCAGGCCGCAATCGCCGTGGCGCCATGCAGGCCAGCGACGAATCCGCCCACCGCGAAACGCTCGTGTGCGGTGACGTGGCCCGGCGTCTTCGGCGCGAACAATGCCCGGTACGTCGCCTGCGCGTGAGCGCGCGCCTCGGCTCTCCGGGCGCGGATCGCGTCCAGGGGAGATCCCGGCGTGATCCCGACCAGGGCGTCGATGACGTCGGCGTCTGTTCCTGACATCTTCATCGTCCTCGAGTCACGCGACACGCCGGACTCCCGCGACATCCCGTCCCCAGCCGAGCGCGGGCGCCACGACCTCGGCGACCAGCTCGATCGATCTGAGGATGAAGGGATGCGGCGGATCGATCGAATGCACCTGGACCGCGACGTCCGTCGCCCGGGCGAGCGTGCTGTCCGTCTGGAGCGTGGCGATCACATCGTCTGGCGTGCCGAGATGAACATCCATGGCGACGATCATCGCGTGAACCGAATCACCTCCGGTCGCACGGCCCAGCCTGGCCAGGCGCGCGCGATGTCGCCCCAGCCCGATCTCGGCGAAGCGCAGAGCGTCCTTGTTGTCATCGGCGACGAACACCGTGCGCGAAGCGAGGATGCGGGGCGCGCGGCCTTCGGGCAGCGCCTCCATGTACGCGTCGATCATCGGGTTCTGGATCTCGGCCAGCGACAGGCCGGGCGCGTTGGCCGGCCGGGGCTGCGTGCGTGACAGCATGAGACCGTCGCCCGCCGCGCCAGCGCGCCTGGCTCCATCGACCGTGAACGTCGCCTGCCAGACGCGCTCGACCAGGCGTGGATTCGCCGGATACAGCTGATCCTTGCCTCCGGGCAACGGCCGCCCCGCCCAGGCGTCGCGCAACACTTGAAGGTGGCCGGTGAGCAAGGTCGCGCGCTCGGCACTGTCCTGGCCGAACGCCGCGTACGAGGAAAGGTTGCCCCCGCCGCCGACGCCCACTTCGAGACGGCCGCCACAGATGAGGTCGAGCACCGCGGCGTCCTCGGCCACCCGGATCGGCAGCTCGAGCGGCAAGGTCACGATCGCCGTCCCGAGGCGGATCCGCGAGGTCTGGGCGGCGGCCTGGGCCAGGAAGACGAACGGCGCGGGAAGGCCGCCCTCGTCTTCATGGAAATGGTGCTGGGCGATCCAAGCCGAATCGAACCCGAACCGTTCGGCGTGGATGATCTGCGCGGTCGCCAGCCGGTACCGTTCGGAGGGGTCCGCCTGATCGAGGAGGCGCGTGAAGAAACCGAGGCCTTTCGGCAGGGTCGCGGTCGTCATCTGCCGGCCATTATGCCGCATTCGTCACGCGGAAGGCGCGGACGCGAGGGCGTCCAATGCGTTCCCGCCGCCGGCGGATTCTATGGCTTGGGAATCCGTAGCGTCTTGCTGATCATCAGCGAGCCGGACACGAGGAAGAGCAGAACGGTCGCATGCCATTCGATGCCCAGCAGGGTCACTCGATACAGTGAGCCGCGGTGAAACGCCAGCATCAATACGCCGAGCGGTACGATGCTCGTCGGGATCGGTGTGCCCTCGAAGTATTCCACGCGACCGGTCTGCGCCGACAGGCGCTCCGCCGTGACGTTGTAACGCGCCAGTCGGCTCACCCCACAACCGACGAAGAACAGGAGGATCATCTGATCCAACGGCGTATTGACGCCGGCGGCAAAGGCAATCGCCGCCGGAGCGACGCCGAAGGACACCACATCCGCGAGCGAGTCCAGCTCGCGCCCCAGTGCCGACGCCGCGTGCCGCCCTCGTGCGATCCGCCCATCGAGCACGTCGAAGATCAGCGCCACTGGGATCAACACCGCCGCGAGATACAGGTGCCGCGTGGCGCGTGTGCTGAGGAAGGTCATCGCCTCGAAGATTGCGAGCATGCCGCAGAAGCCGTTGGCGATGGTGAAGAGGTCCGCCAGCTGAAAGGCGCGGATCATCGAAAAGTGCTTGTGGCGCGTCTGTTCAGACGCCACGATCAGGACTCGCCGCCAACGGGAAAGGAGAGAGTCGCCGGCACAGGAGGAAGCTAAGCGGGCCGGGGAGGCTCGTCAAGTGACTGCATCCAAGACGCGTGAAGGCGCGATCGGATCGCCTCACCAGGTCGCCAGCGCGCGGTATCATGGGCGAGTCCAAGCCCGCCCAGTGAGGCATCTGCCCGGCCGCGGAGCACCGTGAAGGCCCCGCACTCGGAAGAACGGAGCGGACGAGCGAGTCGTCGATTAAAGAGGTCATGATGCTGACCAGAGAAGTCCTGGTGGTTGTACCGATATCCGACGAAGCGCTGAGTCGTATAGCGACGCTCGACCGATGCCTGCACGTGGTCGATGCTCGAGGCTGGTTTGACGTCGAAATCCGCGAGACCTGGCCGCCGTGGACGGTCCAGCGTTACCTCGGCCATAATTCGGGACCAGTCCGTTCGCGCCAGGAGCGCGACCAGTTGCTGGCCGGCGCCGAGATCGTGCTCGGCGGCTTTCCATTTCCGCTGGATCTGCGCGCCCGGGCCCCGCGACTGCGCTGGTTTCATCAACTCCCAGCCGGGGCGAGCAACCTGTTACGCGGGGATCTCTGGGGCAGCGATGTCATCGTCACCACCTCGCGCGGCCACGGGAATACCCTCGCCATGGCTGAGTACGTGCTGGCCAGCCTCCTCCACTTCGCCAGGGGGCTGCATCATGCATCTGGCGATCGGCAGCGGCATCGTTTCGACCATCGCACCTACCGTCCGCTGCTGCTGCAGGGTAAGACCGTGTGCATCGTGGGCGCCGGCGGCATCGGCCAGGAGGTGGGGCGCTTGTGCGCCAGCGCCGGCATGCGGGTCACGGGCACGCGACGCCGGATCACGCCCGATACCGTGCTGCCCGCCGGATTCAGCCGCCTGGAAGGCCCCGAGCGTCTACATGCTCTCCTCGCGGAGAGCGACGGCGTGGTGGTCTCTTGTCAGTGGACACCGGAGACGACCAGGCTGATCGGTCGGGAGGCCTTTGCCGCGATGAAGCCGGGCGCCACCCTCGTGAACGTCGCCCGGGGTGAAATCATCGACGAAGAGGCGTTGATCGCTGCTCTCGCCGAGGGAAAGCTACGGGGTGTGGCCCTCGACGTCTACGTGGGTGAGTTCGAGCATGAACCCGATCGTCGCCTGTGGGATGATGAGCGCGTCCTCATCACGCCGCACATCTCCGGCGGCAGCGACATGCGTCAGCATCGGGGGATTGACCTCTTCTGCGACAATCTGCGCGCCTATCTGGACGGGCGCCCCCTGACCAACGTCGTCGAATGGACGAATGGCTATTGACCAGGGCTTCGTCCGCCATCAAGTCTGGAACCCGAAGAGCCGCCAGCCCGCATCCTCACGCCGCGCCACCTCGGGCTCGTTCCGCCAGGTGAGGACAGTCACCCAGCCCACGAGCGGCAGGCGACCGGACACTGCGCCGCTCGTGTAGACCCACACCGCGCCGTCGACGACCTGCACATCGTCGATAGTCAACCGCGCGCGCAGGACTTCGTAGAGCGAGAACATCGCGAGGATCTGCTGGCGCAGATCGGCCTTTGTCAACCCGCCGCTTCGGTACTGCTCCGATACGTGCGCGAGCACGCCAGTGGCGTCGCGGGCCTCGAAGCGCTGCCGGGCATGCTCGACTAGTGGGCGTAGCTCATTGACCAGTTCGGGCGGGGCCGCTCGAGCCCCCGGCGCCCCCGGCGCGGGCGTGGCCGACATTCCGCCGACAGACAGCATCAGCGCGATCAACGCGATACCCAGACGATGCGGCGTTGCCATGTCCTCACGATACCGTCACTCCTGATACCCTTGCCCAGTGGCGAGCTCCATGGATCTAACAGCCGTAAGAGAAGGAGGAGTCCATGTTGAAAAGTCTGGTACTCGCGTTGTCTTGCGCGGCGTTGATCACAGGCTGCGCTCTGGCTCATGGACCCGTGATGGCGCCGGTCACCATCAACATGAAGGGACCGGTATCAGCAGGCCCGGCCAATACCGGTTCCAAGATGGGAAGGGCCGAAGCCTGGGGTATCGTCGTGTTCGCGACGGGAGACGCAAGCATCTCGGCCGCTGCGAAAAACGGCGGTATCACCCGGATCCATCATGTGGATCACGAGACGATGAACATCCTGGGGTTCTACGCCAAGTACACGACGATCGTCTACGGGGAGTAGCGGTCCTCGCCGCGTCTCTCGTGGCGGGAGCGGGCTCGCGAGTCGCGTGACACACTGCAGCCATTCCGCCACGAGAGACTCCGTCACGGATACGGGCACTCGTTCCTCCAACGGCCAAACCATCTAACTGACAGCTATGCTCACCCTCTGGTTCGTGACGCTCGCTTTGACATGTGCCGATTTCTTGACGGTCCGGGGCTGATGAATCGTGGCGCAACTCTCGTGCGGCGCAGCGCCGGACGGGGCCGGCACCCCTGGCACGCCGTTCGCTTGCCCGCAGACCGTCTGTGGGACCGGTCCGCGTGGCGCAGGGACTATCCCCGAGCAAGGAGGTGCGTGATGGATCGACGCGCGTTCTTGATGGCAGTGGCGAGGCTGGCGGGTCCAGGGCTCGCCATGCTCATGTTCGATCCGTCTGGCTCCGCGGGCGCGGGTGGATTCGATGACGGCCTACGCGACGCATTCGGCGCGCGCTTCCACCGGCGCCCGGGGCCGAGACATTCACGGCGGCCCCAAGCCGCGAGGAGCTGGGTACACCACTGGAACGCGATCGCCATCGACGCCAGTGGGCTCGACCACACGCCGGTGGAGACCGGCGAGCAACGGGTCTTCGGCGAGAACCTGGGGCCTGGGCGCTCGAGCCGCGCGATGGCGATCACCCATATTGCGATCTTCGATGCGGTGAACGCCATCGTCGGCGGTTATCGGAGCTACACCGGTCTGGACCCCGCGCCCGACGGGACTTCGATGAGGGCCGCCATCGCCCAGGCCGCGCGCGATACGCTGGTTGAGCTCTTTCCCTCGCAGCGGGCGAGCTTCGACGAGCAGCTCGAAGAAGATCTCGGCCTGATCCCCGACCGCAGCGCCAGGGCCAAGGGGATCTCCGTGGGGAAGGGGGCGGCCGCCGCCATTCTCGCCATGCGCGCCGGCGACGGCTCACAGCAGCCGGAGCCCCGCATCGGTGTGGACTTCACCACGGACAATAAACCGGGGCAGTGGCGCCAGGATCCGGTCAGCCAGATCCCGCTCGCACTGGGCGCACGCTGGGGCGAGGTCACACCGTTCGTGTTGAGGTCGGCCGATCAGTTCAGGGTTCCACCCCCGCCCTCGATGGGAAGCGTGGAGTACACGGCCGCGTTCGACGAAGCCAAGCGTCTGGGTGGCGACGGGCTCGTGACTCCGACGGAGCGAACCCCGGAACAAACCGAGACCGGGATTTACTGGGCCTACGATGGAACCCCGAGCCTCTGTGCACCGCCGCGCCTCTACAACCAGATCACCGTGCGCATCGCCGATCAGATGGGCTCCGATGTCGTCGAGTTGGCGCGGCTTCTGGCGCTGGTGAACGTGGCGATGGCGGACGCCGGTATCGCGATCTGGGAGGCGAAGTACCGCTACCGGTTCTGGCGTCCGGTCACCGGGGTCCGCGAGGCCGACGAGGGAAGCGGCCCCACCGGCCAGGGCGACGGCAACGCCGCCACCATGGGAGATCCGACATTCACGCCGCTCGGTGCGCCGGCCAGCAATCTCGACGGGCCCAACTTCACGCCGCCCTTTCCAGCCTATCCGTCAGGCCATGCCGGATTCGGCGGTGCCCTCTTCCAGACCCTGCGCCGGTTCTACCAGACCGACCGCATCGCGTTCACCTTCGTGTCGGACGAGCTCAACGGCGTGACGGAGGACCATCAGGGCTTCGTGCGGCCGCTCCGCCCGCGCAGCTTCTCGTCGCTGTCCGAGGCCGAGGAGGAGAACGGCCAGAGCCGGATCTACCTCGGAATCCACTGGGCCTTCGACAAGACGGACGGCATCGCCCTGGGCCGACGCGTGGCGGATGCCGTGTTCCAGCACGCCTTCGTGCCGCTGGGCGAAGGCGCGACTCGCTGACCTGGTCGGCGCGCATGGTCTTGATCTTCCGCAAGACGCCGCGGGCCCCCAGCCCGCGCCCTTGGCGGCGACCGCGGTACCCTGGAAGGGACGCCGATGTCGCAAATGCCGCTCTTCGCCAGTCCCAGCGAGACCGTGCTCGTGGATGATGAGCGAGGCCGCGTCGCGTACACGCCCGGGTTTTTGTCCGCCGACGTGGTCCAGGCCTGGTTCGCTGAGCTGCGCGAGTCCGTGCCGTGGAAGACGCAACGGCGCCGGATGTACGACCGGGATGTCGACGTGCCGCGGTTACAGGCCCACTTCCGCCTGGACCAGGGAGACGATGCACCCGATGCGATCCGCGTCGCGGCCGGCAAGGCGGTGGCCTTCACCGGCGTGCCCTTCAACAGCGTAGGCCTGAACTTCTACCGCGACGGCCGTGACAGCGTGGCGCCGCACAGCGACCACCTGGATGAGATCGTGGAGGGTTTTCCGATCGCGCTGCTGTCACTGGGAGCCACCCGCCGCATGACGATCCGCGCGAAGGAGCCGCCGAGACGAGTGCTCCAGATCGATCTCACGGGCGGCAGCCTGCTGGTTATGAGCTATGAGACGCAGCTGCACTATACGCATGGGATCCCAAAGACGAGGGAGTCGGTCGGCGCGCGCATCAGCCTGGCCTTTCGCGTCAAGCCGGCGAGGGACCCGGCCGCGGAGGCGTCCTTCTATCGCTGACTCAGGCTGTCGCTGACTCAGGCGCAATGCCCTCCCCGAAGGGGACGTCTGCCCGACTCGGGTGCGTCCCAATACTGAATCGCTCGTCAACGGCGCGGTGATCGTGATGTCGTCCCGCGGCACGGGTTTTGCGGTTCGCGCGGGTCAGCGCCCGCCCGGCGTCGGTCAGTTCAACGCTGCCGCGCGGAGCAGCCCAGGGAGGCGGACATGCCGAAGATCTTCGTGAACACCGACAATTCCAACCCCAAAGCCAAAATCTATGAGGCCGGTAAGGTTGGGAAATCCGCGGCGGCGGTCGAGAAGAAGATGCAGGAGGTGGTCACGGCGGTCGTCGGCAAGGCGCCGGACTTCGTCTCGGACAGATCCGCCGTCGGGAAGGGGTACACGATCAGGATCAAGGTTACGAAAGTTGAGACGGCCGGAGGTCAGACGACGTACACGGTGCATCCCGAGATCGTGAGATTTCCATCGAGCTCAGGCAAGGGCGGCAAGGGAGAGGAGATGGTCTCCACGTTGACCAAAGACCCGACGATCGGAGTCCAGGGTCATTCCGAAGCGTTGCTGCTCGAGGGCATCGAGGCCGTCACCGAGAACATAGTGACCAAGAGCCTTCCCCTCATGAGAATGGACATGACGAAGCGGTAAGGCCTCGCGGATTCCCTGGGCGCCGTCGCGAGCGAGTCAAAGCGAACACGCCGCCGGCGTGTCCACCGGCGGCGTGGAGGGCGAGACAGAGAGCGCCGCGATTGATCACCGCGGCGCGGTCGTCACTCCTTCGGCACCAGAACGATCTCGATGCGTCGATTCTTGGCGCGGCCTTCCGACGTCGCGTTGTCGGCCACCGACTTGAACTCGCCGAAGGCGGCGGCCGAAAGCTTGGCCGGCTCGATGCCCTGCTTCTGGAGATAGCGCGCGACGTTGATCGAGCGCGCGGCCGACAGCTCCCAGTTGGTCGGATAGCGCTGGGTGAGCGGGGCCACGATGGGCTTGTTGTCCGTGTGCCCCTCGATACGAATCGACTTGTCGTTCACCGTCTTGAGGATCTCGATGACCTTGCCGAGGACCACGAGCCCTTCCTGCTTCACTTCCGCCTTGCCGGAATCGAAGAGGATTGCTTCGACCATGTTCACGGTGAGCTTGCCCTTCAGCTCGGAGATCGTCACCTGCCCCTTGTCGATCTCATTTTTCATCTTCTTGACAAGCTGCTCGTAGGTCGAGCTGACCTCACGCAGTTTCTCTTCGCGCGCCTTGGTCGCCTCGGACAGCTCCCGCGTGAGCCGGGTGTTGTCGCCCTCGAGCGCGTTGACGCGCTGGCGCAGGTCCACGATGCTCTTGCCGAGCTCGCCCGATTTCAATGCCAGCGTGCGCTCCAGCTGCGCCTGGTCGGCCGTCAGCTGCTCGTTGCGCTTACCCGCGTCCGCGAGATCTGCCTTGAGGCGCGCGTTCTGAGCCTCGAGGGCGTTGTACCGGACCTCGGCAGATTCAACCGCCTTCGTGTACTCGCTCTTCGAGACGCATGCGGTGGCGCCGAACGCGACAAGGGCCAGAGCGGTGATGGTCAGGAACGTCTTGCGCATCGGTGGTCTCCTGGGTCGCAAAGCAAAGCCTGGCGAAGATGCCAGCGAGGAATACTGCAGCGATCCATTATGGCCCGTCCCCGGTCTCGTCACGGCGCGATTCAGGGGGGCCTCGCGTTCGGCTTGAGCGTCACGGGAGTGCCAGTTTCGCAGCGTGCGATGCCAAAGAGCCCACCGCGAAAGGTCGTGATCGTCGCCGAATCAGCACCTTACCCGGACGGCGGAAGGCTTGCTATGCGGTAGGTGCTCGTTCGCCATGCCCCGGGCACAAGGAGGGGTGAAAAATGTTCGAGCTCATTCATCAGATTCCCGAACCCTGGCGCCAGCTAACCGACGTGCTGATCGCGCCGCTGGCGTGGATCCCGCGCCTGCAGCACACGCTGTGGGATTTCTTCTTCGCCCCTGGTCCGTGGTGGCTCGTCACCTTGAAGTACCTCTTCCTGGTCTTCCCGGCGCTGCTCGCCGTCGCCGCGGTCTGGTGCACGCAGCTCTCCATCTATACGTTGCCGTTCCGCTCGGGGCGCGCCCAGTTCATCCCGACGATGATGCTGACCTGGTGGGATGCCGTGCGGGCCGTGTGGCTCTACTGGGTGGGCATGTTCCGGTTCGTCGCGGTAGTGCTGGGATGGGTGGTGACGTTCAGCACCTTCGTGGCGAAGCTCGTGCTCGAGGTGATCCGCCAGGTCGTCCTCATGCCCTTCACGATGACGGGCCGGATGACGGAGACCTATTTCAAGCCGGGCGTGCCCTGGGTCGCGTTCATCATGCTCCTCTTCTGGTGTGCGCTCGAGGCCGCGATCTTCACCTACACGCTGATGCCGACCGTCACCGAGCTCCTCGCCGACCTCGTCGGCGGCGAGTCGACGGCGCGCTACACGGGCCCCCTCCTGTACTTCTTCCTGCTCCTGCTCATCATGGGTAGCTTCGCGTGCGTGCAGACCCTGATGGACGCCGTGAAGAAGCGGGAGTGGAAGTTCATCGTCCAGATGGTCGTGGTGGAGCTGTTCGTGATGTTCTTCGAGGTCATCTTCCTCTACCGGGAGCTCATCGACGCGCTGACGCCGTGGATTTCACAGCAGACGGGTATGAAATTGGGCCTCACCGTCACGCTCGCCCTGTCGTCGTTCGGATGGATCGGCATCCGAGGCATGACGTGGTTCCTGTTCGGCCAGTTCGGAACGCCGCCGATGCTCGCCTTCATCTCGCGGCGCCCGATGGTGGACGAGGGCGCCCCGCGCCCCACCAACGGCAAACCGGTGCCGGCCTGGTGGCGGCAACCGGTGTCGGAGCTGAAGCAGGAGATCGAATGGCTGCACAAGAAGAGCGAGGAGCTTCTCGACTATCTGGTGCTGCCGGTCTTGCAGATCGCAGCGGCCGCCGTCAACTTCGGGATGGTCCTGGTCGCCTCGCGCCAGATCTTCGCGCTGCCCTTCAAGGACGGCAGTGAGGTCACGCAGACCTGGCAGATCCTACAGACCTTGCATCTGCATCAGGCGCCGCGAAAGCCGGCCACGCTATGAGCCGCCTGGGCAGCTCGCTCGTCGCTCGGCTGGTCGCGACCGCCCTCCTCAGCGTCGCCGTCGTGGTCTCGGCGGCAGAAACGGAGGAGAACAAGGCGCCGCGGTCGACGCTCTTCGTCGGCGTCGACACCAGCGGCTCATTCCGACCCGCCTATGACGACGCCCTCACGTTCGTCGCCCATTACCTCTACGGCCACATGCACGAGCTCGGCGGCCTCTCGAAGCCGCGCGACCTCTTCGTGACAGCCATCGGAGGCAAGGACAACAACGAGCCGAAGTCGTTCCACCCGATCCACGAGTTCAACAACAAGGACGTCAAGCAGATCGAGACGGACCTCCGGAAGTGGTTTCCGCCCACCGACACGCTCACCGATTTCAACGTCTTCTTCCAGCAGATCGCGCGCACGGTGAAGGAGCGGAATCTGGTCCTGGCGCCGATCACCGTGATGGTGGTCAGCGACGGCGTCCCGGACGTGCGCGACGGGTCGATCAAGTCGGGCACGCCCGCCTCCTACCAGCAGATCGATCTGAGTCCCCTCGATTACCTCTCGAAGAACGTCACCGTGCGCCTGGTCTACGCGAGCCCCAAGGTCGGCGACAACTGGCGAAAGCTGGTGAAGCGGGACCGCGTGCGCTTCTGGGCCGTGGAGTACGACGTCATGAAG
>Ga0209689_1001969_pt1 | contig 15399 bp, 10 predicted proteins | sample GraSoiAngelo_149_FD_187119 | JGI IMG/M metagenome (GOLD analysis project Ga0209689, IMG submission 187119) | Grasslands soil microbial communities from the Angelo Coastal Reserve, California, USA - 14_1009_09_30cm (SPAdes) (version 2) | ecosystem: Environmental > Terrestrial > Soil > Grasslands ...
CTCCAGGGCAGGCGTCACGAGCGACCGGACGATTCGGGAGAGCGAGCAGACGTTTTCCGAGGCGACCGGGTTCTCCTTTTGAGCCATCGTGGAGCTCCCGACCTGCCTCTTCGTCTCGAAGGCTTCGGCGACCTCGCCGATCTCCGTCCGCTGCAGATTCCGGACTTCCGTGCAGAACTTCTCAAGGGACGCCGCGATGTTCGCGAGGATGCCGATGAACTCCGCATACCGGTCGCGGCCGACGACCTGCGTCGCCGCTTCTTCGACACCGAGGCCGAGGTCCCGCATGACCGCCGGCTGGATGTCGAGGGCATATGGCCCGAACGCCGCACCGGTCCCAACCGCCCCGGACATCTTGCCGACGACGATCCGCGGGGACGCCTCCCGCAACCGGTCGCTGTGGCGCGCGACCTCGGAGGCGAAGACCGCCATCTTGAGTCCGAACGTGATCGGGACCGCGGCTTGCCCGTGCGTCCGGCCGAGCATCACGGTCCGCTTGTATTTCGACGCCAGGCCCGCAAACACGGTCGTCAGTTCGCCCAGGTCCTCGCCCACGATGCGGATCGCATCCCTCAGCTGGAGCGCCGTCGCGGTATCCAGGATGTCGTTGCTCGTCGCGCCGAGGTGGACGTATTTTCCCGCCTCGCCGTCGCACGCTTCGGTCAGGGCGAGGACGACCGCCATCAGGTCGTGACGCGTCTCCTCCTCGATCTCCTGGACGCGCTTGACCGTCACCCGCTTCGTCGTGGCCTTCTTTGTGATTTCGGCCGCCGCGGGCTCGGGGATCAACCCGACCTTCGCCTCCACGCGAGCGAGCGCCGCCTCGACCTCGAGCAGGCGCTGGAGCCGCGACTCTTCCTCGAAGATCCCTTTCATCTTCGGCCGGCCGTAGCGGAAGTCGATGGGGCACAGCAGCGACATGGCCACCGACGACCGCAAAGCCCGGAGGTATTATGGAGCTTTCTCCCGCGGGCGCGGGCCTACGGAGGAGACGGGGTTTTCGGGAGGACCACCGTGAAGGTCGATCCCTCGCCGGGGGACGATACGACCTCGATCGTGCCGCCGTGGGCGCAGACGAATTCGGACCGATTGGGGTCCATGCGCCGCTCACGCTGATCGGGTCTTCGGTCCTTCTGCAGCGAGCAACGCTCGGCTACAACTCGTCTTCCAGAGGCTCCGGCGGCTCGGAAGCCGGCATCCGCTCGGGTTCCTTCTTGCGTCGGCGTCTCAGCAGGATGATCACGAGCCCGGTGAGCACGGCCCCGATGACGAAGGCGGTTGCGGAGTAAGCAATTGCAGACGTGAAAGCCACCGCGCCGCCTGGCGGACCCGCCACAACGGTTAGGGTCGAGGTCGAGGAGACGCCTGCCGAATCCGTCACCTTCAGGGTCACCGTGTACGTGCCGGCGGCCGTATACGCGTGGGTCGGATTCTGTGTGTTGTCGGTGCCTCCTTCCCCGAACGTCCACGCGTACGTGTAAGGTCCCGTCCCGCCGACCACGGAGCCGGTGAACGTCAGCATCTCTCCGGCGTTGGGGGCGTTCGTCGAGGCCTTCGCGGTCGCCGCAGGAAGCGCATTGACGGCCACGAAAACCGTAGAGGTCGAGGTGGCTCCAACCGCGTCCGTCACCGTCAAGACGACCGCGAACGTCCCCGCTTGTCCATACGTATGGGTCGGACTCTGGATCGTCGCAGAACTGCCATCGAAGAATGACCACTGATAGGTGAGCGGCGCGGTTCCTCCGGTGGCCTGGCCTATCAGGGCGACGGTGACACCGACATCCGTGGTGGTCGTCGCGGGCGAAGCGCTCGCGGCCGGCAGCGGGTTCACGGTCAAGGTCGACAGCGGAGCCACCGACGCGCCACCGGAATCGTTCACCCAAACCTTGACGGTAAACGTTCCCGCCGATCCGTACGCATGGGCGGCCACGGCCGTACTCGCGGTGGCTCCGTCGCCAAATGCCCATGCGTAGGTGTAGCTGCCGCTACCGCCCGAGGCGGAAGCCACGAAGGAGACGCTCCGACCCACATCGGTCGCGGTGGGAGACGCGGCCAGTTGCGCGGTCAACGCGGTCGTGACGGTCACGGAGGCCGGGGACGCCGCAGAACGCCCGAGCGCATCCGTCGCCATTACCTCGGCCGAATAGGTCCCCGGTGCGGCGTAGGCGTGCGTCGGACTGGCGCCCGTCCCAGTGGCCCCGTCTCCGAACGTCCACGCATAGCTGGTCGTGCCCGCCGAATTCGTCGCTGTCGCGTGGAACGTCACGGTGACCCCCGGGTCGGTCAACGCCGGACTTGCGCTCGCGGTGACAGCGAGAGGCGAGCCCTCCGGGGCAACGGCTACCCACGGGTCTGCCTGCAGCGTCCCGCTCTCCGAGGCGTAGTTGCCCGTGAAGGAAACCCAGATTTCTCCGCCGAACGCATCCGCTTGGAGGTAGTCCCCATATTGAGGTACGACAAACGAGCCACCGAAGCCGGCGCTGGCGAGGTAATTGTACATCACGGGGTCTGCGTCGGGCTCATTGGACACGTTTGTGATCCGGTGATGGCTGAAGGACGCTCCCTGGTTTGTCGAGACATCGGCAACGACGTCCGTGCGGTGGTTGAATGGATCGTACTCGGTGGTGTAGTAGACGACCACCACGTTCCCATTCAGAGGATCGACGGTCACCCAGGGCTGAACGTTCACGGCCGGCGATGAAAGGGTCACCGGGGTCGACCAGGTGGCCCCGCCGTCGGTGGACCGCGAGAAGAGGGTCGCCGACAGCCCGCAGTTCCCATTCTCGACCGGGGCGACGAATACGAAGTTGTAGTAGTTCCCCGTCGTGCACACATCCACCGTGAAGTAGAGGTTGTTCGAGATCGCGCTCGTGTCGGCTGCGATGACCGGAATGTTCGCGGTTCGGAATTGCTCCGTCGCGAACCCGACGAGGGCCGTGTCGCCAGGGAGATCGGTCCCGGGTCCATCGAAGCTCACGACGTGGTGGATCAGACTCCATGTGGACGTGGCCGGGTCATACGAACGTTCACTGCACGTCAGCGGACCAAGCGTGAACGCCGTGCCGTAATTGCACCATGTGAAGTATGCGGTCCCGTCCCGCCCCACCGTGGGCGTTGTGAATGCGGGATAAGGGTCCGGTCCGGAGAGGGCGGGCAGACTGTCTCCCGCGAGCATCGTGCATGACAACGCGGGCGTACAGCGGGACAGGTAGCTCTGGGTTGCGCCGAACGGGTACTGGGCGTTCGGGGAAATGAAATGGTCCCATGAGACGTAGACGTCCCCGTAAAAGGCAGACGCCGGGTTCCGATCCACCGCAAGCAACTCCTTGTCCTCGAAGGTCGCGGCTTTGTCCGTAAGGTTTCCGAAGACCATCGCGTGGTCCCAGCACGGATTGTGCGCGGGGTCCGAGACGGGGGTCCTGCAGGCGGCTGAGGGATCGAAGAGCCCTGCATTCGAAACGGAGAGTTCGATGCCATTCGCATTCGACCCCTGAGGGAAAGTGGTCGCATTTACGACGTACGTGCTGATCAGCAACGTGGCGTAGAAGAATTCCCCGTTGACGCCGGCTACGACCGAAGGATCGCCCCAGGACGCCATGAATTCATTCACACCGGTGCCGTTCCACGCTCGCACGCTCTCGTTGAGTCCGGGAAGGTCGTCGCTCTTGAGGATCGATCGAGCGCCGTCGACCGAGGCGGTGAACCCGCTCACCGAAAGGGTGTAGCCGCTTGGACAGTCTGACGGCACGAGGAACGGGTCGCTGCAGAAAAAGTAGCGGCCGTCATTCACGCCGCCGACGACGTGATTCGTGTTGGTTGGGTCGACGGCGATGGTCGTCTCGCTCTGCGGCATGTAGCTCAGGTCGTTGATGAAACGAACGGCATTGACGGGAACGCTGGGCATCCCGGCGGCCACGGTGGGTGGAGCCGCGACGCTGGGTGAGGAGCCGTGCAATGAGAATTCCCGATCAATTGCTGCCTGCGCGATGCTCGACAGGGGGGCGTGGAATTGTGATGCCTTCCCCGTGTTGTACGATGCGATTGGAATGGTCACCGCGCGATTCGACGAGGGCGCGCGGCCAGTGAGACCGAGCCCCCCAAGAGTCATCACGAGGGCCACGAGTACGACGACCATCACGATTCGAGATTTCCGCACAGAGCTCCGCCTCCAAACGAGAAGGGCCGGCCGCGTGCGAGATGCGCGACGGACATGGTCCGGCGCGGTGGACCCCACAAGGGAACTCCGCCTGGTTGCCATTGGCGAGCACAGCTCACATGGCGCCCCTCCCAACGCCGCGCATGCCCAGACGCACATATAACGGTTGGCCGAAGAGCGTCCATCGAAAACGAGAGGGGCTCTCAGCCGAGAGTATTTTCAAGTGTTCGCATTTCGGGCCCGACGCGGTGAGAAGCCCGACCCTTTGTGCGCAGAACGAGGTCAAAGCGCCGCGACGAGGCGCGCCTGTCAGGCAGGGCCCCGGATTACCTGCGTTCCGCCCATGAACGGCTGAAGCACTCTCGGCACGACGACCGAGCCATCCCCTTGCTGATAGTTCTCGAGGACCGCGACGAGGCCGCGTGACGTGGCCATCGCAGTGGAGTTCAGCGTATGCGGGAAGAACTTATCGCCGCCGACCTTTCCCGCCCGCGTGTTCAGTCGATGGGCCTGGTAGTCCGTGCAGTTGCTGCAGCTGATCACCTCGCGGTACGCGTTCTGCCGAGGAAACCAGGCTTCGATGTCATACTTCTTCGCCGCGACCGTGCCGATGTCCCCGGTGCACACGTTCACGACGCGGTACGGGATCTCGAGGGCGCGATAGATCCCCTCGCCGTTCGCGCGGAGTTTCTCGTGCCACGTCCAGCTGTCCTCCGGGCGGCAGAACACGAACTGCTCGACCTTGTTGAACTGGTGCATCCGGAAGAAGCCCTTCGTGTCGACGCCGTGGCCGCCGATCTCCCGCCGGAACTGCGTCGCGAGTCCGGTGAGCAGGATCGGCAAGTCCGCCTCATCGATGATTTCGTCCATGTGCATCGCGCCCATCGGGTGTTCCGATGTCGCGATGAGGAAGAGGTCCTCTCCGTCGATTTTGTACATGACGCTCTCGAAATCCCCGAGGTCGACGACGCCTTCGTAGGCGGCTCGGCGCATCATGAACGGCGGGAAGACCGGCGTGAAACCTTGCTTCAGCATGTAGTCGATTGCGAAGGTTAGGAGGGCTTGGTCCAGTCGGACGAGGTCCCCGAGCAGATACACGAAGCCCGAGCCCGCGATCTTGCGCGCCCGTTCGAAGTCCGCGAGCCGCAGCGCCTCGAGCAGCTCGCCGTGCGACTTCAATTCGAAATCGAGTTTCCGGGGAGTGCCCCATCGAGCGACCTCGACGTTCTCCGTGTCGTCCTTGCCGACGGGGACGCTCTCATGGAGGATGTTCGGCAAACGCAGGAGACCCTCGCGGACCTTCGCCGCGAGTCCGTCGATCGTCTTGTCGAGCGCGTCGATTTTCTTCGGGAGGCCGGCGGCCTCCTTGCGCAGCTTCTCCGTCGACTTGCCCGCCTTCTTCGCCTCGGCGATGTCCCGCGTGATCTCGTTGCGGCGCCGCTTCAGGTGATCCGCTTCGGCGAGCGCCTTGCGCCATTCCTGATCCCACTGAATCACGTCGGCGAGGAGCTTCGCCTTGTCCGGCGCATTGCGCTTCGCGAGGTCGTTGCGGATGAGCTCGGGGTTCTCCCGCACGAGCCGGATGTCCAGCACGTCGGCCCCATGCGGCCGAGGCTATTTGTAAGTTGTTTGGAGGCCCGGCGTGGTGCGGGGGACAGCCTGTTTCTCCGGGGTGATTGTCACGGATGATAGAAGCGAGCGGACGCATGCGCTCCCAAATCTATCGCCTGCGAGAATGTGCGGTCCGGCCTTTTATAGCCCCACGCAAACCAAAGAAATGTCGGAGGGACCGCTGTGCCATCCCGGACGCTCCTCATCCATTCGGCCTTCGCGGCCGTCTTCGTGGTCATGGCGGTTTTCGCCATCGCGACGGCAAGCGGGACGACCGCCGCGTGGTTCTCCCCGGCCGTCTCGTCGCAGGCCTACGCGGCCTCGCTCATCGGGGCCGTCGTCGTTGCGATCGCCCTCGCCACGACGGCCGTGAGCCACTTGGGCCGACTCGAGGACGCCCGCCGCAGCATCGCGCTCCGCATCGCGGGGATGCCGGAAGCGGACCTGTTGCCGGCGGGCGAGGCGACCCTGGTGACGGCCGAGGCGATCAAGATGATGCCGCCGAGCGATGAAGAAGTCGATGATCTCCTCACCGCCCTCGCGACGCCCGTGCCGGGCGCGCCGCCTGGGATGGAGATCGAGGTGACCGGAACCCTCTTCGAAGTGTCGGCCGCCCTCACGGCCGCGCGGACCCGAAAGGAACTGATGAAGGCGCTCCTCATCGAGCGCGGACGCGTCGAATTGGCTCGCGCATCGGCGGCCCCGAGCATCGCCGGTCCGATCGCCGTCGCCTTGCTGTTCGCGATCGCGGCGGGCGCGATGCTCCCCGGAGCGGAGACCTTTGCGGCCTCCCATTTCCAGTTGAACACGGCGCTCCTGTTGTTCCTCGGGTACGGATGGATGTTCCTCCTCCTGTGGGCCGTCCTCGGCCTTTCACTTCTGACGACCCGAAGCACCTTCGACACGCGAAATCCGGTCCCTGCCGCCAAGTGACGGCGTCCGCGACGATGCGGCCGCTTCCGCCTCGCGACGGTTCGACGCCGCACGAGAATGGGATCGTTTGACCTCGCTCACGGGTCGTGAGGTTCGTCCCGATGCGCGAAGGGCCCCATGTTGCGACGATCGCCGAACGGCTCCTCGGGCGAGATCGGGTCCGTCGCTGGTCTGGACCCGAAGGCCATTTCGGACAACTCGGGGGAATCCGCGGTTCGCACGGCCGTCTTCCGTTCCCACGTCGCCTCGATCAATCGGTGGTAGTTCTCGAGGTACTTCGCGGGCGTGTGATACGTCTCATAGGCCATGCGGGCGGCCCTCCGCTGGGCGTGGGCGAGATCGTCGGACTCGAATTGCTCGATTCCCGCGAGGATCCCTTCCGCCGTCGGCTTGATCGTCCGGCCACACATGCCGCCATGGAGGATTTCGGGGAGCGCTCCGGTCTCGGAGGCCAGAATCGGCGTCCCCCATGCGAGCGCCTCGAACGCGACGAGCGGCGCGTTCTCGTACCAGATCGAAGGAAGCAGCAGGGCACGGGCCCGTGCATAGGTCGCATCGCGTTCCGCTGCCGGGAGCCAACCATGGAGCGCGAGCCGGGCCGCACCGTCCCGCGCCGCTTCGAGGACGGGGGCCTGGTTCCCCTTTCCGACGACGACGAACCGATGCGGTCCGCGGTACTGGGTCGCCGCGGCCGCGAGCTCCGGGATGCCTTTGTAGAACTCGAGGCGGCCGACGTAGAGGTAGTAGTCTCCCGGAGAACTCGCCTGGCCCGACGGATTGGGGTCCGGTGCGAAGTTCGGGATGTGGACGACCGGCGCGCGAAGGTACGGAGCGATCATGCCCCGAAGGAAGTCGCTCGGCGCGATCGCGACGTCCAGCGCGTCGAAGGGCTTGAGCCCGGAGGGCAAGTACCGCCAGAGCTGCGGCGGCTTCCCGGAGATCGTGAGACAGGTCAGGCACGTCGGCTTCTCGCAGAGCCGTTGATTGAACTTGAACAGGTCGTTCCTCGGGCAGCGGACCCAGTAGTCGTGGGCCGTGTACATCTTCAGCGCGGTGCTTGGGACGTTGATCAGGTCGAGTCCGAGCAAGGACAGGTTGTGGTAGTGGATGATGTCCGGTCGGACTTCGTCGACGAGTTGGTGGTGATGCCTCCGGACGCTGGGAGGCGCGCCGAAGATCCACGCGCTCAGCGGCTGGAAGCGCCCCGTCGTCGCTTTGATCGGATGGCGGATCACACCACCGTCTCCGGCGTCGTCGAGGTCGGGCCGTCCGCGTTTGAGGGCCAAGGCGGCGGGCGAGTATTCGACGTGGACCTCGTGGCCTTGCGCGGCCAGGGCTTCCGCCAGATAGCGGACATGGTTCGCGTCCCCGCCGAGATGGTACGGTGGATAGAACGCGGCGGTCATGACGAACTTGAGGGTCTCCATTCAGCCCGTCCCTCCGCACCGCAGATTCTCGTCGGCGGGGCATCGATCGAGCTCCCGCTCGGAGAGAATGGAGATCCAGCTCCCATTCTGGTTCATTGCCTGAAAAAGCCTCGCTCCGTGCAACCGGAGTGAAAATGGTGGACCATGTCCTATAACCTTTATGCTTCGTGCTTTGACTGCGCCGGCGATTGACTCCGGCACGGTTTTGAAGGACCACTGAAATTACGATGGACCTGTTCCCATGGCGTACCATCGCAGCGAGGCCGGCGGCCCGAAACCTCCGAATCCCGTGGCCGCAAGCGAGCCGCTTCGGCGATGGGTCCCTCGGGTCTACGCAATCGTGGGACCGGACGGAGCGGGAAAGACGACCATCGCGCGGGGCATCGTGCACCGATTGGCCCGGCGCGGGATCAAGACCCGGATCGTATGGATGCGGTCGCCTCGGATCGTCACCCTCGGGGTCCTCGGGATCCTCCGGATGTCCCGGCTCGCTAAGACGGTACGGATGGGCGATCACGATGACGTCCACGTCGACCTGCGTCGGCATCCCCGGCTCTTGCATCTGTACGCCTGGTCCGTGACGTTCGACTACTTCCTCGGCTACTTCGGAAAAGTCACCCTGTCGAAATGGATCCTGCGCCGCACGGTCCTCTCCGATCGGTTCGCCTGGGACACGCTCGTGGACCTGGGGCTCGCCTCCGGGGTCGATGAAGGTTTCCTGGAACTCCCACCCGGCCGAATCCTGCTGGACCTGGCGAGGAAGCACCGGAGCGTGCTCGTGACCGCCTCGAGCGAGGAGCTCATCCGACGAAAGCCGATCCTCTCCCTGGATCCGCGGCTCGCGCGGCGGCTCCGTCTGTATGCCTGGTTCGCGGACCGATTCGGATTCGGTCAGGTCGACAGCGGGACGACCTCGGAGGCGGAGAGTGTTTCCCAAGTTTCGGAATACCTGGGCATCGGTCCCGACTGACCCGGCCCTTCGAATTCCGATGGTTGTGTTACTCAAGACTCAAATAGAGGCGCACTAAATATCTTCCAGCGCAGGAGGGCGGCGCGTCTCATCGAGGCGCGCGGGGCCGGTGGGTTCGGATTCCGCGACGTCAAGGACGCGAGGTCCTGAGCGCTGCATTGATTGACACATCCGAGAACGGGAGGGACCAGGAAACGAAGATCGCCGTGGCGGCCCCGGAATTCGGGCGAATCTGGGGCGGGATCGGGACGTACCTCGGGCAACTCCTCCCGGGCCTCGCACCGCGACACGAGGTGACGATCCTCTGCGGCCAGACCCCCTCGTCGGACACCGGCTACCGCACGGTGCCCCTCGCGAACGGGGGCGGCGTCATGGCGAACTATTACCGGTTCCAGCGGGCGCTCCAACGACGATGGCCGGATCTCGTCCGCGAATACCGGCCGGACCTTCTCATCGTCCACCACGCCCAGATGCCCGACCTGTGGACCGATTCGACGTCCTGCCCGACCGTCGTCACGACGCACACGACGATTCTCGGCCAGGCTCGCGGGATCCAGAGGGCGGTCCGGCACGGCGGCCCCTTGGACGACTCGGAGCGGACGACGTTGGCCGTGCTTCCGGCCCTGCTCCCAATCGAACTGTACTATTGGAACCGCGTCCGTCACGTCCTCTTCGTTTCGGATGCGGTCCGTCACGAAGTGGTGGGCACCTACGATCCGCGGCTCCGGACCTCGGCGCTGATTCCAAATGGACTCGCGCTCAATGAACTGCGCGCGGCGGGCAACACCGCGGATTCCCCCGAAGAACCGGGGTTCATCCTCTACACCGGACGTCTGCTCGGATGGAAGGGATTGGCGGTCCTCCTCCGCGCGATGGTCCACGTTCGGCGGACCGAACGGCTGGTCGTGACGGGGAGCGGGCGGGTGGGCGCGTGGCGTCGGTACGCCCAGTCGCTCGGCCTCGGACCGGACCGCGTCGAGTTCCTCGGCGCGATTCCACGATCCGAGTTGCTCTCGCGGCTCCGGCGCGCTACGCTGGTCGCCCTCCCGAGCTTCATGGAGAGTTGTCCGTATTCGCTCATCGAGGCGATGGCGTTCGAGAAACCCGTGGTCGCGACCGCGATCCCGGGCACCGCAGACATGGTCGAGGACGGGGTCTCCGCGCTCCTCGTCCCGCCAGGCGATGCGAAGGCGCTCGCCGAGGCGATCGAGCGCCTCCTCGGAGACGAAGCGCTGAGACGGCGGCTCGGCCGGACGGCGGGGGCGGTCGCCCAGGCGCGTTTCTCGTCCGCTCGCATGTGCGCGGAGACGCTCGATTATTTCGAAGCGGTGCTCGCTGCTTCGTAACGCGAGGAGGATCGAACCGGTGGGGGGAGGAGGGGGCGGTGGGTCAGAAACGGCGTAGGATGTACCGCATCAACGAATGGCCGGAGGGCTTGTGATGCGCGTCCTCTTCATCGGAGCCCACGTCGGAAAAGGGGGAGGCCTCGCCCTTCAGACGTTCCAGGTGTTCACGGGCCTCCGTCGGCACATCGATGTCGACCTGCTCTGCCTCGATGCCCTCGGCGTCCATCGGACGATGGCGGAGATCCCCGGCGTCCGTTTCGCGGGACCGTTGGTGTTCCCGAAGGGCATCGCCTATCTGGAGCGGGCCGTCCGCGAGGTCCGGGATGAGTACGACCTGTTCCAAATCCTCGATCCGTACTTCTCGCTGCCGGCCGCGTTCTGGGCCCGGGTGTTCCCGCGGGCAGTGTTCTTCGGGACCGATCCGCGGGCCGAGGTCGGATGGCGGTACGGGCCTCACATGAACGCGTTCATGCGCTTGGCCATGGCCCCTCTCATTTCCGGAACCCCGCTCGTCGTGAACTCGCAGGCTCTTGCCGCGAGGTTCCGTCGCTACCACCCGCGCGTGATCCAGGGCGGTGTCGACACGCGCCGGTTCGATCAGCTCAGTTCGAAAGCCGCGGCCCGGCGTTCTCTCGGGATCCCCGAGGGCCGAACCCTCCTCGTCACCGTGGGGAAGGTGATCCCGGTGAAGCGGTTGGAATGGCTGATGGAGATCGTGCGTCACGTGCCCGGCGTCGACGCGATGGTCGTCGGCGGATACACGGAGGAGCATTACAGCGACGAGTACTATCGAACGTTGCTCGCAACGTATCCGGACATCCGGGATCGAGTCACCTTCACGGGCGAGGTGGCGTGGGACCAGGTGCCCACGTACCTGGCCGCCGGCGACATCTTCATATTCCCATCGAAATTCGAAGGGATGCCGAACGCGCTGCTCGAGGCCATGGCGGCGTCGCTGCCCGTCGTCGTCTCGGACATCCCGCCGCACCGCGAGCTGATTCAGCATGGACGCACGGGATTCCTGGCGCGGGATCCGATCGAGATGGCCCACCAGGTGACGACCCTCGCGAACCACGAGGACCTGCGACACGCCGTGGGCGACGCGGCCCGCGCGTATGTTCGGGAGAACCTCGACTCCGAGGCCTGCACCCGGGCGTTCCTCGAGCTCTACAAACGTCTCATCGCGGGCGACCTGGGCCGTGACGTGCCGGTCCAGGAACCCGTCGAGCTCTCGAGTAGTCATCGCGACTGAGCGACCAGCGCGGACCACATGTCGACATACTCGTCCATCGCTCGGTCCACCGAGAACCGCTCTACTGCAATGCGTCGAGCTCCTTCCCGAAGCCGTCGTTGAAGCGCCGAGTCCGTTGCGATTTCCTCGAGGCGGTTTTGGGCCTCCCCCGCGGAACGGACGGCAAATCCGCTCTGACCGTCGACGACCGCCTCGTCGGTCCCCGGGATGTTCGTCGTCAAGATCGGGATGCCCATCGCGAGTATCTCGGGCCAGACGAGCGGCGGTGCGGCGATCGATCGAGGATCTTGAATCGGGCAGAGGAACAGGTCCGCCGCCGTGCACGCCGACCGGAATGTCTCGGGGGCGTTCGCCACGCGGATCCCCGGCCGTTCGAAATTCCGGAAATCGGATTTGAAGTGTTCCGGTTTGAAACAGAAGATGAATTCAAGAGGACGACGCTCGAGCGTGAGGGTCGCAATTCGCATCGCCTCCTGCAGGTCTGCCTCGTTCGTCTGCTGGGTGAAGCCGGTCCACAGGACCACGAACTTCCCGCGTTCAAGGCCGAGGCTCGCCCGAGCGGCCGCCCGCTCGGCGTCGGTCGGGGGCGTGAATCGAGAGACGTCGATCCCCCAGCGAATGCGGCGCATGCGTCCCGATGGGAAGCCGAGCTCGAGCAGGCGCCGTCGGTACGCTTCCGAAAACGGTACGACCACGGCGAAGCTCGAAAAACTCGCCAACAACATGGCGTCATACAGAGGCCGATTGCGATGGTACGTGGGCGCGGAAAGCGTCAGTGGGACCCTCCGGCTGATTGCCCGGAGTAGCACCGTCGCGGGCCCGAAGTTGTCCGCGAAGTGAATCACGTCCGCGCGAAATATCCTCTGACGCCGTCGGACCTCTCGGAAAATGATCGGCACGTTCGTCGTCTTGCTCACATAGTTGTTCACGCCCCCGAACCGCGAATGCTCGACATTGAACCGCGCGTCCGGTCGAAAGTAGACCGGAATTTGAGGAATGTGACGGATCGGGAGGCCGTTTCCAGGCGTCGCTTCGATGTCCACCGACAACGCCTCGACCTCGTGTCCGGCGACGAGGAGCCTCCGAATCATGTCGAGCCAGAAGTTCTTGTCCCCCGCGTGGCGGAACGGCAAAATCCGTTCGCCCACGATCATGATTCTCAGGGTGAGGTCACCGATTCGCTTCACGACGGCTATGTATTTGAAATCCATGCACGCGGGGAATTTCCGTCGCCACGATCGACTGTCCGGGGCGTGCGCCACCGCGTTTCCAAGGGCCAACCGGCTCGATCCCCATCGAAACCGTAATCCCGGGGCCGAATCATAGGTACCACCCGGACGCAGTCCTTCGAGCGGTGAGTGACCTGGCGGAGAGGTTCGTGAGCTTCGGAACTCCGGAGACGATCCGGGTCGAGGAGCTCTCGCAGCTGAGCGGCATCCGGGACGAGTGGGTGGGGCTCATGGCCCGGATTCCTCAGTCATCCTATTTCCAAACGCCGGACTGGGTCTTGGCATGGTGGGAGACGATCGGTGGAATGCCGCCGACCGAACTCGTTCTCTGGCGGAGTTCCTCCGGTGCGTTGGAAGGAATCCAGTTCCTCAGTCGTCTCATGCGGCGCGTTCACCCGCGTCTGCCTCCCGCCTGGCCGATCTGGACGGTCACGGGCAGTGGCATTGGGGACGCAGACCACATCGGATGGCCGGTCCTCCCCCAGCACCGGGAGGCGGCGCGGCAGCATGCGATGCGTCGCACTCGCGGTACCACGTTGCTATTGCAGGACCTCGATTCGGAAACGGGCGTTCCGTACGTGCCCCGAGGGGCTCGACTCCTGTTCCGGAATCCATGTCCGCGAATGGCTCTGTATCCGCCCGATGCGATCCCCGCGAGCATGCGGCGGACGCAACATCATCTTCGGCGGTACGAAAAGCGAGCCGACGCGGCGGGGATCACGTTCCGATGGATTCCCGGTAGCCAGATGGACGACTCATTCTTGGAGCGTTTCTTTGCGCTTCACAAGTCGCGGATGGCGCAAAAGGGCGTATCGAGCCGGTTCCTCTCGGTCGAACCGCTGTTCCGTCGGCTCGTTGCGCAGGGCTCCGCCGCTCGGGGTCCCATCGCGATGGTCGCCGAGCGGGACCGTCGCATGATCGGGCTCCTTTGCTTCTTGCGCTGGGGAGACACCCTCGCGTACTACCAGAGCGGATGGAGTCCCGAGTGGGCATCCGTCGAACTCGGGAGGCTGTTGTTCAACGAATCGATCAAGGGCGCAGGAGCGGACGGACTACGGACGATGGACTTTCTTCGCGGGAATGAGGAGTACAAGTATCGACTCGGTGCCGTCGATCGGTGGGACGAAACGTGGCTTCGGCCCGGAGGCATATCGGGCTCGATTCTCAAGCTCTTCGTGCCGGCCTACCGATTCGCGACGCGGCGAATGTGGACCGCACAGCCCTCGAAAGCACCGTGACGGGCCTTCGCAGACGACGGGCCGAATCCCCCTGGCGCGGAAGGTCAGGCGGAGGCTGCCCGGTGCCCGCGATCCTCGAAGATTACCGTCGTTCGATGCGGTGGGACATCGCGCGATCCCTCCCGGAAACCGGTCGATTGCGGATGACGTACGGGATCGCACTTGGAACGAAGCGATGTCGCTTGCTGTCGATCAGCGTGATATCCCCGACTCCGGAAAGCGTGTGGATCCCATCGGGGAACGGGCTCTCCGAGAACGGCTCGACGGTCGCGGCGGGCTCCTCCGCGAACTCCGTGGGGGTCAGGCGCACGACCCGGTTGATCACAATCGCTCCTCCGTACATGCGCGAGCAATCTTGGGCGGGTCGGTACAGGATGCCGCCGTGGACGAAAGGCGTACCGGCAGGCCTCGAGGATCGGATGTCCGTCTTCACTGGGTTCAACGCGTGCGGTTCCCAGGGCCCCTCGAGGTTCCGTGCATGCCAAACGAACAGAGGCATGTTTTCGCCAACCTCGCGGTCGGTACAGGTGAGCCACCATCGGCCGTCGTGAGGGAAGACGGTGGGGTCGAGGGCCGCGACCCCGGATAGGAGCGTGCCGATCTTTTCCCATCGAGTGGGGAAATCGACCGCACGGTGAAGGCCAACCTCCCTCGCTTCGTTCGTCTCCGGAATGCAATAGATTTCCTCGCGGTCGACGACAAGATACGGATACGATGCGTGGACCGGCAATTCGATCGCAACCCTGGGCATCCGGGGCGTCCCAGATGCGGTGGCCTCGACGGTCCCAATCACGCCCTTCGAGGTCGCGTACCGGAAATCTTCGTACAGGATGTGAGTAACCCGGTCAATCTGGGCCCCGAACGGATCCGCGATGAACCGCCCGCGCTCCGGAGGAGTGAGCCAACGAACACGCGTATCCCTGCGGGCTTCGAGGAAGGCGCTGATGGGCACCTCGGCGATTCCGATGCACCACTCTTCGTGGCGAAGGAGAGCACGCGCCGCCCTGCGGACGGCGTTTCGGGTTTGTCGGACGACGAGTCGCATCATCTGACGGTTCGAAGGAATGCGCGACGGGGCGGCCGGTGTAGGAGACGACGGCCCCTCCAAGTATGCGGTCTGGCCCATGCGGAGGTCTTGGCACACATTCGCCGGCCATCCCACAACACCGAAGTGCACCTCGTCCACGTTTTGTCGGAGGGAGTGAAGGGCGGTCCGAAAGCACCCGGTTCGGAGTGG
>Ga0209689_1001971_pt1 | contig 15378 bp, 15 predicted proteins | sample GraSoiAngelo_149_FD_187119 | JGI IMG/M metagenome (GOLD analysis project Ga0209689, IMG submission 187119) | Grasslands soil microbial communities from the Angelo Coastal Reserve, California, USA - 14_1009_09_30cm (SPAdes) (version 2) | ecosystem: Environmental > Terrestrial > Soil > Grasslands ...
ACCCGCGGCTTCACCACGAAGAAAGAGTCGTACCTGGAAGTAAGCCGAGACGGGGAAGCGATCCAGGGGACGATCCCGGACAAGGAGCGCACGATCCGCGACGTCGTCGGCCTGGACTATGATGGGTTCCGGAACTCGACCTTCGTCCGGCAGGAGGAGATGAAGGAGCTCGGGGCCGCGAGTGGCTCGGAACGCCTCGCGGTGTTCCAGAAGCTCTTCCGATTGGAAATCTTCGAACAGGCCCTCGAGAGGGCGAAGGAACGATTCACGACCGTGAAAGGCGACATCCAAGCGAAAGATGCCGAGATTGCTGCCCGCGAGGAAGCGCTCGGTCGCCTGCCGGGATTGCAGACGCAACTGGTAGGCTTGGACCAGGAACGAAAGGAACGGGGAGCCCGAGTGGCGAAACTGCAAACCGAATTCGAGTTCGGTTCGAAGGAGATGAAAATCCTCGAAACGAAGCATGAGCGGTGGGTGCGTTCATCGGCCGCCCTCGAGGACCGCACGACGCGCCTCAAGTCGTTGGAAGCTCGCGTCACGGAGGTCCGCGAGCAAGGCCAAATCGCCGCGAAGCTCGAACCTGAACGGGCCCTCCTGCAGAAGGACACGGAAGATCTCGACCGCTCGCGCGAAGATCTCGATCGGCTGAAGGAGACGAAGGCAGCGCGCGCGCAACGTGAGACCGCGGCGCGCGCATCGGAGCGGGAGTTCGATCTCGCGAAGCGAGAGCACGAAAAGCGCCGCGACGCGATCAAAGACCGCATCGACGAACTGCATCACAAGATTGCGTCGCTTCGGACCGACATCGATCGCGAGACGGCGTTCAATTCCCTCCGGGACGAGGGACGTCTGGAGGAGCGGGTCACGCGAATCGCCCGCGAGCTGGGATGGTTGGCCGATCGCGCCGAGCTCGTCCGCGAATTGAGCGAGGAGCAGGCACGCGCGGAAAAAGCCCTCGCCCGAGTCCACGAGAAGGTCGCCTCGATCGATCAGGATTCGTTCGTCTTGACGGAGTACAAGCGGCAACTCGAACAATTGAAGGATGATCTTCGACAGGAAACGGACGACAGCCATCGGCTGATCCAGCCCCTGGACGACGCGAAGATCGAGGCGCTACGGCAACTGGACGCGGTTCCCTTCGCGGAGAAGGACGAGAAGCGTCTCGAATTCTTGGGCCAATCCGTCCTCGAGAAAACCGCGAAACGGAAGCGGCTCGATGAACTCAATGTCCTCCTGCGTCAGGTCGGCGAGGTCGGCGCACGGCTAGGCGACCTGGAGACCCAGCGAAAGACCCTCGAGAGGGAACGGGCGGAACTCGAGACAGAACTCGAGGGTCTCCGGGCTTCGGAAGAGACCTTCACGGCCGGGAAGGCTAAGCTTGAGGCCCTCCAGGGAGAACTCGATACCGAACGGAAGGCCTGGCACCTGCTCGAGGGACAGGCGAAGGCCCTGAAAGAACAGATCGCGTCCCTGGAAGTAGACTCGAAGAAATTGAAGGAATCGCAGCGACAACGGGAGGCTCTCCGCGGAGAACTCGAGATTTACGACGTCCTGGTCAACCGCGTGTTCCACAAACGCGGCGTGGTCATGTACGCCGTGGACCAGCTCCTGCCGGAACTCGAGATCGAGGCCTCGAAGAACCTGTCCGAGCTCACGGACGGCCGATTCGGCCGGATCCGGCTGGAGACGTACGAGGAAGGTCGGGGCCACGGCATCCGGATCCTCGTGCAGGGCGTCGACGGACAATGGCATGATGTCGCCGAGTTCAGCGGCGGCGAGAAGACGCAGATCAACGCGGCCTTGCGCTTCGCGATCGCGCGGGAGCTCGCCTCGATGCCGCAGATCGGCCGGACGTTCGGGCGGATGAAGACGCTCTTCATCGACGAAGGAGACCTCGGCTCCTTGGACACGGAGGTCTCGCGGGAGCTCTTCGTGCAGAAGCTCCTGCGGATGGGGGAGGTCTTCGAGAAGGTGATCCTGATCACGCACCTCGCGGAGGTCGCCGATCGATTCCCCGGCCGCATCCGGGTGACGATGACGCCGAACCAGGAGTCGCGGGCGGAAGTCCTCGCATGAGCTACGTCGACGACATGCGCCGGGAGCTCGAGCTCCTCGTGAAGCACCATCGGGACGTCCCGTTGCCTCCGGAGGAGGTGCCCGACTTCCGCACCTTCCGCGGTGCGGACCCCGCGAAGGACATGATCGCGGTCGATGGCTCGTACTCCTTCCTGCTCAACCTGTCGAGCTGGTGGCTCGCGCTGATCTCCGTCGGCCTCCTGCGGTATGCGTTCGACGGCCACGCGTTCCGGCGGAAGGATTGGCGGCTCGTCCAGCGGATGGTCGGCGTCTCGACGTTCGAGGAGTTCGTCCGGACCCAGGACGAGTTGCACAAGTCCCTATTCGAGTTCACGAAAGAGCGGAGGGAGGAGCAGCCGCGGGACATGGTCAACGAATACCGCCGGCTTATCGAAGGGCAGACGGCGGTCAACTTCGCGGACGACCTCGAGGGCGGCATCGTCGCGGTCGACGGCACCCTGTCCGAGTTCCCGAAACAATTCTCCGTCATGGAGCGACTCGTGCAGGTGTGCGAGAAGCGAGGGCATCTCCTCGTCGGGATCTCCAAGGACAGCCAGCTTCACGCGTTCGGTCACACCCTGACGGACGAGGAACTCATGGCTCGATGCCAGGACCGCCTGCCGCACGACGCGCTCGCGTACGCCCGCGCGCCGAAGGCCGCCGAGGCGGTGAAGGAGGGACTCCTCTACGGGGACATCTATTACGTCCGGCTCCATCCGCGAGCGAGGAAGTGGTTCCGGGTGGACCTCGGGACGTTCCGCGATCGGCCGGACGAGGCCTTCGGACAGCTGGCCGCGTACGCGAAGAGCCTCGTCTCCGTAGGATATCCGTGGCCGCTGATCGAGGCGCATCGCATGGCGGTGACCGTGAGGCAGCTCAAGCCGGTGTACCAGGAGAGCGTGATGAAGATGGCCCTCCGCATGGGCCTCGACGTGCGGACGGTCCTCGACGGGCTGACGCAGGTCGAAGGTCGCAAGAGGAGCGCGTTCCACGAATATCTGGACAAGGTCGCGAGGGACCTCCGATGAAGATCGGGGAGATCGTCGCGGCCTCCGTCATCGAGGGACTGGTGGCGAAGCTCCAGCTCGGGAACCCCGAGGAACTGAAGATCGCTTTCCCGGTCATCGTCGAGGGGGCGCGATACGACTTCTACTGTCTCGTCGAGGACGTGTTGAACGAGGAGAGCGACATCGCGGACCAGTTGGCCGGCTCGCCAATCGCCGACGTCATCGTGCCGCGGCCGGAGACGCACGAGGGATACGGAGGACCGATTTTCTACAGCAAGGCCAAGCTCCGGATGATTCAACTCGTGGACCGCGAGACGAAGAAGCTGGGCGAGCCGCAGACGATCCCGCCCTACTTCTCTCCGTGCCGCCACGCGACCCGCGACGACGTCGAGCGGATCTACGAGGTCACGGACACCTCGGCGACCCTCGGGACGATCACGGGCGTCGAGCCGGTTTTCGTGCAGCTCGACATGAACAAGCTGGTCGAGAAGCCCTTCGCCATCTTCGGGCGGACGGGGACGGGCAAGTCAATCCTGAACAAGCTCGTCTGCGCGGGCATCCTATCTCGGGACGTCGGATCCGTCCTCATCTTCGACATGCACGGCGAATACGGCGTCTTCAGCGCGACGGACAACACGGAAGGCCTGAAGTTTTTCTTCCCGGGGAAGGTCGAGATCCTCTCCCTGGACCCGAAAAACAAGGAGGCACGGCCGTTCGTCCTCGACCCGCGGGAGATTACGCCGGAGGACCTCATCGTCGCCCTCCAGGATCTCACGTCGCCGATGGTCGACACGCTCTATGAAATCGCGAAGGGACGCGCGGGCCGGGACCTGATCTCGACCGTCAAGGAAGCGTCCATGGAGGTCCTCGGATCGGAGCGGGCTCACGAGATGTCCCTCCAAGGGCTAAAGCGTCGGATCGGGCGACTCGACCGCCTGCCCTTCCTGAAGGAGACGAAGGAAGGAAAGGACGCGTTCCACCATATCCTCGCGGCGATCCGCGAAGGCAAGAGCGTCGTGCTCGACTTCGGCGACTACGGCACCGACCAGATGGTGTACCTGTTCGTCGCGAACCTCCTCTCCCGGCGGCTCTTCGATCTATATACGGAGAAGAACGAGGATTACCCGCGGCTCGTCCTGTTCCTCGAGGAGGCCCACAAGTTCCTCAGCCCGGAGATCGCGCCGTACGCGCACACGTTCAGCCGCCTCGCCCGCGAGACGCGGAAGTTCAACCTCATCCTCGCCCTCGTGGATCAGCGTCCGTCCCGGATCTCGGACGAAGTGCGCAGCCAGCTCGCGAACCGCCTCGTCATGTCGCTCAAGGAACCCTCCGACGTCGAGGCCGCCTTGGCGGGCGTCCCGGACAAGAAGATGTGGGAGAACATCATCGCGAAGCTTCCCCTGCGCACGGTCGCGGTGATCGGCGACGCGATCCGCATCCCGACCGTGATCGACGTGCTCGACTATGACAACGAGAACGTGCGCGAGCATGTCATCGGCTCGAGGTCCGTCGACGAGGGCCGGCTCCAGGAGATCGCGAAGCGCGCGGACGACGTGTTCGGCCGCGGCTAGGTTTCCTCGCGCGACAGAGAAAGCCCGCGCTGTTTATTTATAGGGCGAGCCGAATCGATAGCGCATGGCGCCGCCCGCCGCCGTCCCCGGGCTCAACTTCGGCCCCGAGGTCACGTACATCCTCGCGGCCGTGCTCATCATCACCGGCCTCGCCCTGGCCTTCTGGGGACACGGCCTATGGTCGACGGTGATGTCGATGATCGGGGCGCTCCTCGGCAGCGCGGTCGGCTTCCTGTTCGGCGCGGCGCTCGGGGGCCTGGTTCCTGGCCTCATCTTGGCCCTCGTCGGAGCGGTCATCGGATCGATCCTGTTCACGAAGCTGGTGAAGGTCGCGCTCGCGTTCCTCGTCGGCCTCCTGGCCGCCGCGGTCGTGTACGGCCTCCTCGGCGGACAGGCCCGTTTCACGCAAGGGCAGCTCGACCCCGCCCTCATCGGGGCGCTCCTCGTCCTCATCGTGGTCTTCGGAATCTCGTACTATTTCATCGACGACATCATCGGGATCATCACCGCGGCGATCGGCGGCCTGCTCCTCGCCTTGGGCTTGTTCCTGCTTAGCGCCGGCACCGTGACCGCAGGACTGGCCGGCCTCGGCGTCTTCCTCCTCGGGGCGCTGGTGCAGACGGCTGCGATCAAGAAGAAGAAACGGGCCCAGATGCGGGCCGTCCCGACCCCTCCGCCGCCTCCGCCCCCGCCTCCCCCGGCGCTGTAGACTTGCGCATCCCTCGCGTAGTCCAGGCCCGCCTACGCCTGCGGCATCCGTCCGTGGACGACGTCGTTGACCCACTGGACCAACTTGCGATAGGCTTCCGCTCCTCTTGCGGTGAGGACCACGCGCTCGCGCGCATCGGGGTTGCCCTCCAACGAGACGAGGCCCTTGGCCATCATCCACGCGAGGTAGCGAGTGAAGACGTCATAGTTCACGTTCGCCGCGACCTGAAGGCGGGTCTTCACCATCGGCTCATGCTCCCGCCAGAGGCCTTCGAGAAGCCTGGCGACCACGTAGAGGTCGGGTCGGTCCGGGGGCACCACGCCCGCCACGATCTACATCTCCTCGAGGAAGCGGTCCATGCGGGCATGGAGAGCCTTCAGATGGGCGTCCCACGCGGCCCGAGATCGGTTCAGACGGACCTCTTCCTCCCTCTTCCATCGGAGATAGATCCACGCGGCGAGCCCCACGAGGAAGGCCGCGATGGCCAAGTAGGCAATCCCAACCGAGGAGATGCCTCCGAACAAGAGCTGAGCGAATCCGTTCATGAGGAAACTCCCGGTAAACAAGGTGAGCAAGAGGATGACGAAGGCCGTCTTCGGATCCCCGCTCAGGCCCGCGCGTCGCTGCGCATCCAGCCAGTCCGGGACCTGTTCGGAGGCACTCACCAGCAGTTCGAACGTGTTCGGCCGCCCCGACTCCGGCGGTGCGCGGGCCAGTTGGACGCCCATGGAGTCCGCGAGGCGTTCGGTCCACTCGCGATAGCGGGCGAGCCTCGGAACGTACCGGCGCCGCAGCGAAACGAGGAAGAGGATGCCAAAGACGAGGGCCATTCCCGTCGCCGCAGCGATCGGCACCTCCCAGCGCCCCGTCAGCAGATTGAAACCGTTCAGGGCGACAAATAGGCCGACGAGCAGCGCGGTCCACGCGGTGAACGCCGCGATCGCCGTGGTCAACAGGGAATCGGTGTAGGCTTTCCGCTGCGCCTCGTACGCCTCGCGGGCCATGCGGAGGGTCGTCGACAGACCGCCCACGAGCAACCCATGCACCTCGTCCCTCGTGGGTTCGGGCGAGACCGCCTGCAACTTTTGGGCGAGCGAGTTCCCGACGGACTTGACGAACTTCGACCCGCGCCGGACGAGGACGAGTCCGGTCACCATCGCAACCAGGCTCCCGACGACGGAGAGGACGAGGGCGGCGAGGAGGGCCCAACCCGCTCGGGTCATCCAAACTTGGTAGGACAGGACCGTGCCTTGATCCGCCACGCGGGTCCTGAAGCGAACCGCGGCGAGGGCGTTGAGCCGGGCCGTCACCGAATCCTCGTGCGGGGCCCGAACCATCGCGGAGGCCCCGAGCACCGCGGCGAGGGCCTCGCGGACCTCGGCGGGAGAGCGGCCCCCCACGGGCACGTCGACTTCCCGGAGGAAGACCGCGGCGAGGGTCGCGAGGGAAGCCAAGAGAGGCGCCCACAGCCACCACAATCCGGATAGATTGACGACGAGCGGAAGAGTCGCGAGGGCGAGGACGATCAGCAAGGTGGCGATGAGGTTCTGGTATCGTTCTCCTCGCATGCGTCTCCGCGTCGCCCATCGACCTCGCGGCTACTAAGGAGTTACTCCGTGCCGATACGTGCCGAGACGATTTCGACCACCCCTCCCCTCCGCCACCTCCGTCGGCTGCGCTAGTCGCAAGGGATCAATCCGCCGTCTGGGTCCGGGTCAGGGTCTCATTTTAAGGTCGGGTGGCGCGGCGATGGGAAGGAGTTCTCGGTCCGGGGACCAAGAACATTTTCGCTCGCGAGTAATCGAAGACGACGGTGAACATGCTCAGGACTCCGCCTCCGATCAAGCGACTCCCCAAACCGCTTCCCCCCGCCACGCCGACGACATCCCGGATTTCGAACCCTCCGAGCTGGAACCGATCGACTTTGCCGAGGAACCCGGGGACCGGAGTGCCGAGGCCCACTCCCGTCTCGACCGCGCTCACTCCCGCCGAGGATTTCCCGATGAGCGGATGGTCCACGAAGTCCTGAGAGCCCGAGTCGACCAGGAAAAGATCGTCCTCCGGCGGATTGCCCGCGACCTCGATGGTCGCTCGCACGAAGGGCACTCGGCGATTGAACTCGATGGGGATGGACACGCCTGGCCCCTCATAATCGTGGACGGCGGGATCGGCCACCGTGAGCAAACGCGCTCCGTAATCGAGGGTGACGAGGTATCGGATCAGGAAATCGTGACCGAAGAAACCATCGAGCCGGCGGCCCCAGGTCTCTTGGACCGGCTCCAGGTCGACCACGTTGACCTGATGGCCACGGGACCTCAGGCCGGGCATGTCGAAGGTGACATCCGTGATCCGCTCGACCTCGACCTGTCCCTCCCCGGCCCCGTGGACGTACGCCTTCTCTCCTGGCGGGAGGCCCAGCTTCCTCGCCGCGCCTCGATCGATGTAGTTGGTCCCCGCGCCGGAGTCGAGGGAGAACCAGAGGGGGCCGGAGCCGTTCATCTTCACCCGGAAGAAAATCCCGTTCCGGGACACCTCGATCGGGATCGCGGCCCGCCGTTCGGAGGAATCGAAGGCGAACAAACCTCACCCGCGAGTCCGAATCACCGGGATCTTCTTGAGGGTACCTCCGGGACGCCGAGTCCCATACTTTCGCCCACCCCTCCCCTCCGCCTCCGACTTTATACCGCCATCGTCATCGAATCGTGGGGAGGATTCCATCGCGCTCGTCGTCGAGCCGGCCACGGTCTCGGTCGCCCCCGAGCTCCGGGCGATCACACGGCCCGCGCTCACGACCTCCGTCCCGACCTTGGACCGGATCCTCGGACCCTTCGACGCGGGCAAGGTCACCCTGATCGACAGCGGCTCCGACTTCGTGTTCCACCTGACGACCCTCCTCGCGGTCCGCGCGGTCATGGAGGGCCACGAGGTCGTCTTCCTGGACGGCGGGAACTCGGTCGACCCGCACGGGATGGTCGCCCTCGGGAAGCGGGCCGGGCTGGCGCGGGAGGACGTCCTGCCCCGGGTCCACGTGGCCCGGGCCTTCACGTGCCACCAGATGACCACATTAATATTGGACATGCTCGATAGAAAGATCGAGGAGACCGGGGCGGGGCTCGTCGTCCTCGCCTGCCTCCCGACGATGTACCTGGACGAGGACGTCGAGCTGCGCGAGGCCCACCAGCTGTTCCAGCGGTCCATGCGCGCGGCCCGCCAGACAATCGGGGACCGGGAGGTCGTCGGCCTCGTGACGAACGCGGGCCTGGCGAAGCTGAACCGCCGTCGATCGATCCGGCGGCAGCTGTACGAGAGCGCGGACCGCGTGGTCCGCGTCACGCACCGCAAGGGAGGGGTGCGGATCGATCGCCTCGACACGGGCACGTCGGACTGGTACGCGGCGGTGCCGCCGAACCAGATGACCTTGGACGATTTCGATCATACGGTCCCGCGGATCCTCGGCGTCGAATCCGACGGCGGGTGGCACGGGATCAAGGCCGCAGGCCATCTCCGCTTCGGCTGGTGAGAATCCTCTGCCATGTCCCAACAATTGACGTGGTCGGAAATCGCGGAGGAGGGCTCCATTAAAATTCACAACGACAGATTGATTTACTCTGGACGGCTCTCATCATTCGTCCGTCGCTGGTCCCAGGGGAGGAAATGAGGTGGTGGTGTCCGCTCGTCGCTCGCGTTGGATTCTAGCCTTGCTCTTCGAGGGGGAAGGCAGGCAGCGCTACAACAAACCCGTTGAAGGTCGAACGCGGCTGATGAAGGAGCTCTTCCTGCTCAAGATGACCTTCGGCCTCAAGGAAATCGAGTACGAGTTCGTACCATATTGGTACGGACCCTTCAGCCCTGGGGTCTACACGGATCTCGAATCGCTCGCTGAAGACGGGTTTGTCGAGACACGCAACGGCCCCGCTGGCGACATCTTCAGTTTGACTCCGCTGGGGATCGACACCGCCCAAGACGCTCGAGCAACAATCGGAAAGATGGCCATCGAGAGGATCAAGACTTGCAAGGAGCGTTTCAATTCGATGCCGCTCAACCAGCTCGTCGCCTACGTGTACGAGCGCTGGCCCAAGTACACTGTCCGAGCTCTCAAATCTCCATCGTCCGTCCTGGCTGCTTTGCGAAAAGAGGCGAAGGCAGCGGGCATCACCGAGGAGGACGTTACCCGTGCGATTGCGGAATACCGCGGGCAGGCGTCGACCTGATCAGGGCCGTCCTCGACACGAATGTCCTCCTGTCCGCATTCATCTCCGAGGGCCCGCCTTTCCAAGCTGTTGGCCTCGCATTCGATGGGCACATCCAGATCGTGTTCAGTCGCGCCACTTTCGGTGAGTTCTCCGAAATTCTGATGACCCGAGGGCCGTTCAGCGAGTTGACGAGAGAAACGAGGGGGGCCTACATCGCTCAGCTCTCGGAGGTCGCATCATGGGTCAAGCCAGTGCCCCAACCGGTTAAATGTCGCGACCCCGGTGATCAGCCGTTCCTCGATTTGGCTGTCGCCGCTGGTGCGGACTACCTCGTGACAGGAGACCCCGATCTCCTCGAAATTGGCAAGGTCGCCGAAACAAGGATTCTCTCGCCTGCCGATTTCATGGGCACTTGGAGGAAGAGCCAAACCGGCTTGTCAGCCAATTCCCGTACGAGCTAGAGCCAAAGATTACCGCGTCGACGCCGTCCTTGGGCTATCCTCGCGCACCTTGATATATCGGTATTCCGATATCGGAACGTCGATACCATGTGGCCGTTCGCGTGGAAGATGCACGGGCGGAGGGGCCTCCGGATGTGGACGCTGTCGCTGATCTCGCGTTCCCCGAAGAACGGGGCCGAGATCGTGGATGCGATCGAGCAGATGACGCAAGGCTGGTGGCGGCCGTCCCCCGGATCCATCTATCCGCTCCTGGCGGATCTCGAACGAGAGGGTCTGATCCAGAAGAAAGCCGACGGGAGGTACGAGCTGAACCCGAAGGTCCGGGAGGAGTTCGAATGGGTCCCGGGCATGGGCCGCCGGCGGCCCCAGGGCATCCCGGAAATGGTGAGTGAGATGGAAGGATACGTGTCGTACTTCGAGGACGTGAAGTCCTCGGACGCGTCGAAGTTGCAACCGCATCGCGAGGCGATCGAGAAGATCGCGCGACGGCTCCAGGCCGTCGTGGAGGGAGGGGGCCGGGCATGAGCCTTCGCTCGGGCTATCCCCGGCGGGTCTTCCTGTGGCCCTTCGTCGGATTCCTCGTCGTCATCGGCCTCGTGATCGCCGCGTCCCTGGTCGCCTTCGCGATCCGCGGCCCCGGGACCGGGTTCGTCTTCTTTCCCTTCTTCGGGTTCGGCTGGGTCTTATTCCTCCTGTTCTTCCTCTTCTTCTGGGGGATGCGCTGGTGGGGCGGCTGGGGCGGGGGTTGGGGCGGCTACGGCCGGCACTACTGGCGGTACGGGGACGATGCCCACGCGATCTTGCGGAGCCGGTATGCCCGCGGAGAGATCACCCGCGAGCAGTTCGAGCAGATGATGGGAGACCTCGAGCAACACCGCTGAGACGAAACCACCGCGGTCGGTCGCCGTCCATCAAAGGAGGGCGGCCGCCGCGGACCAGACGAGCCAGGCGGCGAAGGCGAGGAGGCACGCGATCGAGAACAGGAGGACCGCCCGGTAGGCCTGCGCGACGCGGCGCTGCGCCTCCCGCAAGGCGAGAGGGAACGTGCTGATCCAGAGCAGGAGGCCTGCGAAGAATCCGACGAGGACCGCGGGCCCGAGCTGGCGGATGAGGACGAGACCTGCGGTGAGCCACCACAAAATCGGATAGGGACTCGTGAGGTTCACGGACAATCCGGTCGCGTACGATTTCGCCTGCGCCTCCGGCGTCGATCCGACGATCGCATCGGCCCGCCGCCAAGACTTGGCCGTGCTCCACGCGAAATACACCATGACGCCCGCGCCCAGGAGGGCGATGAAGGGGACGTACGGCTCGATGCCCGCGACGACCGAGCGCGCGAGGATCGTGATGGCCAGGAAAATCGTGTCCGCGGTCGTCGCGCCGACGCCGACCAGGAAACCCGCGCGCCACGATCGCGTCACCGTGTGCGAGGCGATGACCGCGTTCACGGGACCCGGTGGCGCCGCGAGGGAGAGGCCGATCCCGACGCCGGCGAGGACCGTCACCAGGACATCAAAGGCCACGCGCCGCGATGTCGCGGGGGACCATCAGCATGCCGCGGGAACCCTTATAGCGACCGCGACGGTACGACGGCCCGATGCGCATCGGCGCCTCGACGTACAGCCGCGAGCCGTTCCCGAAACAGATCGACGAGATCCGCGAGGCGGGCTTCGACTATGCGGAACTCGACCTGACCTGGATCACGTGGGAGCCGGAGAAGCTCCAGTCCGAGGCCGAGGTCCTCGCGAAGCGCATCCCCCTCCTGACGGCGCACCTGCCGCCGTCCCAGTTCCACCAGGCGGACCTCGCGCGGTTCGTCGGCTTCATGGACGCCCTCGCGCCGGTCGGCACGGAGGTCTTCAACGCCCACTTCCTGGAGGCGCGCTCGGCGCCGCGCATGGCGACGGAGGCGAAGACGTCCTGGCTCTCGGACCTCGTCGACGCCGCGACGGATCGGGACGTCCTCGTCACGGTCGAGAACGTCGACGAGCCGCCGGACGTCCTCCGAAAGGTCCTCGATGCGGTCCCGGACCTGCGGCACTGCCTCGACGTCGGGCACGCCCATCTCGACCAGCGGACGGACGGCGCTCGCCAGTACCTCGCGGTCCTCGGAGACCGGTTGGCCCTGACGCACGTCCACGACAATCACGGAGGACCCGGCGAGGCGGGGGACGAGCACCTGCCGTTCGGCCAGGGGACGATCGACCTGGCGAGGGACGCGGCCGCGCTGAAGGCGCGCGGCTACGACGGACCCGCCACCCTGGAGATCTTCAAGGGCATCCCGGACGACAAGAAGGCGTGCCTTCGCAAGATGCGGCGGTGGACTCGACCGTGACGAAGTCGACGAAGAGCGCCGCGGGGTCCCATCGACTCGGACCGCTCGCGAAAGCCTACTGGGAGGCGTACCTCCGACAGAGCCCGTTCTTCGCGACCGCCATCGGCATGCACGCCTACGACGACCGGCTCTCGGACATCACGCCGGAGGGCCGCGCCCAATGGATTGCGGAGCTCGAGGCGTTTCACAAACGGGCGATCGCCATCCCGGAGGAAGGCCTCCGACCGGCCGAACGGACGACGCGTTCCGAGCTGATCACGTCGATCCGCACGGATCTCGATTGGGCCCTCTCGGATTTGGAGGAATGGACGGTGGACCCGTTGAACGGTCCGGCCGTTTCGTTCCTCAACGTCGAGTCGTACCAGGCCGTCCGTACGGCCGTCGACGGACGCCGAATGGTCACCCGATGGGGCGCCATGGCATCCTACCTGGATGACCATGTCGCGAATCTCCGACGCGGACTGCAGCGCGGCCAGGTTGCCGTCCGCTCCGGCGTCCTCAAGGTCATCGAACAGATCGACGATCTCGCGGCCAAAGAAGTCGACGCGTGGCCGCTCCTGAAACCGCTCGCGGACCCCCACGTGAAATGGAAGGCGGCCGACCGAACGGCGTTCCGCGACGGCCTCACCTCGGCGGTCCGCGATCGCGTCCGGCCCGCGTTCCTCCGCCTCGGGGACGTCTTGCGAACCGAGATCCTCCCGCGGGCCCGCCCGGATGACCGTCCGGGTCTGATGCATGTCCCGGGAGGGATGGTGGCCTATCGGCGATTGATCCACACCTACACCGCGCTCGACCTGTCGCCGGACGAGGTGCACGCGACCGGGACGCGGGAAGTGGCGCGGATCAACCGCGAGCTCGAAGCCCTCGGGGAGAAGGCGCTCGGGACGAGCGACCGCGCCGAGATCCTCAAGAAACTCCGCACGGACCCGGCCCTCTACTTCCGCACGCGGGACGAGGTCGAGGACAAAGCCCGGAAGGCCCTGGCCCGCGCGCGTCGCGCGATCCCGCGGTATTTCGGCCGGCTGCCGCGGGCCGAGTGCGAGGTCGTCCGCATCGAACCGCACGAGGAGAAGCACTCGACGATCGCGTACTACCGGTCGCCCGCCGCGGACGGCTCGCGGCCGGGACGGTACTACATCAACACGTATGCGCCGGAAACCCGGCCTCGGTACGAAGCGGAGGTCCTCGCGTACCACGAGTCGATCCCCGGACATCATTTGCAAATCGCCATCGCGCAAGAACTCGAGGGCCTCCCGGCGTTCCGAAAGCACCTCGGCGTGACGGCGTTCACGGAAGGATGGGGCTTATACACGGAGCGCCTCGCGGACGAGATGGGCCTGTATACCGCGGACCTCGACCGGATCGGCGTGCTGTCCTACGACGCATGGCGCGCGTGCCGGCTCGTCGTCGACACGGGGATGCACGCGATGGGCTGGACCCGGAAACAGGCGATCGATTTCATGCTCGCGAACACGGCCCTCGCGGAGAACAACATCGTGAACGAGGTGGACCGCTACATCGCCTGGCCGGGACAGGCGCTCGCCTACAAGGTCGGCCAGCTCGAGATCCGGCGGCTCCGCGCCGACGCGGAGAAGCGGCTCGGTCCGCGGTTCGATCTTCGCGCCTTCCACGACGCGGTCCTCGAGAACGGCGCGGTGTCCCTGCAGACCCTCCGCACGGCGATCGACGGATACATCGTGAAGACGTTGCGGTGATGCGTTCTGAGGATCTCTTCGCGCCGGTGACCGACGTCGCGGCCTCCCTGGCGAACTCCCTCAACACTGGTTCATCTCCGCGGCTGGCGATCGACCTCTTCCTGAACCGGGTGACTCTGAGGCACTTTCGCCCATCCCTCCCCCGCTCCCGCTCTTATGGTCGCTCGGCCCTCCGATGGGCGTGGGCCGCACAATCCCGACGTACCGCCTCCATCTGGAGTCGATCCTGAACGACTGGATGGACTACCGGCGCGCCTTGCGGGAGAAGGACCGGGAGACCTTCGACCGCGTGATCTCGAAGGCGAGGCAGCACGCGAGCGCCGCGAGTTATTGCGCCCACATGGACCCGACGATCCTCGCGCTGCTGTCCGTCCTCCTGGAGATGGAACGCGAGATCGAGACGCTGAAGCGGGAACGTTCTTCGGTCGACCACCTCTCCGTGCCGCGTGCAGATCCGTGACGGCACTCCCGCGGACGTCGATGCGTTGCGACGGATCGCCCGGGCCTCCTTCGATCGCCTCTACGCGTTCTTCGCGGTCCGCGGGGTCCGAGGCGCCTGGCCCTTCCTGATCGCGGAACAGGACGGCGTCGAGGCCGCGTTCCTCGTCGGCCGCTGGTTCGACGGCAGGCCTCCGATCGGCTACGTGTATTTCCTCGCGGTGGAGGCGGCCTTCCGACGGCACGGACTCGCGGGGACCCTGGTCGCCGAATCCCTGGATCGATTCGTGAAACGGGGCGCGACGCGGGTGTTCGCGGCCGTGCCGGAGGAGAACGACGCCTCCCTCGGACTGTTCCGCTCGCTCGGATTCGCGAAAGCGCCTCCCCACGCCCTGCGGCGCTGGTACGGCTGGCGCGCCCCCGCCATCGGATTCCGGATGATGCTCGCCCCGCACGAGGCGCTCATGGTGCGCACTTTCACCGACCTCTCCCCCGGAGACCCTCAAGGGCCCTGAGGCGCGTCTCGTTCCGCTCCGGGGGGGAGTCGCGCATCCACGGCTGGATCATCGATGCCTACGGCGACTACGACCGCGACTCGATGGTCCTCTGGCTCTGGAACGAGCGCGGGGCCCACCGGATCGAGGACCCGCGGTTCCTGCCGACGTTCTTCCTGCACGCGGCCCCCACCGAGCTGCCGGAGATCCGCAGGCGGACCGAGATCCTGGACGGCGTCCGCGAGGTGCGGGAGGTCCCGCGGCGGATCGCCCTCGAGGACGACGAGGCGAAGGCGGTCCTCGAGATCGTCCCGCGGCATTACCGCGACATCCGCGAGATCGCGCACATCCTCGATTCGAACGGCGGGTACATCGACCA
>Ga0209689_1001972_pt1 | contig 15378 bp, 14 predicted proteins | sample GraSoiAngelo_149_FD_187119 | JGI IMG/M metagenome (GOLD analysis project Ga0209689, IMG submission 187119) | Grasslands soil microbial communities from the Angelo Coastal Reserve, California, USA - 14_1009_09_30cm (SPAdes) (version 2) | ecosystem: Environmental > Terrestrial > Soil > Grasslands ...
GGGCGTCAGGCCCCGGGCGAGCCACTGGAACGCGAGACCATAGGCCGCCCAAGCGACGAGGTTCGCCGCGAAGGCAGCGGCCATGGCGCCCACGGGCACGGCAGGCAGCTCCGGGACGGAGCCTGGCAGCAGTCGCTGTAGGCGACGCAGTGCCGGCGGCCAACACAGCACCACCACGCCGGCGAGGGCCCCCGCCCCGGCGATCACGGTGGCCGTCACGAGCCACGACCCTAGCCCCGCGAAGGCCGACGGCGCCACCACGGCCACGAGCACCACCCCGCTCGCGAGCGCCAGCGCCTGGAGGACGATGGCTGCCGCGACCGCCACCGCGGGCGCCACCCCGGCCTGCTGGGCGAGGAAGGCCGCGCCCGCCACCGACCACACTTTGCCGGGAATGTACTTGCCGAGGTTCGCCAGCATACAGATCCGGGCCGCGGGCAGCCACGCGAGCTGCTGGCGCATCGCGACCACGACCCGCCGCCATGCCTCGACCAGGAGCGTGTAGGAGAGCCAGACGAGTGCGAGACTCCCCAGCAGCCATTGCGGGGCGATAGTCCAGTGGACTTCCTGAGCGCGGAACACCCCCCAGTTCCGGATGAGCGCGCGGGCCGCAAGGGCGATCACGGCGATCGCCAGGGCAGCTTGGACAGTCCGCCACACCTGCCGCCTCGCCACGATCATCCCCGAACGGGCCAGGGACGGGTTTCCACGGCCCTGCCCTGCCCGTCTTCCAGCGCGAGCGGCCACCGGGAAGGCGTGTCCGCCACTAGTTCGACGCGGCTGTCCGGCGCGACGCGCGAGGCGCGCACCGCGCGCCGCGCGCGTCGCCACTCGACGGCGGCTCCCAGTGTGGCAACGAACGGCCGGCGCTCGAGCAGTAGCCGCACGAGACGGACGTACGCCTGCGGTGCGCTCGGGTAGCCGAGGGCGGCTGTTTGGTTGGGATGCCAGAGGCCCACCCAGAGACCATCGACGTCCTGCGCAGCCTGAGCGAGCTCGACCGCGTCTGTGATCCAGACCTCGGGGTCCTCCACCCGGCCGTACTTCGTCAGGGCGCGGTCCATCCACACGAGCGGAACCTCGTCGAGTCCCCCGGATGTCTGGTGGGCGGCGTCCCAGGCCGGCACGACGTCGGCGACTCCGAGGCGGAAGCCGTTGCGATCGGCGAAGCCGTACGTCGCGTCGTACTCAAAGCCGGCGGCCAGCATCGCGTGCTGCGTGCCCCCGGGGCGCATCCGCAGGAAGTGCTGCCGCACGCCGCGGGGGGGGACGCCGGCTACGCTGGCGAGGCGCTCGCCCTCGGCGCGGAAGCGCCCCGCGTCCAGCATCGTGAAATAGCTGCCGTGCAGACCGATCTCATGATCCGCCGCCCGCGCGGCATCGAGGATGCGCCGCGCCTCCCGCGACTCCACGCTGTAGGTAACGTCGCCGAGCCGCCACGTCTGCCACGAGGGCGTGGCGGACAGTACGAACCAGGTGGCGGGCACCTTCCCCTCGGCGGCGAGCACCTCCTGCACGCCGCTCCACACGGGGTCGCGTCCGACGGCGCCGAGCGCCGCACCGACCGATCGTGCGGCCAGGCCGAGCTTGCCCTTCCCCACGAGCTCAAGGACGCGCAGCGCGGCGAACGCCGGCCATCCCGCGACTACATCGAGGTCATGTGTCAGGGCGACCGCCCAACGATGTCCGTCGGGCCAGGGCGGGAGGCAGCGAACGGCGCGGCGGCCGGCGGCCCGGAGCGCTGCCGCGCGCAGGTCGCACGCCAGCTGGCTCACGACGGGGTGGCGCTCGCGGCGCGCGCCGACCAGCGGGTTGGCCGCTGCGGGCACGCGGTCGAAGCGGTCGCGTTCGGGGGAGCGTTGCTCGACTTCGGCACCGGCGACGGCCGTCACGTGTCGCAGCGTCCAACGCGGCAGCCGCAGCTCGCCCTCCCCCGTGGCGACGGGGACGCGGCCCGCCAGGAAGGCGCGGAAGTCCTCCCCCGCGCCCGGCGTGTCGTCGAGCTCGAGGCGGACGACATCGGCGGCCGGGTCGTCCACGGGGAGGAGGCGGGTGAGGTCGATGAGCACCTCCAGGCCGAAGCGCTCGTCGGCGCGGAGGCGCTGAACGGGGGTCGCAATCCGGATCACGACCAGCCGGGTGGCGGGGTCAGGACGCGGACGGTGTGCGCCGGCTGTCCGGCCACCACGTGCAGGGGCGGCACGTCTTTCGTGACGACGCAGTTCGCGCCCACGATGGCGCCCCGGCCGACGCGCACGCCGGGGAGGATGATCGCCCCCGCGCCGAGCCAGACATCCGGCTCCAGCACGATCGGCGCCCGGCGCACGGGCGCAAAGGGGCGGATGCGCGACTCGTTCGGGTGCGAGGAGAGCACCAAGGTGACGCGCGGGGCGATGCTGACGCGGTCGCCGATCTCGAGGTTCCCGGAGTCCTCCAGCTCTTCGGCGATGATGAGGTCGTCCGCGATGTAGACGCCCTGGCCGATACGATAGCCGCACCAGCGCAGCAGCCGGACGCGCCACGTGGGGAAGAAGCAGTTCCTGGCCCAGCGCTTCAGGAGCTTCTTGCGGAGCCGCCAGAAGAATCGGCGCACGGTCACCCCAGGTAGCGGTAGAGGCCGGAGCCGAGGCGGGCAAGCGGCGCCGGCAGCCACGACCACAGGCGGGCGGCCAGCGCCAGAACGCCGCGGTCGCGCCGGGTTTGCTGGAGGCCGCCGGCGTCGGGCCAATAATCATATGCCAGCGGCACGGCCTCCGCACCCCAACGCAGCTTGAACTCGGCGAGGGACGCCTGCTCTGGCGCCGCGCGGCCCAGATCGACGACCACGCCCGCCGCTGCCGCCCGGCGGAGCCCCTCCCAGAGGAGAACGTGCGTGGGCCGGAACTCCCGGAGGTACCGCAGGTCGGAGGCGCTGAACGCATACACCCACTCCCGCGGACCCTTGAACATGACGAAGCCGGCCGCGACGCGGCCGTTCGGAACACGCGCGAGGTACAGATCGACCAGACCCGCCTCCTGCAGCCGGCGGCAGGAGCCGAGAAAGAACCGCCGTGGCGGCGCCGGCACGCCGAACGCCTGCTGAACCCGCTCCTCGAGCCGGGCCATCGCGAGCCAGTCCTCGGAGGTCTCTCCGAGGCCCACCGTCACACCCGCTTTCTGGCCCTTGCGGATCCGCTGCTGAGTGCTGGTCACGTGGAGGCGCCTCCACACCGCCTGCTCGCCGCCTGTGGTGGGCACACGGTAGGTCGTGTATCGGGTGCTGCGGACGAACCCATCCGCCACCGGGCCGGCGGTACCGGGTTGTTTGATTTCGACGCGTTTGAGGCCCCGCTGACCCGCGAGCTCGCGCGCGGCGGCAGCCAACGCACGCGCGACCGCCGGGTCGCGGGTCATCGGGCCGGCGATGAAGCTGAAGGGGAAACTCACCAGCCGAGCCGCCCCGATGAGCGCCGGGACCTCGGCGAGTGCGAGCGCTCCGGTGAGCGCACCCTCCCCCGCCGCGAGCCAGTGCACGCGGTAGGCGAAGGTTGCGGCGATCTCGCGAATCCACCGTGGGTCGTGGTAGAACGTCCCAGTCGCGCGAGCGAGCTCCGCCCAGCCCGGCGGCTCCTCAGCGTGTCGGGTGATTGCGGGCGACGGCATCATAGAGATCGAGGAAGGTGTGGGCGGCAGCCGCGGGGGCGAAACGCAGGCGCACGTGTTCTTGGCCCGCGGCTGTGAGACGGGCGCGGAGGGCGTCATCGGTCAGCAGACGCTCCATCTGCTCCGCGAGGTGGTCGGCGTCGCCATCGCGCGCGAGCAGACCGGTGCGACCATCGAGGATCACCTCGGGGATTCCCCCCACCGGGGTGCCCACCACCGCCGACCCCGCACACAGGGCTTCCACGAGCGTCAGGCCGAGCCCCTCGGCCTTGCCGCGCGACGGCAGCACGGTGACGGTCGCCGCACCGTACTCAGCGGGCATGCGGTCCTGCGGCAGGAATGCCGACCAATCGATCCGGTCCGCGACGCCGAGCGAGCGGGCGAGGGCTTGGAGCCGGGGCTGAGCGGGCCCTTCGCCGAGGATCCTGAGCCGGCAGGTGACGCCGCGCGAGACGAGGAGCGCCAGCGCGCGGATCAGGACGTCCACGCCCTTCGCCGCGACGAGGTTGCCCGCATACAGGATACGGGGCGGTTCCGCCTTGGGCGTCTCCTCCCCCGCGGCGAACGCGTCCACGTCCACGGGCATCGGGGCGACGACGATCGGACGGGGCAACGGGCCGGCGTGGCGCGCGACGTCGTCAGCGAGAAACCTGGACACGGTGGTGACGGCGCCGGCTGCGGCGAGGACGCGGCGCGCCATGCGCCGGAACGGCGCGACCTCGAGGAGCCGGACGTCGGTGCCATGGCAGGTCACCGCGAACGGGATCTCGAGGCGCGACACCAGCCACCCGGCGGGGAACCACCAGTGGGCGTGGATGACGTCGGGGCGGAAGCGCTCCGCCGTCCGGCGGAGCTCGCTCCTGAACTTGAGGAAGTACGCCGGCAGGGCCAGGACGGCGAGCGGGTCGAGCAGGAGGCGCCTGGGGCGCTCGCCCCGGTACCCGATGCGCTCGAGCCAGGCGGGGCCGTAGCGGAACCGCCGAACGGCTAACTGGCCGGCCTTCTCGGTCTCGGTGGTGCCGGCGACGTGGGGGGCGAGCACGAGCACCTCGTGCCCAATATCCCGCGCGGCTTCGGCGAGGCGGCGCACGTAGGAGCCCGCGGGGTCGCCGGGGAATCGCGGGTAGTTGTGGGTGACGACGAGCAGCCGCATCAGCGCAGGATGTCCACCCACCCCGGCGTCATTGCTCGCTGGACGGGCCGCGCTCGCGGAGCCGTCCCACTTCCCGCTCCAGGGCCCGCAGCTGCTCGCGCACGTCGGCCACGAGCTCGCCCACGAACCCGAAGCCGAACAGGGCGAGGCCCGCGATCACGAGGAGCAGCACCAGATAGAGGAACGCGCGGTTGCCGTGACCGTACATATACCGCTCGATCACCGCGTAGACGCCGACGAGGAAGCCGATGAACATGAGCGCCGCGCCGGAGACGCCGAAGAACAGCATCGGCTTGCGGCCGAAGCGCAGCTGGAACCACACGGACACGAGGTCGAGCACGCCGACCGGGATGCGGCCGATCCCGAACTTGGACTTCCCCGCCCGCCGCGGGTGCAGGGGCACGGGGCGCTCGGCGAGCCGGAAGCCGCGCGTCGCCGCGATCACCACCATGAAGCGGTGCCAGTCGGGACGCATCGGGACCTGATCCATCACCTCGCGTGTGTACGCCTTGACCGAGTTCAGGTCGGTCACGCGGACGCCGAACAGCCAGCGGCACAGACCGTTATAGATCGACGACACGAAGCGCTTCTCGTAACTGCCCTGCTTCGCGCCGGTGACGATGTCGGCCTCGCCGGCGAGGATTGGCTCGACCAGCCGCGGGATGTCGGCGGGCAGGTACTGGAGGTCCGCGGGCCAGAAGACGAGGACGCGGCCGCGCGCGGCGTCGGCCCCGGTCTTCAGGGCGTCGGCGATGCCCCGCGGGGCGCGGTGCGCCACGACCCGCACGAACGCGTGCTCGCGGGCGAGCTGCTCGAGCACGGCCGCGCTCGCGTCGTGGCTGCCGTCGTTCACGATGACCAGCTCGCAGGCATACGGGAGCGGGCGCAGCGCGGCCTGGGCCTGGCGCACCAGGTCGGGGAGGTTCTCCGCCTCGTCTCGGGCGGGCACGAGGATGCTCACGTCGGGGAGCGCCGCGGCGGTCGCGAGGCTCACAGCCGCTTGCGCATCCGCGCGGGGAGGATGTTCAGCTGATCGCGGTACTTGGCGACGGTGCGCCGGGCGATCTTGACGCCCCGTTTGGCGAACTCCTCGACGATCTGCTGGTCGGTCAGCGGGTTTTTGGGATCCTCGTCCGCGACCAGCTTCTCGATCTGCGCCTTGATGGACCGGGCGCTCGCATCCTCGCCGGTGGAGGTCGAGAGGCCGCTCGAGAAGAAGAACTTGAGCGGCAGGAGCCCCCGCGGCGTCTGCACGTATTTCTCGTTGGTCACCCGGCTGACGGTGCTCTCGTGCATGTTGATGACGTCGGCGACCTCGCGCAGGGTCAAGGGTTTCAGGTATTCGATCCCCTTCTCGAAGAACTCGCGCTGCCGGTCCACGATGAAGTTCATCACCTTGAGCATCGTCTGGCGGCGCTGCTCGATCGCCTGGATCATCCACTGCGCGCTGTTGAGCCGCTGGCTGATGAACTCCTTGTTCTCGCCCTGGAACTGCTTCTTGTCGCGCGCGATGTCCAGGTACGTCTTGGAGAGCCGCAGGCGTGGCAATCCCTGGTCGTTCAGGAACACGTGGTAGCGGTCGTCGATCTTCTGGACGACGAGGTCAGCGATGATGTACTGGTCGTTCGAGGCGGAGTGCTGGAGCCCGGGCTTGGGGTCCAGCTTGGCGATGTCGTCGGCGGCCTTCTGGACCTCCTCGGCCTCGAGACCGAAGCGCTTCCCCAGCTCGCTCCAGCGATGGGCCTTGAGGTCGTCCCATGCTTCCTTCACCAGCCGGTAGGCGAGCGTGTCCTGGCGCTTCTGCTGCTCCAGCTGCAACAGCAGGCACTCGCGCAGGTCCCGGGCGCCCACCCCCGGTGGGTCGAGCGTCTGGATGATGCGCAGCATCTCCCCCGCGTCCTGGAGCGTGTACTCCGGGACGTCCACGTCCCCCTCGATCTTGTCGGCGTGCTCGTGGAGGACCTGGTTCACGCCGCGGACGATCTCCTCGAGCGGCGCCTGGAGGTAGCCGTCTTCGCCGATGTTGCCGAGGAACTCCTCGGCGAGCAGGTGCTGGCGCGGCGTCAGGTCGAGCATCTGGACCTGCTCGCGCAGGTAGTCGTCCAGGTCCTTGGACTGGACGGAAACCGGCTCGACGTACTCGCTGGATTCACTGAGGTCGCGCACGCCGGACGACGTCGAGTCGGACCCGTTGTCGAGCAGGATCTTCTCCCAGTCCGGCTCGTCGTCCCCCGTCTTCTCCTTCTCCGGCTTCGGCTCCGCGACGACGGGTTCCTGCTCCTCCTCGGGCTCAAGGAGCTCGAGGAACGGGTTGCCGAGCAGCTCCTGCTTCAAGTGCTGTTGGAGGTCGAGGAGCGGCATGTACAACAGGTCCATGGCCTGGTAGAGCCGCGGATTGATCCGCAGCTCCTGTTTCAGGACCTGGTGCTGGTGCAGGCCGGTCTTCATGCGGCCGGGGAGAGACGCGCCCGCAGGCGCGCCGTGAGGGTGGGACCGAGATACAGGTCCGCGACACGCTCGTCGAACACCAGCTCGCGCACCGTACCGGAGACCTGGACCTTGCCCTCGAACATGATGTAGGCCCGGTCGACGATGTCGAGGGTCTGCTCGACGTTGTGATCGGTGATCAGCACCCCGATCCCCTTGTGCCGCAGCCCGGCGACGATGGTCTGGATGTCGTGCACGGCGATCGGGTCGACCCCCGCGAACGGCTCGTCGAGGAGCAGGAACTTGGGCGTCGTGACCAGGGCGCGGGTGATCTCCAGCCGGCGGCGCTCGCCGCCCGACAGCTGGTACGCTTTCTGGCGCCGCAGGTGCTTGATCCCCAGTTCGTCGAGCAGGCCTTCGAGGCGCTGCCGCTCCTGCGCGGCGGGCAGCTCCAGCGTCTCGAGGATGGCGAGCACGTTCTCCTCGACGCTGAGCTTGCGAAACACGGAAGGCTCCTGCGCGAGGTAGCCGATCCCCAGCCGCGCCCGCCGGTACATGGGCTCCTGGGAGAGATCGTGGCCATCGAGCGTGATCCGCCCCTCGTCGGGACGGATCAGGCCGGTGATCATGTAGAAGCTCGTCGTCTTCCCCGCCCCGTTGGGGCCGAGCAGGCCGACGATCTCCCCTTGCTCGAGCCGCAGGCTCACGTCGTCCACCACGCGGCGACCCTTGTAGCTCTTGACGAGTCCGGCTGCTTCGAGCACGCTCGCGCCCGCCACGCGCTCGTGCTCGCCGCTGGCCGCTTCGGCCCGCGCGTAGGCGTGTCTGGCGGCCTCGACGAGGTCGTGGATCGCCCCGGCGCGATCCGCGGTGACCCCGGCCCACACCTCCGCGCGGAACGCCACCGGCGCCTCATGCCACAGCCGACCAATGGGCAGGGTGATGAGCCCGGCGAGCGCGAGGCGCGGCAGCACCGACGTCTCCAGGTTGGCCCGGGCGTCGTCCACCGAGAGGCTGCCGGTGTCGTGCACGGTTTCCCCCCGCACCACGGCGCCCACCCGCAGGAAGTCTTCGCGATAGGCCACCGCGAGCCGGCCGAAGGTGGTCCGCCCGTCGTCGTCGGCGACGCGCGCCAGAGCGGCCGCGGCGAGCGGCAGCGAGGAGTCGCGGGCGCCGAGCAGCTCGGCGAGGGCTGCGGCGGGCGCGGTCACCGGCCGGCTCCCGGTTTCTTGGTGGTGTCGGGCTTCGCGGGCGGTGGAGGGGGGGGCCGTCGCTCGAGGTGCACGCCGTCGGCGCGGCCCGCGACGATCACGCGATCGATGCGCGCCTGTTTCAGGGCGATCGTGATGCTCCGCCCCCGCGAGTAATTGATTGACGGGCCCCGCGCGGTCGAATCCTGATTGACGATGTGGGTCAGCGCGCGGGCCGAGCCGCGCGCCAGGATCTGGCGGACGCGCGAGCGCGAGATGCCCGCGGAATCCTTCTCCTGGGCCCAACGAGCGACGAGGGTGTCGCCGGTGATCCAGTCCGCCTCGGTCGCGGGCGCCAGCGAATCGCGTTTCGAGGTCGAGAAGGCCTTGCCGAATCCCCGCGCTTCGGTCAGGACCTCGTCGGGGACGTCGAGCGCGAGGGAGTCGGCCGTGAAGGTCTGGAGGGTGGAGACCGCGTGAGGGCGTGCCTTCTTGCCCCAGGCCAGCGCCTGTTGAAGCTTGCGGTGCTCGAGGCGCAGGTGGATCGTGTCCGCCGTCAGGGTCCAGTCCGAGCCGGTCGCCTTCCCCTCCCCCAGCGCCTTCACGAGGTTGATCTCGCGCTCTCGGAAGGCGAGCTCGATGCGGGTCCCGATCAAGGTGTAGCGGCGCGTCGTGTCCCCGGCCTGCTTGCCGGCGATCTGCGGCTTCCCCAGGAGGACGCCGACGCCGACGGTTTGGTCCATCATCAGCGAGTCGGCGCGCGCGGCGAGATCGCTGCGGTCGATCGTGACCTTGCCCCCGCCCCACATACGGTCGTTGCCGCGAAACCGCACCCGGTCGGCGACAATCACGTACGGCTCGGCGGTGTCGGGAGCGGCGCCGCCGCGGTAATCGATCGTGGGTCGCTGCGTGGCGATCATCTCTACGGTGTCGCGCACGCCGGGGACGGCGCGGTAGTAGGTGAGGTTCGGCCCGCGCAGCACCGAGTGGTTACTGCGGTTGACCGCCACCACCCGGTTGTGGGCCTCCAGGTGTTCGTCGCGCAGGAAATACGTGGCCAAGTTCGCGTCGAGGTCCAGCAGCGTGTCGCGGATATGCACGTTCGCGATCATGTCGAAACGCTGCTGGGCGGCGAAATACTGAATGCTCTCCGATGCGAAGGTCGTGCTCGTGCCGCTGCAATGGGCGCGCACACCGCCGCCGCCGAAGTAATTCGTCGCGTTGCCCGCCGAGACCTGGCGCCCGCGGGGCAGGCTGTCGATCGCGATCACGCAGGGGCGGCCCTTGGTAGTATCGGCCGCGACGACCGGCTGCTGCGCGAGCGAGAGGGCAAGCAGCAGGATGGTCATTGTTTCGGCAGGACGAACTGGCCGCCCGTCCCGGTGAGGTGTTTGGCCTCGATGCTCCTGAAGTCCGGGTCCGAGGTGAAGCCAGTGCCCTTCAGGTGTTGGGTGGGCGAGTCGAACGTGAAGTCGAGGTCGGAGCTGACCTGGTTCCGAGCCTGATTGTAACGAATCACCTCCGTCCGCAGCTTGCCGCCATCCGAATTGCGCACCACGACGACGTTGCCGCGCCCCTCCATGTCGCCGGTCCGCCAGTGGAAGGTGCCCTCGCGCGCGGTCATCGTGGAGGTTTCGCGTCCCATGACGTCATAGAAGGTCACGTGCACCGCGCGCAGCTCGGCCTGCTGCACCGCGTTGAAGAAGTAGGCGGTGTCGGCCCGTACGCGCGCCCGCTGCACGCCGTCCTGAGTGACGTTGTGGGTCATGCCGATCAGCGTCTGGTCCGCCGAATCGGCGAGCTGGATCGTCGCCGTGGGCTTGATCCCGCCGCCGCAGCCGAGCGACAGCAGGCCGAGAGCAAGCGCCACGGCCATACGGCTGTACGGCCATACGCGTATGTTCATCCCGTCCCCGCCCGCATCAGGTCGTGCAGGTGCGCTATGCCGACCACCTTGCGCCCGCCGTCGACGACCGGCAGCGCCATGATACCGAACTCCTCCATCCGCCGGATCGCGGCTACGGCCAGCTCGTCGGGCGTAGACGTCTTGGGCTTCTTGGTCATGACGTCGGCCACGGGAATCCCGAGGAAATCGGGCGTCCGCTCCATGAGCCGCGTCAGGTCGCCCGCGGTAACGACGCCGAGCAGCGCGCCGCTCCGGTCCACGACGGCGACGGTGCCGCGCTTCTCGGCGAGGAGCACGACGCACTCGCGCATGGCGCGGTCCGGAGCGAGCAGCGGGAGATCGGTCGTGAGCATGACGTCCGCCACGCGCTGGAGCAGCTTGCGGCCCAACGTACCGCCGGGGTGGAGGGCGGCGAAATCCTCGCGGCGGAAGCCCTTCACCTCGAGGAGTGTGACGGCGAGGGCGTCGCCGAGCGCCAGCGCCGCGGTGGTGCTGGCCGTCGGCGCGAGGGTCTCCGGGCACGCCTCTTCTTTGACTGCCGCATCGAGCACGACGCTCGCCTGGCGGGCGAGCACCGAGTCGGGCGCGCCCGTCACGGCGATGATGGGCACGCCGAGGCGCTTCAGCTGCTCGACGAGGTCGAACAGCTCGTCGGTCGAGCCGCTCTTCGAGAGCAAGACCGCCACATCCTCCTTCCCGACGATTCCCAGGTCGCCGTGCAACGAGTCCACGGGGTGCAGAAACGCGGCCGGAGTGCCGGTGGAGGTGAACGTGGCGGCGATCTTCCGCGCGATGAGCCCGGACTTCCCCACCCCGCTGACGATGACGCGGCCTTTCGCCTGCGACAGCAGGGTCACGGCCTGCGCGAAGGCACTTCCCAGGCGCCCGGCGAGCGCCTGAATCGCCTCGGCTTCGAGCGCCAGGACGCGGCGCCCGCGCTCAACGGGATCCAAGCGCCCGCTCTGCGACATCGCCGCGTTGCTCCAGGTATTCCGTGACCAGGCGCGGCCAGTCTCCTCGCGCCTTGAGAATCGCTTCGGCGACCTCTCGCACCGCCCCCTGCCCGCCCGGCGTCGCGGTGAGGAGCGCGGCGGCCGCTTTGACCTCGGCCACCGCATTGGCCACGGCGACGGGCAGGCCGACACGGCGCAGCAGCGGCAGGTCGGCGAGGTCGTCGCCGACGAAGGCGCACGCCTCCCACCGCACGCCGCGGCGCGCGAGTATCTCCTCGAAGGCGGGGAGCTTTTTGGCGCCGTCATCCTGCACCACGTCTTCGATGCCGAGCTCCTTGGCCCGCAGGGTCGTGGCGTCCGAGCGCCGGCCGCTCACGAGCGCCACCGGGATGCCGGCCCACTGCAGCATCTTGACGCCCAGGCCGTCCTGAATGTGGAAGCGCTTGAATTCGACCGCGTGGTCGGCCACCAGGCCGACGTAGATGCCGCCGTCGGTCATGACGCCGTCCACGTCGAGCCCGACGAGTCGGATCCGTTTGGCGAGTGCCCGGTCAAGCATCGTCACGCGCGAACCGCCTCCCGCGCCCGCTGCCACACGTCGAGGGCGATCTCCAGAATTCTCGGCAGGTCATCGAGCGGGATCATGTTCGGCCCGTCACTGGGCGCGCGGTCGGGGTCGGGGTGCGTCTCGAGAAAGAAGCCGTCCGCTCCGGCGGCCGCCGCCGCGTACAGCAACGGCGGGATCGATTCCCGGAGGCCGCCGCTCGCGCCGTCCTTCCCCTTTCCCGGCTGCTGCACGGCATGCGTCGCGTCGAAGACGACCGGGGCGCCGCACGCGGCCTTGAGGCGCGCGAAGTTGCGCATGTCCACGACCAGATCGCCGTAGCCGAAGAACGTGCCGCGTTCGGTGACCGCGACCTCCGGCGCGCCGCCGGCCCGTACCTTCTCGACCGCGCCCGCCATGCCGTCCGGGGCCATCCACTGTCCCTTCTTGACGTTGACCGCCCGCTGCGCCTTGCCGGCGGCGACGAGCAGATCGGTCTGGCGGCACAGGAACGCGGGGATCTGTAGCACGTCGGCCACCTGGGCGGCCGCGGCGACGTGGCCGGGCTCGTGCACGTCGGTGAGGATCGGGAGGCCGGTCGCGGCCTTGACCCGCTCGAGCGCGCGGAGCCCCTCGTCGAGCCCGGGTCCCCGGGCGGCTTTCAGGTGAGAGCGATTCGCTTTGTCGTAGGAGGCCTTATAGATGACGTGCAGCCCGAGCCGGGCGCCGAGGGCGGCGAGCGCCTCCCCGACGCGGCGGTTCAAGGCATCGGACTCGACCACGCAAGGCCCCGCGATGAAGAACGGGGCTGTTCCCGCCTCGAAGTGCCGGGGCATGTCAGCGTTTCGCGCCGGCCAGCGCCGCGGGCGCTTCCTCCGGGCGGGGCGAGGGCTGCCGCTTGCGCCGCTGCTGCAGGGCGGCGCCGATGAAGCTGGCGAACAGCGGGTGGGGCCGCACGGGCCGGGACTTGAGCTCGGGATGGAACTGACAGCCGACGAACCACGGGTGCTCGGGGAGCTCGATCATTTCGACCAACGACCCGTCCGGCGACAGCCCCGCGCAACGCATCCCGTACTCGGCGAGGACGTCCCGATAGGCGTTGGAGACCTCGTAGCGGTGGCGGTGGCGCTCGCTCACTTCCGGGGCGTTGCTATAGATCTGCGCCACGCGGGAACCCGGCCGCAGGCGGCAGGGATACGCCCCCAGGCGCATCGTCCCGCCCATGTCCTGAATCCCCTGCTGGCTCGCCATCAGGTGGATCACCGGATTCTCGCACTCCGGCTCGAACTCGCTCGAGTTGGTGTTGGGGAGCTTCACGACGTCGCGCGCGAACTCCACGATCGCCACCTGGAGCCCCAGACAGATCCCGAAGAACGGCAGGTGGTGCTCGCGCGCCCAGCGGATCGCTTCGACCATGCCCTCGACCCCGCGTACGCCAAAGCCGCCGGGCACGAGCAGCGCGTCGTAGGGGGCGAGCAGCTCACCGGCCGCCTCCTGGTCGGTGAAGCGGTCGGAGGCGATCCATTGAATGTCCACGCCGGCCTCGTTGGCGATGCCGCCATGGACCAGCGCCTCGTGGATGCTCTTGTAGCTGTCGGCCAGCTCGGTGTACTTCCCCACCACGGCGACCTTCACGCGCTCGGGCGGGCTCAAGATCTTGTCGACCATGGCAGCCCAGGACCGCAGGTCGGGCTCCTTGGTCTCGAGTCGCAGGCGGCGGCACACTTCGTCGTCCAACGCCTGGGCGTGGAACTTGAGCGGGATCTCGTAGATCGACTTGACGTCCGGGCTCTCGATCACGCAGCCGAAGTCCACGTTGCAGAACTGGGCAATCTTGCGCTTCAGCTCCTCCGACAGCGGGCGCTCGGTGCGGCAGATGAGGATGTCGGGCTGGATCCCGATCTGCATGAGCTCGCGCACCGAATGCTGCGTGGGCTTGGTCTTGAGCTCGGCCGTCGCGGCGATGAACGGGACCAGCGTCAGGTGGATGAACAGCGCGTTGTCGCGGCCGACCTCTTGACGGAACTGGCGGATCGCCTCGAGGAACGGCAGCGACTCGATATCGCCTACCGTGCCGCCGATCTCGGTGATCACGACGTCGTGGTCGGGGGCGAGCCGGCGGATGGCGCCCTTGATCTCGTCGGTGATGTGCGGGATCACCTGGACCGTCGAGCCCAGGTACTCGCCGCGCCGTTCCTTGGTGATGACGGAGAGATAGATGCGGCCGGTGGTGACGTTGTTGACCTGCGACAGCGAGCGGTCGATGAACCGTTCGTAATGGCCGAGGTCGAGATCGGTCTCGGCGCCGTCGTCGGTCACGTACACTTCCCCGTGCTGGAACGGGGACATCGTGCCGGGATCCACGTTGATGTAGGGATCGAACTTCTGGATCGTGACGCGGAGCCCCCGCTCGACCAGGAGCCGCCCCAGGGAGGCGGCCGCGATCCCCTTGCCGAGGGAGCTCACCACACCGCCGGTCACGAAGATGTACTTCGTCGAGCTCACGGACTCACCTCCCGGAGTTGTCGCGCGAGGAGCGCTGTAACGGTCTTGAGATCCTCGGCCGTGTCCACGCCCGGGGCGGCCGGCCGATCGAACAGCGCCACGCCGATGGGGATGCCGTGCGCCAGCGGCCGCAGCTGCTCGAGCCGTTCCCAGGTCTCCTCCGGCACGGGTGGAAGTCGGACCCAGCGCTCCAAAGCGTCCCGGGTGTAGGCATACACGCCGACGTGCTGGTGGTACGCGACGCCACCGCTGCCGTCCCGATCGAAGGGGATCGGCGCGCGCGAGAAATACAGGGCGCGCCCTGTCGGTCCCACCACCACTTTCACGCGGCTCGGGTCGCCGGCGAGCGCGCGGTCCAGCGTCGCGGCGGCGGTGCCGATCGGATCTCCCCCGCGCACGCGCTCGACCGCGCCGCGGACCGCCTCGACCGCGATCAGCGGCTCGTCGCCCTGGACGTTCATGAAGAGGTCGAACCCCTCAAACGCTTTCAACCCAGCGACTTCAGCGACTCGCTCCGTGCCGCTCTGGTGCCGGCTCGAGGTCATCACGGCCTCGAAGCCGGCGCGCTCGACCACCAGGGCGATTTCTCGCGCGTCGGTCGCGACCACGATGCGGTCGGCGACGCCGCTGTCGGCGACACGTCTGGCTACCCAGAGGATGAGAGGGTCGCCTGCCAGCGGCAGGAGGAGCTTCTTCGGGAGGCGGCTGGAGCCCAGCCGCGCGGGAATTACGCAGAGGACGGGCACGGGGGAACATACAAAATCCGTGCCGTGGCGTCTAGTGCAGGGATTGGGCCACGGGGGCGAGGAGGGATCACGCCGCAGACGGCAGCGCTGCCCCTCGGGGTCGCCCTATGCCGCCCCACCCAACCACCTGTCGGACGCCCCCTGCGGGGCTGCGCTGCCGTCCACGGCGCACCCACGCCTGCGCGCCCGCTCGTGACTCTAGGCAGCCGCCCGCGCCACCTGCAGGAAGTTCTGGAGCAAGCGCTTGCCGTGCTCAGTCCCGATCGATTCCGGGTGGAATTGTACCCCGTAGACCGGGTAGCTCCGATGCTT
>Ga0209689_1001974_pt1 | contig 15363 bp, 14 predicted proteins | sample GraSoiAngelo_149_FD_187119 | JGI IMG/M metagenome (GOLD analysis project Ga0209689, IMG submission 187119) | Grasslands soil microbial communities from the Angelo Coastal Reserve, California, USA - 14_1009_09_30cm (SPAdes) (version 2) | ecosystem: Environmental > Terrestrial > Soil > Grasslands ...
CAGCTCCATCGTGACCTTGTCGCCGGGCAGGATCCGGATGCGGTGCATTCGCATCTTGCCCGACACGTGGGCCAGGACCTTGTGGCCATTGTCCATCTCGACCCGGAACATCGCGTTGGGCAACGGCTCGACCACCTTGCCCTCCACCTCGATTGCGTCTTCCTTGCTCATGGCTTTCGTTTTCGCCTTTCATCGGCGTCTTGGACGGACGCCCAATGTAGACCCCGGGGCTGAGATACAGAAGCCGCTCCGAACACGATGGCTCTCGCGACCTGGACTCGCCGTCACGGACAGGAAGGAGCCGACACGCGAGAGCGTATCACGCATTCGGCGCCTGCCCTCAGGACGTGGGTCCGGCGAGACTGATAGCCGTAGCGGTACGAAAATTACCGCCATCTGGAAAAGCTAGCGCCAGTCGCCCGGAACCCATTCGTCGCCGAGAATCCGGCACGTAATTTCGCCTGAATATTCAGCCTGTTGGCACCGCCAGCCCGGGTCCGGCCTGGCACATGGTTTGCGGTTTTCGGAGATGGCGCGGGAGGCCGGGTGCCACCGCCAGCCGGCCTTAGACGCCTTGGTGTCTGGGAAGGAGTCGCCGTGAATCGAGCCGTGGCGAAGGGCAAGATCGCGAGGCCAAGACCACGAGTGCGCCCGCGCTACGAACGGCTCGAGACGCTCGTGGAAGCCACCCGTGAGTTGTCGCAGCTCCAGTCGCTCGACGCGCTATTGGCGAAGATTGCCGAAGCGTGTCGACGGCTCCTCGAGGCGGACTCGGTGGGCATCCGTGTCCGACGCGGCGACGATCTCGTGCTCGCCGCGGACTCCGGCGATACCCGGCACGCCATGCCTACTGTGAGGTTAAAGGTTGGAGAGAGTTTGTCGGGCATGGTCGCGGCGACCGGCCGGCCGCTTATCGTCGCGGATGCGGCGCGCGATCCGCGGATGCCACCGGCTCACCGAGAGGCCTACCGCCGAAGCGGATACCGCGCCTTCCTCGGCGTACCGTTGAATCTCGGCATCCACGTGCTGGGCGTCTTGAGTATTCGTACGAGACGGGCACGGGGTTTCTCGCCCGACGACCTCGCGCTTGCCACCGCGTTCGCCGCCCAAGCGGCTATCGCCCTCGAGAACGGACGTCTGCTCGACGCGTTGACCACGCGTCAAGATCGCCTCGAGGCCCTGCTGGAAGCCAGCCGCCAGCTTTCCAAGATCCAGACCGTCGAATCTCTCCTGGACGCGATCGCCCAGACGTGTGGACAGCTCCTATCATCGGAGTCGGTCGGATTCTGGCTCGTCGACGGCGACGAGCTCGTCGTCACCGGCACGTGGGGCGACGCTCACGAAATCATGGTCACACCGCGACTCCACCTCGGTGAGAGCCTGAGCGGACGAGTGGCGGTCAGCGGAGAACCACTCGTGGTGACCGACCTCGCCAACGACCCACGCCTGCTGCCGGCGCACCGTGAGACGAGCTGTCGGCTTGGCTACCGCGGCATGCTCGTGGTCCCGGTCAAGATCGGCGAGCGAGTGGCTGGGGTTCTGAGCATCCGGACGAAACGAGACAGCGGGTTCTCTCAGGAAGACGTGTCCCTCGCGCTGGCGTTCGCCTCGCAGGCGGCCGTGGCCCTCGAAAATAGTCGCCTCTACCAGGAGACGCGCCGCGCCTACGACGAGCTCTCGACGACCCAGGATCAGCTCACTCAGGCACGCAAGATGGAAGCCGTCGGACGGCTCGCCGGTGGTATCGCGCACGACTTCAACAATCTGCTCACGGTCATGATCGGACGGAGTCAGTTGCTGCTGCGACGCCTCGAAGCTCAGGATCCGGTGCGGCCGGACATCGAGCTCATGGAGCAGACCGCAGATCGAGCCGCCGATCTCACGCGACAACTCCTCGCCTTCAGCCGAAAGCAGGTGCTCCAGCCTGTGCTGCTGGACCTCAACGCGGTCGTGACGAACTTGGCCGAGATGCTACGGCGGCTGATCGGGGAGGACATCCACCTGGTAACGGCGCTCGACCCGACGCTTGGCCTCGTGAACGCCGACCCGAGCCAGATCGAGCAGATCATCATGAACCTGGCCGCCAATGCCCGCGATGCTATGGCCGGGTTCGGTCGGCTGACTGTCGAGACGGCGAACGCCCAATTGGATGCGGCCTACGCGCGACACCATGTCGACGTTCGTCCGGGCCCGCACGTCATGCTCGCGGTGAGCGACACCGGAGTGGGCATGACTTTGGAGACACAGGCGAATATCTTCGAGCCCTTCTTCACCACCAAGGCACCCGGTAACGGGACCGGGTTAGGACTCTCGATGGTGTACGGGATCGTCAAGCAGAGTGGCGGGCACATTTGGCTCTACAGCGAACCAGGGCGCGGCACGACGTTCAAAATCTACCTGCCGCGCGTCGAGGGCGCCGTCGCCTCCTCGGCGGCTCGTGCACTCCTCCCCGACCCTGCTCGGGGCCACGAGACAATCCTCCTGGTCGAAGACGAGCTGGAGGTACGCGAGCTCGCCCGCGACGTCCTCGAGGCGCAGGGGTACACGGTCCTGGAGGCTCCGGATGCCCTCGCGGCACTGCGGATTTGCGAAGCGCGCTTCGGGCCGATCGACCTTGTGCTGACGGACGTGGTGATGCCGCGGATGAGCGGCCGTGAGCTGGCGACCCAGCTCGCCACCCTTCGCCCGGCGATGCCGGTCGTCTACATGTCGGGGTACACAGACACCGCGATCGTTCACCACGGCGTGCTCGAGCCAGGAACGACCTTCCTTCAGAAGCCGTTCACACCTGACGCCCTTGTCCGAAAGATTCGTCAGGCCCTCGATAGCCAGACGTAGACCGAACCTTCGCCAGAGCTTCTTTCTCGCCGATCGTGACCGGGCCGAGCACTGTCAAATCGGCGAAGAAGTCTTTCAGAGACGCGGGGGCAAGCCTCCGCGCGTCACCGACAAGCGGATGCGTGCCGGTGCGGTCAGCGATTCGACTGATCGCGTCGCCTATCTCGTCGCTCGTGTGAAGTCCCTTCACGCCCGCGACGATCAGCGCGTGAACGCCGGTGTCGACATGGCTCGTGACCAGATGCATGTATTCCGCGACAACCCGCTCGATCCGGTCTTCGCGCGTCGAGGTCGTCACCGGGGCGCGGTCTTTGCGCCGGTGCCTGATGAGGAGCCACACGTTCACACCGAGGAAGACGGCGTTGAGAATCAGAGCGATGAGATTGAGCTTGTCCATCCGCCTACTTCCTGTTCGACTTCGTCCAGCCCGGGGCTAGTCTACACCGCCACGCGGTAGTCCACGATCGCGTCGCCTTGCGACCCGGTCAGTCGTTCCTCGTGAGCTGCAGCTGTCGGAGGGCCGAGTGTGGGAGTGTACGGACGAGCTCTTCGAGATTCGTGCGGCCCTGCTTCAGTTTATCGATGACATCCTCTGCCATGGGCAGTGTGGTCTTCTGGGCGCTCTGGCTGATGTCCGCGAACGGTGCCCCGCGGTTGATCAACATTATGTCGGCGTCGTTGGGGGTCCACAGCTCGGCGAGGACCATTCGACCGCGGTATCTTGGAAACTGGCTCGTCCTCTCGCTCCAAGCCGACTACTACGAACGCGTATGTCGACTCGCGCTTCGTGATTTCTAAGACGAGGCGATCCACTTCTGGGATGATGACCTCGAACTTCTGGGCTTCCGCGCAACCAATATTGCGGTGACCCGGACCTTTGATCTCGCCGATGGCGGAAGCATCCTCGTCTTGGCCCGGCCTGTCGCCGCCGGGCGTGGCGCAAGCCACAATCGCTCGCAAGCCGAAACGGTACAGCCTCGGGGCCTGATCCTCGTGCTCCGCGCGGCCTGGCGATTCCGTGCTCGTGCGAACGCTAGCGCCTATTCATTTCTGAATTCCTGAATATCGAAACGAGGGTCGCGCGGCCGCCCCGATCGGGGTGAGCTGGTTTGCGCGGTTTCACACCGAGTTAGCCGCACGCGAGCAGCGGCAACCGCCCCTTCGACCGCGACTTGTGCTGGGGCATGATTCACTCGCGCATACAGGTTGCGCTGTCTCCAGTGTCCACAGCCTTCCTCGATTCATGCGTATCCGCTGGATTTCATGAAAGCCCGCGGCACTGGCATTCAGCGCTCTCCCGCGTGGCTCGAAACGTGCACCTCTCTGCCCGCCAGTCGACGGGGTGAGCGGCCGAGGAGCCACGCGGCAGGCCGAATCGGATATAGCCGGATCGGATATAGGTGATGACAACGGAGTCGATGAATCCCCGTTCTAGGCTACTAGACTGAACCGCAGCGGGCGAGGCGCGCTGCGCTCCCAAAACCCGCACGCCGCCGCGTGGTGGCTACGGCCACGCCTTCGACGCCACCCGCGTTCGGTGAGGCCGAAGTGAGTGATAACGACCGCCCGCCTCTGGCGTCCGTGGCTCCGCGTCAATCGCATCCTGCGCGTGATCATGCAGATGCGCTCGAGCGCGGAGGCTTGGGCGCAGGCCGCGTCGAGTTCAGGCGGGAGCTCGCCCTGCGGCGTTCCTCCTGGAGGAGAGGAAGTCTGATACCACCCTCGCGAACGTAAGCACCGAGTCAGCTCCTTTCTCACGATCGTGTGAGTCAGGTTCCGACGAGCGCAGGTTTACGGCAAAACAGGCCTGCCCTCCTGGGTCAGTACTGGAACAGTGTATGCGGGCGTTGCACACTGATCTGAGCGGCTCCGACACTTGTCCGGCAGCCGTTCCATCGCGACGGCAAGGTCGACGGCTGTCGCATCCTCGCGTACAAGGACGGCGAGCGTGTCTGCCAGGTCGACCATGTAAGCAGGAAGAGGTCAATCTCAAGTGGATACTCCACACGACGGTCTTGGCGTTGACACCGCCGGTGTGCGTGTTACATTTCCGCCCACGCTAAAACGCGGCTCATTACGGATGACGAGGCGATGAGGATCGAGGTGCCAGAGACCACCAGCAGGCTCGTGATCGTTGCGACGCAACCCTTCTGGGCCACGCACCGCGTTATGACGTTCGATCTACGCATCGACCCGCTTGAAGGTGCCGCCTCCCGCGCAAACAGTGCTGCCGCTGTCACATCCGGTACCTACGGAGGTGCGCTAATCGGCTTGGAGCTACGCCGCATCGTCCAGATGCTCCGCCGACGCCGTCTGGAGAGGGCCGGGCCGACCCCGACTGTCGCGTCCGTATGTCAGGACGCCGGGACAAGGCGCCGCCTGCTGATACGATTCCGCAGCCGGCCGACATGAGGACGCTTCCTACATCGGGGCACGCACCGCGAACGCACGCTGTCACCGCCACGCGCTCGTGGCCGGTGTCCGAGCTCGTCGTCGCGATGATGACATCTGTCTTGTTGCACATCGCCTGGTTCACATTCTTTCTCGCGGCGGTCGGGCTTCGTCCGGAGCCGCCGTGGGCGGTCTTCGCCGCCGACCCGGAGGCCGTTGATGAGGTCACAATCGGAGCGCCAGCGCCAAAGGCTGCGTCGGTGCGCACGGCTCCACCGGTAGTCGCAAAGCGCGAACCCGCGTCGCCGGCGAAGCCCAGGCCAACCCGTCTCGTGTCGCCGCTATCCGCCACCCCGCCACCGGCGTCAGAACCGCCGAACGAAGCGGGGTCGCCGCCTGATCAGCTGGTTGCGCGACCGGCCGGCGGAGAGCCGCCGTCAACCCCGGCGCCCCAACCTCGGCGCGACATTGAGGCGATGCCGTCAGTCACGGCCGCCTCGCCACGGGCGCAGGCCGCTACGCTGGAACCCGCAAGGCCTTCTGCCTCTCCACACGCGTCGCCGATACCACCGTCAGAGCCGGTGGCGCGGGTTCCCGAGCCGACACTGACTCCGCCAGCAGAGACTGTGGCGCGCACCCCCGAGCCGACAGGAGAGACTCGTGCCGCGCCCAATGATTCGCCTACTGTCTCCGCAGCCCCGGAACCGGAATTTCCGACCGTCGCGACGCCGAGACCGTCGACCCCGAGGCCAGCGACCGCCGCGGCGCCCGTTCTGCCTCCTACCCCCGAACCGCGGCCAAGCCGGCAAATGCCGGCATCGGGTCTTCCAGCGTCCGACATCGCTGCGCGCGCGCCTATCCCTGCGCCTGCGCCGACGACTGCGGCGCCGCCAGGCCGAGAGCCATCGGAGAAGACCGCTCAGCTTCCGCCAGTCGGCCCACCAGCCGACGAAGGGCTCGCGGCAAGCGCGGGCCTCGCCTCGCCCCCCGCGCCGGCGTCCGGCGGAGGTCCGGTCGACACAGCGCCTGTTCGTGATGTCGAGGCGCTGCCTCCGCTCAAGGTGCCGCCGGGAGCACCGAGCCCGCAGGCCGAACGGACGACTGCGGCATCGGCGCAGCGGCAGAGCGTGGATTCTCGGTCCGCGTCACCCAGCATCCCGGGCGGTGTGACCGGTGGAGATGTTTCGGGCGAGGCAGCAAATCGCGCCGAACGATCTTCCAGTGGCACCGACGTTACGACCCTCCAGGGCGGGACAGTAGCACTTCGCGGCACATCGGAATCGACACGCGCCGCGGCAGGCGCGAGGACTCCGCAGCCATCCGATTCGGGACGGACGCCCGGGGGCGGCGCAGCCGAACGACCTGGTACGCAGGCGCCTGCGGCAGTCGCTGCTGCGCCGTCCCCCGGGCCAGGCATCGTTGACCCGCAACAGAACGCCGGCGCGCCACCGGTGAGCGCAACGCAGCCGCAAGGAGGCGTTGTCGTTTCGCAGGGACCCGCGCGTCCGGGAACTGGTTTCGCCGGACCGGAGAGATCACGCGGGCCGGGCGCTCTCAGGGTCGTCGCGCCGCGCGACGGGTTCACGCTGGGCAGCGAGGACGCTCCGATCGTCATCGTCGAGGGCTACGTCGAAGACGCAGAAGACACCACGGTGTGGCTGGTTGCCAACGGCTACCGCGCTCCCGTACGCGTGCGCGACGGCCGGTTTCGGCATGCGATGCCGGTGCTCGAGCGCACGACGCGTCTATGGATCGAGGCGAAGGCCGCGGCCGGAGAGCCACCAAGAAAGAGCGGCGAGATCACTGTGGTCAACACGGCTCCGGGGCCCGTCAGCGTCCTGGCGATCGAGTCGCCGCTGAACAGCGGCGCGCAGCTCCGGGTGACGGCCTCGTGGCGTCCCATCGCCGATCGGTTCGACGGCGTCGTCAACGGGATCCCGCTCCGTCGCTTCGACGCGGGTCGTGACGTCGAGCCTTCGACGTTGTTCTACATGCGTCACGTGCAGTCCGGCGTCTTCAGCCTTATCGTCCGGGGCGACCCGTCGATCAGCACCGTTTCCACACGTCTCTACCATTTGCTCAACGGTCAGTTCTCCGTTCGCGATGTGCGCTCGGTACCCATCGGTTTGGGAGGAAGCGGCATCGCCGCGCGGATATTGTTCCCGTTCGGAGTCGAGTGGAATCAGAGCGAGTGGTTCACCGGACGCGCGGAGGGCTCGGACACGATCACGCAGTTCCGGTTTCCCGAGGGAGTCGGCTGGACCGAGCGTCGGATCGATCTGAGGTAACGTTCCGAACCGCCGATCCCGACTCGTTACCGCTTCTTCCCATTTCACGAGGTCCGCCACCGCGACGTCGAGGGCGCGAGCTAATCGATCGGCCACCTCCAGTGACAATCGCTGTCGGGTGCCGGTCTCGAGGTGAGCGATATATCTCTGCGTGACATTCGCGCGCGCGGCGAGCCTCGCCTGGGTCAAGCCTCTTTCCCGCCGCAGCCGCTGATGAATGGTCCGAGCTGTCTAGCCACCGCGCATATTATTACTACTGTAATGTCACGTTCTCATCTGAGCCGCTGGGCTCTCGACACCGGCCCTGCACATCCCTAGAGTGCGTGGCCACTTGGGTCAATTAATACCGGATAGGAGACAGTGGAAATGACTTGGAGCCGATTCGTCGCTACCCTGCTGGTTGTCGTCTTTGTCGCGACGTTCACGCTCGAAGGGTGGGCGGCCGACCCATCGCGCGGCGACGAGGCCGGATCCACCGCGGCCGCGGTGGCCAGCGATCTCTTCTACGTGCCCGGGAAGGCGATCCTGTGCGGCGTCAGCGGAGTGCTGTGGGTCGCGACCATGGCGTTGACGTTCGGGACCCTCTACCAGGGATCGGCCGACTTTGTCAGGGGTGCCTGCGGCGGCACGTGGGTGCTCACCGGCGAGGACATCAAGCCCGCGCAGTCATACTAATTGCCGGGTCGACCGCGATCACGTGGGCGTTGGCGTCGAGACCGTATTGCTTGGCCTTCCGCGCCACGGTGGACTGGGTGATCCCGAGATGTCTCGCGGCCAAGGCCTGCGTCTTGTACCGGGTAAGTGCGTCCCGCAGCAGCTGACTCTCCACCTTCTGTAGCGCCTTCCTAAGGGTGGGCAGGCCGGATCCGTTTGTCTCGCCCGCCAGGCGTCGGAGCGCTTGAGGCAGGTCGGTGACGTCGATCGTCTCATTGGCGCTCGTCACCATGAGCCGCTCCACCAGGTTGATCAGCTCCCGGACATTGCCGGGAAACTGATAGCCGGTCAGCGCGTACAGGGCCGCAGGGGTGATGCCGCGCCGCCGCTTGAGCTTGCCCTCCAGCCGAGAGAGAGTCAGCTCGACAAGGCGAGGGATGTCCTCGGGGTGCTCGCGAAGCGGCGGAATCTCGAGGCGTAGGACGTCGAGCCGATAGAAAAGGTCGCCGCGAAATGCCCCCGCATCGATCATCCCGCGCAGGTCTCGGTTAGTGGCGGCGATGATGCGGACGTCCGGCCTCTTGGCCTTCACCGCCCCGACGGCCCATACGTCTCCGTCCTCCAGGAAGCGCAACAGCTTGACCTGCAAAGCGAGAGGGAGATCGCCGATCTCGTTGAGCAGGAGCGTGCCTTTGTGGGCCAGTTCGACCAGTCCGATCTTACCCTTGGCGTCTGCGCCCGTGAAGGCGCCCTTGGCGTAGCCGAACAACTCGGCCTCCATGAGGCCCTCGGGGATGGCGCCGCAGTTCACCTCGAGAAACGGGCCATCGCTGCGGTGCGATGCTTGATGGATCAGGCGCGCGAACAAGCCCTTGCCCGCACCGGTCTCGGCGAGCAAGAGCACGGTCGAATCCACCGCGGCGTACTGCAGCGCCCGCTCCCGCACCGCAGCCAGCGCGGAGCTCTGGGCGACGATATCGTTGAGCTGGGGCTCGCGGTGGCGGGTGAGCGCGAGCGTCGGGCGCGCCTGCTCGGCCTGCTGGACCGCGTCGCGAAGCCGATTCATAACCTGACTCATGCCAGTGATCTCGCGGATCGTCACCACGATGAACGCGAACTGGCCGTCCGCGGAAATTCTCGGCACCGCTGAGACGAGAAGCTTACTGCCGCTTCGCAAACTCTGGACCGCCGAGACCGCGACACGGCCGGCAGCGACTTCTCCGGTGATGGACCAGTCGAAATCCTGCTCGACCCCGAGTTCATGCACCGGTCGGCCCACTGCCCGGACGGGATCGAAGCCCACAAGCTCCGCAGCCGCTTGGTTGCTACGGAGCATGATCCGATCGGGGCTCAACACGCAGAGGCCTTCTCGAGCACCCTCGATCATCGCATCGAGCACTTCGAGACGAACGGCGGTCGACGCCCACAACTCCGCTGCGAGGGCCGTCCCGCACGAATCGGGGGCCAAGGTCTCAATCGTACGGTGCTTGTCAGGGGCAAGCGACAACGGTAGCTGCGACACAGCCGCCTCCTTGGCCGGCCGCTTAAAGGTGCTATCCACATGCCAAACCGCTGGTGGCCATCGTACCGCAGGCGAAGTTAGCCTTTCTGTTGCACTTCCGCAAGTCGTAGCTTTACGGAATCGATGACTGACAACCCTCGACTGATGCAATTCGAGCTACATACTATGCAACGCTTTTCACACTAAACCTCGTGTGTCTGCCCCAGCCCGCACGCTGTGCCTTTTCCGGCGAGACGGCGCAGGTTTGGGGTCCACCCGGCGCAGCGCGAAGTCCGGAAAGAGAGGTCCGGCCGCGTGATAGTCATGCGCGGGCGGCTCACGACGATGCAGGAATGGGTCTCGAGCGCGCACCGTTTCAATTCACTGACAACTCACTGACAACGCGGTGAAAACATCTGAGCGGGGTTCCCTGCGTCACGACCGCGCGGCCTCCCCGCTCATGCGGGCCCGCATATTCGCTCTCTGAGCTGGGAAGACGACGCCTGCAGCCGCAATTGACGCAACATGGCGAAATCGCGAGGCCTCCGCGCCCGCGCGTCCCAGGCCGTGGCCCGTGGCACAACCCGTGCACACTGTCCGCCGCGTCGACGCGCCAGATGGTGGTGGACGAAGGAAACGACGAGAGGATCAATCGTGGGCATCGGGGAATCGCTCGTCGTCGTCAAGCTCGACGGCAATAGCACTCGGGCTCCATTGGTGTTCGAGGTGCTGGAGCAAGCGGGCCTGCTCGGCGAGGTCTCGGAAAACGAGCTTGAAATGGTCGAGTCGGGAGCCGTTGGGTTCCGGGTTCCGCGGGATCAGATGCCCGCGGTGGTTCTGGCTCTGGAGTGCGGCGGCTTCGCGGACGTGAGGGCGTACGAGGTACGGTCCCCTCAAGAGATGGAGCAGTGAAAGGGGGGGAGACCAACCCAGCACTGAGCGGCGGCGGCAGAAACGGAGCAGTGAACATACTCTCCTCACCCCAGGGAGCGGTGAGCGAAAAGGGAGCGCAGTAATGAAGAGAATTCTCGGATATCTGAGGGACGAGCGGGGCATCGAGACTCTGGAGTGGATTGCTATCGGAGCGCTCATTCTCGGTGTCGCGTTCGTGGTCTATCCGAGCACGCTTCAGCCCGCACTGACGGGGCTGGTCGGTACCATCTCGACGGCGCTCGGCACCATCGCCCTCCCGTAGTGGGGGCACACAACATACTCTCCTCACCCCGAGAAGCGGTGAGCGAAAAGGGAGAAACAGAATGAACAGGATTCTTGGGTATCTGAAGGACGAGCGGGGCATCGAGACTCTAGAGTGGATTGCCATCGGAGCGCTCATTCTCGGTGTCGCGTTCGTGGTCTATCCGAATACGCTTCAGCCCGCGCTGACCGGGTTGGTCGGTAGGATCTCGACGGCGCTCGGCACCATTGCGCTCCCCTAGTGAGGACACACAGGCTCAAGGCTTATTCGTCGCCTCCGGAGGCTCCTATCGGGCCTCCGGAGCGAGCCGGAGACCAGCTAGAGATGACTCGAACCAGACCGCTCGGATTCTTTGGGTGGCTGAAACACCAGCGTGGAACTTCTACGCTGGAGTTCGCCGTCGTGCTGCCCACGCTGCTGATCATCTTCGTCGGCGGCTTGGAGCTCGCACGCGCCTGGCTGACCGTGAACATAACGACTAATGCGGTCCGCGAAGGGGCCCGCGTGGCGGCTGCCTCGAACCCGACACTTACGGGTACGAACCCAGTCAACTATGGCTTCGACAACACCCAGGCTCTGCTCCGACTCAACCAGGTTCTCGCCTCGGCGAACCTCACGCCAAGCACCGTGTCAGTCACGTGCACCCCGGCGGCGACGCCGCCGGCGGGCACGACGGGGTGCACGCCCGATTCGCAAATACAGGCTTCGGCCACCGTAAATTTCGTCACCGTCGCGCCGCTCTTTCTGCCGGTTCTGGGCACCCCAGCGAGTCCGCTGGTGATCCAGGAAACGGCACGGATGCGACGGGAATAGGAAGGCAGGCAACCACCATGCAGCGGCGATTCCTCCTGATTCTCGTGTGCGCCTCGTTGCTCGGCCTGCTGGCCAGTGCGCTCGTCTACCGCGTCGTCAGTCAGATAGCTGCGGCCGGAAGCGGCCAGTACGAGCAGATCGTCGTGGCAGCGGCCAACATGTCGCTCGCCGAAACGGTCACCAACCAGCACGTGAAGCTCGTGGCCTGGCCCAAGGCGTCGGTGCCAGAAGGCGCGATCCGAAGCGTGCAGGAAGTCGAGGGTCGTGCCGTCCGCAGCTCTATCCTCGCAGGCGAGCCACTGATCGAAGGCAAGCTAGCTCCCGGGCTGGCCGGCAAGGGAGGCATCATGCCGATGCTCGTGCCGGAGGGCCAGCGGGGCGTCACGATCAAGCTGGACGAGGCGGTGAGGGAAAGTGGCTTTCTCCTTCCGAACAGTCGCGTGGACGTGCTCGTGAGCATGCCCAAGGCGCCCGGTTCGCAGGAAAAAATCGCCAAGGTGATCTTGCAGGACGTGACGGTGCTCGCGGCGGGCCAGACTGTGGAGCTCAGAGACAACAAGCCGGTCACGAACACCACGGTAACCCTGTCCCTGACTCCCGATCAGACCGAGCGCCTCGCCGTGGCCCAAGCGGAAGGCAAGCTGATGCTGGTCCAGCGCAACCTCAGGGACACCCAGTTCGTCAGGACGACTGGCGCCACGCCGTCGTCCCTACTCTCCGACGGCGTGATCGCTTCGCCCCAACCGAAGACAAAGCCGACCGTGGTCCGGAGCGCCCCGCTCCCGTTGCCGACCATTGAGAAGTACCCGGTCGCCGTCTTCCGTGGTTCCAAGGTGAGCGAGCAGCTCTTCGTGCGCCAAGGGAGCGGCACATGGGCAGAGCAGGGGAAGAACTGAACATGAGGAGGCTCATCATGCTCACACATCGCTTCAACAAGCTCTGGTGGCGTTCGACGGGCCTCGTGGCCCTCGGGCTCATCGCGAGCGGCCTCTTCCAAACGATGTCCGCTGGGGCTGCCGACTCCACACTTCGCCTCTACGTGGGCGCGGACAAGTCCTTCCTTCTCGCCCTGAACGAACCGGCGCGCAAGGTCTCCGTCGCGAACCCGAACATCGCCGACGTCCAGGTGATGAACCCCAATCAGCTCCTCGTGAATGGCAAGGCGGTCGGGGTGACCTCTCTCGTGGTCTTCTACGCCTCGTCGCAGCAGACCTTCGATCTCGTGGTGCACCCCGGCCCGGTGGGCGCTGCCGGAACGCCTGCGGTCGTTACCCAGGATCCCCACGCGGTCTGGGTACAGCGTGGCGACAAGATGACCGAGCAGCTCTTCACTCGCGAAAAGGACCAGTGGCTGGAGCTGGGCCAGGTCAAGCCAGAGACGGATAGCGGCAAGAAGTAGACCCCATTTTGAGCAACCGTAGATTCCATTTGAGCAACCCGGGAGAGTGAAACCAATGTCAGGACGGCATCATCGGGGAACCCGGCATTTGTTCTGCGTGCTGGTCAGCTTCCTCTGTCTGGCCTCCACCCAACGCGCCGTACTCGCGGCCGACACCGGCCTGATTCGCCTAGACGTCACGATCGGCAAGTCGCAGGTGCTCAATCTCCAGGAGCCCTTCACGCGGATCTCGGTGACCAACCCGGCCATTGCTGATGTGTTCGTGGTCACTCCGAATCAGATCCTCGTCAACGGCAAGTCTGTCGGCGTCACGTCGCTCGTCGTATTCTATCCAACTAAAACCATTTTCTTCGATCTCCTCGTGCAGACAGACCTCGACCTCTTGCGGGAGCGCCTCAAGCAGGTCGCGCCTCGCGATGACATCCGGATCCACCCGGCGCAGGACGCCATCATCCTGGAAGGCACTGTGACCAGCGATCGGACCATCGCCGGCGCAGTGGAGGTCGCCCAGGTCTTCGCCCCCAAGGGCAAGGTCGTCAGCCTCCTCAGCCTGATCGATGCGAAGCCCCAGCAGGTGCTGCTCCAGGTGCATGTCGCGGAAGTCTCTCGCTCGGCGCTGCAGGAGCTAGGCTTCAGCGTCCGAGCCTTGGGGACCGCCTTCATGGGGGCCATGTTCCCCGGCAGTACGTTCGTCCCTACGCTTGGATCGCTCGGGCCGGTGACCGGGCCCGGCTTCGCCGGGGTCCAGGCGGGATCGTTGTCTGGCCCCGATTTTCCGTTCCAGGGCGGTAGCTTCGTCCTCGCTTCTGGACAGCGTGATTTCGCCGGCATCGTTCATGCGCTTGAAGAGAAGGACCTTCTCAGAACTCTGGCGAAGCCGAATCTCCTCACCCATAGCGGCAGGGAGGCCAAGTTCCTGTCGGGTGGCGAGTTTCCCTACCCCGTCGCTCAGCGGTCCGACACCATCAGCATCGAGTTCAAGGAGTTCGGCGTCGGGCTCTTGTTCACGCCGGTGGTGGTGGACGGCGAGACCATCCACTTGAAGGTCCGGCCAGAAGTGTCGAGTCTCGATTTCAGTCAGGGACTCGTCTCGGCCGGCTTCAGGATCCCGGTCATTCGCAAGAACGAGGCTGCCACGAACGTGAGCCTCAAGGACGGGGAGTCCTTCGCGATCGCCGGAATGATCAACAACGAAGTTCGGCAGGCGGTCGCAAAGATCCCGGTCCTGGGCGACATTCCGATCCTCGGCATGCTGTTTCGCAGCACTCGCTTCCAGAACAACGAAACGGAGCTTCTCTTTCTCGTGACCGTCAAGCTGGTCAGGCCGGATCTACCGGGTGCTGGTCCTGATGCCACGAAACTCATGGAACTCCGCCCGGACGAGAAGAAAGAGTTCACGCTCGTACCAGGCATTCCTGGAGTCGGAGAGGTCGTCAGGAAGCCGTTTGGCCAAGGCAACCTCCCGGCAAAGTGAGGCGCGTAGAACTCCCATGACTTCGAGCCTTCGCACCGTCATCGTCGACTCCGACGCGGACTCCACCGCCGCGCTCAAGCGCATCCTTGCGGCGAGTCCTTCCGTAGTCCTCGTCGGAGAGTTCGTGAACGCGCGGCAGGCCGCCCACGAGGCGCCTGCGCGGCGTCCTGACCTGGTCATCGTCGAGGTCGACGAGGCGGGACCGGCCTCCGTAGCGGAACAACCAGCCTGGGTTATCGGGTCCTTGACGCGCGCCCTGCCCGGAGCGGCCATCTTTGCCACGGGACAGAGCACGTCGGCCGACTTCGTGATCGAGGTCATCCGTGCGGGCGCCCTCGAGTTCATCCGCCGGCCGGTCGAGCGGGAGGACCTCATCTCCGCGCTCGAAAAGGTCATGCGGCTCCGCCGCGGGGCACCGGCGTCCCGTCAGCCGGGACACCTCACCTCCGTCTTTTCCACGAAAGGCGGCCTGGGTGTCACGACCATGGCGACGAACCTCGCGATTTGCCTTGCCGAGCGCGCGCAGGGTGGCACCATCCTGGTCGATCTCGACACCCGCCAGTCAGACGTCACGACCTTCCTCAACCTTCAGCCCTCGTACTCGATCTTCGATGCACTGGAAAACCTCGAGCGCCTCGACGAGTCGTTTCTCCGCGGCCTCGTCACCAAGCATTCCAGCGGCCTCGCGATCCTGCCCGGCCCGTCCCGAATGGAGCGTAACCGCCTGGCCGCGGAGCAGGTACAAGCCGGATTGGACGTGATCCGCGCCCACTTCGATCATGTCGTGCTCGACCTCAAGCACGATATGGA
>Ga0209689_1001975_pt1 | contig 15362 bp, 11 predicted proteins | sample GraSoiAngelo_149_FD_187119 | JGI IMG/M metagenome (GOLD analysis project Ga0209689, IMG submission 187119) | Grasslands soil microbial communities from the Angelo Coastal Reserve, California, USA - 14_1009_09_30cm (SPAdes) (version 2) | ecosystem: Environmental > Terrestrial > Soil > Grasslands ...
GTTCGCTGGTCGTCAACAGCTCGCAGGGCGGCGGCAGCCGCGACACCTGGGTCATGGCCGACGACGAGTTCCCGGACCCCGATGCTTAGCCGCGCCGCGACGTCGCTCGCATTGCTGGGACGCCATCTCGAGCGGGCCGACCATCTCGCGCGCATCCTGGGCGTCCACGTCGCCCTGGCGCTCGACCGCACCGACGAGCCTGGACCCGACTTCTGGGTTCGATTCATGGAGCTCGCGGGTTGGCCCAACAGCGACACCGGTAGACGCGAGCAGGCGATCGAGATGGTGGTGGCGGGCACGCTGGGACCATCGGTGCGGGCCAGCGTCGCGTCGGCCCGGCTGGCCGCGCAGGCCGTGCGCCCGTCCCTTCCGACCGAGCTTTACGAACAGGTCAACGCGCTGCATTGGCGCGTCCAGGAAGCGGTCGCGCAACCTGACCTCTATCCCTTTCTGATGGACGTGCAGATGAGCATCCGGCTCGTGGACGGCCTGCTCGAGGACACGATGTTCCACGATGAGGCGCGCGATTTCGTTCGCCTCGGCAAGTTCATCGAGCGCGCGGCGAACGTGACCCGCGTCGTAACTCAGAAATCCGCTGAGCTCGCGGACTCCCCGGAGGACGCCCTCGAGTGGACCGCGGTGTTGAAGTGCTGCTTCGCGTTCGAGTCCTACCAGGCTCGATACGGCGGGGGCGTGACGGCGGACCGCGTGATCGAATGCCTCCTGCTCGAGGACTCGCTGCCACGTTCCGCCCGGTTTGCGACCTCTACCGCGCTCGAGGCGGTGGCCCGCATAGAGGGCAAGGCGCGCCGCTCGAAACCTCTGCGACTGCTGGTCCAGCTCAACGGCCTCTACCGCGACGCCAACACCCAGTCGATCTTGCAAAGCCCCCTCGAGTTCGACGCCGAGTGCCGGGGCCTGCTGCGCCAGCTCGAGCTGGCACTGCGCGAGACGTACTTCCATCCCAGCAAGGTGCCGGCCGCCGTCACTGGAGAAGAGGGACGCGGCATGCCGCAGCAGCAGCAACAGGTCATGGCATGAAGCTGGAGATCGTTCACAGCACGCGATATCGCTACTCGGGTCCCATCGCCGAGACCGTGATGGAGGTGCGGCTGCAGCCGATGGACGGCAACGGACAGCGCTGCACTGATTTCACTCTCGAGGTGAGCCACGGCGTCAAGCCACGGAGCTACGTGGACGGATTCGGCAACCACGTTCACTACTTCAACCTGGTCCGTCCACATTCAGGCCTGAGCGTGATCAGCCGCTCGACGGTCGAGACCGGCGCCGCTCCAGACCGGGAGCAGGGCGAGGAGCTGGTGCAGGACTTCCTGCGCTTCAGGTCACCGGTCAAAGATGTCGAAGGCGTGCGCGAGCTCGCGCTCAGGCACGCGATCTCGGACCCCACCTCACCCGCCGCGGTCGAGCAAGCGCTCGACGAGCTCACGACCACCATCAGCCGCGACTTCACGTACGACCGCACGGTGACGAACGTCTACAGCGCGGTCGATGACGTGCTCAACCTTCGCGCCGGTGTGTGCCAGGACTTCGCGCATCTATTCATCGCAGTCGCGCGCGACATGGGCGTGCCCGCGCGCTACGTCAGCGGATACATCCACTCGCCGGGTGAAAGAGTCGCGACCGCGTCGCACGCGTGGGCCGAGGCCTGGGTCGCCGGTCGCGGTTGGATCGGGTTCGACGCAACGCATCCGATCCGGACCACGCCGCATCACGTGCGGCTTGCAGTGGGACGCGACTACACGGATGCCGCGCCGACGCGTGGCGTGTATGTCGGCTCTGCGACGGGGACGATGGCGATCAGCGTCAAGACCCGTGACGTGTCCGGATAGTCCGGACTAACCCCGGACGCGCGACGATCTGCTTCCCTGATAGTCCGGACTATCCGGGGAATTCAGAAGCGCTTGCCGCGGACGTGCTCGATCGAGAACTTCGCCGTGTCGGCGATCAGCATCACGGCCATGACGCCGGCCTCCACGGGGTCGCTCACCACGACGTCGGCCGCATCGGGCACAGAGCCGGCCATGCTCGTGCACAGGACCAGGATCCCCGCCTCGCGGATCTCACGCACCGCATTGCTGATGTCGCCGCCCATCAGCGCACCCGCCAGCACGAGCGCCCGCGCGCGATGCAGTCGCGCCACCGCCCGCACCGCATCGGCCAGCTGCTCCTCACCGACGAGCGGGATCGTGTCCACGGAGATGCGCTCACCGCGGATGTTATGGCGGTCGGCCTCCGAGATCGCGCCCTGGGCCACCATTCCGACCTGCGCGCCACCGCCGATCACGATCACGCGCTTGCCGTAGATCATCTGGAATGTCGGCACCACGCCGACATGCATGACCCCTGACACAGCTTCGATGTCGGCGATCAGCCGAGCCTGGTCGGCCGCTCCGGACACCTCGAGCTGCAGCTCGGCCACCGTTTCGCGCCGCGCGCCGCCGGCGACGTAGCTGATGTTTGCGTTGTGACGAAGGATCACGTCCGTGATCCGGTGCAGGATGCCCGGTTCGTCGCGGCATTCGACCAGGAGTCCTGTGGTGTCGGGGCCTGCCATGGCCGAGAAGATACCCGGTGTCGGTCAGACCTCGGGCTCCTCGTGAGAGACCGCCGCCTGAATCGGCATCTCGGCATGCCGGGGATCAGCGAGGTAGTCGTACGCGAAGGCAGCGGCCGCGGCACCGACGATTCCCGGCACGACGTATATCGGGATGAGTTGAGCCCAGTACGAAGTGCCACCGGCCAATGCTTCGACGAGCTCGGGCCCGAACGCCCGAGCGGGATTCAAAGAGGCGCCCGTGGCCGGCCCGAGCGCGAGGATGAGGGACGCCAGCGCGAGGCCGATGACGATGCCGGTCAGGTGTTGCGGCGACCTTGTGTCGGTGATTCCGAGAATCGCGAGCACGAGCAGACCGGTCCCAATCGCCTCAGCGACCGCGGCCCGGGCATACTCCTCGGCCGAGGCAAAGGCTGCGATGTGCGTCTGGCCCATGCCGAGCGTGGCCGCGAGCGGCCCGAAAACGGCCCATATCGCGAGCGCTCCTACGATGGCTCCCACCGCCTGGGCGCCCCAGTAAACGGGGACTTCGCGCCACGGAAACCGGCGAGTCGCGGCGAACGCGAACGTCACCGCCGGGTTGATATGGCACCCGGATACCTTGCCGATGGAGTAGACGAGCATCGTGACGACGAAGCCGAACGCGAGGGCGACCTCCAGCAGGTTGGATGCGCCGAACACCGGACCCTCCGGGCCCAGCAGCGTACGCGTTCCGACCACCGCCCCGGGACCGATGAAACAAAGGACTGCCGTGCCCAGTCCTTCTGCCAAGGCCCGCCGCGGCAGCGTGTACATGCGCAGGTAGCTCCTATCGATCCAGGATGGCCGGCTGTCGACGCAACACTAAACACCTCGGTTCGAATTGGCGGCGAAGACCATATCCGCCGGCGGCCCCAAGGCGTAGTCTTCCCCGCACGGTGCGTAACCGGATTGCCATCGGGATCGAGATTAGCCGGGGAGGTCCCCCGACTTAGCGCGCGTCGCTGATTCGGTGGACCTCCCGGCCTAGAAAGGGTCGGGAGGTTTTTTTATGTCCGCCAGAAAGATAGTGGTGTACGACACCACCCTGCGCGACGGCGCGCAGGGTCCGGCCGTCTCATTCTCGGCCGCCGACAAGGAGAGGATCGCGCGACTGCTCGACGGGCTCGGCTTCGACTATGTCGAGGGCGGGTTCCCCGGCTCCAACCCCAAGGACGAAGAGCTCTTCGCGCGGCTGGCCGAGGAACCTCTCGAACACGCACGCCTGGCGGCTTTCGGCGCGACCCGGCGCGCGGGCGGAAGCTGCGAGGACGACGCCAACCTGAAGGCGCTCGCGCAGAGCAACGCTCCGGTGTGGACGCTCGTCGGCAAGAGCGACGCATGGCAGGTCGCGACCGTGCTGCAGACCACGAACAACGAAAACCTCGCGATGGTCGAGGACTCGGTCGCTTACGCGGTGGGTCTCGATCGGGAGGTGATCTTCGACGCCGAGCATTTCTTCGACGGCTTCGCGCGCGACGCCGAGTACGCGACCGAAGTCTGTCTTTCTGCCGCCCGGGCCGGCGCATCTTGGGTGGTCCTCTGCGACACCAACGGAGGCAGCATGCCGTCGGCGATCAGAGCCGGCGTGGAGGCGATCCGCGGCGCGCTGCGTGAGATGGGCAGCTCGGCCAGGGTCGGAATCCACACCCACAATGACTGCGAGCTCGCCGTCGCCAACACGCTCGAGGGGGTGGTGGCCGGCGCCGACATGGTGCAGGGAACCATCAACGGATACGGCGAGCGGTGCGGCAATGCGAACCTCGTCTCCGTCGTCTCCAACCTGGCGCTGAAGCTAGGCATCGAGGCGCTTCCTGACACCTCGCTCGCTCAGTTCACCGAGCTGTCGCGCACCGTGGCCGAGATCGCCAACCTCGCGCTTCCCCTCCAGCAGCCGTTTGTCGGTTACGGCGCGTTCGCCCACAAGGGCGGGCAGCACGTCGCCGCCGTTCTTCGGCACAAGGACGCCTACCAGCACATCGATCCCGGCGTGGTCGGAAACGAAGCACGCGTCCTCGTCTCGGAGCTTTCGGGCCGAGGCAACGTGCTGGCCAAGGCGCGCGAGTTCGGTCTCGAGCTCGACCGCGACGACCCGCAGACACGCTGGCTCGTGAATCACCTGAAGGAGCTCGAGCACCAGGGGTACTCGTACGAGGCGGCGGATGCATCCTTCGAGATGCTGGTGCGACGCCTGCAGCCCGACTACGCCGCGCCATGGACCGTCGCCGACTTCACGACGCAGGTGCGCAAGAACGGCGGCTCAGTCCACGCGGAAGCGACGGTCAAAGTGGACGTCGGCGGAACCGTCTATCACACGGCGGCGTCAGGCAACGGTCCAGTCAACGCGCTTGACGCGGCGCTGCGCAAGGCGCTCAGCCCGCGCTTTCCAGCGCTCGAGGATGTGAGCCTGCACGATTACAAGGTGCGCATCCTGAACGGCGACGCGGGAACGGCGGCCACCACGCGGGTGCTCGTCGAATCGGGCAAGGGGACCCGGCGCTGGACCACGGTGGGATGCTCGAGCAACATCATCGAGGCGTCCCTGCTCGCGCTGGTCGACTCCCTGGAGTACGTCGTCTCCAGACCGGTTGAATAAGACTCGGGAAGCCGCCCGCCAGGAGATCCCCGAGCCGCTGCGGCGCGACATCCGCCTTCTCGGCGGACTCCTGGGCAACGTGATTGCGGACTACGGCGGAGCGAGTCTTCTCCGCGACGTCGAGAAGCTGCGCGCGCTCGTCATCCGCGCACGCGACGACGGGCGTTATGAACGTGCCGCGGAAAAGCTCGCGGCTTCGTGGCAGCTCGAACGGGCCGAGCTGGTCGCGCGCGCGTTTGCGTGCTACTTCCACCTGGCGAACCTCGCCGAGGAGCACCACCGCGCGCGGGTGCTTCGCGAGCGGGACCGCGGGCCGGCGCCGCAGCCGGAGTCGTTGGCCGCGACGATCAACGAGCTGCGGCCGAAGCTCGGACGCAAGCGACTCGCCAAACTGGTCGCGAATCTCGAGATCCATCCCGTTTTCACCGCGCATCCCACCGAGGCGAGGCGGCGCGCGGTCGTGACCGCGATCCGTCGCGTGGGCGAGCAGCTGGAGCGGCTCGAAGATCCGAGAATTTCCGACTTCGAGCGCAGCGACGCGGAGCATCGCCTGGCCGAAGAGGTCGACGGCCTGTGGCGCACAGCGCTGCTGCGCTCCTCGCACGTGCAGCCGCTCGACGAGGTGCGGTCTTTCATGGCGGTGTTCGACGAGACGCTGTTCCGCGTCGTCCCAGAGCTGATGCGTTCGCTCGACACCGCGCTCGGAACGCCCGCGCCCCCATTCCTCCGCTTTGGGAGCTGGATCGGCGGCGACCGCGATGGAAACCCCGCGGTCACAGCGCAGGTGACGTCAGACACGATGGCGATCCACTCCGAGCACGCGCTGCTCGCCCTCGAGACGGTGGCGAACCGCGTCGGCCGCGCCCTGACAGTCGATTCCGAGACAACTCCTCCCTCGCGCGCGGTGCGCCGGCGAATCGCGGAACCGACGACGGAACCGCATCGCCAGTTTCTTCTCCAGGTGGCGCGACGGCTGCGGGCGACCCGACTGCTCGAGCAGCCCCTCGCCTACGCCTCGGCGGCCGAGCTGGTGGACGACTTGCGCGCGGTCCGCGACTCGCTCGCCGCAGCGGGCGCCACCCGTTTGGCGATGGGCGAGATCCAGCGCCTGTTGTGGCAGGCCGAGACATTCGGCTTTCACCTGGCCGAGCTCGAGATACGCCAGCACAGCAAGGTGCATGAGCGGGCGCTGGCAGAGATTCGCGCGGGGACTCCGCTGTCTGACCTCTCCCGTGACGTGCTCGACACGCTCGACGTCATGGCCTCACTGCAGGCTCGATTTGGCGTCGACTGCTGCCGCCGGTACGTGGTCAGCTTCACGCGGACCGCGGCCGACGTCGCCGCCGTCTATCAGCTGGCACGCCACGCGCGGGGTAAGAAGGCTCCGGTGATCGACGTCGTCCCGCTCTTCGAGACACTGGACGACCTCGCGCACGCAACGCAGGTCCTCGACCAGATGCTCGAGCTCGCGCCGGTCCGCAAGCGGCTGGGGGTCGAGCGCCGGCTCGAGGTCATGCTCGGCTACTCGGACTCCGCGAAAGAGGCAGGTCCGCTTTCCGCGACGCTGGCCCTGCACGACGCGCAGGCGGCACTGACCGCGTGGGCGGCGAAGAATCGCGTGCAGCTGACGCTGTTCCACGGGCGGGGCGGGGCGCTGGGTCGCGGAGGGGGACCAGCCAATCGGGCGGTCCGCGCGCAGGCCCCCGGCTCGGTGAACGGCCACTTCAAGGTGACCGAGCAGGGCGAGGTGATCTTCGCCCGGTACGGAAACCGGGCGATCGCGCGCCGCCACGTCGAGCAGGTCACGTCGGCGGTGCTCGAAGCATCGGTGCCGCGCCCGCCGCGCACCGACCCGGCACTGGCATTCAGCGAGCTCGCGTCTCAGATCGACGGCCCCTCTCGCGCGGCGTATCGGAGGCTCGTCGAGGCGCCGGGCTTCGAGCACTGGTTCTTGCAGGTCAGCCCGATCGACGAGCTTGGCCGGCTGCGCATAGCGTCACGGCCCACTCGCCGCGCAGGCGGCCGGCGCCTGGAGGACCTGCGCGCGATCCCGTGGGTGTTCGCCTGGTCGCAGATGCGACTGAACCTGCCCGGCTGGTATGGGATGGGCAGCGGACTCTCGGCCGCGCCGCTGCGGGAGCTGCGGCGGGCCTACGCCGACTGGCCATTGTTCAACGCGATGATCGACAACTCCGAGATGAGCCTGGCCAAGACCGACCGGCGTATCGCGGAGCGCTACCTGGCGCTCGGCGACAGGCCAGACCTGGCGGCGATGGTGCTCGACGAGTACGACCTCACCATGGAAACGGTCCTCGCGGTGACCGGACATCGCAGGTTGCTGGAGGACCGCCGCGTGCTCTCGTGGGCGATCGAGCTGCGCAACCCGTACGTCGACGCGCTCTCGCATCTCCAGCTGAGGGCGCTGCGCGCGCTGCGGCATCCGAAGACGTCACGGCCGGATCGGAAGCGGGCCGAGCGCGTGTTTCAGCTCACGGTGAACGGAGTGGCGGCCGGGCTTCAGAACACGGGTTAGAGCGCGGGGGAGGCAGGCCTCCCCCGCGGGACCCCCTCCTTCCACTCGCAAGGTATGGCGACGCTTGGTCATCGCCGTCTGGAGACGGCCGGAATGAATCCGGCCTACAGCTCCACTTCGTCTAGAGCGCGGGGAGGCAGGCCTTCCAGGCGTAACCTGGAGCTCGTCCGGCTACGGCTTGGCTAGGCAGCTCCCAGGTGCTGGATCGCCGGCAGCTCGCTGGCGAGCAGGGCGACGGTTTCCGGGTCCCACTGGGTCCCGGCGCCGGCGCGCAAGACCGCGACGGCTTCTGCGGTCGAGCGCCGCAAGCGGTAGGGCCGGTCGTTGACCAGCGCGTCGAATGCGTCACAAACGGAGACGATGCGGGCGACGCGTGGAATCTCGCGGCCGCGGAGTCCGTCGGGATAACCGAGCCCGTCAAATCGCTCGTGGTGGTGGCGGATGATCGGCAAGAGTTCCGACGTCGACCGCAACGGCCGGACAATGCTCTCGCCGATCGCGACGTGCGCCTGCATGATCGGCACCTCACTCGCGTCGAGCGGGCCCGGCTTGTGCAGGATCGAATCCGACACGCCGATCTTGCCGATGTCGTGAATGATGCCTCCCCGGTACAGCATGTCGAGCGCAGGCCCGGAGAGGCCGAGCCGCTCCCCTATGAAACGCGCGGATTCGCCGACACGCTGTGTGTGCCGTTCGGTGAAAGAGTCCTTCGCCTCCACCGCCGTGGCCAGCGAGAAGATCACGTGCTCGGCGCCGTCGAGCGTGTTGTACAGCTCCTTGAGGCGCAATGCCGACCGCACGCGCGCGATGAGCTCGGCGCCCTCCACCGGCTTGGCCATGAAGTCGTCGGCGCCTGCTTCCAGCGCGGCGACCCGGTGCGCGGTCTGGCTCAGCCCGGTGATCATGACCACCGGAAGCAGCCTGCCTCGCGGCATGGCTTTGATTCGCCGGCACACCTCATAGCCGTCCATCCGCGGCATCCGCACGTCAAGCAGGACGAGGTCCGGGGGATCGGTTTCGATCATCGCCAGCGCGGTGACCCCGTCGGCGGCCAGGCGCACCTCACAATCGATGCTCGAGAGGTAGAGGCGGATCAACTCGCGGTTGGCGGCCCCATCGTCGACGACCAGCACGACCGGCATCAGCTCAAAACGCCCCCTTCAGCCTGAGAGTTGCCTGCTCTATTTCAACCCAGTTTGGTCGAGGCTTGCAAGGGGGAACGCCCGGATAGGGCGTGCCAACCGAAACCGTCAGGCGATCGCGATCCGCGATTCGATCGGGGCCGCCGGCCGGTGGGCGGCGATGGCGTGCCTGAGGTGGCGGTTCGCGGCGACCAGGTCGCCCCTGGCCTCCAGGATCTCGGCGTACGCCTCGTGTACCGCGGTAAGGCGAGGTCCAGGACCCAAGGTCTCGGCGGCGCGCAGGGCGGCTGAGAAGGCTTGATCGGCGTCTGCTTCGAATCCCTTCCTGGCCGCGATGCGTCCGAGGAGCGTGTGAGCTTCGGAGGCCGTCGCCATCTCGCCGTGCCGAATCGCCAGCTCGAGGGATCGCGTGGCCACGGCCGAGGCGCTGGCGAGGTCGCCCTGGGCGAACTCCAGCTCGGCCTGGCTCATCAGGAACTCGCCCAACGCGGTTTCGACGCCCTGCTCTTCGAAGATTCGGATCGCGCGGTCGAGGTGGATTCGTGCCGAGTCGAACTCCCCGAGTTGCACCAGCATCCAGCCCAGGTTGTTGAGCGATCGGGCCTGCGACAGGCGGTCGTGGAGGGCCTCATGAATCGTCAGAGCCTTCTGCGCGTAGCGCGCCGCCTCCGTGATCTGGCCGATCTCGTGATGAGCCGCGCTCATCCCGCTGTAAAGCAAGGACAGCTGCTGGAGATCCTGTATGACATCACCGACCGCTACCGCTTCCTCGTAGCAGGCGATCGCCTCGGTCCAGCGCTGGCTGGCCACCAGCATGTGCCCGAGCACTCTGAGCAGACGCGCCTCCAGGACCTGGGGCACCGGTCTGACGCTGCGACACGTGGCGAGGGCGCCCTCGGCGATCTGGACCGCGGCCGGATCCTGCATCAGGCCGGCGGCCTGAGCTTCGTTGCCGAGCGCCTCGGCTGTCATGTGGAGATCGGACACTTGCTCGAAATAGGTCCGAGCCGCCACTGCGAGCCTGCGACCAAGGACCGGCTGGGCAAGCCTGAGGTAGGCCATCGATGCCAGCAGCTTGATTCGCGCCTCGCTCTCGCCGTCGTACTTGTGGCCCTGCGCCGCTTCCGCCGCCGCGACCACCCCGGCGTTGTCGCCCGTCACGAGCAGCCGCTCCAGCTCGGCGATCCTCGCCGCCGGGTGCTGGTCCGAGCCATCCGCGCCGGTCAAGAAGAAGTCGAGTGGCTGCCCCGTCCGCTGCGCGATGAGCTCCAGGGTCTCCCTCGAAGGCTTGGCCTTGCCGGTCTCGACGAAGTAGATGGCTGTGCGGCTGATGTCCTCGCGGGCCACCTGGCCCAGGCTCAGCCCCGCCATCGCGCGCGCCTGCTTGACCGAACCGGGCCTGATCTCGAGCCCCCGGCGGCGCCCGCGACGGCGGCCCGAGGAGGCCTTCCCTTGCCCTCTCGAGTCTTCCGTCTCGTGCGCGCGCGCGGACTCCGTCACGAGGTCAGCTTAACGCCGGCTCCATTGACTTGACAAAACTCTTACATGATTTATAAGGCTCTCAGCAGCAGGGAGGGACGATTGCGGCCGAAACGGTGGCCGAAACGGCCAAGAGAGCTGAGGTCGCCAGGATGGCGGCAAACAGCAACTTGCGCATCAAATATCACCTCCTTCCCCGCACGGACCGGTGCGAGCCCCGTCGACAAACCAGGCGATCAATCGATGGACGCGGCGGCGGTCAGTTGGGCCGGAGTCTCGGCGCGAGGAACCAGGCCCGAGCACACCGTCGCCAGGTTCACCGCACCTACGACAGCAACCAAGCTCCGGACACCTGCAGCAACCTGACCGGCGGGACGAGGAGCCAACCCGAACCCGATCAAAACCGGCAGCCCAGCCGGTGCGACGGCCAATCCCACAACACGATCACTCCGATTGCTCGACCTGAACCGACGGGTGCGACTTCCGCGTCCGCGTCCACGTCGAGGCTCCATCGCGCCGAAATCGCAGTCCTCCACTTAGCCGTGATCCACACCCACGCGGCTGTGCTACAAGTAACTGCCCCGCCATGTTAAATGAAAATTGGCTTGACTTAACGGACGCGTTCGACTTTTCGGTATGCCGGTTCTGAAGTGAGCACCTCCGCCTACGCTCGACCCGTGCAGAATGCGTCCGCCGCCCTTCAGCTGCGCCGGCCGATTGTCGTCACCGGTCTAGGCATCCACGGATGGCGCCCTTTCGCCATCGCCGCGACCGCCAGCGGCGTAGTCGCGATCCTTTTCACCGGCTGGACCGCCTACCACTGGATCAGCGACCAGGCCACGATCGACGTCGACGACATCGGAGAGGCCGCGGCCGCGTTCATCGCGGCCTTCAGCTGCGCGCTGGCCGCCGCCCGCAACACCGGCCGCACCCGATTTGCCTGGTCGTTCTTCGCCGCTTCCGCCCTCAGCTGGGGCGTCGGGGAAGTCATCTGGAGCGTCTACCAGGTCGGGTTTGGCATCGCGGTGCCCTTCCCCTCCGCTGCTGACGCGGGTTTCCTGCTCGCCGTCCCGCTCGCGGTGATCGGTGTGTTTGCTTTTACCTCGGCGCCGAGCCGGATCGCCACGCGCGGTGAAACGGTGCTGTCGGGAACCATCGTCGCCTTGTCCTTGCTCTTCATCGCGTGGACGTTCGGGCTCGGCAAGGTCTACGAAAGCTCGCCCACGACACCCGAGGCCCAGGCGATAGGCCTCGCCTATCCGGTGGGCGACATCATCGTCGCGACGGTGCTCGTCGTCGCACTGCGTCGAGCGCGCCGGGCCGAGATCGGCCGGATGCTGCTCCTCCTGGGTGGGCTTGCGTTCGCCGCGCTGGCCGACAGCGCGTTTGCATACATGACCGCCAACGGTTCATACGGCGCACTCGGCAGCGTGCTGGACGCAGGGTGGGTCGTGGGCTACCTGCTGATCGCGCTGGCGCCCATATGGCCCGCTCGGGATCGAAACGAGCTCAAGGCCGAGGGGCCGCTCGAGCTGTGGCAGCTGGCGCTGCCCTGGGTGGCGGTGCTGGGCGCGGCGATCGCGGCCGTCAACCAGGCGGCGACCAACCAGAACCTCGACCGCTTTGCCACCGTGCTGGCGGGAAGCATCGGCATCCTCTTTGTCGCGAGCCACGTGCTTTCGCACCGCGACTCGCTCTCGCTGTTGGTCAAGAGCCAGCGCGCGGAAGCACAGCTCGAGCACCGCAACAACCTGCTCGACGAGATCGTTTCCCACGCGCCGCTTGGGATTGCCCGCGTGGGCGTCGACATGAACATCATCGACGTCAATCCGCGCATGGCGGCACTGCTGCGCACGTCTCCGCCGAAGATGACGGGTGAGGCAGTCGCGAAATACCTCCACCCCGATGAGTTCACGCGCGTTTTCGAGGTCTTTCAGCCGCTCTGGCGTGGAGTTGTGGACACGATCGAGTCCGATAGCCGGGCGATCCGCGCCGACAACACCGACGTCTGGCTGCACTGGAGCGCAACCGGTGTGCGCAACGCCGCCGGGCGGCTCGAATACTTCCTCGCCATGTATGAGGACACGGATGCGGAGCACGCCGCCAACGAGGCCGCTGCCGCGCACCTGGCCGGGCTCGAACGCCTCAATCGCCTGAAGAGCGAGTTCGTCTCGCTCGTGAGCCACGAGTTCCGCACCGCGCTGGTCGGGATCTCCGGCTTCAGCGAGATGATCCGCGATGAAGACGTTTCGCTCGAGGAGGCCAAGACCTACGCGGGCGACATCAACAAGGACGCCGACCGCCTCAACCGAATGATCAACGACATGCTCGACCTCGATCGCATCGAGGCCGGGCACCTGACCCTGCACCCCCAGCCCGTCGATCTGAACAGCCTGCTCCAGGACGCGGTCGATCGAGCACGCGCCTCGAGCGCGCGTCATGTCTTCAAGAGCACCCTCGATCCGCTCCAGCCAAGCGTCCTGGCGGACCCGGACCGGATCGCCCAGGTCGTGGCCAACCTGCTCAGCAACGCGATCAAATACTCACCCGACGGCGGCGAGATCGTCGTCGGCAGCGTCGCGCGAGACGGTCACGTCGATGTCAGCGTTCGCGACCACGGCTTAGGGATCGCGCCAGACTTTCTGCAGCGGTTGTTCAGCCGTTACGAGCGATACGAGAAGACGAGCAACAAGATCATCGGCACCGGCCTGGGACTTGCCATCACGCGACAGATCGTCGAGATGCACAGCGGAAAGATCTGGGTCAACAGCGAGCTTGGCGCCGGGTCGGACTTTCACTTCACGCTGCCCCTGGTGGCAGCCAAGAGCTAAGGGGACCTGCGGCTTAGGTCTGGCCGCTAGTCCTTCAGGTAGGGGCGGATCATCGCGCCCAGCTCGTCCAGCTTCTTCAGCGCGGCATCGCGGCCGTCTGCCGGCACGTACCAGATGCACCGGTCGACACCCGCTTTGCCGAGCCGCTCGATCTCTTCGGAGCTGGCTTTCGGGTAGTACGTCACCGGAATCCTGTCCCGACCAGCGTCCTTCGCCATCCGCTGGAGCTCGGGGATTCGCTCGATGACGTCGCCGCGGTTGGGCATCCAGCCGTCGGCGTATCGGACCACCCGCTCGAGGATCTTCGGCCCGCTGCCGCCGAGGATCACCGGAGGATGCGGTTTCTGGACCGGCTTGGGCCAGCACCACATGGGACCAAAGTCGACCAGCTCGCCGTGGTACTCGGCCACGTCCTGCGTCCAGATCGCCTTGACCGCCTCGACCCGCTCTCGCAGCAGCTTCCATCGCGTTTTGAAATCGGTGCCGTGATCGGCCATCTCTTCGCGGTTCCAACCCCCGCCCACGCCGAAGATGAACCTGCCGTTCGAGATGAGGTCGAGGCTCGCCGTCTCCTTGGCCGTGTGGATGGGGTCTCGCTCGATGAGGAGGCAGATGCCCGTGGCGATGCGGATCGTCTTGCTGGCCAGCGCCGCCGCGGTGAGGGCGACGAATGGGTCGAGCGTGTGCCAGTAGTGCTTCGGGAGCTCGGGGCCGCCTGCCCATGGCGACTCGCGGCTGGTCGGGATATGAGTGTGCTCGGCCACCCACAGTGATTCGAATCCAAGCTGTTCGGCCGCCGGCGCGAGCTCGGTGAGGGAGATCGCGTACTCGGTTGGGAAGACGGCGACTCCGAACTTCACCTGTTCATGGTGAAGGATCTAGAACGCGAGGGCGGTCCTCGGCAACGGCTCCCAGGCAGGGACGTCGCGATCGAGGGCGCCGAAGAGCGCCGCGACCGCGTTCGAGTCCAGGCGTGAGCCGGCTTCCTCGACCAGGACGCGCCTGGCCTCCGCCGGTGAACAGGCCTGGCGATACGGGCGGTCGGACGTGAGCGCGTCGTAGGTGTCCGCGACCGCGACGATCCGGGCTTCGATCGGGATCGCCTCCGCCTTGAGGCCGTAGGGATACCCGCTCCCGTCCAGGCGCTCGTGGTGGTAGAGGACAGCAAGCACCTCGCGGCTCGACTGCCCCGCCCGGTCGAGCAGCGTCAGCCCCATCTCCGGGTGCGTGCGCATCAGGATCCACTCCGACTCGTCCAGGGGCGAGTGCTTCTCCAGGACCGCCTCCGGTATGCCGAGCTTGCCGATGTCGTGCATCAGGCCGGCCCGGGCCAGCACGCGCAGCTCCGACGCGCTCATCGACATCTGCCGGCCGATGTGAACGCAGAGCCGCGCCACCCGCAGGTTGTGGGTTCGCGCCTCGCGGTCTTTGACCTTGAGGCCGAGCGCCAGGACGGCGTCGAACCATCCCTTTATCTGCAGCTGTACCGGCGGGTGTACAGGCAACGGGCCTACCTCCAGGTGGTCGCGTGTAGTCGCGTCTCTATCAAACGCTCGCTACCTCAACGGTCGGAAGTCCCCTGGTGGTCGCGCCAAAAACGGCGCCACACGGCTACCTTTCGTAGCTCTATGAAAAGCGAGTTAATCTATGGCCGCTTTGACCGAGAACCCGACCGCTGCGGTGGGGCAGGTTTCCGCCGACGGCCAGTTCCGGTGGGACGGACAGCAGTGGGTGCCGATTCCCAGGGGCTCACGCGAGCCGACCCCCTGGACCCGCCCGATGCAGCTCGCCGCGGCCGCGTTTTTCACCGTCCAGGCCCTGTATTCAGTGATCGTGTCGGTGATCTTCATCAACCGCGACAGCATGCTGCGAGTGATGAGGGCCCAGGGAACGACGATTCCGCAGGGCAGCGACTTCGACACGGTGCTCAACATCTCCATCTTCATCGCCCTCGCCTTTGTGATCGTGATCGCGATCCTCGAGCTGGTGGCGGCGCTCGGAAGCTACCTGGGCTGGCGCTGGATGTTCTGGGTTGCGCTGGTGCTGTTCGCGCTCGGCGGAATCGGCGCCCTCACCAACCTCGGCACGTTTGCGCATCCGGATACCTCGCCCATCCCGGTCGGGGCGGTCGCCATCAGTGAGCTGTTCGCGATCGTCAGCGTCGCCATGTTCGTATGGCTTTTGATCG
>Ga0209689_1001977_pt1 | contig 15347 bp, 13 predicted proteins | sample GraSoiAngelo_149_FD_187119 | JGI IMG/M metagenome (GOLD analysis project Ga0209689, IMG submission 187119) | Grasslands soil microbial communities from the Angelo Coastal Reserve, California, USA - 14_1009_09_30cm (SPAdes) (version 2) | ecosystem: Environmental > Terrestrial > Soil > Grasslands ...
GTCGAGGATCTTGAGGATGTTGTCGTGGCCGATGACGTTGACCGCGCGGGCTTCGTTGAAGAAGCGATCGACGATCTTCTTGTCCGTCGCGTACTGCGGGTGCAGGAACTTGATCGCCACGCGCGAGCCGATGACCGGATGCTCGGCCATGTACACCGCGCCCATGCCGCCCTTGCCGAGCAGCTTCGTCACCCGGTAGCTGCCGATGTCGCGACCGATCAACTCGTCGTCGGGCTCTACCCCCGAGAGATCGAGGCCGTCCTCCGGACAGTGGAGGATCTCGTCCTCGTACTGGTTCTGGCACTCGGGGCAAGTCCGGGACAAGAAGCTCTCCACAAGCTGGCGCTTGCGCAGTTGACGCTCCCGTCAAGGGTGCTGTCAAGCGCTCGGGAGCTAGCCGCTCCCGCGTCAAAGGCGCGGGTATGCGGCGATTGTTTTGAGCCCTTACAAATTTTTATTTCAGGTCGCCGAGCACGTCGACGACGCCGTCCGGCACCTTCGGCGCGCGGTCCCTCTTGCGCCTCTTCTCCGGCTGGGACCGACGCTCGGCGCCTTCCTGCGCGACTGGAGTCGCGGGGCGGGGAACGGCCTTCAGCGCCGCCTGCACCGTCTGCGGCTGATCGGCGATCACGTCCATCGCGTAATCGATGAAGCCGGATTTGCGGAAGTCGAAATGCACCTTGGTGTTGCGCGGCACCTCCAGGCTGAGCGGCGCGGCTCCGCGCTTTTCCCCGTCCTTCCAGGTCGCGACCACTTCGGCATCGAAGGGCTCGGACACGACGGAGAGGAAAACCGGCGTCTCCTCTTGCCTGACGATCTCCGTCTGCGCGCGCACGGGGGCAGGCGCCAACGGCGTATCGGATCGGCGGAGCACGACGAACCCGCCGACGCCGAGCGCGAGAGCAGCCAGCACGCCGATGCCGGCGAACAGCGGCGCCCGTCCGGGTTGCCGCGGTTGCGGCGGCGGGGTGAGTCGCGTGGGAGGCTGGGAAATGCGAGCTGTCGCGCCGGGCGCCGGCCGCGTCGCGGGCCGCGCTCCGCCAGGGCGCGCATTCGGGTTGGAGATGCGGTTCTTCGATCCCGGCCCGGTCGCCCGACCGGGCGTTCGCGCGCCGGGGAACGACGGCGGCCTGACCTCCACCGGATGCAGCTGGGTGTCGGTATCGTCGGCGTGCGGCAGTTCCTTCGAGATCCTCAGTTGGTCCATGCACGCTTCGATCGCGTGCTTCAGCTCCTTCATCGAGGCGTAGCGGTCCTCCTGCTTCTTCTGCAGGCACTTGAGGATCAGCGGCTCGTACGCCTCCGGAACGAGTGGATTCAGCGAGCGGGGGGGCGGAGGGGTGACCTGGAGATGACCGATCAGCACTTCGCCGAAGTTCGAGCCGGGGAAGGGAAGGCGGCCGGTGGCAAGCTGGAACATCATCACGCCCAGCGAGTAGACATCGCTGCGCCCGTCGATCTTGTTGCTGGCGCCCGAGCCCTGCTCCGGGCTCATGTAGGCCGGCGTCCCCATCACCATGCCCGTCTGAGTCTTGCCTGTGGAGATCCCTGCGTCGTCGGTCATGCGCGCGATGCCGAAGTCCACCACCTTCACGAAGTTCTTCTTGCCCTTCATGGTGATCAGATAGACGTTGTCGGGCTTGAGGTCGCGATGGACGATCCCGCGTTTGTGGGCGGCCTCGAGAGCCTCGCAGATCTGGAGCAGGATCGGTCCCGCCACGTCCAGGGGAACGGAAACGTTGTGCTTGAGCAGCGCCTGCAGCGGGCGGCCGTGCAGGAACTCCATCACGAAGTAATGCCGGTGATCCTCGGTGACGTTCAAGTCGAGGATCTTGAGGATGTTGTCGTGCCCGATGACGTTGACCGCGCGCGCTTCGTTGAAGAAGCGATCGACGATCTTCTCGTCGTGCGAAAACTCCGGGTGCAGGAACTTGATCGCCACCCGCGATCCGATCCCGGGGTGCACGCCCATGTAGACGCACCCCATGCCGCCCTTGCCGAGGAGTTTCTCCACCCGGTAGCTGCCGACGGTGCGGCCGATCAGATCGTCCACTGCCGGGATGTCCGACAGCCCCCGCCCGTCCTCGGGGCAGTGAAGGACTTCGTCATCGTACGTGTTGTTGCAGTCCGGGCAGGTGCGCGACACGGCAGTGCGAGTTGAATCGCGCTCGTACAGTAGTGTCAAGCTCTCGGTCCACGCCGCGAGGTTCCCGGTTACACTGGCGATCGATGCGCTTTGCCAAGCTGCATGGCCTCGGCAACGACTTCCTGCTGCTCGACCTCCGCGCAGGCGGCGAACCGCTTCCGCCGCGTCGGGCGCTGGAGCTGTGCGACCGGCACCGGGGAGTCGGCGGCGACGGTCTCCTCACGCTCCTGCCGGGGGAACGGATGCTGGTGCAGAACGCCGACGGTTCCGTTCCCGAGATGTGTGGAAATGGCGCACGATGTGCAGCCCTCTGGATCGCAACCGAAGGCTGCACCCGTCCGGCGACCGCGCGCGTCGAACTGCTCACGGACGCGGGTCCCCGGCCCTGTACCGTCGATGCGCGCAGCCCGACGCGGGGCCTGGTCGAAGTGGACATGGGCACCGCACAGATCGAACCGGCGCGCCGGTTGTCGCGATGGGAAGCGCTTCCGGTATCGATGGGGAATCCGCACCGGGTGATCTTCGTCGAGAACGGCGCCTCCCGCCTGGCAGCCGAAGCGGGACCGGATCTCTGCAGGGTGGAGAACGCGAACATCGAATTCGTCGAGCGCGCCGGCCCTCAGCGGTATGCCGCGCACGTCTGGGAGCGCGGAGCGGGGCTGACGCAAGCATGCGGCACGGGCGCTTGCGCAGTGGCGGCGGCGGCGATCGCGCGCGGCGAGGCGCCGCGGGATGCGGACATCACCGTCGAGCTACCCGGAGGGGCGCTGACGATCCGGGTCGACGGCCGCGATCGGGTGCGGATGCGGGGGCCCGCCGAGCTGGCGTTCCTCGGCGAGCTCCCCTGAGTCGGGCAAATCTAGAAGTAGCAGTTCCAGCTCATGGCGAACGACTTGCTCGCCGTGCGGCCCAGGCTCGCCAGAGGCTGCTGACCGGCCGGGACGAACGGCACGTATCCGGCGCTCGTAGCGCTGACGCTCTGTGCGCCGAATGCCGACTGGCCGCGGTTGAGCGAGAACTCCAGCAGGACGTGGTTCTGGCTCTTGTTGATGTAGAAATCGAGACCGAACCGCGCGTTGCGGCTGTCCGCCGTGTGCGCCTGGACGCACTGCGCGGCCGTGACGCCCCCGGGACCTGGCGACGGAGTGCAGTCGTCGCTGTTGAAGTATTCCAGGGAGACGTAGGGGCGCACGAACTCGTATCGGAAGCCGACGTCGAGGGACAACCCCTTGCCGGTGTCGCGCGAGCCGTTGCCGTTGCCGTACAGGTATCCGCCGAGGATGGCGATGAGCTCCTGCTGCTCCGTAAGCGGATACTCGAGGAACACCGTGCTGGTCAGCGACCTCTGGTTGGCCAGGCCCTTCAGCGTCCGCAATGCGTCCGCCTGGTAGGTGCCGGCGACGGAGACGGAAAGGATCGGATCCTTCGCGAAGTAGATGCTCTGATACAGGTAGCTGCCTTCCTCGCTTCCGATCAGATCGGCGTTCACGAACAACCCGAAGGCCGGGTAGTGGTGATAGTTCGGCCCGGTGGCCGCGCTGGTCGGCTGCACGCCCTCGTAGATTCCTCCCCGGAAGCCGATCTTCTTGTCCAAGCCCCAGCCGCGCACCTGCAGGCCCGTGCTGCGCGTGCCGGGAAGGACCGCCGAGGTGAATCCGCGCAGCAGGTCGGGATGCCCTTCGATGTTCGGCTGGTTGGCGCTACTGGTGATCGTGAACCTGACGTTCGGATAGAAGATGAGCCCGCCCTCGACGAGCAGGACGTTGTCGCCCTTCGTCCCGAACGGGCCGAAAGCCACCCAGGCGTCTTGCACGATCATCCGGCCGCTGAAGTTTCCGGACTTGCCGAAGTTCGCGTTGTCGATTTGGAAGTAATACGACCAGTTGCTGCCGACGTCCCCGTTCGCCTGCAACCGCGTCCGCCGCACGAACAGGTCGTAGCTCGCATCGGTTCCGTTCGGCGCGCCGTTCTCGTTGATCTGCAGCTGCGGCTGGATGAAGACCTGGAGATTGAGAGTGATGTCTTTCGTCGGCAGCGGCACGGACACGGCGTAGGACGCTGCGGGAACGAGACAAAGAAATATCGCAGGAAGCAGGCTCGGGCTCTTACGCATCCATCCCCCTCGGTCGGGTGAGCGCTTCGGACGAAACGTAAGACCTGTTTTGTGCGCCGTTGTCAACTCCCCGGCGCCACGACCTATTCGTCGAGGATTTCCTTCAGGACTTCCTTGGAAGAGGCGGTGATGCGCACGGTGCGCGTGATGTCCTTGCCCAGGTCCGCGTTCACCAGGCGGACGGTATGCTCACCTGCCGCGAGCATGAGCGGCCCGCTCAGGGGCGTGACGCCGACGTCGTGGCCGTCGACTTCCACCTTTGCCCAGGGGCGGATGAGGAGCACCAGCTCTCCCTGGGCGAGCACCGGCGGCGGCGGCGCAGACGGCGGAACGGAACGCTTGGGCTTGGGGACGGCAACCTGCGCAAATTCTGGGGTCGGGGTTGGCCTCGCCGGAGGAGCCGGAGTCGGCGTCGCCGCAGATGCAGCTACAGGTGGAGGAGCCGGAGTCGGCGTCGCCGCAGATGCCGTTACGGGAGGAGGAGCCGGAATCGGCGCCGCCGCAGGTGCAGCTGGCGGAGGAGGAACCGCAAGCGGCGCCGCGACGGGCGCACCCTGCGCCATCACTGCCGGAGCACTCGGCCCCGCGTCCGTCGCGGGAGGCGTCATGGCTGAAACCGTGGCCGCCATCTCGACCTGCGAAGCCGCTCGTTCCGCGGGCGGCTCCGCCGGCCGTGGTGCATCGCGTTCGATCGGCACGGGTTCGGGCGCCAGCATTCCGCGTTGCAGAACGAGATATCCCCCGCTACCTCCGATGGCCGCGACGCAGAGGAACGCGATCGCGGCGTACGCGAAGCCGTTCCGGTTCGGAGGAGACGGCGGCAGGACCGTAGTGCGCGGCTCGCGCGCGGACGGCCGGCGCCCCGGGACGGCGGTCGCCGGTCCCGTTCCGTTCATCTCCGCCTCGAGCGCTTGCATCGCCGCGCCCGTGCTCTCGTCGGGAGCGGAGACCGGCTCCTCATAGGCCTTGGCGAAGTCGGAGATGCGAGCGGCGGTGATCGTCTTTCCCAGCGAGACCAGCAGCGCCTCGAGGTCCGCCTGGAGATCGTGGCAGCTCGAGTATCTCGCCTCGCGGTCCTTGGCGAGCGCCCGATCGAGGACGGCTATCAACCCCGGGGGCGCATCGAGGCGCACCGTTGCGAACGGCTTCGGCTCCTCCGTCATGATCCGCCCGATCAGCGAAACGTCGCTGTCGCCCTCCCAAGGCCTCTGTCCCGCGAGCATCTCGTAGAGCACGACGCCCAGGGCGAAGACGTCGGCGCGGCGGTCCAGCGGATCTCCGCGCAGCTGCTCCGGAGGCATGTACGCCACCTTGCCCTTCAGGGCGCCGGTCCGCGTCGTGCCGCTCGAGTTCGCTGCCTTGGCTATGCCGAAGTCGACGACTTTCGCCACCCCGTTGCGGTGGACGAGGATGTTGTCCGGCGAGATGTCCCGGTGCACGAGCCCCAGCGGTTTGCCGCCGTCGTCGGCGAGTTCGTGCGCATAGTGCAGCCCCGCCGCCGCCATGGAGACGATCTTCACGACCTCGGCGATCGGAAGCCGCTCTCCCCGCTCGCGCGCGCGCTTCGCCACTGCGCGCAGGGACGGCCCGTCGATGAACTCCATGGCGATGAAGTAGTTGCCGTTCGCTTCGCCCAGGTCGTAGATGCTGACGATGTTCGGATGGTCGAGCCGTGCGGCCAACCGCGCTTCGTTGAGGAACATTTCCACGAACTGCCGATCGCGCGCGAGGTGCGGCAGGATCCGCTTGAGGCAGACCAGCTTCTCGAACCCCGCGGCGCCGGCCTGGCGGGCCAGGTACACCTCCGCCATTCCCCCGGAAGCAATGAGGCGCACGAGCTTGTACTTGCCGATCGGCGTCGTCATCGCGCACGGCGATTCTACAGCACGCCTGTACCTGCTCCCAGAATTCCAGGGTGAGTGCGGGTAGCCCGCTGCCGCACGAAGTGCGGCTTTGCGGCTATGTGTTGGACTGTGCAGGTCATGAGATGCGCTCGCTCTGGGCTACCGCTTCGACAGGTCTCGAAGCGTGTTCTGCAAGCCCTCCAGCTTTCCCGAGAGCGCTGAAGCGTCCGCGGCGTGTGCGCCGTTTCCCTGCCTCACCGCCTCCAGCTTCCGCCGCGCGCCTTCCACGAGCTGCGCCGCCGTGGCGATGTCGGCCTGCGCATCGTCCCAGGCGAGGTCCGCCCGCAGGGCATTCAGCTCCGCAATCTGTCCGCCGGTGAGGCCCGGGAGCGCGCTCGCGCGGTCCACCAGCGTCGCGGCCGTGCGGCCGTCTCCCTTCTTTCCGGCGTTCCGCGCCCAGCCGCCGAGCAGATCGAACAGCCAGCGATCGAGGGCATTCTGCTCGTCGAACTCGGTATCGGCGGGCGGTTTCTCCCCGGCAGGAACGGGAATGGGACCGTATGCCTTGTCGGTCGCCGGCAACGGCGCCGTGCCAGTCGGAAAGAAGCGACCTCGTTCGATCACCAGCAGGCTTCCCTGGGCGCTGACGCGGAAGCGGTGCTGGTTGCGCTCGGACGCGAGCCATCCGACGGCCCCGAGCAGCGCCAGGATCACCAGCCAGAGCACCAGCCGCTGGAACGCTCCGCCCCTTCGCGGCGCCTGCTCAGCCATGGCGCAATACGCCGATGAAGGGGACGTTGCGGTACTTGTCGTTGGCGTCCAGACCGTAACCCACGACGAAGCGATCCTCGATCTCGAAGCCCAGATAGTCGATGGGAATCCGGGTGCGCGCCCGCGACGGCTTGTGCAAGAGCGTGCAGAGCTTCACCGACGCCGGCCGCCGCGTGGCCATGTTGTCGAGCAGGTAGCGCATCGTCAGCCCGGTATCGACGATGTCCTCGACGATCACCACGTGCTTGCGCTCGATGGGCCTGGTGAGGTCGCTCGTGATCTTGACGATGCCCGACGACTCGGTGGCCTCGCCGTAGCTCGAGAGCCCGATGAAGTCGATGCTCAAGGGCAGATCGATCGCGCGCGCCAGGTCGGAGATGAAGATGTAGGAGCCCTTCAGCACGCCGAGCAGGACCAGCTCCTTGCCCTCATAGTCCCTCTCGATCTGCGTTCCCAGCTCCTTCACCCTCCGGGCGATCCGGTCTGCCGTGAACATCGGCTCCAACTCCGCAGCGAGTTTCAAGTCGTCTCCTTACACATAGGCGTTGTTCATGATTTCGCCGAAGCCGCCGCCGCCCGGCACGATGTACTGCTTGTCGTCGAGGCCGCGCTCGCGGTCCCAGTGCGTTCCCGGCACGGTGTCGAAGACGTCCTCCGGGGAGAGACCGCGATCGAGGCGCAGGGCATAGACGACGGCCTCCGGGTGCGTGGTGGTCACGTTCTTCAAGTATTCCGGCGTGACGATCAGGTTCGCGGCGATCACCTTGCGCGGCTTGCCGATCACATCGCGCTTGTACGCGTCGATCGCGGTGCACATGCTCCCCCCCGTCGCTCCCATCGGATCGGGGAAGAGCAGGATCGCATCGTCGACGTCGCCTCCGATCTTGCTGCCGAAGATCTTCGCGCCGGTCACGTGCGAGGCCTCGTCGAGCACGCGCGCCATCACGAAATGGTCCTGCCGCACCACGCGCGGATCGAGCAGCGTGTTGAGGAAGTCGTAAGTGATCTGCGAGGGGAGCGTGCCGGCGCGCGCGATGTTCACGGTGACGGCGCGCACTTCCGGGTCCACGGTCTCTCCGTGAAAGACCCCGTTCGGAGTGGAATCGATCATGCGCGTCGCGGTGGCGGTCTGCCGGCGGGGGAACTCCGAATTGACGATCACGCGCAGAAGGTCCCTATAGAGCACCGCTACGAGGGTGTTGATCTCCGGCTGGTAGGTGCCCTTGGCGCAGAGCCGGGCGAGCTGGGTCAGCGCTAGCGGATCGGCGATGACGTGCACGTTGGGCCCGTAGCGGTGCTCCATCTGCGGCGCGCGGTAGGGGATGCGGTCGTAGGCATGATCGCGCATGCGTCACCTCGCGTTCGGACTGCTCACCTTCCCGCATTCTTCCTGCCGGCCAGGAACCGCACCCAGAGCTCGGCGTCGATGCCTTCCTTGTCGGGGTGCACCTCGAGAAGGGCATCCCGGAGATCCGACGCCCGCTCGGCGAACAGCCGCGCACCCTGGCCGGCGATCCCTCCGTGCGCGTCGGCGGCCCGCTCGACGGAGCGGACGATCCCGGCGACGTCCACCCAGACGTTCTGCTGCCCGGGCACGTCGAATCCGGCGATCCCGATCCGCTTGAGATGCTGTCCCAGCGACTGTCCCTGCGGCAGCAGCACCTTGGCGAGAACGCCCAGATCGTCCGGGCCCGGGTTGCGGGGCGGAGGCTTCTTGCGGCCGCGCGCGCTGCGAACCTCGCTGGCGGGCGGTGGCGGGCCTCCGATGGCGAGGAACAGAATCTCGTTCTTGATCGCCGCCTGCGCGCCGTCGCCGAGCCGGAACCAGGATGCGCCCCCGACCTCGGCACGGTCGGCGGCGGGCCGCGAATGCATGGCGCGCTCGAGCGCCGCCCGCACCGTCTGCGGATTGGCGAGCTGCGCAGCGACCACGAAGGCCGACCGATCGAGCGACCCCACCTGCTCGCCCAGCACGGCCTCGATGAGCGAGCTCGCGTCCAGGTACACGCCGATCCCGACGTTGCCGGCGAACGAAGGAATGAGATCCTTCTCCAGATCGAGCCTCGTGGTCTCCTGGATTCGATCGCGCAGCCGCGCGGCGTCGGCGCCGGCGGTGCGGCTCAGTTCGCGCCAGAGCGCCTCGGGCGCGGCCGAGATGCGCAGGTACGCGGCGGCGTCGCCAGGGAGCCGCGATGCGAGATCGGGAGGCGCGAGCAGCGGCTTGAAGGCCAAGGCCATCTGATCGCCGGAGAGGTTCCTCAGCTGCGCGAACATCCTCACCTGGAGGAGGTCCCGGTTCTCCGGCTTGTCGTAGACGGCGAACGCCGACACCCCCAGCTCGCTCGAGAAGTGGCCCGCTGCGGCCGCACCGCGATCGGGCGATCGGGAGAAGAAGACCGCGTCGCCCAATCCGACGTGCCTGGCTGAGGCGACGAATCCAGGGTCCGCGGCGAGGCCCTTGCCAGGGACGATCGCCCCGACGCCGGCGAGCGCGATCGCCGGATCCGTCGCTCCGGCGAGGCGCAGGTACAGGTACCCGTGCCGCTGCAGGACCGCGATGTTCTCACCAGCCGCATTCCTGCCGGCGACCATCGGCGCTCCATCCGGCAGCTTCGCGTCCTCGAGCTTGAACGGACCTCCGCCGTAGCGGCCCACTGCCCGGGCGGAGGTCAGCAGGCGGCGCGCGGCGTCCAGCGACTTCGCATCGTCCGAGGTGCCGACGGCGAACACCAGTGCTTCCGGATCCTGCGGCACCGTGAAGAGCGCCACCCCCTTGTCGGGATCGAACCCGTTCTCGTCGGCCGCGCGGGGGTCCAGCACGTCGAAGCCGGCGCCCTCGCTGACCGAGCGCGCGAGGTCGTCGAGGAGGCTCCCCATCGAGAGCTTGGCGGCGACCTCGCGGTGCACGGCCATGCGCGCCCATGGGGTGGCTACCAGGAGCGCCGCCCGGACGTCGGCCGGCACCGCCATCGGCACCGTGCGCTGCAGGGCGGTGACGTGCGTCCGCGAAGAGCGCGTCTGCCCGTCCTTGTCCCTGATGGTCTCCACGACGGTGTAGACGCCGGCGCGAGAGAAGGAATGGACGACGGAGGGCCCCTGCTGCTGCGGCGTGCCGTCACCGAAATCCCAGAGGATCTGCGTTCCCTCCGGGACCTGCTGCGCCTCTCCGAACCGGAGTGCCGCCCCCGAGTATGTCGTCCGGTCCGCGCCGGGGTCGGGCGTGATGCGCTTCACGCACGACAGCAGCACGAGCAGGCAGCAGACCAGGCGCGTTCGCATGCGCGGCGGGTTTATCACACCGATGATGGAGCGGGCCGCACTCCTCGGACCAACCCGCGGTTGACAGCGACCCGCCGGACCGTTAGAGGTTTCAGAAAGTTTTGAAAGTTCAAGCGAAGGGACGCGAATGTCGGCGGTCTCATCGGCCGGTCTGGCAGAGCTTCACGAGGTGGCAGCGAGCCCGCTCGCGCGCCCGTCCGCGGCGCAGCTGCTCCCGGCGGCGCAGTCGGCGGAAGGGATCCCGCGCCTCGAGCGCCTGCTGCTCGCCGCCGCGCGGCGCGCCCCGCGCGAGCTGGCGGGCGCCGCCGGCGACCTGCTCCGCGCCGGGGGGAAACGCGTCCGTCCTCTCCTTCTCCTGCTCTCCGCGCGCGCGGCCGTTCCCGGGCTCCGAGCCCGCGGCCGCGTTCCGCTCGCTCTCGTCGCCGAGATGGTGCATTCGGCGACGTTGCTGCACGACGACGTGATCGATGACGGCCTGACGCGGCGGGGGCTGCCCGCCCCCCGCGTGGCGTATGGAAACGGCGTTTCCGTGATCGCGGGGGACTGGCTGCTCGCCGCATCGCTGGATCTCGCGCTGCGGGCGAACGCGCCAGGGGCGCTCGAGGCCCTGGTGCGGACGCTGCGGCAGCTGGTGGAGGGAGAGGCGCGCCAGATCGCGCTGCGCGGCAAGACGGAGTTCAGCTCCGACGACGCTCTGCAGATCGCGTACCTCAAGACCGGGTCGCTCTTCGCCTTCTGCGGGGAAGCCGGAGCCCTGGCAGCCCGGGCGCCGCAAGAGGTGACGGCCGCCCTGCGCGATTTCGGCATGCGCGCCGGGACGACGTTCCAGATCGCGGACGACCTCCTCGACTTCGAGTCGGACGCCGCCACGCTCGGAAAGGCGGTCCTCGCCGACGTCACCGAGGGAAAGCCCTCGCTTCCCCTCGCCATCGCGCTGAAGCGCCTTCCGCCGCTGCGCGAGGAGATGGCGGCCCTGCTCAAACCGGAGCCCGAGGCCACCGAGGATGAAGGACGCGCGCGCGTCCGTGCCTTCGCGGCCCGTCTCTCGCGCACGGGCGCCCTCGGCGCCGCGCGGCGGATCGCCGAGAAGGAGCGCGATGCGGCGCTCGCCGCCCTGGAGCCCGTTCCGCAGAGCCCGACCCGGGAGCTTCTCGCCCACGTCGCCCGGGCCCTGCTTTCGCGGAGCCACTGAAGATGACGGCCGCCCCGACACCCTCCGCGGAGCCCGGCAGGAAAGAGCAAGAGCGCGATCTGCTGCACGAGGTCGCGGATGCGGTCGGCGCCCTGATGGAGTTCTGGGGTTTCAAGCGCGTGATGGGGCGCGTCTGGACGTTGCTCTACCTCCGCGGAGAGGCGCTCTCCGCCTCCGAGCTATGTGACCAGCTCTCCATCTCCTCCGGCGCCGCCTCGATGGCGCTCTCCGAGCTGGAGCATTGGGCGGTGGTCCGGAGGATCCGCAAGCCCGGCGACCGGCGCGAATACTTCGAGGCCGAGACGGACATCTGGAAGATGATCTCGCGCGTGCTGCGCGAGCGCGAGCTGGCGCAGATCGAGCGCGCGGTCGAAGTCTTCGAGCGCGTGCGCGAGAAGCTCCGGACCCTGCCCGCGCCCGGGGAGCGATCGCGCCTCGACGACATCGCGGACCGCCTGGGCAAGCTCGTCGATCTCGCCCGCGTCGGACGGGGATTGCTCGTCGCGCTGGTGCAACAGGGGCGCGTCGATCTGGGGCCGCTGGTGCGCTTTCCGCGCTCCCGCCGTTAGAACTCTACCGCGACCCCGAATCGCCATGCGTGGTCGCTCAGGATCAGCGCCCCGCCCTGGTGGAAGTTGCTCAGAGACGTCCACCCGTATTCCGCGAACAGCGAGGCGCGCTGGATGCCGGTGTCCACATACGCTTCCCGCGCGAGCTCCACATCCAGCGCGTTCAGGTTGATGGCGATGCCGAGCGCAGTCGTGTACCCGTTGGTCCATCCCGATCCGCGCCCGCCGCGCTGCGCGTCGGAGACCGCGCCTCTTCCGTTGTACGAGACCCAGAGGGCGCGCATCAGGCCTGCCTGCGCGTAGGGAATGAAGGGAAAGCGCTCCCAACGATCCGCGAGCCAGTCGAACCGGTACGTGGCGATCAACCCGAATGGGAAGATGTTGAGGGTGGTGGTGTCTTGCGACTGCTGGACATTGCCGGGCGTCGAGCCGGGCACGATCGTCTTCCCGTAGTTCTGCCAGAATCCCGCCGTCGCCCCTAGGAGAATGGATCCGAAGGGATGCGCCACCTCCCAGTCGAACTCGAGCTGGTATCGGGGCGGTGCGCGCGGACCGAACACGTCGTGATACGGCGTTCCCGTCAGGCCTGGCTCCGAGTCCACCTTCGGGTCGTACCGGTCCATCTTGAAGCCGATGAGAAAGCGCCGCGGCCGCCGGTCCTCCGCCCGCGCGGCAGAGCCGGCGAGCGCGAAGAGCGCGATCAGCGCCGCGCCGTTGCGGGGGCCGCGTCGCCGCCGCAGAAGCAGCGCGAGCGCGATGGCGACCGCGGCGATCGACGCCGACGCGCCGCCAGTGGCGCAGCCGTGGCCGCCTTCCGCGCTGCCGCCCAGGTCGCGATAGTGATCGTAGAAATCCGCGGAAAAGACGGGAAACCCGACTACCGGCAGTGACGGGTCCGAGACGTTGTCGTATGTATCTCGCGCCACGACCGTCACGGTGTACCCGGCATCGTTCTGGAGGGCGCTGCCGTTGTCGGTGTGATCGATATCGGCGTTGGTGACCGTGACCCTGTCCGCGACGCCGCCGTCGCTCGTCGTGCCCTCGGGCACGACATGAACGTCGTACGTCGCGATGGTTTCGGCGGAGTTGCCGGCCGACCACGAGATGCGCAGATGGCTGTCGCCGGCGCTGATTCCGACGCCCTGCGGCGTCGTCGGCTTGGCGAGCGCATACTTTACGTTCACCGATGCCTGCGTAAGCGTGCCTCCCGAGATCCATTGCAGGCAGAGCAGGTTGGTTGCCGGATTGGCGGAACTGGCGCCGACGATGGCGGGGTCGTCGCAACCAGAGGTGCCGCCGTCGGCCAGCGCGAGCTGATTCGCGCTGATGGTATCGTTCCCGGTCTGCGCGACCGTCTCGTTGCGGGTGATCTCTGCCGTCGGAGAGGGAGGATTGCTGGTGCAACTTGCCGCGTTTCGCACCCCCAGAAGCCGCACGGAATCGCTGCTGAACGGTTGCGTCTGCAGGTCCCAGTTCGCAAGCAGCTGCAGCGTCTTGCAGTTGCTCGCGCCGACGAGCACGTCCGCATTCGAGCCGTTGACGTTGAAGATGATGGCGCTCGCCGCGAACGGTGCAAGCGCGAACGCGAGAGCTGGAGCCAGGCGCATGTCGGGCCCAGGTCTTAGCAAGGAAGGGGCCAGCCGTGCAGGCGCCGAAGCCGGCATCTGCGTTGGTTTTCACTGATTTGTTCCCAGTCACGGCGACACGCGCGCGCAGGCCATCGTATGGAATGACAATTTGTCAGCACAGCCCTAGGGACGGGCGGACAGCTTGTCAGCGTGGTCGCGGGCGAGCAGCTCGGCGATCTGCACGGCGTTCGTCGCCGCGCCCTTGCGCAGGTTGTCGCTGACTACGAAGAGCGCGAGCCCGTTCGGTCCCGACAGATCGGTGCGGATGCGGCCGACGAGCGTCTCGTCGTTGCCCGCGCCGAGGAGTGGCATGGGGTAGATGTGCTCCTTGAGATCGTCGAGCACCTTCACGCCGGGCGCCTTGCGGAGCGCCTCTCGCGCCTGCTCCGGGGCGAGCGGACGCTTGAAGAAGAGGTGCGCAGCTTCTGAATGGCAGTAGAAGACGGGCACGCGCACGCAGGTGGCGGAGACCGGCAGATCCGGGAGACCAAGGATCTTGCGGCTCTCGTTCACCAGCTTCATCTCCTCGTCGGTGTATCCGTTGCCGCTGTCCTTGCCGATCTCCGGCAGGAGGTTGAAGGCGATGCGATGGGGAAACTTGTCCGCTTTCAGCTCGCCCATGTTGAAGAGCGCGCGCGCCTGCCTCTCCAGCTCGTCGATGCCCTTCTGGCCGGCGCCGGAGACGGACTGATAGGTCGAAACGATCACTTTCTCGAGCCCCGCGACATCGTGCAGCGGCTTCATCACCACCACCAGTTGGATGGTGCTGCAGTTCGGATTGGCGATGATGCGCCGCCCGCCCTGCCTCACCGCCAGCTCGACGTCCCGCGGGTTCACCTCCGGCACGACCAGCGGGCAGTCCGTCTCCATCCGGAACGCGCTGGAGTTGTCGATCACCACTGCGCCCGCGCGGGCTGCGTGTGGAGCGAATTCGCGCGAAACAGCGGCGCCCGGCGAGAAGAGCGCGATGTCCACGCCGGCAAACGAGTCCGGCTTCAGCCGCCGGACCACCGCCTCGTTCCCCATGAACTCGAGCTTCTGCCCTTCGCTCCGCTCGGAGGCGAGCGGGACGAGCTCCCGCACGGGGAACTCGCGCTCTTCGAGCACCTTCATCATCTCGCGGCCGACGGCGCCCGTCGCACCCGCGATCGCCACCTTGTACTGCCTCATCTCATCCGCCTCGCGCTGGAAATCCCTGCACGTAATCCGGTGCCAGGGAGAAGCATGCGGACGCATCGTACGATGCCCCGCGCAACCGCGGTAGACAAAGGAGCGCCACCGCCGCGGCCCGCGGTGGCGCGCGCACGAGCCGGGCTCCTTCGGGCAACCGCAGATCCGCTGCGAGGACGACCTGCGCCGGCGCCTGCGGCACCCCATCGCGAAACGCCTGGACGAACAGCTCGCCCTTTCGCGCCTCGGTGGCCGCGTACACGAGGCCGCGCTCGCCTGCGGCGATCGCCTGGAGGCTGGAAGCGCCTGCGATGGGCAGCTTGCGCGCGTACGCGATCGCCTTCGCGGCGGCCAGGCCCACGCGCAGGCCTGTGAAGGAGCCGGGCCCGAGCCCCACCGCGACCGCGTCGATCCCGTCGAGGTCGCCGAGTGCCGCAGGAAGGACGTCGCCCGCCTTGGCGGGCGGCTCGAAGCTCCGCTCGCGCACGACCCGATCGTCTTCGAGGAGCGCGCAGGAGGTGTGCAGGGTCGAGGTGTCGAGGGCGAGGACCCTCACTCGAACCACTTCCGCATCGCGTCGTTGCGGAACGCGTAGAGCATCAGCGTGAGCAGGAGCGCGATTCCGACGACGTTCG
>Ga0209689_1001980_pt1 | contig 15341 bp, 19 predicted proteins | sample GraSoiAngelo_149_FD_187119 | JGI IMG/M metagenome (GOLD analysis project Ga0209689, IMG submission 187119) | Grasslands soil microbial communities from the Angelo Coastal Reserve, California, USA - 14_1009_09_30cm (SPAdes) (version 2) | ecosystem: Environmental > Terrestrial > Soil > Grasslands ...
CTGAATCGGGTGAAAACCCTACTGCTGAGGCAGCTCGCGGTATTCCTTGCGGGCGTCCTTGATCCACATGGCGAGGGCGGCCACGGTGACCAGCGCCCCGACCGCCAGCAGCACCAGATTGATGACCAGGCCGGTCAGCACCCCGGCGATCCCGAGCGCCAGCACCGCCGGCCAGATGCTTGGCGGTGGCAGATGAAAGTCTCCGTGACCGCCGTGCTCGGGTTCAGCCATCAGACAAACCCGTTGTAGATCGTCGCCCAGGCAAAAGCCAGGCCGAACATGATCAGGGCCGTAATGAAGAGCAGGATTCCGAGGCGAATGTTCCGGCCAGACTCCGCTTGCTTCATGCGTTCACCATCCTACCCGAGCATCCGGTCGGCCACCATGACCGCGAAGAGCGCGGCCAGGTAGGCGATCGAGTAATCGAAGAGAGGGCGCGTCCAGCGGAGACGGCGGTCGGAGAGGTTCAGAATGGCAAACGCGATGAAGCCGCCCCCCAGCAGCAGGGCGCCGACGAGATAGAGGAGGCCGACGCTGCCGGTGACGAACAGCATCAGGCTGACCGCAACCAGGATCAGCGTGTACCAGAGTATCTGGCGCTTGGCCTCGCGCTCGCCCCGGACCACCGGCAGCATCGGCACCCGCGCCCGGGCATAGTCGTGGCGGATCCGAAGCGCAAGCGACCAGAAATGGGGCGGCGTCCAGAAGAAGATGATGGCGAAGAGGTAGACGGCGGTCAGGTCGATACCGTGGGTCACGGCGGCCCAGCCGACGAGCGGCGGCACAGCGCCGGCGGCGCCGCCGATGACGATGTTCTGTGGAGTCGACCGCTTGAGCCAGAGGCTGTAGACGAGCACGTAGAAGAGCAACCCGGCGATCGCCAGAGTGGCGGCCAGCACGTTGACCCAGAACGCCAGCAGGACGAACGCGCCCACTCCCAGCCCAACGCCGAAGAGCAATGCATGCTCGGGGGCGATCCTGCCTTGCGGGATCGGCCGGCGGCGTGTTCGGAGCATCTGGGCGTCGATGTCGCGGTCGATCCAGCAGTTGATCGCGCCCGCCCCGGCGGCGGCCAGCGCGCCGCCGAGCAAGGTCAGCAGCACCAGGCCGGCGGACGGCAAGCCCCGACTCGCGATCATCATCCCGCCCAGCGCCGTTACCAGGAGCAGCACGATGATTCTCGGCTTGGCAAGGCTGACGTAATCGAGGATCACGTCCGGTAGGTGGCGCGCCGGCCGCGGCTCGCTGGTAGCCACCGTCGCGGCCGTGCTCACCGGCAATCGCCCGACGAGCACGCTGAGCACCACCGTCCCGGTCCAGACGCCCGCCGCCAGCGCCAGGTGCAGGCCGCGCAGCGCCGCGGGCAGGTGTAGCAGCACGACCGCGGCCCCAACCGCGGCCTGGAGCGCCAGCGCGGTGAGCGTGAGTCCGGCCGTGGCCCGGACCGCCCGATCCCGGGCATGGCGACCGAGAACCACCAGCAGGCTGGCGACGACCAGCGCGCCGACAACCAGAGCCACGCCCCGGTGCAGCAGCTGGATCAATGGCAGACGGTCGAAGGCCAACTCGAGACCGCCGCCGCAGAGCGGCCAGCCGGCGCAGGCGGTGCTGGCGCCACTCCCGACTACGAGTGAGCCGGTCACGATCAGCACAAATGTGCCGGCGGCGGCCGCCCGCACCCAGCGCACGCTAGTCGCGCCCGGTTGGGAAAGTCTGCCCGGAGAGGGTCGGGGTGGGGGAAGCGCGGCCCGGGTGGCGGTGACGGAAACCGCACCCAGGAGCGCCATGGCGGTGGCGAGGTGGGCAAGCACGATCTCAGGCGGGAGCTCGAGCAGGACGGTGATGCCGCCCAGCGCCACCTGCACGCCGAGCAGGCCAGCCGCCACGGTCGCCGGGGTGAGCAGGTCCCGGCGCTCGCGTAGCCGCAGCCAGGCGTAAGCCGCGGTGGCCAGGATCAGCACGCTGGCGAGTGAAGCGACCGTGCGGTGCGAGTACTCGATCAGCACGTGGAGCTGCAGGGGCGGCAGCAGGTGACCGTGACAGAGCGGCCAGTCGGGGCAGCCCAGGCCTGAGCCCGACACCCGGACCACGCCTCCGAGGACGACCAGCGCGTAGGTCACGGCGGCGGTCGCCACCGCCAGGATGCGGAAGCCGCGCATCAGTCCGGCTTCAGGAATGTTCCGACCGCGGCGGCGCCCCGGCCAGGCCGGCGCGAACTTCTCGCATGGGGCGGCTGCTGCGCACAGGTGGCACCACATCGAAGTTGTGCACCGGCGGAGGCGATGTGGTCGCCCACTCCAGCGTGTTGCCCTGCCATGGGTCTGCCGGCGCTCGGCGTCCGCCCCGGATGCTGATGGCGACATTGACCAGGAACAGCAGGATGGCAAAGGCGATCAGGAAAGCACCGATGGTGGCAACCAGGTTCCAGGTGGCCCAGTCCGGCCGGGTCGACCCGAGCGTTGGCCAGATGGCGATCCGGCGTGGCATCCCCTCCAGCCCGAGGAAGTGCATGGGCATGAAGGTGACGTTGAAGCCCACCAGCTGTAGCCAGAATTGCAGCTTGCCGAGCCGCTCGTTCAGGTAGTGGCCGGTGAGCTTGGGAAACCAGTAGAAGAAGGCCCCCATCACGCCAAAGACGCTCCCGCCGAAGAGCACATAGTGGATGTGCGAGACCACCCAGTAGGTGGCATGGATCTGATAGTCGACGCCGAGCGATGCCATGAAGACACCGTCGACCCCACCCACCAGGAACATCAGGACGAAGGCGACAGCGAAGAGCATGGCGGTCGTGTACTTGATCGAGCCACCCCACAGGGTGGCGAGCCAGTTGAGGACCTTAACGCCCGAAGGGACCGCGATCATCATGGTGGTCGCCATGAAAAACTCCTGGAGCGCCAGCGGCAGCCCGGTGGTGAACATGTGGTGGGCGAACACCATGAAGCCGAGCACCCCGATGGCAGCCATCGAGAAAGCCATGGCTCGGTAGCCGAAAATCGGCTTGCGGCTGAACACCGGGATGATCTCCGACACGATCCCGAATGCGGGCAGGATCATGATGTAGACGGCCGGGTGCGAGTAGAACCAGAAGATGAACTGGTAGAGGAGCGGGTCGGACCCGTGCTGGAAGAAACTGGTTCCCAGCTGGCGATCCATCAGGACCATGGCCAACACGCCTGCCAGGAATGGGCTGGCCAGGAGCACCAGGCCGGCGGTCACCTCCATCGACCAGACGAAGAGCGGGAGCCGGAACCACGACATGCCGGGCGCTCGCATGTTGTGGATGGTCACCAGGAAGTTGATCGCGCCCATGATCGACGATATCCCGAGGATATGCAGCCCGAGGATCCACAGGTCCTGCCCAAGCCCGATCGAGTATTGCCGCTCGGTCAGGGGCACATAGCCCGTCCATCCCGCGGCCGCCGCGCCGGTCTGGGTGAGAAGGCCGCTGTACATCACCAGTCCGCCCAGCGGTATCAGCCAGAACGAGAAGGCGTTGATCCGGGGGAATGCCATGTCCCGAGCTCCGATCATCAGTGGGACGAAATAATTTCCGAACCCGGAAAAGACCGGGATGATCCAGAGGAAGATCATGGTCGTCCCGTGCAAGGTCATGATCTGGTTGTATTCCTTCGCCGTTAAGAAGTCGTTGTGGGGCACCGCCAGTTGGGTCCGCATCAGGAGCGCCATCAGGCCGCCCACCAGGAAGAAGAAAAACGTCGTGTACAGGTAGAGGATCCCGATCTTCTTGTGGTCGACCGTGGTCAGCCAGTCGGTGACGCCGGCCATGAAGGGTCTCGCCCGGCGGGGTAGCGCGACGTCAGCCGTTGCCATGTCTCATCCTCCAACGGCCTTTTTGGCCTGGGCGTACCAGCTGTCATAGGCGCTCTGAGAGAGCGCGATCACGCGGACGGACATCAGCCAGTGGCCGGTGCCGCAGAGCTCGTTGCACTGCCCGAAGTAGGTGCCCGGCTGGTCGGCCTGGATCCATCCGTGGTTGATCTGGCCCGGAATCGCGTAGATCTGGCCGCCAAGACGCGGCGACCAGAAGGAATGAAGCACGTCGCGACTCGTGACCTCCAGCCGGATCGGCTTGCCCACCGGGATCCGGAGCGTGTCCGAGCGCACGTTGCCGGGATAGGTGTAGCTCCAGGCGAACTGCTGACCGGTGACCTTGACGGTCAGCGACGGTGACGGGCCGTTGCGGATGTATTCCATGTTGGTGAAGGTCAGCGAGAAGAGCACCAGGAGAATCACGAGCGGAAATGCCGTCCAGGCCAGCTCCAGGCGTGCGTTGCCGTGGACCTGGGCCGGCTCGTCGGCGTCGCTTTTGCGGCGGAAACGGAGCGCCGCGAAAACGATCAGTCCGCCAACGACCACCAGCACGAACATCGCGACCCAGAAGACGACGATGTAGAGGCCTGCGATCCGGCAGGCGTTGGGGCCGGCACAGTCGAGGGGACTGACGTCCGCGAGCCGCAGGAGACCCGTCACGACCACGACAGTCTAGAGAACATCGAGGGTCAACCTATCACCGGCGAAACAACCACCAGCGACCTCCTGGTTCCCGCTCCCCACTGATTTCCAGGGCGCTGATGCGAGCGTCGTGCATCGACGCGTACCAGAAGGTGAGGGCGCAGAGGAAGATGCCGATGAACACCAGCAGCGAGAACATCTCGACGACCAGGGAGAGCACCACCATCCCGGTGCCCCGCGGCTGCCACCAGCCGAGCAGGTCGCCGGTGATGCCCGGGACGTTCAGGCTGAGGAAGAAGAGCCCGGCCACTCCGATAAAGAAGGTCATCGCTTTGCGGGGCTGCCGGTTGTAGAGCTGGCCCAGGCCCGGCACCAGGCTCAGCCACCCGGCCAGCCGTGGGTTGGGACGACGGCGCGGGTGACTCACCAGCGGCGGGATCTGTGGCTGTACCACGATGCATGCAGCCGCGATTTAGCGCTGCGTCATCCGATAGACGTAATAGGAAACGAGTAGCAGGGTGCCCACCGCCCAGACGAGGACGAAAAAGAAATCACCCAGCCCCGGGTCCCGGTTCAGGTTGAGCAGGTAGACGATCGAGAGCACCTCAGCCACCCGCCTTGTGCGCCTTGGTCACGTCCAGCAGGAAGTCGGCGTAGATGATGGCAAAGGTCACCACCGAAAGCACCACAAAGACCACGGCTGTCCCGATCAGGTCACGAAGCAGCTGGCGCCTCATGGCAGCCTCGCGTAGTCCTGCCAGAGGCGGATCCAATGGACCAGCGTGTTGATCCTGTCGTTTGACAGAGCGTGGGTCAGACCCCAGGCCGGCATGATCGTGCTGAGGTGCTCTGAACCCTTGTTGCCAAGGAAGATGCACCGCTGGTAGTAGTCGTCGTTGAAGAATCCCAGGCGGTCCTGGTCGTTCAGTGGCGGGCCCTTCCCGCCTTCGCCCAGCGACCCGTGGCATACCGCACAGTTCTGCTCGAACAGGGTGGGCGCGGTGTTATACACCGCGAACGGGTTAGCGACCAGGTTCTGGTGAGCGCCCGCCTGGTCGGTCGCCTGCCGGTTGCCGTTGTGGCAGATGATGCAACCTGACTCGTCGATGCCGAGGCCCTTGAACTGGCGAGGGATGAAGCCGGTGAGGGAAGCGACCAGCGGCTTGCCGGTCTGCGGGTCGCTGACCTGGTGTCCATTGGCGTCGAGCAGGTAGAAGGGTGTCGCGTTCGGATCCTGGCAACCGATGAGGGCCGGAGCGGCTGCGGTCGAGCCGCCCGTGAGAGCGCCGGTCTGAGTCCTGGGGTTGGGAACGCCACCACCCGGTTTGGCGGGCGCGGTCGGAGGCGAGGCAGACCCGGACGCACTCGGGGATGCTGACGGACTCGCTCCCGCAGATGGGCTGGCCGACGGACTGGCGGCCGCTGTCCCGCCGGTCCGGCAGATCAAGGTGTCCTGGCCGTACTTGGCAAAGACGGCGTCATCGATCACCGAGGGGTGGCCACCACCGAGCCGCTGGGCCGCCTGTTGCGGACCGATCTTGGTGATATCCGGCACGTGACAGGTGATGCAGCGCTCGACCTGAAAGTTTCCGTTGACCTGGACCTTGGGAAAGAGCTGCTGGATACCGATCGCAAACGTGCCGCCGTACTTTGCCAGGTACTTCTGCTGGACCGGGATGTAGTCTCGGTTCGCGTCTCGCCAGAAGGCAAAGGCGAGCAGTCCGAGGAAGGCGGCGCTGGCCAGCAGAAATGCTCGTCCCAGCATCAGTGCACTGCCCTACTGCCCGCTCCCCAGGACCCAGCCCCAGTCCCAGGTGAACTCGTGGCCGCGGAAGAAGGTACCGATCACCACCAGTGCCACAGCGATCATGGAGTAGAGGGCAAACAGGATGATGGCCAGCTTCCGCTCGGCCGGACGCCGGCTTGGATTCTTGTCCACATAAGGGACCAGGATCATGAGCACGATCACGAACGTCGGAAAGGCCACCCCCGCCATCAGCGGCGGAAACCGGGAGAGGAGTTCCTGGAGGCCCAGGAAGTACCAGGGGGCCTTCGACGGGTTCGGCGTCATGGCGGCGTTTGCCTTGCCCAGCAAGGGCGCTTGCAGGAAGATCGAGACCAGCACCAGGAATACAGTCATCCCGACGGCAACGATGAACTCCTTGAAGATGAACTCCGGAAAAGAGACGATCATCTCGTCGTCCTTGTCGTCCCTGATGGCCAGCGGCGCCTCCCGCTGCTGAACCCGCCGCCGGGCCTCGATGCGTTCGCGGGCTTCGGTGGCCATTCCTAGAGGCCGCCCGAAAAGCCGTCCTTGCGGACGCGCCAGAAATGCACCACCATCAAGAGGAAGCCGAACAGCGGTAGTCCGACCACGTGCAGCACATAGAAGCGAAGCAGGGCGTTGTCCCCCACCACCGTGCCGCCCAGCAGCAGGTAGCGAGTGAACGGTCCGGCGATCGGCGCGTAGCGGGCCATGTTGGTTCCCACCGTGACCGCCCAGATGGACAGCTGGTCCCAGGGAAGCAGGTAGCCGGTGAAGCTGAGCAGGAGCGTGATCAGGAGCAGGGTGGTGCCGATCGCCCAGTTGAACTCGCGCGGTTTCTTGTACGAGCCGGTGAGGAACACCCGGGCCATGTGCAGCCAGACCGTGATCACCATCAGGTGAGCCGCCCACCGGTGCATGTTGCGAACCACGCCGCCAAACGTGATCACGAACTGGAGGTCGCGCATGTCCTGGAAGGCGTGACCGGTGGAGGGAACGTAATAAAACATCAGGTAGAGGCCGGTGACGGTGAGCACGATGAAAAGAAAGAACGAGAGGCCGCCCAGGCAAAGGGTGTACGACATCCGGATCCAGGAGCGGCGCACCCGAACCGGGTGGATGTGCAGGACGAAGTTGGTCAGGGCAGTGCGAGCGGCGATCTTGTCGGTCAGGGGCAGGCCATGCCGGAAGAGAGAGCTGACCATCTGAGCCAGGAGGGCGTAGATCTCGTCGAATGCCGCACGCACCAGTCTCATCAACTGTGCCTTCTCCTTACACCTTCAAGCGGAAGTGGCGGTCAACGATGACGGAGCGGTCGACGAATAGTTTGCCATCGGGCGCCACCTCGACGTGGATCCGGTCCATCGGCCGGGGAGCGGGACCGAAGAAGTTCACGGCGTCCCGGAAATAGCGGCTTCCATGGCACGGGCATTTGAAACCGACCAGGGCCGGGTTTGCCGGGGTGGCGGCCAGGCCGGTGTCCGGGTCCTTGATCCCGGAGATACCCTTGGCCACCAGGTCGGAGGTGACGTCGTTGAAGTAGCGGGGCGTGCAGCCCAGGTGAGTGCATATCAGGCTGATGGCATAGAACCCATCGGGATCCCGGTTGATCACCACCCGCTTGTCGGTAAGGACGGTGGTGGAACCGACCCCGTAATCGCCGGGTGGCCCGGCCTTGAATGCGGCCGGCTCCTCATAGAGGGCGGTCCGCGGCAGGTTCATGAAGTTGAGGCTTTCCCACAGCGCCGCCAGAGAAGCTACGGTGAAGGCGCCCCAGCCCACCATGGCGAAGAAGCTCCGCCGGGACATCTCCCGGCTGTCCGCCATCAGGCGCTTGAAGTTAGCAGCCATCAGACGAAGGCATTATGCGCAGGCGGCGTGAAGATCGTCGCGAAGACGATGGTCGACGCCATGATGATCAGAAAAAGGACGGCTACCAGCAGACAGCCGAGGTCGGCTCGGACGGCGCCCACGACGCCACTGATGGGAAAGCGCACCGGTGCGCGCACGCATGGAGGATATCAAAGCGCCCTGGCATGGCGACATCGGGTGCAGACCCTAGGCGCTCAGTAAATCTTTGGCGGTCGGTCCGCGCCAGGCACTCAGCTGCCTGCGCTTCTCCAGGTATTCGTGGATCAGGGAGATCGCAGTGGCGTGGCTCCAGGTCAGCGGTGATACAGAGAGCGGGGCCTTGGTGTACGGATGAAGCTGCTCGGATAGCACCCCGCTGGGCAGGGCCGCGGCCGCCACCCACTCGAGAATGTCCCGCGCCTGGCTCAGGTCGGCCTGGCTCCTGGCCGAGGCAACCAGCCACTGCGCATACCACATGGTGCAGATAAACCATGGGTTGCCCGGGACGTTGCGGATGTCCTGGGTGACCTGGTAGTAGTGGTCGTCCTCGTACCGGGCGATTCCGCCGACCGGCGTTTTGCACCAGAGCCGCTCGTAGACCGCCTGCATGGTCGATACCACCCGGGGATCGTCGGGTTCGAACATGCCGAAGTAGAACAGGCCATAGAGACTGGAGTCGATCACAACGTCCTTGACGATGCTTCCGTCCTCCCGGACCGTGATCCGGCGAAGGAAGCGGTTCAGCTCGGGGTCGAACATGTGCTCGAGGGCGGCCTGCTTGATGGCGGCAGCCACCGTTCGGTACTTCTCCTTCAGGTTCGTCTCGCCATACAACTCCGCGAAATTGGCCGCCGCCTGCAGCCCGGCCCAGACCGCGGCCACGGTGTAGCTCATGATCCCGCGGCGCTCCTCCCACAGGTCGTGGCTGGCGTCCGGCAGCCCGGTTGACGGCTCCAGGTAGCGGGCCAGGAAGTCGGCGGCCCGAATGATGAACGGCCGGTAATGCGGTTTGTAGAACTCGAAATCGCGGTGGGTCTGGTAGTGATGCCAGAGGCTGAACAGGACCAGGCCGGTTTCGTCCTCCTGGATCGGGTACTGCGGGTGGCCGGCCTTGTCGACCCACGGGTGCCAGCTGCTGCCCGGCTCGCCGGCGGGCGTGTACTTGTGGCGGAAGTAACCTTCCTCGGTGAGCAGCCCGGCGCAGAAGGTGAAGAACTGGCGCGGCACTTCCATGTAGCCCGCCTGGTCCATCGCGTAGGCGACCATCGCGCCGTCCCGCGGCCACATATAGCTATAGGTGTCGCGCGCGAACTTGATGATCTCCGAGTCGTTGGCGGCAATGATTGCGCCGCCGTTGTCGACCTGGGTCCGCAGGATCAGCAGGCTCCGCCGGTAGAGCTCGGCAACGCTTGGGGACAGTTCCGCGAACTCGTTCGGGTTCTTGCTCACCCAGGCGATCCAGTAGTTACGTGTACGCTCGATGAAGGCCTCGGGGGTACGTTGCACCACGATCTGCGCCAGCGCCTGGACCGTCTGGAGATCCTTGGCCGCGATCAACCACTGGTAGACGGTGCGGACCTCGCCCGCCGGTACCTGGCCGGCATGGAGACCGAGCGTCATGTCGACCGAGCCCTGCTCGATCGGATTGCCCCCGAGCTCGCCGTCTTCCGCATCCCGCCAGGTTCCCTGGGCTCCGCCCACATCCTTCTTTCCGCAGGCGTAGGCATCGACCCCTACCCGCTCTCCCACCTGGCCGACCGCGGCGAAATAGCGATGCCCCTTGTAGGCAACCAGACCCTTTATCGGCGGATAGAACATGGCGGTGTCGCCCACCTCAGTCCCGTAGAGGCGCCAATCGAAGTGGAAGAACAGCCGGACCTCGCGGGTTAAGCCGGTGTTGCGGATAGCGATCCGCCGGACCAGCAGGTCGCGCCCCACATCAACGGTGTCGTTGAACAGCAACTGCAGCTGGAGCTCGGGATGCTCAAGCTCGGCTTGCGTCACCAGGGTGTCGGCCATGTAGACCTGCCGGCGCGACCAGCTCGGGTCGCTGAGCCAGCAGAAGCTACCGTCCACCCAAACCCCAACCCGGCAGGCTTCGCCGCCGGTGTGGTTTTCCTGGCCGACCCGGGGGTAATAGATGTCGCGCAGCTGGTAGTCCCGGTCGAAGTTGATCAGCAGGGTGCCGTTTCCGATCGGCAGGTCGCGCGGCATTCCGGATATTATCGCGCCTCTATCGGACGAGAAACGCCTCTCTTGCGCGCCGTACGGGGCGCGCTTTGGGCCGGCGGGCACGCCTCGGGCCTGGATCGGCCCTCGGCTCCGCGCGCCGGGGTTACGATTCTGTCAAGTGGCGAGCAAGACGCAAACCGAAAGCCTGACGGTGCGCTCGAGAAAGCGGTCCGACGCCCTGGACATCACGGACCGGGTCGAGCAGCTGGTCAGGGAGAGCGAGGTCTCAGACGGTCTCTGCCACGTCTACGTGCCCCACACCACCGCCGGCGTATTCATCAACGAGAACGCAGACCCGGACGTCCTGACAGATCTCCTCGGCACCCTGGATAACCTGGTGCCCTGGGAGGGCGGCTACCGGCACGCCGAGGGCAACGCCGCCGCCCACATCAAGTCGACGCTGGTCGGCACCTCGCAAACCATCCCGATACGCGAAGGCAGGCTTCAGCTCGGTCGCTGGCAAGGGATTTTCCTGGCGGATTTCGACGGCCCGCGCGAGCGGACCGTGCGGGTGACGATCACGGCGGGCTGAACCCCCCAACAATTCGGTCACGTATTCGCAGCCCGTAACCGGAGCGAATTTGCCGGTATATACTGTTCAGAATCCTCAGCGCGGGGGAGGGCCATGCCTACCAGCATCAAATCCGTCGGAACGTACGTTCCGGCCGGTGTCCTGACCAACGCCGACCTCGAGAAAATGGTCGAGACCTCGGACACGTGGATCCGCGAGCGCACCGGCATCGTCGAGCGCCGGATCGCGGCCGCCGACGAGGGCACGACCGACCTGGCCGTGGCTGCAGCCCAGGATGCGCTCTCGGCAGCGGGCCTGCGGCCCGAGGATACCGACCTGATCGTGTTGAGCACATCCACACCCGACTCAACCTTCCCCTCCTGCGCATCTCGCGTCCAGGAGCGGCTCGGAGCGCACGGCCCCGCCTTCGACGTGCAGGCGGCATGCACTGGTTTTCTGTATGCGCTGGACATCGCGGACAAGTTCGTCAACGCGGGCGAATCTCGCCAGGCCCTGGTCATCGGGACCGAGACGCTGACCAAGATCGTCAACTTCAAGGACCGGGGCACCTGTGTCGTTTTCGGTGACGGGGCTGGGGCGGTGGTGCTCGGGCCGTCGGAAAGCGGTGGAATCAAGTCCTGCGTGCTCGGTTCTGACGGCTCCGGCGGCGACCTTATATATGTTGCACCGGGCGCGGAGGGACCTGAGGGTCGCGGGCGGCCGGAGATTCGGATGGATGGGCGCAAGGTTTTCCGCTTTGCAACCGAGATCCTGGCGCAGGCTACCCTTCAGGCCCTGGAGAAGGCGGATGTTTCCCTGGAGGACGTCACGTTGATCGTTCCTCACCAGGCGAACGCGCGAATCATCGAGGCCGCCGGCAAGCGGCTGGGCGTGGGGCCAGAGATCATGGCCAACAACATCGCCCACTACGGCAATACCTCGACTGCCTCCATTCCGCTCGCCCTCAAAGACTCAGTCAAGGCGGGTCGCGTCCACAAAGGCGATCACCTGGTGCTGGTCGGTTTCGGCGCCGGCCTGACCTGGGGCGCCTGCGTCCTCGAGTGGGAATGACGGAGGCTCGGGTCTAATGTTTCGTCCCAAGACGCGTTACGTTTCACTGCCGTCGCCACGCGCCGGCGTGGGTGAGGAGGTCGACCGGCTGGTCTGCCCGAAGTGCGATACCTCGCTCGAGCCGGCCCGGCTGACCGCCGCCCTGCGGGTCTGCTACCGCTGCGGGTACCACTTCCGGCTGCGAGCTCACGAGCGGATTGCCATGCTGACCGAGCCGGAATCTTTCCACGAGGAGGACTCTGAGGTCGTCGCCCAGGACGTGCTCGGCTTCAAGGACTCGCAACCGTACACGAAGCGGATCGAGCAGAGCCGGGCCAACAGCGGCATGAACGAGGCGGCCGTCTGGGGCGAGGCCAGCCTGGCCGGCCACCGGATCGTAATCATGTGCCTCGACTTTTCGTTCATGGGTGGCAGCATGGGGGCGGCCACCGGCGATAAGATCACGCGCGCGATCGAGCGCGCCACTGGCAACCGGTTGCCGCTGCTTACCATCTCCGCTTCGGGCGGAGCTCGAATGCAGGAGGGCGTGCTCTCCCTGATGCAGATGGCCAAGACGGCTGCGGCGCTCGGCCGCCTGGGCGTGGCGCGGGTGCCTCACTTCTCCCTCCTGACCGACCCCACCATGGGCGGCGTGACGGCCAGCTTCGCGTCGCTCGGCGACGTCATCCTGGCTGAGCCCGGGGCCATGATCGGCTTCGCCGGCGCCCGCGTGATTCAGCAAGCCACGTACGAGACCTTGCCGGAGGGTTTCCAGACTGCCGAGTTCCTCTGGAAGCACGGGATGATCGACATGGTGGTGCCGCGCCCGGAGCTGGGGGCGGTCCTGCGGCAACTGCTGGACCTCTACACCGCCAACGGCACCCCGTCCGATTTCCAGCTGCCCGCGGTGCCGGCCAGGTCCGCGGCTAAGGCCCCAGCCAAGAGCGGTGTCTGACAACGGGTCGCTGGCAGCAGCGACCTGGGCGCAGGTCGAGCTAGCCCGTCACCCCGACCGGCCCTACGCGCTGGACTATATCCACGCCATCTTCCGCGACTTCGTCGAGCTGCATGGCGACCGGCTCTTCGGAGACGACCACGCCATCATCGGGGGGCCCGCCCGGCTGGATGATCGCACGGTCATGATCATTGCCCAGCAGAAGGGCCGCAACACGGCCGAGCGCGCGCTGCGAAACTTCGGCATGGCCAACCCCGAGGGGTATCGTAAGGCGCTCCGCTTCATCCGGCAGGCCGAGAAATTCCAGTTCCCGGTGGTTGCGCTGGTCGACACGCCGGCCGCCTTCCCCGGGGCGGGCGCGGAGGAACGGGGCATAGCCTGGGCGATCGCGGACAACCTGGTCGCCTTTGCCCAGGCACGGATCCCGATCGTCACCCTGGTCGTCGGCGAGGGCGGGAGCGGAGGGGCGCTCGGGATCGGCGTCGGGGACCGCCTTTTGATGATGGAGCACTCCATCTACAGCGTGGCCCCACCCGAGACCTGCGCGTCCATCCTCTGGCGCGACATCAGCCGCAAGGTGGAGGCGGCCGAGGCTCTCAAGCTGACCGCTGCCGATTTGCAGCGCCTGGGCCTAGTCGACGAGGTGGTGCCGGAGCCGGCAGGCGGCGCACAGAACGACTACGGGCTGGCTGCGGATGCGGCCGGCGGCGCCTTGCGCCGCCACCTCAAGGACGTCGAGAAAATCGACACCGACCGGTTGCTCGACGAGCGCTACGCTCGCTACCGGTCGATCGGCGCCGGCGCCTAGCGTTATTCTGGGCAGGAATGGCAACAGAGCCCCTGCCGGAGCGGGCGGCACCGCGGCGGGAGCGCCTTGATCCAGGCGTCTTCCGGTTGCCCGTCGAGCGCATCCGCGAGGGTTATTACAGCGACGTCTATTTCAACCGGACGGTAGACGTGCTGCGGTCTGACCAGCGGCACCCGCATGTGCTGATGCAGGTCTTCCAGAAGCAGGATTCGGTGATCGGAGGCATGGACGAGGCGATCGCCATCATCAAGCTCTGCTCGGAGGACTTCTCGCAGCTACAGGTCCGGGCGCTCTACGACGGGGACCCGGTGAAACCCTGGGAGACAGCGCTCACGATCGAGGGAGATTACTCGCTCTTCGCCCGGCTGGAAACGGTTTACCTGGGCGTGCTCTCCCGGCGGACCAAGGTCGCGACCAACGTGCGCCGGGTGGTCGATGCCGCCCGGGGAAAGCAGATCATCTTCTTCCCCGCCCGACACGACCACCACCTGGTGCAGACTGGCGACGGCTACGCTGCCTACGTCTCGGGTGCCATCGGGGTCTCCACCGACGCCCAGGCATCCTGGTGGGGGGGCAAGGGGGTGGGCACCGTGCCCCACGCGCTGATCGCCGCCTACAACGGGGACACTTCCAGGGCAGCCGAGAAGTACGCCGAGTACATCGATCCTTCGGTCAACCTGGTGGTCCTGGTCGACTTCGAGAACGACTGTGTGCGGACCTCGCTCGAGGTGGCGCGCCGGCTGGGCCAGCGACTGTGGGGCGTACGCCTGGACACCTCCGAAACGCTGGTCGATGTCAGCGTCCAGAAGGTGATGGGCGACTTCGACCCGCGGGGAGTCACCCCGCAGCTGTGCCAGCTGGTGCGGGGGGCTCTCGACCGCGAAGGCTTCACCCACGTCAGGATCGTCGCCAGCGGCGGCTTCAACGTGGAAAAGATCGAACGCTTCGAGCGGGAGGGCGTGCCGGTCGACGCCTATGGGGTGGGAAGCGCCTTCTTCAAGGGCAGCTACGACTTCACGGCCGACGTGGTGATGGTCGAAGGCCGGCCCTGCGCCAAGGTGGGCCGGCGTTACCGCCCAAACCCCCGGCTCGAGCTCGTTAGCTGACCGGTCCATGCCCGACGTTTTGATCGTCGTCGACATGCTCAACGGGTTCTGTCGCCAGGGAAACCTGGCTTCCCCCCGATGCGCTGATGCGATCCCCCGAATCCGGCAGATCATCGAGGAACGCCAGGCAGCCGGCGACCGGCTGGTGTTCCTGGCCGACACCCACGACCCAGACGACCGGGAATTCGAAGTCTTCCCGGTCCACTGCGTCCGGGGAACCCCCGAGGCCGACGTCGTCGACGAGCTCTCCCCCTTTCTTCAGGGCGCGACCCTGATCCGCAAGCGTCGCTATTCGGGCTTCTTCGAGACCAACCTCGAGCAGGTCCTAAAACAGGCGGCCCCGAGCACGGTGACGGTGGTCGGAGTGTGCACCGACATCTGCGTCCTGCACACGGTGGCCGACCTGCGCAACCGCGACTACGCGGTCGTGGTCCCGGCGGACGGGGTCGCCACCTTCGATGCGCCGGGCCATCCCGGCGATCTGACCCAGCGCTACGCCCTCGACCACCTGCGCGGCATCCTGGGTGCCCGGGTGATCGAGAGCGCGAACGTCTGAATCAGTATTGCTAGTCTCGTTATAATATAAGTCG
>Ga0209689_1001983_pt1 | contig 15332 bp, 18 predicted proteins | sample GraSoiAngelo_149_FD_187119 | JGI IMG/M metagenome (GOLD analysis project Ga0209689, IMG submission 187119) | Grasslands soil microbial communities from the Angelo Coastal Reserve, California, USA - 14_1009_09_30cm (SPAdes) (version 2) | ecosystem: Environmental > Terrestrial > Soil > Grasslands ...
CGCGAAAAGTATCTAAAGACGGCCTGGGAGGAAGCGCTACATCAAAACAAGATTAAGAATGTATCTCACGGACAAATAACTTTCTTGACGGGAGAAATCGGAATAGGCAAAAGGATAGGCCGCATGAGAAGGCGCGGCTCGTCTTGATAACAAATTGTTTCAAAATTTTATCCGCGCTGGCCATTTGCACGGCGATAATGTCGATCTTCGCGCCGGCAAGTTTTGCCCAGGGGCCGACCTCGCAAGATGTCGATCGCGCGCAATTACTTCAGGGGCAAACGCAGCCGCCGTTCGGACCAAGCGTAACGCCGGGAGGCATTGAAGATGGGCGCGCGGCCGCGAGCCCGAACGACGCCGACATCGGCCAGCAGGAAATTTTGAAGCGCGTCACCGGGTATCAGCCGTTCACGGCCTCGCTCGCCTGTCCGATCTTCTACACGTCGAATGTCGCGCTGACCCGGAGCGGTGAATTGAGCGACGTGGTCATCGCGCCAGTGGCCGGTGTTTTTTATGATCCGCGGATCACAAATACGTTGTACGGGCATTTCGGTGCGCGAGAGCAAGTTTTTTACTACGGCCAATACCACAGCTTCGATTTCGGCAGCCTGGATGCTGAAGCGGGCCTGAGTTATGTTCTGCCGCAATTTCATAATCTCATTCTCCGCGGCGAGTACGATTTTAATCGCCTAACCTTCGGTGACCGGCTCGGGGACGAATTTTTCTCGAATCACGAGCTGATCTTCAACGCCGAGCTGCCATTCCGATTCAGCCGCGCGCAGCAGCTTTCGGTCGGAGGAGACACAAACATCAGCGTGGGCGCGGATCATCAGCGGCCGCGTCGCAACGATTACGAAGGCTATCTTGGTTACTCGGTGAACCTGACTCGCGCGTTCACGATCAATGCAGTCGGGCGGGTGGTGGCGCGTGATTATCACCAAAACGGCCGGACCGATGTGAGCGAGATTCTTTCAGCCACGGCGACTTATCGCCTGACCAACTGGTGGTCGGTCAGCGCGATCAGCTCGTTCGCGCACAACGACTCAAACCAGGACGTGTTCGATTACAACGTCGCGAACGTCGGCGGCGCGATCGCGCTCTCTGCGAAATTTTAGGAGACACCATGGGCATTAACCACATTTTCCGGTTCAGTCTGATCGGATCGATTGCTCTGGTCGGTGCGACCATTGCGGCAAGATCGACAATCGCGGCGGAGCGCAACGAAGCGACGGTCACGCAAATTATTAACGAGGTGCAATTGCGCCCGACCGGGGCGGCGGCGAAGGCGGCAGTGCTGAACGATAATGTGCCCGATGGCGCCGCGGTGCAGACAGGCATGGATTCGCGCACCGAGCTGACGTTTAGCGATCAGACATTGGCGCGGCTCAGTGCGAACACGGTTTTCAGTTTCAATAAAGGAACGCGCAATCTCGATCTGGCTGAGGGCGCCATGCTCTTGCAGGTACCGAAAGGAGTGGGCGGCGCAAAAATCACAACGGCTGCGGTCACGGCCGCGATCACCGGAACCACTGTGATAGTTGAGTATCACCCGCATGCCTACATCAAGTTCATGAGTCTGGAAGGCACAGCCCGTTTGTATTTGAAGCGTCGCTGGGGCGAATCGGTGCTTATTCGGCCGGGGCAAATGCTGATCACGAACCCGGATGCCAAGGGTGGTTTGCCCGACCCGGTGGATGTCGATCTCGAGCGGCTGCTGAAAACGTCGCTCTTGATCATCGATTTTCCGCCGCTGGGCAGGCAAAACTTGATTGCGAAGGAAAGTGAAAAACAACAGCGCGCGAAATCAAAAAGAACCTTGATCGATACCAATCTGGTCATCTTCGGAAAGGGAACGCTGGTGTCGCTTACCAATCCCGCGCAGCCGAACGCAGCCGCCCCGGCGGCGGTTGCTTCCGCGGAATCGCGATCGGCCGCAATTCCATCGTCGACCGATCTCGGCACGATTCAAACGCCGCCAAATCCGCAGTCAACTCCGAACCGATTACCTGCGGGAAGTTACGCAGCAGATAACCCGCGCTAGCATTATGAACCTTTTCAAAACAGTCGCCGGCTGTGTCCTATTTTGCCTTCTTACTTTTGTGCATCTTTCGGCCGTGGCGGCTGCGGCTGAGTTACGGGGTGCGCACGTTACTCAAATAATTAACGACGTTAAATTGCTTCCCGGACAAGCGGCAGCGCGAGCAGCGGTCGTGAACGACAGCGTGAATGCCGGCACCGCCGTGCGCACGGGAGCGGATTCGCGCTCGGAGCTGACCTTCCTCGATTTGACGATCACGCGCCTGGGCGCAAACACGATTTTCAGTTTCAACGAAGGAGCTCGCCAGATCAACCTGGGCGGCGGCGCCGTCCTCCTGCAGGTACCGCGAAACGGGGCTGAAGCGAAAATCACGACGGTAGCTGTTACGGCCGCCATCACCGGCGGGACGGCTCTACTTGAAGCTAACAAAGGTTTTCCGACAAAACTCCTCATGCTCGAAGGGATCGGCCGCTTTTATCCGACGGGTCACCCCGAGCAAGCGGCGATTGTTCATGGAGGAGAAATGGCGATGATGACCGTGGACGGACAAATCATGCGGCCGACAAAATTCAATGCGGCCTTGGTTTACAAGACGTCGAAGTTGATCACCAGCTTCCCGACGCTTCCGAATGCTGACTTAATTCTGGCGGTGATCGACGAGCAGCAGGCGGGGCAATTGGGCGGCCCGTCCAGTCCGTCCAGTCCCTCCGGAACGAAGGACCTGGTCGACGTGATAAGCACCAGCGTCGCCGCAAGCGCAACACCTGGCAGCAGCAGCAGCAGCGGCGGCGGCGGCGGCAGCACTAGCAAGTTCGGGCCGCCATCGGCGATCACGTCACCTAATCCGTACGTGATCACGAGTGGCACAGTCATCAATACCGATCCGACAATCACCACAAACGGCATAACCAATTTCGGAAAAATTTATCGCGGAGCCGCTCTGGACGGTCCGCTGCCCACCTGGCTTGGCAGTTCGCCGTCGTCCTTCGACAGTGTGGACTTTTTCGACAGCAATAGTAGCGGCGGTTTCATCAGTCCTGATAGCAAGACCCTCCCAATTCCGGGTTTTTTATTCGCGTCGCTGCAGTTGGCTGGAGACCCGACGGTTTTCAACTCCAGCGGCTACCCAACTCTCGGTCTGGTCAGCCAAGGCGGTATTACCTCTTCTCCGACGGGGGCCGTTTTTACGTTCGGCGGCATTCAGCAAGTCGGTCTAATTGCGCTCAATGGCTCGATCAATCTGTCCGGCATTAGCTTCGCGAATTTCGGCCAACTTTTCATCTATGCTCGCGGCACGGGCTCAAATCTCACGCTGGCCGCGCCAATCTCCAATCTAAATAAAGTTCAACTCAGAGCAGAAGGAGATATCCAGCTAAGCGCGCCCGTGACGGTGAACGGTACCGCGCAGGACAACCGCGGATTTAAGGCTCTAGCGGGGAACAACCTGGTGGCCAGCTCGACCGTGAACTCGCACCAGATGATTCTCCAATCCCTGGGTGGCATAACCGTCACCAGTAGTGCGCAACTTCTCTCCATGCTCGATGCCTCGGGAAACACCGGCCAGATCCTGATCCTCGCCAGCGGCAGTAGCGGCGCCGTAAACGTCAGCGGATCGATTCAGGCCGAGCAAGGTGAGGTGGACATCCGTCAGACCGGCGACACCGGTCAGACTACTCTGAACAATGCGACGATCCACGGCGACGTTGTCAAACTCTCGGCCCTGGGCACGAACGGCGTGCTCAACATTGGCAGCGGTAATATGCTGAACGCGGACACGGTGCTGAAACTTTACGCTGTTGGAAGTAACGGCACGCTCAACTTTCTCTCAAATGTGACCCTTAGCAGCCCGTCGAATATTCTTGCCGCCAATACGATCAACATTTCGCAAGGCGTGGTCGTCACGATCAATTCGGCTCAACAGGCAGATGTTTTCACAAATCATCCAAACTATTTCGGTTTTGGAGGGACCGGGTCGACGGACACGACCGGCACGTTTGGCGGCGCTGGCGCGAAGAACCCGCAACCGTTGTCCAGTGCCCCGCCCCTGGGTGACCCGGGTCACGGGCCATGATCAGATCGACAATCACTCTGACGAAAACCCCCTCTCCATATTTAAACGTTGTTCTTGCCGTCAGTCTAACCGGCGCAGCGGTCGGCGTTGCCACCGTCCTTTTTGCAGCCGAACAAAAACAAGCACGCGTCACAGAAGTGATCCATGACGTGCGCCTGCTCGCGGCGAAGGCCGCGGCGCGTCCTGCCGCCGTGAACGACACCATCCACGAAGGAACGGCCGTTCGCACCGGGACCGATTCACGCGCGGAGCTGACGTTCACCGATCTAACGTTGACCCGCCTCGGCGCGAACACAGTCTTCAGTTTTGGCGCAGCCACACGCACTTACGATCTCGGCAACGGTGCGATCTTAATGTCGGCGCCGAAACAGGCCGGCACGGTCAAAATCACCACGGCGGTTGCGAGCTTCGCCGTGAGCGGGTTCACCGCGATTTTGGAACGTCATTCGAACACGTGGAATAAATTCATCCTTCTTCACGGCAACGGCACACTGACATTGAAAGGCACTCCGACCGGTCCGTGCCAATTGCACACCGGACAGATGGTCGTGTTTCCGCCGAATCCGACGCGTTGCCCGCAAGTGCTCAACATCGACATTTCAAAATTACTAAACGGCAAATTGATCAAAGGCTTCAAAAGGCCGCTGCCGGAACTCGATTTGATTCTGGCTGATATCGAGAACCAGCAAACTTCGCCGCCCAGTGGCGGTCTAGTCGATCCAACCAGTCAGGATATTATCGATCAAGGCATCAATGCGCGGCCACCAAAATCGCCGCCGCCGCCGCCGCAGCCGTCGATCATTCCGAGCGACGCACGGTTCTAATCATTTACCGCCGCCGCTTTTCGTCGTCGAGATAACCTGCGCCGAGCGCGAGCCCGACACAGAAGAGCGCAGCCGCGGTCGCGAACGGGACCGGATCGAGCGGCGCCGGTGGAAGATAGACAATTCCGTTCTCGTCTGTCCGCGCCGGCTGTTTGACATAACGGCCGCGTCGCGGAGCACGAAACCGTTTCGCAAAGTCTTCGAGACGTTCCGGCAAATCGGAATCGGAGCTTGGCACGCCGTGACCGCAGCCGACGACGTTCGGTCGCAAGGTTGCCAATTCTCGGGCGGACGCGCATGCCGCCTGCCAGTCAATTATGAATGGCGCCGGCGGGCGCGAGAGCTGGCGCCGTCCTGTCAGTAATCCGCTCCACGAATCCATATTGACGGTCGCAAAGGCGTCGCCAGCCAAAAGAACACGATCCGAATCCCGAAAGAATGAAACGTGACCCGGAGAATGTCCGGGCGTAAAGAACCATACCCAATTTGGGGCGCCCGGGACCCTGGAGGTCCGCAACTCACGCAGTCGCGCACCGAGATCGCGCGAAAGCCGCGGAAAAAAACGCGAGAGAAATGCGAGCGCGCCGCCAACTGTCGGATCGGGTGGCGGATAAGGCGATCTGCCAATCAAAAAAGGAATCTCAAGACGGTGCGCATAAATTGAGACGTCCCACATTTCGGCCAGCGCCAGGGCCGAGCCGGCGTGGTCGATGCGGCCATGTGTCAACACAATCGCTTCCGGCCGCGAACCGGCGCCGAATCGCGCCTCGGCTGCGGCGAAAATGTCTGCCGCCCATCCTGGCAATCCCGCATCAATCAGGACCCATTTGCCGCCGGGACGACCGACGAAATAAACATTCGCAAAACTGACCGGAAGCCAGCCGACGTCCGGCGCGATTCGAGTGATTAATCTGCTCAGCATTGTTAAATCAGCCAGTCTCGATCTTATTTGCGAGCGCTTCAATAGTGGCATCCCCTAACCCTTTCTTCTCTCCCCTTCTTAGGGGAGAAAGGTTGCTGAGGAGTCGTTCCATTTTCAGTCGTTAGCCGGAATCGTCAGGGTCAGGCCCGCTTTCAAATTTTCCGGATCATCGATCTTTTTCTCATTGGCATCGCGGATTTCTCGCCAACGCTTCGATGTTTTGTAAAACCTGCGCGAAATGGAAGTCAGGGTATCGCCTTCTTTCACCGTGTAAGTGTGCGATCCAGTTTTCTTCGACTCCGCTTTTTCCTTGTCACCATGACGCGAGGACGATTTGTCCGCGGCGGGACGCGGCTTCGCTGGCCCGGCGTCAATTTGCCTGTGCAAATTTAGATTTTCATTTCGCAATCGAGCGGCTTCCGCCCGCGTTACCACAGAGTCGCCCGACAAACTTGTCCCGAGTGCAACTTCATCGCGTTTCATGAAATCCTTGACCTCGACCGCGTGCGACCCGTTTGGATCGAGCACCAGGTAACGTTTGAAATGATGAAGCGCGTGCAGCGGATCGTTCATTTTGTCGTCGTAAAGGAGCGCGAGTTTGAAATGCACTTCGGCGGACTGCGGCGTGCCGTCGAGCGCCGCTTCGTAGAGATTAATCGCCCAGAGATAATCGCCTTGGGCCGCCTTCCAATCCGCTTCTTTGACCAACCGCGTGTTCCGCGAAGTCACCATCCGGTCGCACCCGCTGACCAGCACTAAAATCGAAAGCGAAGCAGTAAAAATGTGAAAGCGAAGGTTGTCAGCGCGCATTTATCGTGATCAACGTCCTTAATCGTGCAACCGAGTCGAGCGCAAATTTTTTTCGCGACCGCGATGCTTTTTGCGCCGCTGCCGTCGATCTTCGCGGAGCTGACGGTCGGCGAAAGCTATCGAATCAACCTTCCAGATGTCGATGGAAACACTTTCTCGACCGCCGACGGCCACATCACGACTGTTGTTTTGATCAGCCAGTCGAACATCGATAAAGCGCGCGCGGTGGGAGATCGAACGCCGGATTTTTGTCTCGCCAATCCAACTTATCGGATGATCACCGTTTTGGCGTTTGAAAAGAAACACAGCAAACCGATCCGCATGATTCTGACTTCATTAATACGGCGGCGCGTCGATTCTGAAGCCCGCCAGCTTCAAACGCGCTACGATCGACTCAGGATTACGCGAAACGCCCGTCAGGACATTTTCGCGGTGCCCGATTTCGATGGCGCTGTCACGACCCAATTTGGCGCTCAGCCAACTGCCGCGCTCTTTCATGTGTTTATTTTCGGTAGAAAAGGAGAACTCCTAAAACAATGGAGCGATGTCCCGTCCGTTGAAGAGTTGGCCGCCGCCTTAAAACAAAATTAATACTTCGGGACGTCCGGGTCGATTTCGTCCGACCATTTGGCGATTCCGCCTTCGAGATTAAATACGTTTTCGAAACCCGCTTCACGTAACAAGCGCACCGCCTGCGCGCTACGCATTCCGCTGTGACAATGCACAATCGTCAGGCGACCGCGGTCCAATTCCTTCAACCGATCGGACAATTCCCCGAGCGGAATCAACCGCGCGCTGTCGATGTTTGCGATTTCGTGTTCGAACGGTTCCCGCACATCGACAAGCTGAACTGGCTGACGCGCGTCCAGCTTTTCCTTTAATTCGCGCACCGAAACCGTCGGGAGGTTCGTTGCAACGCCGCAGAATTGCTCGTAATCGATCGGTTCGGTTATCGTCGGCGAATCGCCACAGACTGGACATTGTGGATCGCGCCGGAGATTGAATTCGCGAAATTTCATTTTCAGGGCGTCGAAATAGAGAAGCCGGCCGAGGAGCGGTTCGCCCACGCCCAAAATCAATTTGATCGCTTCGTTTGCCTGAATCGTTCCAATGATTCCTGGAAGCACGCCGAGCACACCTGCTTGCGCGCAATTCGGAACCGAGCCTGGCGGCGGCGGCTCAGGAAACAAGCAGCGATAACATGGTCCGCCGAGATGCGGCGCAAATACAGTCGTCTGACCGTCGAAGCGAAAAACCGATCCGTAAACGTTTGGCTTCTTCGCGAAAACACAGACGTCGTTCGACAAATAGCGGGTTGGAAAATTATCCGAGCCGTCGACAACCACGTCGTAATCCGAGACGATCTCGAGTGCATTCTTACTCGCGAACCGGCATTCGTGCGCTTCGATCTCGATGTTCGGGTTCGCGTCGCGCAAACGATCCCGCGCCGAATCCAACTTTTTCCGGCCGACGTCTTTGGTGCCGTGCAAAATCTGCCGCTGCAAATTGCTAAGATCGACATCGTCGAAATCGACGAGGCCAAGTTTTCCGATGCCAGCAGCAGCAAGATAAAGTGCGGCCGGCGATCCGAGCCCGCCCGCGCCGATGCACAAAACGCGGGCGGCGTTCAAACGTCGTTGTCCTTCGGCGCCGACTTCCGGCATGATCATGTGCCGGGAGTAGCGCAACTGTTCGTCCTTGGTCATGCTTTTCACGAATTTAGCACATCGCTGTAGGGGACGCTGTCAGCGTCCCATTCGATTCGAATGGGAAGCAAACTCCTTCCCCTACAGATCATCGTGTTTTAATCAGGTCCCAATTGATCCCAACGATCCGCTTGTTCTCGAAGCGCTTCAACGATTTCGGGAAGATGAGATAACTCGCGCCTTTCTTTTCTTTAAATCCAACGATGCCGAATTCGCTGCCGGCTTCACTTTTTTGAATCGTCATCACACGGTTGTTTTTGATCTCCGATTGTAGATGTCGATCTTGCGCCGGCTTTTGCCAGAGCGTGTAAACTTCGGGTTTGCCCGCTTTTTCAACGACCTGGGCAAAGCGCGCGGTTTTGACTTTGAGCAATTTCACGTATCAAAGGAGCGCCGCAAATATCGCATGTAAAATTGCGGCGCGTTAATGCGATCGGTTGGAGCATGTCGAAAGAAACTTGACCGAGGGGTGTGAACAGACTCTTGTCGAATCAATATGAAAAACGGGACTCGCGTAATTTTGTTGATCGTAGCCATCCTCGCGTTCGGGACTCGTCCAACGCTCGTCGCAGCGGAAGGCGATACTTACGCGGCAATTGCATTCTCTCCGAGCACGGTCCATTGGGCCTACGCCAACGGAGAGAAAACAAAAGAAGCAGCGTTGGCGAACGCGCTGAAGAAATGCCACCGCTCTGATGCGCGCACCAATTGGTGCAGAAACAGTTATATTGCGCTCGCCATCTCCGACCGGAGCACAGGCGGGTGGGGATCGGCGTATGCGGTTACATCCGAGCTCGCGCGCAGCAAAGCGGTTGCCGAGTGCATTGCGAATAATAACCCGGATGGACGCGCGGTTCTCTGCGTTTCAAGCCGAGGAGATTAAAAAAATCCGCCAGAGAACTACGGCAAGGAGGATCAAACTACCGTTGCTGCATTCCTGCCCTGGCGGGTTTCGTCAGTCCTCAATCCGTAGCCCCTGACGGAACCGAAACTTACCGCAAGGCTTGCCCTGAGCAACAGGTTGCCCTGAGCGAAACCGAATGGATCGACATCGTGCAATGGAGTTTTTATGATCGCACTGTGAAATGGCTGGCGCTTCTAATCCTGGCGGCATCGCAATGCGCGTGCACCACGCTCGCGAACCGGCGCGATCTTTATAGTCCGGAACCGGCGCCCGATTCGCAGGAAGCGATCCGGCAGATGACAGCAAAGCCGCAGAGCCAACAAACTCCGGCGCCAAAGCCGCAATTCCGTTGAGCGTGCTGAATCGAGCAGTCCAACGCCAGTCCGGCTCGGACCTCGATGAGAATCTTGGCGGCGAAGCCGCATTATTTTTGGCATCGCCCGCAGAGCGCCCGATCCACCTGTGGGTTCGCCCCTACGGGTTAACCGAACGGCAGATTGGCTTTTACTCGCGCCTCGTCCGTTTTGTCCACCCGCGCCATTTTGCCCAGGTGCCGTTTGCGTTTCGCGTTTTTGGCGGAAAGCAAATGACGCCGGGACGATTGGGCGCGCAAAACTTTGCCGCGAGCGGTGATCTTGAACCGCTTCGCGACTGCTTTGCGAGTTTTGCTGCGGGAAATTGGCTTCGGCATGAGGCGCGAAAGATAGACGCAGTAGTTACTTTGACAACCTCTTTCGAATTGGGCATGGGATGTTGGGCGTTGAGCGTTCGACGTTTGCTGGAACATTGTGATGTATGGAAGCCGCGCCTGAACAAAAGCCGCGTGTCGTGATTATCGGCGCCGGATTCGGCGGACTCGAGGCGGCCAAGAAACTCGCCGGTAAAGGGGTCCGCGTCACGATGGTCGACCGGACGAATTACCATTTGTTTCAACCGTTGCTTTATCAGGTCGCAACCGCGGCGCTTTCCCCGGCCGACATCGCCGCGCCGGTGCGGGCGATTTTAAGCAAATCCAAAAACATGGAGGTGATCCTCGCCGAAGTAGAATCGATCGACGTGAACGCGAAGAAAGTGAGGATGGTCGATGAGGAGCTCGATTACGATTATCTCATTGTCGCGACCGGCGCGCGGCATTCCTATTTCGGACATCCAGAGTGGGAAAAACTCGCTCCCGGCCTGAAGAGTTTGGAAGACGCGGTGGAAATTCGGCGCCGCATTTTACTGGCGTTCGAATATGCGGAGAGAATTTTTGACGAAGCCGCGCGTAAAGCCGCGATGACGTTTGTCGTCGTTGGTGGAGGACCGACCGGCGTCGAAATGGCGGGCGCCATCGCCGAAATTGCGCGCTACACACTGGCGAAAGATTTCCGTCACATCGATCCGTCGCAAGCGCGTGTGATTCTGGTCGAAGCCGACCCGTGGGTGCTGGCCGCGTTTCCGGACGATTTGCAGATCAGCGCCAGGAAACAACTTGTCGATCTTGGAGTAGAAGTGCGCACCGGCATTCACGCGACCAATCTTTCGGAGGAAGGTTTGCAAGTCGGTGACGAATTCATTCCCTGTCGCGTAAAAATCTGGGCAGCCGGTAACAACGCGTCGTTTGTCGGTCATTCACTGGGCGCACCCGTCGATCGCGTCGGTCGCGTGATCGTGAACAAAGATCTGACCATTCCTGATCATCCGGAAGTGCAGGTGATCGGCGACCTGGCGAATTTTTCGCACCAGACTGGTCAGCCATTGCCGGGGGTCTCGCCGGTTGCGATGCAACAAGGACGTCATGCAGCGCACAACATTCTGGCGATGATCGACGGCCGAAAGCCGCAACGGTTCTGGTATTTCGACAAAGGCAGCATGGCGACGATCGGCCGCAACAAAGCCGTTGCTGATCTTAAATTGATCCATCTCAGCGGAATTCCGGCCTGGCTGGCGTGGTTATTTGTCCACATCATTTTTCTGGTCGGTTTCCGCAATCGCCTCGCGGTGCTTTTTCAATGGGCCTGGGCTTATTTCAGCTTCAACAAGGGCGCACGGCTCATTACCCGGAATTTTCAATCGGAGCAGCGCCCTCCGGCTTAAAAGAGTTAACGATTTAACGATTGAGTGATTTAACGATTGAGTTATGGACACACTCAATCGAGCTAAACAATTGCAGGATCGGACAAAGAAGTTTGCTGTTCGTATCATTAAGGCGTTTGCGAAGTTACCAAAGGACGAAGCTACGCGGGTTATTGGGCGGCAATTCCTCCGATCGGGAACTTCGCTGGCTGCGAATTATCGTGCCGCCTGTCGAGCGAGATCGAGCGCCGACTTTATTTCGAAGATTACTGTTGTGAGCGAGGAAGCAGACGAAACCCTCTTTTGGCTGGAGCTGCTTATCGATTCGGAACTAATCACCAGCAAGAAAGTCGAATCGCTAATGACTAAATCATTTACTCGTTAAATGGGAATCAGGATTGGCATCGTCGGCTCGGGAGCGATTGGGACCTACTACGGGGCGAAGCTGGCCCATGCCGGAAGCGATGTCCACTTTCTGATGCGCGGCGATTTGAGCGAAGTCCTGCGCAACGGCATTTTCGTTCGTGGCGAAGGCGAGAATTTTCGAGTCGCGCCGATCAATTGCTACAATTCGACCAAAGAAATTGGTCCGTGCGATTTGGTGATCGTCGCGGTTAAGGCGACTTCCAATTCCGATCTTGTCGATCTTGTTCCGCCGCTGCTGCACGAACAAACGATGTTGCTGACTTTGCAGAATGGTTTGGGGAACGAGGAATTTCTGGCCAACCATTTTGGCGCGGAACGAGTACTTGGCGGCCTTTGCTTCATCGCCCTAAATCGGTCCTCGAGAACAAAGATCGAGCGTTACGCCTACGGGCACATCGTTCTGGGTGAATTTGATCGGCCATCACAACCGCGCACGCACAAAGTCGCGGCTGAATTTACTCGCGCGGCCGTGACGTGTACCGTTGTGGACGATCTCGCGCTCGAGCGTTGGCGTAAATTAATCTGGAACATTCCGCTCAACGGATTGTCGATCTTAGGGGGCGGAATCGACACCGCCGCAATCATTGGCGACAAAGATTTGCGACAGGCGATGCTCGCATTGATGGACGAAGTGATCGCCGCAGCCCAAAAATGCGGCCACCCGCTTCCGAGCGATGCCTGGCGTGAACACGTGAAGCGCACGGAAACGATGGGCGCCTACAAACCTTCGACGCTGCAGGACTGGGAAGCGGGGCGCCCTTTGGAGATCGAGCCGATTTGGGGTGAGCCGTTGCGCCGTGCGGTTGCCGCCGGCGGGCAGATGCCGAGAACGGAAATGATCTACGCGGTGCTCAAGAAACTCGATCACAACCGGGCCGGAGCGAAAAACTTGACCGGTTTAACCGGTCAAGTTCAGACAAGCCAATGAGAGAAGCGATAGCGCCGATTCCTGAAATCACGGTGCGCAATCTCCAGCGCAAAGTGCCAGTGGACGTTGTCGATCTTGAGATGTTCGCGCGAAAGGCTGCGGAGCTTTGTCTTCGTTTGCCCCGCAGAAAAAAGAGCGATCTTGCCCAGCTGCGCGAGATTTCGGTTTTGATTGTCTCAGATCGGAAGATCGCGTCGTTGCATCGACAATTCATGAATGAATCAGGACCAACGGACGTAATCACCTTCCAGCACGGCGAGATTTTCGTCGGCGCGGAAAGCGCTCGACGTAACGCCCGACGATTCGGAAATGCTTTCGAGCGGGAGTTGCGCTTGTACGTAGTCCACGGGTTGCTCCATTTACACGGCTTCGACGATCGCAATGCCGCGAGCGCGCGAAGAATGCAGGTCGTTCAACGCAAAATTCTTGCAACTGCAACGGTTTGAACTGCGGGGACAGTGTGATAGCGTTTTTCATGAGCGCGGTCAGCGCCGTGCAGCTCGAAAAAGGATCTACGTCCACGGTGGAAGCCCCGGTCAGGGAAAAGGAAACCCAAGGCGAAGAAGAACTCGACGTGCCGTGGCAGGTCGTGGTGCACAACGATCCGGTTAATCTCATGAGTTACGTGACGATGGTGTTTCAGCGCGTGTTCGGTTATCCGCGCGAAAAAGCGGAGCTTCACATGCTGGAGGTGCATCACAAAGGCCGTTCGATTTTATGGAGCGGTGTGCGCGAACCCGCTGAGTTTTATGTGCAGCAGCTTCACGGTTATCTCCTGCTCGCCACCCTGGAGAAAGTCGTTTGATATGGAAATCTGCCGCCAGGACGATGCGTTGCAGATTTCGGATCTCGATCCGTTTCTAGCAGAACTCCTGCGACAAATTCCCCAGAGCACGAGTCCCGACGGCGCGCCGGCTGCCGAAGCACGTTTGTTTAGCCGGCCGTCGGCAGAAAAGGAAATCTGCGCGGAATGGAAAAATTACGTCGAACCGGAATTGCGGCGGCTTTTTCGCACCGCAACCGAAACAGTGGCCGCCGATCTGACCCAGCTGAATGGAAACGAGAAATCATTGCGAAACCGCACGCTCCGCATCCCCGTCGAGCACGCCGAAGCCTGGCTGAACACGCTCAATCAGGCGCGATTGGTGATTGCCGCTAAATATAATTTTTCGGAAGAGGAGTTAAACGACCACGATCGCTCGCCAATCGGTTCGCGTCGGGACCTCGGATTGTTTCAGGTGAATTTCTACGGATTTCTCCAGGAATTTATTTTGCGCGAGTTGGGCGGTCAGGTCGGTTCTGCGCCCGATTGATTCTTGTTGCGCTCGCGCACCATCGACATCAACCGGGCCTTGATCGCGGTGGAGGCCTTGGCTGGCTTGAGACTGAGCGCGAAAGCTTCGTGCAAGCTGTGGCACTCATTAATGAAGTCCTCGGCGGCAGAGCCGTATTGTTTGCGCGCAGCCTCAAAGTCCTTCAGTTCTTCCGGTTCCAACGCTCCAATCACGTAGAGCCGCGCACAATTCTGGAATTCCTCAAAGCTCATCTTTCAACTCCTTCAAACCGTCATAGATTTTTTTCAAGCCCAACTCAAGCCGGGTTTTTACTGTCCCCAAGGGTATATTCGTATTAGAAGCGATTTCGCGCTGGCTCATCCCCTGAAAAAAAGCAAGTTCGATGACCCGCTGCTGGGCCTCGGGGAGAGAATTGACCACTTTTGCCATCAACACCCGGGTATCTCTGGCTAGAATCGCGTTCTCAGTGACATTTTGCACCCAGGCAAGCGGTTGTCGCTCAGGCTCCGCTTGGAGGCGTCCCGCGGCCCGGGCGTAGGCCTGCCTTTTCCTGAGGGCGTCGATGGCTCTCCGGCGCGTCAATGTCACCATCCAGCCGAGTGGCTTTCCTTTTTGAGCCGAGAAGTTCTTCGCCTGATTCCAGATTTCCATGAACACTTCCTGGAGGAGGTCGTCCGCTCCGGTCTCGTCGTGAATGATTCGCAAAATCAGCGCCTTCACGACTCCGCTGTAGCGGTCGTAGAGCTCCGAAAGCGCCTCTGCGTCCCCAGACTGAATGCCCAACATAAGATCGACATCGCTAGCGACGACCGGTTCAAGTTCTACCGCACCTGCGATTGGCTTTGCGGAAGTTTGCACCGCCCGATTCGAAGCAGCAGCTTGGACGCTTGGATCGACCGACGACGACATTCTCAAGTTTTAGTTCGACCGGTACCCGGCGTCCAACGATTTTCCGCCGCGGACTCAGTTCGCGATAAGCCTTGACCGGCGCGCGACCAGCCAAATACGATTCGCGCGCAACCCGCCTCGCGGTAGACCCGCGTCAAAGCCAAACAGAAGAAATCCCATGAAAATTATCATCTCGTTTCTCGCGACCGCCTTCCTCGCGGCGATGACCCTCGGGCAGGAAGAATCAGCATCGCCGCCAGAATCGATGACGCCAACAACCGAAGAGAAAGCGTCGGCCACAATCGAGGAAACGCCCGCCCCAAAACCAGCGGAAGCCACCGCTCCCGTGGCGGAAAAGAAAGCGGAGCCCGCAACCTCGCCGACAGCTCTGAATAGGGAAGCCACAACCACGACGGCCACAAAACCAGCTGCACCAACAACGGCCGCTGCTCCAAGCGGAAAGAAAAT
>Ga0209689_1001985_pt1 | contig 15332 bp, 7 predicted proteins | sample GraSoiAngelo_149_FD_187119 | JGI IMG/M metagenome (GOLD analysis project Ga0209689, IMG submission 187119) | Grasslands soil microbial communities from the Angelo Coastal Reserve, California, USA - 14_1009_09_30cm (SPAdes) (version 2) | ecosystem: Environmental > Terrestrial > Soil > Grasslands ...
GAAGCGCAAGCCCAGCAGGCGGTCGAACGTCGTGGGGCTGCCGCCGCGCTGCAGGTGCCCGAGCACCAGGCTGCGCGTCTCTTTGCCCGTCATTTCCTGAATCGAGTGCGCGACCTTGTCGCCGATACCACCGAGGCGCTGGTGCTCCGGGTCGATGAGCGAGACGCTGCCGCCCCGGGGGGCGGCTCCTTCGGCCACGACCACGATGCTGAAGTGGCGTCCTTCCGCCTCGCGCCGGGCGATCTTCTCGCACACCTTGCCCATGTCGAACGGGATCTCGGGCATCAGGATCACGTCGGCGGAGCCGGAGATGCCGGAGTGCAGGGCGATCCACCCGGCGTGGCGTCCCATGACCTCCACGACCATCACGCGCTCGTGGCTCTCGGCGGTGGAGTGGACCTTGTCGATCGCTTCGGTGGCCGTCTGGACTGCGGTGTCGAATCCGAACGTGAGCTGGGTTCCGCCGACGTCGTTGTCGATCGTCTTGGGAACGCCCACGACGCGAATCCCCTTCTCGCGGAACAGCCGCTGTGCGATGCGGAGCGAGCCGTCGCCCCCGATCGCGATGAGGGCGTCGATGCCCTTTCTGTGGAACGCGGCGACCAGCTCATCGGCCCGATCGTGCTCGACGACCGTGCCGTCGGCGCGCTGCCCCCGCCAGCGGAACGGGTCGCCGCGGTTGGTGGTGCCGAGGATGGTGCCGCCCAGGTGGGTGATGCCGCGGACGGCGTTGGCGTCGAGCTCCACGACGCGGTCCTCGTCGAGCAGCCCGTCGTAGCCGCGCCTGATGCCGACGCATTCCCAACCGCGGTGGATCGCGGCGAGCACCGCCCCGCGGATCACGGCGTTCAACCCCGGGGCGTCACCGCCACCGGTGGAGATCGCGATTCTCAACGCGCCGGCGGCGCCATCTTCTCGATCAGGCGCAGCACTTCCCCGGGCTCGGCGTGGCGCCCGAGGGATTTCTTGGAGAACACGCGGCGCCCGTCGACCTCGACTTCGAACACCCCGCCCGAGGATTGGATCAGCTTGACGTCCGCGTGCGGGTGGGCCTTGCGAATTTCGGCCGCCAGACCGGCGGCCCGAGGCTCGTAGTTTCAGACGACACAATATTCGATGGTGACGCGCATAGGTTGGGAGCGAGCGGGCTCGGTTGTGTGAAGGATAGTCGCGCTTGACACGCCACGCCACAGTCCCGAGCTTGCGCGACAGCGACCTCCTCATGAGCCCCCTTCCTCGCCCCAAGGCTTCGCCCGGCGTGCTGGTGCGGGCGCTCGTGTCGCTGGGCGCCGTGTCGGCCGTCGCGGCGGCGGTGGCCGCCTACGCCGCGGGGCGGGCGGCTCCCGGCCCCGGGTTCGGCGCGGAATTCGCGACGCTGGTGATGATCGGCGCCCTGGCGCGGCGCTACGGCGTAGCGCTCCCCGGGAACGGCTTCTCGTCCTACATCCTCGGCGTCACGGCGTTCGCCGTGCTCGACCGCGGCTGGGCCTGCGCCGTGCTCGTGGGCCCGACGGCGATGGTGGCCGGCGACCTCGTGTTGCGGCGGCTACCGCCGCGCGCGGTGCTCGGCAACGCCGCCCACCTCACGGCCGGCACCGCCGTGGTCGGCCTCATGTACGACCGATTGGGCGGCGTCGCGGGCCCGGACGCGTTCGACCCGACCAATCTCGGGCCGCTCGTCGCGCTGCTCACCCTCCTGCCGGTGGTCGTCAACGCCACCTTCTACCTCGAGCTCGCGCTCGGCCGCTCGCTCGCCTGGGTGGACGCGTGGCTCACGGCGCGCTGGGAAACGATCGTATACGCCTGCTCCGTCGGACTGGCGCTCGCCTGGCTGCGTCTCGCCCATGCCGGGCTCGGCTCATTCGAGACGGCGGTGGTGGCGGCGGCCCTCGCGGCGGCGACGGCGGCCAGCGTTTACGTGATCCGGCTCGGGGTGCGGGCCGACGAGCTCGCCCTGATCCAGGGGCTGTCGCAGGTCATCGCCCGGGACATCTCGCTCGCGAAAAGCTTCGGACGCATTCAGGAGCTCACCCGCCGGCTAGTGCCGTGGGAGCAGATGGGGTTCGCACGCTATGACGCGCACGCCAACGAAATGGAGTTGGTCGCCGACACCGCCGCCGGCGGCCGCACCAGCTTCCGCTTCGACGCGAACGCCGGACTGACCGGCGAGGCTGTGCGGCTGCGCCGTCCCGTCGTGGCGCACGGCCTGCGGCCCGACCAAGTCGTCGTCCCCGGAGCGGAGCGCCCCGGCGCGGAGGTGCTCGTCCCGCTCTATCACGCCGGCCAGCTCGTCGGCTTGTGGAGCGTACGCCACTCCGACCCCCTGATGTACCGCGAGACGGACGGGGAGGTGCTCGCGCTGCTCGCCCCCCAGCTCGCCCTGATGCTCGCGATCGAGGCGTCGGTCCAGCCCGTGGTCGGCGCCTCCGAGCGCACCACCACCTACATCGAGACGCTCACCGCCACGACGCAGCAGATCCATGCGTCGAGCCAGGAGGTGGCCGCGGCGGCGCAGCGTGCCAGCCACGGGGCCAAGCAGGCGGCGACCCTCGTAAGCGCCGTGACGCGCGAGTCCGACCAGCTCAAGCAGCACGCCGGCGAAGTCGCCACGGCCGGGGACCAGACGCGCGAGTCGGGCGCCGAGATGGAGAAGACGACCGATAAGGTGCGCCACGCGACCGAAGACGCCGTCCGTCGACTCACGGACCTGGGCGTGACGACCGCGCAGAGCGCGTCCGAAGTGCGGCGGCTGCGCGACGTCGCCGAGCAAGTAGAGAAGTTCTCCGAGACGATCGGATTCATCGCGAATCAGACCAACCTGCTCGCCCTCAACGCCACGATCGAAGCGGCGCGCGCCGGCGTACACGGGCGCGGCTTCGCCGTGGTGGCCGACGAGGTGCACAAGCTCGCGGAGGCGAGCGGGCGCGAAGCCCGCGCGGTCGGCAAGTCGGCGCAGGACACGCGCGGGGCCCTGGACCAGGCCGCCCGGCTGCTCGAACGCGTCCGCGAGGACCTGACGGAGGTCGTTCAGGGGTCCTCCGCATGGGTGGCCGACCTGAGCCATATCGCCGCGGCGGCCTCCGGCACCGCCCGCGCCGGGAAGCGGGTCGCCGAGCTGGCGCGCGGCATCGCCGATCTGTCGGGCCGCATCGGCGCGTCGCTCGAGCAGGCGCGGGCGGGCGCCCAGACGTCGGCTGCGGAGACGGAGGCCGTGGCGGCAGCGGCGGCCGAGCAGCTCAAGGCCATTGCCGAGCTCACCCACGGCGCCACCGAGTTGACGCAGCTCGCCGATAACCTTGCGAAGGCCGTCCGTTTCGTTCGAGGGGAGAACGGTCGTCCGTAGGCTCGCGCCCGCTCTCGCCGTGCTGCTCGCGGCGTGCAGCAGCGCGATCGGGCCGCCCGCGCCCGCCGCGCCCCGCATCGACTACGTCGATGGCGCGATCGAGCCCATCCTGGAGCGCGGCGGCGCGGCGGTGATCGAAGGCTTCGGGTTCGGCGCAACGCAGGGGACCGGCGGCGTCGCGCTCGCCGGCGCGGGCGGCGGCACCGTCCCGGCGGCGGTGACCGGGGCCGGCGGCTGGAGCGACCTCGCGGTTCGCATCACGGTTCCGGACGGCGCGGTTTCGGGACCGCTCACCTTGACGACAGCGGCCGGCCTCCGTCTCACCGCCACGGTGCACGTCATTCCCCGCGTCTCCTTTACGGCGGACACGCTGCGCTGGCAGCCACGCGCCGCCTTCCCGAGTGCGCCCGTCGGCGTGGGCGCCGTCGCGGCGGAGGTCCCTGCCGGCAACGACGTCTCGACCACGTTGTACGCGGCGGGCGGCGCCGAGCTGATCGGCGCGCGGATCGTCCCCGACTCGGGCGTCTACGTCGCGCGTGCGCTGGCGGGTGGGGCGGTCGCCGCCTGGGTGCGCCAGCCGGACAACGCCGATCCGGCTCAGAGCCGGGCCCTCCCCGGCCCGCGCGCGTTCGCCGCAGTTGCGGTCGCGACGCGCTACAACTCCCATTTCACGGGCAGCGCGCTGTACGTGATCGGGGGCGTCGACTCCGCGGGCCGGGCGCAGCCGTCCGTGCTCGCCGCCGACGTCACTCCCGACGGCGTGGCGGGGCGGTTCGCGCCGATCGAGCCGCTCCCCGCGCCCGTCGCGGGCGCAACGGCGGTGGTGCGGCGCGGGCGGATCTACGTGATCGGCGGTGCCGACTCGCTCGGGCGGCCGCAACGTCTCGTGTTCGTCGGACGCGTCGCCACCGACGGGCACATCGACGGGTGGTACCGGCAGCCGTTGCTCCCGACGCCACGCGCCTACGGCGGCGGCGTGGTCCTGGACGACCGCGCGGTCACGTTCGGCGGCGTGGCGGACAGCGTCCCGCCGGGCGGCGGCCTCGACTCCGCGATCCCCCGGCTCGCCTCGAGCGACACGGCTCCGGTGAGTCTCGTGTCGGGCTTCTTCGCCGGCTCGTGGGCCTCCGGCGCCACGCTCATCCCCGCTCCCCGCTCTCAGTTCGCCACCCTCGACCTGGGCGACGTCGTGCTGCTGGTCGGCGGCATGTACGGCGGCGCTGCCACAGACGCCGCGGAAACGATCGCCGCGGCGGTGGTCGGCGACTCGCTCGGCCCGTTCGCGGGGCCCGCCGGTGCGACCACGATCGCCGGACAGGGGGGCGGCACGCTCGTCGGGCCGGCCGGCGTCACCTGGCGCGAAGCGGATGGGGCACGGCACGCGCTCGTCATCGGGGGGATCGACCTGAGCACGGGTCTGCGGAAATCAGGCGTCTGGGGTTTCTAAGCGGAGCCCGACTTATTACCGTAGGGCCACGCCTTTGGGGAGGGGACCGTTTCGTGCGCACGCTCGCGATCCTGGGATTGGCGTTCACGGCCGCCGTCGGCACCGCCGGCGCGCAACGCGCTCATCAGTTCGAGCTCAGCGGATTCGGCTCGTTCACGCACTACGACAAGGTGTTCGGCCTCGAGAGCCGCGTCGGCGGCGGCGCACGCCTCGGCTACCTCTTCACCGAAGTCGTCGGCGCCGAGCTCGACGTCGGTTACCAGGACCTTCGCCCCAGCACGGGGGCCACATCGCCTTCGTTGACGCTCGGCGGCGCGAGCTTGAGCCTCAATTTCGGAAACGCACGCCACCTGTTCTACCTCCTCGGTGGGTACTCCCGCCTCGATTTCGAGAAGACGGCGCCGTACCGCTTCACCGACGACGCGGTGCACGGCGCGATCGGCGAACGGCTGTTTCTGGGTAATCGCGCGGCGCTGCGCGTCGAAATCCGCGGCATCTACTCCCCCAGTAGCGGCTTCCCCGGCGCCGACTGGGCGGGTCATGTGGTGGGCTCGCTCGGCCTGTCGATCTTCACCGGCACGGGGATGCTCGCGGACGAGGACCACGACGGGGTCCCCGACAAGCGGGATACCTGCTCCAACACACCGCTCGGCGCCACGGTCGACGTGCACGGCTGCCCCACCGACGCCGACCACGACGGCGTGTACGACGGACTCGACCAGTGCCCCGGCACACCAAGCGGGGCCCGGGTGGACGCGAAGGGCTGTCCGATGGATTCGGACCACGACGGTGTATACGACGGGCTCGATCAGTGCTCCAACACCCCCGCCGGTGCCCACGTGGACGCCAAGGGTTGCCCCACCGATGCCGACGGCGACGGCGTCCCGGACGGGATCGACCAGTGCCCCAACACGCCCGCGGGCGCCACGGTGGACCCCGCGGGGTGCCCGCTCGATTCCGACAAGGACGGCGTCCCGGACGGGATCGACAAGTGCCCCGGCACGCCGCCCGGAACGGAAGTGGACAGCACCGGCTGCCAGCGCTTCAAGGATTCCGATGGGGACGGGGTCGACGACACCAAGGACAAGTGCCCCGGCACGCCTCCCGGCAGCCGCGTCGACGCGAACGGCTGCGTGATCCTGTTCACCCCGGAGCGGACGCCGGTGATTCTGCGAGGGGTGACGTTCGAGACGGGACGAGCGGTGCTGCAGCTCGAATCCTTCACCGTGCTCAACATCGTCGCGCAGTCGCTGGTGGCGAATCCCGCCATTCGCATCGAGATCGCGGGATACACCGATGGCACGGGCTCGGCGGCCACGAACCTGCGGCTGTCTCAGGCGCGGGCCGAGGTGGTACGCGCCTATATGGTGAGCAAGGGCGTTGCGCCCGGGCGTATGGTCGCACGAGGGTACGGCGCGAGCAATCCGATCGCGGTGAACACGACGGCCGAGGGGCGGGCGCAAAACCGTCGGGTCGAGCTTCACCAGTTACCCTAGGGGAGCGGGCGTGAGACGATACGCGGTGCTGGCCGCGCTGCTGGCGCTCCCCGCGGGACGCCTCCGGGCGCAACACGCCGGGCAGTTCGAGGCCGGCGTGTTCGGCGGCTACACGCGCTACGACGCCGCCCTTGGCCTCGCACACAAGCTGGGCGGCGGCGGCCGGCTCGGCTACTTCTTCGGCGATGCATTCGGCCTCGAGGCCGACGTGCTGTTCCAGCCCGAATACACGGTGCCGACCGGTGGTACGCCGACCACACTCCAGCCGCTCATCGGCAGCGCCAGCCTGGTGTTCAACGCCGTCCACGCCAGCCGCCTGATGGTCTACGTGTTGGGGGGCTATTCGCTGCTCGATTTCGGCACCCGGGCGCCGTACCGCTTCACCGACAACGGGATCCACGGCGGCGCGGGCGCCCGCATCTTCCTCACGCCGCGCGTGGCGGTCCGGGTCGAAGGGCGCGGCGTCTACGTGCCCAGCACCAAGTACGCCGCGGGGTCCACCAGCGCCACGCATGTCGTCGTGACGGCCGGCCTTTCGGTTTTTCACCTGGGCAGCGGGCCGCCGCCGGACTCGGACAAGGACGGAGTCCCCGACAAGAAAGACGCCTGCCCCGACACGCCGCTCGGGGCCACGGTCGACGCGCGTGGCTGCCCCACGGACTCCGACAAGGACGGCGTGTACGACGGGCTCGACAAGTGCCCCAACACGCCCGCCGGCGCCACCGTCAATGCGAGCGGCTGTCCCAGCGACTCGGACGCGGACGGCGTGCCGGACGGCATCGATCAATGTCCCAACACACCGGCCGGAGTGCATGTCGACGAGAAGGGCTGCCCGAGTGATTCGGACGGCGATGGCGTACCCGACGGCATTGATCAATGCGCCAACACCCCCGCCGGCGCCACGGTGGACGCGGTGGGGTGCCCGTCCGACTCGGACAAGGACGGCGTGCCCGACGGGCTCGATCAGTGCCCCAACACGGCTGCCGGCGCGCTTGTGGACGCGAAGGGCTGCCCGATGGATTCGGACCTGGACGGCGTGCCGGACGGCCTCGACAAGTGTCCCAACACGCCCGCCGGCACGCCCGTCGACACCGCCGGCTGCCCGCTGCCGCGACAGGTGATCCGCGACTCGGACGGCGATGGAGTGCCGGACGACCGCGACAAGTGCCCCAACACGCCCGCCGGCTCGAAGGTGGATGCCACGGGCTGCATCATCCTGTTCCAACCGGAAATCGTGCCCGGCGCACCGGGCGCGCCGGCCCGGCCGACGCTGATTCTGCGGGGCGTGAACTTCGAGTGGGGCCGGTCGGCCCTGACCCGCGACTCCTACGCCGTGCTCGACCAGGTAGCGGGCTCGCTGGTGGCCAATCCGGAGATCCGAATCGAGATCGCCGGCTACACCGACAACACCGGATCGGCGCCGCTCAACGTCCGCCTGTCGCAGGCCCGGGCCGCCTCGGTGCGCGCGTACCTGGCGCGCAAGGGCGTATCCCCGGAGCGGATGGTCGCGAAGGGGTACGGAGCGAGCGGATTCATCGCCCCCAACACCACCGCCCCGGGCCGGGCGCAGAACCGGCGGGTGGAGCTGCACAAGTTGCCGTAACGGCGGCGGTCGGTAGTTTTCTCCGTCCCGCAACCGCCTGAGCACGACATGAACGCCAGCTGGCTGTCTCTGGTCGCGATCGGCCTCCTGGCCGGTTTGCCTTTCCGCCTGACCGCCCAAACTGCTCCCCATCCCTTCCAGGCCACGGATTACTACAAGCTCACCAGCGTCGGCGAGCCCCGGCCCGCGCCCGACGGGCGGCGCATCGCCGTCGTCGTGACGACGGTCGTGGAAGACAAGGACCGGCGCCATTCCGAGATCTGGATGGCGGCCGCGGACGGCTCGAGCCCGGCGTTCCGCTACACGAGCCCGGCCAGTGAAGCGTCCAATCCGGTCTGGTCTCCCGACGGCTCGCTGCTCGCCTTCACGAGCAAGCGCGAGGGTTTCGACGACGACGTGTGGTTTCTACGGACTTCGGCGCCCGGGGGCGAGGCGTTCCAGGTGCGCGGGGTCCACGCCTTACCTGTCTTCTCCGGCGACGGCAAGTGGCTGTTGTACAGCTGGCGCGGCCCGGAGCCCGACAGCATGAAGAAGGATTCGTGGCGGAGCCGGGTTTCGCCGAGCGCGATCAGCCGCGGGCCGGACCCCAAGCGGTTCGACGGCCGGGTGTACACCTCGTTGCCGTTCGTGGAGGACGAGCGCGGGCTCGTGCCGCCGCGCGAGACCCGGCGCGCCAGCCACCTGTACCTCGTGCCATCGGCTGGCGGCGAGCCGAAGCAGCTCACGAGCGGCGACTTGAGCCAGCGCGCTCCGGACTGGTCTCCCGACGGCCGGGCGATCGTGTTCGTGCAGGACTCGACCGACACGAGCGAGGTGAGGAACCAGGTCCGACCGCAGCTCTACGTGCTCAGCGTGGCCGACGGCGCGGTGCGGCGGCTCGCCACGCCGTACGTGGAGAACGTCGCGCCTGCCTGGTCGCCCGATGGCACCACCATCGCTTTCATCTGCTCCAAGGGTCGCGGCGAAGAAAACGACCTGTGCGTGATGCCGGCGGCGGGCGGGGGGGGGCCCGTGCGCAATCTCACGAGCGGCTGGGATCTGGACCCGTCCGGCCCGGCCTGGTCCCGGGACTCGAAGACCGTGTACGTGAGCGCCGAAACGCGCGGCAACATTCACGTGTTCGCGGCGCCGGCGACGGGCGGCTCCGTCCGCCAGATCACGACGGGTGAGCGGCAGCTCGGCGGTCCGGCGATCACGCGCGACGGCAAGTTGCTCGCCTACTCGGCGAGCGACGCCACGCACCCGGCGGAGCTGTTCGTCGCCCCGGTCGGGCGCGCCGGGCCCGGACCCGATAAGCGGCTCACGTCCTTCAACGACTCGCTGCTCGCGCAGCTCGTGACGATCCCGGCCGACACGTTCTGGTTTACGAGCGTAGGGGGCCTCTCCATCGAGGCGTTTGTGATGCGCCCCTACGGCTACCGCCCCGGGAAGAGCTACCCTTTGATCCTGTACATCCACGGCGGCCCGCACTGGAACTACGGCAACGTCTTCTTCCCCGAGATGCAGCTGCTCGCGGGACAGGGGTACTGGGTCCTGCTCGTCAATCCGCGCGGCTCGACCGGGTACGGGCACGACTTCACGTTCGCGACGCGCGGGCGCTGGGGGATGGAGGACTACCAGGACTTGATGAAGGCGGTTGACGTCGCGATCGCCCGGGGCGGCGTGGATACGACGCGCCTGGGAGTCGCGGGAGGTTCTTATGGCGGCTTCATGACCAACTGGGTGGTGGGGCACACGAACCGCTTCGCGGCCGCGGAGGCCGATCGCTCGATCTACGACTGGTACTCGTGGTACGGCTCGTCGGACGCGCAGGGCCTCACGGACTACGAGTTCTCCGGGCCGCCGTGGGATGCGGACTCGCTGTACCGGGTGCTCTCCCCGATGACGTACGCGACGCGGATCCGCACGCCGCTGCTCATCGTGCACTCGGAAGACGACCGGCGCACGCCGATCACCGATGGCGAGCAGCTGTTCGTCATGCTGCGCAAGCGGGGCGTCCCGGCCGAGTTTGTGCGCTACCCGCGGTCGTACCACGGCCTGTCGCGCACCGGTCCGCCGTGGCTGTTGGTGGACCGGCTGGAGCGGATTCGTACGTGGTTCGCGCACTGGCTCGGCGGCGGCGAGACGCCGCCCGCCGCCGGCACGTTGCGCTGACCCGCGTGGCGCCGCGCGCGCTCGTCGCCCTGCTCGTGGCGGGGCTCGTCGCCCTGCCCGGGACGCTCGCTGCACAGCAGCGCCACCGTCCGCGGACGGCGCGCCGGCCGCAGGCCCCCCCCGCCCCCGCCGCCGGCCGCGTGCCCACTCCGAAATCGATCCTCGGCTTCGAGCCCGGCGAGGACCGGAAACTCGCCGACTGGCCCGTGTTGCTGCGCTATTACCAGGCGCTGGCGCAGACCAGCGACCGGGTGCGCTACCGCGAGCTCGGCAAGACCACGTTGGGCGCGCCGCTCGTGGCGCTGGTGATCTCGAGCCCGTCCAACTTGAAGAGCCTCGACCGCTACCGTCAGCTCAACGCCCGACTCGCCGACCCGCGCACCATCCACAACGGCCGCGAGCAGCAGGAGGCGCTAAGAGACGGCCGCGCCATCGTGCTCATCACCTCGGGCATCCACTCGAACGAGGTGGGCGGGCACCTGACGCCCGCGCTGCTCGCCTACCGCCTCGCGAGCGACACCGGCACCGCCACCCGCCGGATCCTCGACAACGTGATTCTGCTGCTCGTCCCGTCGCTCAACCCCGACGGCGTTTCCATCGTCACGCACTGGTACAACCGCACGCTCGGCACGGCCGCCGAAGGGACCGACCCGCCCGAGCTGTACCACCATTACGCGGGACACGACAACAACCGCGACTGGTACGCCTTCACACAGGTCGAGACTCAGCTGGTGGTCGACTCGTTGCACAACGTGTGGCATCCCGAGATCGTGCACGACATTCACCAGCAGGACACGGACGGCTCGCGCCTCTTCCTCCCTCCCTACCTCGATCCGGTCGAGCCGAACGTGGACCCGTTGCTCGTGGACGGGGTGAACGCCCTGGGCACAAGTGTGGCGTGGGAGCTCGGCGGCGAGGGGAAGACGGGAATCGCCATCAACGCGATCTACGACGCCTGGACGCCCGCCCGCGCCTACCAGCACTACCACGGGGGCGTGCGCATCCTGTCCGAGGCAGCGAGCGCCAACCTCGCCTCGCCGATCGACGTTCCATTCGACCACCTCGCGGCCCGGGCGCGCGGCTTCAACCCGCGCGAGCGCTCCTGGAACTTCACCAACCCATGGCCCGGCGGCCGTTGGACGCTGCGTGACATCGTGAGCTACCAGACCGACGCCGCTTACGCCCTGCTCGAGAATGCGGCACGCTACCGCGACGTCTGGCTCGCCAACTTCCTCACGGTGGAGGAGCACGGCGTGCACGGGTGGCGCGGCTGGCCGTACGCGTACGTGATCCCCCGCCAGCAGCGGGACACGGTGGCGCTCGCGACGCTGCTCGGCATCCTGCACCGCGGGCAGGTAGAGATCCGCACTGCTCTCCATCCGATCACGCTCGCCGGGCAGCGCTACGCCGCCGGGAGCTACGTCGTGGTCCTGCGGCAGCCGTACGCGGGGTTCGCCAAGACCTTACTCGAGCCACAGCACTACCCCGACCTGCGGCTCTACCCGGCCGGCCCGCCACTGCCCCCGTACGACGTCACGGCCCACACGCTGCCGCTCCTGATGGGTGTGACGGCCGTGCCGGCGCGCGACTCGCTGCGCATCGGCCTCTCGGCGCCGGTCGAGCCGCCCACGGCCACGCCGGCCTACACCGGCATCGCCGGCCCGGAGGGGCCGCGCGTGGGGCTGTACCGCTCGTACGACGCGTCCATGGATGAGGGATGGACACGCTGGGTGTTCGACACCTGGCACGTGCCGTACGTCTCGGTGGTGGATTCCGTGGTGCGCGCCGGCAAGCTCGCGGCGCAATTCAGCGTGATCGTCCTGCCCGATCAAGCGCCCGACGAGCTGCTCAACGGCCTGCCGCACGAGTATCCCGCGCCGTACGCGGGCGGCCTCGGCGAGGACGGGGTCAAGGCGCTGAGTCAGTTCGTGCAGGACGGCGGGACGCTGGTCGCGCTCAATGACGCCAGCCGGTTCGCGGCCGAGCAGCTGCTGCTTCCGGTGCGCAACGTGCTCGCGGGGGTGGCCGACGACGAGTTCTATGCCCCGGGATCGATCTTTCGACTCGAGCTCGACCCGGCCGCGCCGGTGGCGCGCGGCATGCCGGCCCAGAGCATCGCCTGGTACGAAGGTGGCCCGGCGTTCGACGTACTCGATTCTAGCGCCGTGCGGGTCATCGGCCGCTACCCGACCGAAGCCGATAAGGTGCTGCTCTCCGGCTGGGTGCTGCACCCCGAGCGCATCGCGGGGAAGGCCGCCCTGGTCGAAGTGAAACAGGGGTCCGGGCGGGTCGTGCTGTTCGGGTTCCGTCCCCAGTACCGCGGCCAGAGCATCGCCACTTACCCGTTGCTGTTCAATAGCTTACAGCTGACGGCGCGGTAACGTGATCCCCGTCTCTTGTCCGATCGACGGGGGATTCCTATCGTGTAGCCCCCTATGGCTGTGGTCCGGCAGGCAGTCGTCCTCTTGCTGGCCGCGCTCTTCATGAGTCGCGGCCTTTTTGCACAGGATAGCCTGCCGCCGCCACCCGACGCCGCCACCCCCGCCGCAGTGGCGGGCGCGCTCCCGCCCGCACCAGCCGATCAGGCGCACGTGACGTTGCGACCGATCGAGCTGCGCTACGTGCAGCAGGAGACGCTGCTCATACCGCAGACGTCGTCGATCAAAGGGTTGTACGTGAATGCCTGGGCGTTCGGATCGCCGAAGCTGTGGCACCTCGTGCGGCTCGCCGACGAGACCGAGATCAATGCGTTCGTCGTGGACGTGAAGGACGACACCGGCTGCCTGCTGTACCCGTCGGCGGTCCCCACCGCCCAGCAGATCGGCGCGAACGCGTGCACCCGCGCCAAGGACGCGAAGGCGCGGCTCGACACGCTGGCGGCGCACGGGATCTACGCGATCGCCCGCATCGTCGTCGCGAAGGACCCGTTGCTCGCGGAGCGGAAGCCCGGCTGGTCGGTGAAGGATCGCACCACGGGCGGGCTGTGGCGCGACCGGATCCACAGCGCGTGGGTGGATGCGTACAACGATTCGGTGTGGATCTATTCGGCGCAGCTCGCCGCGGAAGCCGTGCGGTTGGGGTTCAGCGAGGTGCAGTTCGACTACGTGCGCTTCCCGGACGAGCCGCGCGAGCGCATGGCGACCGCGATCTTCCCGGCACACCATGGCCAAACGCAGCGCGAGGCGGTGCGCGAGCACATCACGCTGCTGCGCAATCGCCTGAGGCCGCTCGGCGTTCCGGTCACGTTCGATATCTTTGGCCTCACCGCCTCGGCGACGACCGGCGACTTGGGCATCGGGCAGGTGTGGGAGGATTTCATCAACGTGGCGGACGTGGTGCTGCCGATGGTCTATCCCAGCCACTACTACCGCGGTGCGTTCGGCCTCGCGTGGCCCAACGGTGAGCCGTATCGCGTGGTGCGCTACGCCTTGACCGACGCCCTGCAGCGCTCGCGGCCGCACCCCGCCGCCGCGGAGATCCGGCCGTTCTTGCAGGCGTTCACGCTCGGCCGCCGGCTGCCGCGCTACGCGCCGTCACAAATCCGCGATCAGATCCGCGCGGCGGAAGACTTGGGCATCACGTCGTGGGTGTTGTGGAACCCGCGGAGCGTGTACCAGCGCGAGTCCTTGCGCCCCAAGCAGAGCGGCACGCGGTCCTCCGGCCGGGAACTCTCCAGCACGACCGGCGGGCGCTAGCCGCCGTTTGCTTCATTCGACAGGAGCCAGCGCCATCCCCGGCTGCCACTCGGTGATGTAGCCGGTGATGGCAGACGCCGCCACGCTGTAGGGGTTGGCGAGGTAGAGTTGCCCCGGACCAGAGCGGCCCGGGAAGTTGCGGTTGATGGCGCTGATCGTCACCTCGTCGCGCGTCTTCGAGACGCCGGGCCCCGCGTTGATACAGGCCCCGCACGACGGCTCGAGGAACGTCGCACCGACCTTCTGGAACAGCTCGAGGTATCCCCGCTCCTCGCAGTAGCGCTTCACGTCCTGCGATCCGCACTGGATGTAGAACCGCACCCACGGCGCGACGCGCGCCCCGCGCTCCGCCGCCTCCGCCAGCACCCGGGCGTACATGTCCATGTCTTCCTTCTTGCCCGCCGTGCACGAGCCGGCGTAGGCGATGTCCACGCGGATCCGCGCCGCGGCGTCGATGTACTGGCCGTTCCCGGGATCGCCCGGGAGCGCCATCATCGGCCGAATCGCCGCGGCGTCGATCTCGATGACCTCGCAATACTCGGCGCCGGGGTCGCTCGCCAGGCCGGCACACAACCGCTCGGCCTCGCCCCGCGCCATGCCGCGATACTCCATGAGGTACTCTACCGTCTTCGCGTCCGGAGCCACGTAGCCGGTAAAGCCTCCCACCTCCGCCGTCATATTGGTCATCGTGGCGCGCTCGTCTACTGACAGCGATTCGACAGCATCCCCACAGTACTCCACCAGCTTGCCGATGGCGCGGCCGCTCTTCACGTACGGCTGACGCAGCACCTCGAGCATGAAATCCTTGGCGGTCACGTTGTCCGGCTTCCTGCCACGCACCACGACCTTCACGGTTTCGGGAACCGTGAGCCGCACGTCCTTCGTGATCCAGGAATTGAAGATCGCGGTCGTTCCCACCCCGAACGCGACGCAGCCGACCGCTCCGGCATGGGGCGTGTGCGAATCCGAGCCGATGATCACCATTCCCGGCTCGGCGTGTCCCTCGAGGATCTTGGAGTGGCAGATCGCCTCCGAGCCCCGTCCGCCTCCATGGTGACCGAGCCGCAGCTCGCCGTACAGCTTGATCCCCTGCTTCTGGGCGAACGCGCGCTGCTTCTTTTCGAGCTCGAGCGCGACATCGAGCAGCCCCTCCTTGACGCGCTCGGGCGTCATGGCTTCCGAAAGGAAGGTGAGGTGATCGCGAAACATGAGGATCGAGCCGGGATCGGCCACCCGCTCCCCGTCGCCCACGAGCTGCTCGAAGAAGATCGCCGCCATCGGGGTCACGTACTCGTGGCTGAACCGGATGTCGGTGACCACGAACCCTTCATCGCCCGGCTGGACGGCCGGCACGCCGATCTTGCCCCGCGACGGGTCGACCACCCAGTGGCGCGCGATGATCTTTTCGCCGAGCGTCATCGGCCGGCGCGACGTCTCGGGCGGCGCGAGCACGACCTTGCCCTGGAGCCGGGCCACGTTGAAGTTGAACAGTCCTCCGTACTCGATGATGCCACGCGTGATCTCGCCCTCACCCTCGGTGAAGGCGGCGAGCGGGATCGCCTCGCCGCGGCGGACCCGGTCGATGATCGAGAAG
>Ga0209689_1001990_pt1 | contig 15306 bp, 9 predicted proteins | sample GraSoiAngelo_149_FD_187119 | JGI IMG/M metagenome (GOLD analysis project Ga0209689, IMG submission 187119) | Grasslands soil microbial communities from the Angelo Coastal Reserve, California, USA - 14_1009_09_30cm (SPAdes) (version 2) | ecosystem: Environmental > Terrestrial > Soil > Grasslands ...
GACCCGTATCAGGTGGACGACCTGATCCGGTTCGGTACGGCAAACGAGGCGGGCTTCGGATTTCTCAAGGCTGCCGTGCTTTCAAAGGCGAACATCATCATCTCGGGTGGGACCGGCACCGGGAAGACGACCTTCCTCAACGTGCTGTCGGGCTTCATCCCGGTCGAGGACCGCATCGTCACCATCGAGGACGCGGCCGAGCTTCAGCTGCACCAGGAGCACGTCTGCCGGCTGGAGACGCGGCCGAAGGACATCAACGGCGAAGGCGAGATCACGATTCAGCGACTCGTGATCAACTCGCTCCGAATGCGACCAGAGCGCATCGTGGTCGGCGAGTGTCGTGGCGGTGAAGCCCTCGACATGCTGCAGGCCATGAACACGGGCCACGACGGGTCGATGACGACTTTGCACGCGAACAGCCCTCGCGATGGGCTGGCTCGTCTCGAGACGCTAGTCCTGATGGCCGGGGTGGACCTTCCAATTCGCGCAATCCGTCAGCAGGTGGCGGGCGCGATCAACCTGATCGTCCAGCTGAACCGCATGCGCGACGGCTCCCGCAAGGTGACGGCGATCACCGAGATCGTGGGCATGGAGCAGGACGTGATCACGACCCAGGACATCTTCATGATGGAGCAGAAGGGCGCGACGCCCGACGGCAAGGTCATCGCCGAGTTCAAGCCGACCGGCCTGCGGCCGAAGATCCTGGACCGCATGTTCTCCCAGGGCATTCCGCTCCCGAAGGAGATCACAGCCCTGTTCCCGCCGCCTCCGGGATACAAGCCCGCCGCCCGCTAGACAGCCTTTCCCCGGCCGCTTATAGTCGAATTGTGAAGGTCGTCCTGCACGACCGCACCAACGGTCTGGGGCAGGAGGTGCGCGATGTGGCGCAGCGCAAGCTGACCCGTCTCGCTCGCCACTTTGGAAGGGTGGCGGAGGCCGAGGTGGAGTTCTCCGAAGAGCGCAAGCGAAGCGGTCTCGCGACCACGGTCTGCCGGATCAACCTGCACCTCGACGGCCATCGCGCCCCCGTGCTGCACGCGCGAGAGCGCGGAGCCGACCCTCAGTCCGCGCTTGACCTCGCCCTGGACAAGATCGACCGCCAGGTCGTGGCGTTCAAGGAGAAGGTCACCCATCGCAAGCAGTCCGTCTCGCCGGTGCGTGTTCCGGCCGGGGAGGGTCGCCGAGCGCCGCGTCAGGCGCAGCCCGAGCGCCTTCGGCTCAAGCTGCGGCCGATGTCCGAAGCGGAGGCGCGCTCAGAGCTGGACGCCGATAGCCAGCCCTTCGTGATCTACCTGGCCGAGGATTCCGGGGAGATCCAGATCCTAGTCGAACGGCCGGACGGCTCCCTGGTGGTGATCGAGCCGGTGGTGCCCTAGCAGTAGTCCGACCGGAAAGCGCTTACCGGACCCCCGATTTAGATCCGTCTCCGCCGGGTAACCTCTAGTTCAGACCATGGTCATCCTTTCCAGGCTGCTCGATCCCAACGAGCGTGAAGTCAAGCGCCACCTCTCGGTCGCCGAGGCGGTCAACGCGCTCGAGCCCGAGCTCAAGGAGCTCGACGACGAAGCCCTGCGCGTCCGCTCGGACGCGCTCCGCGAGGAGGCGCGCGAAGGGCATGACCTGGACGAGCTGCTGATCGAGGCATTCGCGCTGTGCCGCGAGGCGAGCCGGCGCACGATCGGCCTCCGCCACTTCGATGTCCAGCTGGTGGGCGGCATCGTGCTGCACCAGGGAAAGATCGCCGAGATGAAGACCGGCGAAGGCAAGACGCTGGTGGCCAGCCTGGCCCTCTACCTCAATGCGCTCGCCGGCCAGGGCGTCCACCTGGTCACCGTGAACGACTACCTGGCGCGTCGCGACGCCGGCTGGATGGGACCCATCTATCACGCGCTCGGCCTGACGGTCGGGGTCAACGTAGGCACAGCGGGCACCTTTGTGTACGACCCCGAGTATGTCGATGAGACGCATCCCGACCCGCGCCTGCAGCACTTCCGCCCCGCGAGCAAGAAGGAGGCGTACGCCGCGGACATCACCTACGCGACCAACTCAGAGCTCGCCTTCGACTACCTGCGCGACAACATGGCGCGCGACCTTACCCAGTGCACGCAGCGCGATCTCAACTACGCAATCGTCGACGAGGTCGACTCCATCCTCATCGACGAGGCGCGCACGCCCCACATCATCTCGGGCCAGTCGGATGAGTCGACCGAGAAGTACTACCAGTACGCGCGGTGGGCGGCGCGCCTGTCTGAAGGCGAGGACTTCGAGGTCGATCTGAAGCACAAGTCGGCTTCGCTGACCGAGACCGGCATCGCCAAGATGGAGCGCTGGACGGGGATCAAGAACATCTATGACCTCGAGAACGTCATCGAGGCGCACCAGATCAACCAGGCCCTGAAGGCGAAGTCGTTGTTCCTACGCGATCGCGACTATCTGGTCAAAGACGGCGAGGTGATCATCGTCGACGAGTTCACCGGTCGCACCATGCCCGGCCGTCGCTGGTCGGATGGCCTTCATCAGGCCGTCGAGGCGAAAGAAGGCATCAAGGTGCAGCAAGAGCAGAAGACGATCGCGACCATCACGGTCCAGAACTACTTCCGGCAGTACGAGAAGCTGGCGGGCATGACGGGCACGGCGGTCACCGAGGCCGAAGAGTTCCACAAGATCTACGGCCTCGACGTCGTGGTCATCCCGACGCATCGGCCGATGGTGCGGGCCGACAACCCAGACGTCATCTACAAGACTGAGAAGTCGAAGTTCGAGGCCGTGATCGACGAGATCGTCGAGATGAACAAAGAGGGCCGACCGGTGCTGGTGGGCACTGTCTCGGTCGAGAAGTCGGAGCGGCTGGCGAAGATGCTTGAGCGACGCGGCCTCAAGCACAACGTGCTCAACGCGAAGCAGCACGAGCGAGAGGCGGCGATCGTCGCCGAGGCCGGGCAGCCGAGCGCGGTCACGATCGCCACGAACATGGCCGGGCGCGGCACCGACATCGTGCTGGGGGCGGGCGTGACGGACGTGGGCGGCCTTCACATCATCGGCACCGAGCGACACGAGAGCCGGCGGATCGACAACCAGCTGCGCGGGCGCGCCGGCCGCCAGGGCGACCCCGGCTCGAGCAAGTTCTTCATCTCGCTCGAGGACGACCTGATGAAGATCTTCGGCCCGGCGGCCGACCGCATCGGCCGGCTGATGGACAGCCTCGAGGTCGAGCCGATCGAGCACCCATGGGTTGCCCGCTCGATCGCTTCGGCGCAGAAGAAGGTCGAAGGCATGCACTTCGACGCCCGCAAGCACGTCGTCGAGTACGACGACGTGATGAACAAGCAGCGGCAGATCGTCTACGAAGAGCGGCGGAAGGTGCTCGAAGGCGCCGACGCTCGGGAAAACATTCTTGACTACGTCCGCGAGATCATCACCAAGGGTGTCGAGCAGCACTGCCAGGCACGTCACGCCGAGATGTGGGATCTGGACGGTCTCGTCAAGTACCTGTCGACCTATTTGCCGATTGCGCCAGGCTCTCAGATCCCCGACGAGGCCCTGACCAAGGGAACCGAAGGGCTGGTCGAGCATCTCTACGCATCCGCCACGGAGGCTTACGACCGCAAAGTCGAGGAGGTCGGCTCCGACCTGATGCCGATGGTCGAGCGCGACGTGATGCTGCGCACGATCGACTGGCAGTGGATGGAGTACCTGACCCAGATGGAGCAGTTCCGGGAAGGGATCGGCCTTCGGGCTTATGGCCAGCGTGACCCGCTCGTCGAGTACAAGAACGAAGCCTTCGAGATGTTCAACGAGCTGCGCGAGAGGATCGAGATGTCGATCGTGTCGGCGATCTACCGCGTCAACGTACAGCGCAACGAGCCGCCGCCCCCTGCACCGCCTCTCGTCAGGCAGATCACCGAAAGCGGTCCCGCCGAGCTAGATGGCGCAAATGGCGCGGGACGAGCTGCGGCGCAGCAGAGACGGGCGGCTCCCGTCGGCGCGGCCGCCGCGCCGGCTGGTGTCAACGCAGCCGCGGGCGCGCCACAACATAAAATCGGGCGCAACGATCCGTGTTGGTGCGGATCAGGTAAGAAGTACAAGAGGTGCCATGGCCGCTGAGCTCGAACCTAAAGAGATCCTGAACCGAATCCTGCAGCTCAAGGAGCACCTTTGACCTGCCCGCGAAGGCAAAGCGGGCGGCCGAGCTAGACCAGGAGCTCGCGCAACCAGGGGTCTGGGATGACCCCAGACAAGCGAGTCAGATGGCGCGAGAGGCCTCCGAGAATCGCGAGCTGGTCGCGACGTGGGATCGGCTCGAGCGGCGTGCGCGCGACGTTGTCGAGCTGGATCAGCTGGCGGAAGGCGACCCCGACCTGCGCAAGCAGGTCGCGGCAGAGCTCGCGGAGATTGGCAGCGAGCTGCGCGCCCACGAGCTCGATCTCCTGTTCACCGATCCATACGCCGGGCATAACGCGGTCATCACCATCTCGGTCGGACAGGGTGGGGTGGAGGCTCAGGATTGGGTCGAGATGCTCATGCGCATGTATCTCAAATGGGCGGAGCGCCGCCGGTTCGAAACCGAGGTCATCGACGAGTCACGCGGCGAAGAGGCCGGCCTCAAGAGCGCGACATTCATCGTCCGAGGCCCGCGCGCATACGGCCTGATGCGCTCGGAGCATGGAGTGCATAGGCTGGTGCGAATCTCACCTTTCGATCAAAACCATCGTCGACACACCTCGTTCGCGCTGGTCGAGGTCATGCCCGAGCTGGAAAGTGCGGACGAGGCCGGGATCGTGATCAATCCGCAGGACATCCGGATCGATACCTATCGGTCCACCGGCGCGGGTGGCCAGCACGTCAACAAGACGGATTCGGCCGTGCGGATCACACATCTGCCCACCGGGATCGTGGTCACTTGCCAGAACGAGCGCTCGCAGATGAAGAATCGTGAGATGGCCATGAAGGTTCTCAAGGCGCGCCTCTTCCAGCGGCAGCAGCTGGAGGCGGCGGAGCACCTGGATCAGATCCGGGGCCAGATCATGCCCGCCGAGTTCGGTTCCCAGATCCGCAACTACGTGCTGCAGCCCTACACGCTGGTCAAGGACGTGCGCACCGGGCTCGAGGTGGGCAACGCCCAGGCGGTGCTGGACGGTGAGATCGACCCCTTCATCGAGAGCTGGCTCCGCTGGCGCCTGGGCAGGGCCGGGGAGGTCGCGCAGGCGTCGTGAGTTTCGCCACGGCCCGGACCGCCCGGACTATCCGGGGTCCTCGCTAACCCAGAGTTCGGTCAGTCCGGACTGTCCGGTTGAATTCAGCCGCCGCAAGCCCCTTAGTTTCCCGCCGTTAGACCAGTGTTTGGCACTCAGGGAGGGGGTTGGACTGCTCGGGGGCATCGGGTATACTGCCCGCGACCTAGCCACGCGCGCCCGCCGGCGCGTAACGCCACAGCAAGAGACGCAGCTTATGGTTTTAACACCGGATTTCGACACTCGGCCGGTAATCAGCTTCCAGCACGTCCATAAGACTTACCCGACTGGAACTGAGGCCCTGCGCGACGTCAACCTCGAGGTGCCGCAGGGCGATTTCCTGTTTCTGGTCGGCCCCTCCGGCGCCGGCAAGTCCACGCTCGTACGCCTGCTGATTCGCGAGGAGAAGCCGACCAGGGGCAAGATCTTCGTCGACGGCATCGAGCTCGGCCGCATGAAGCGGCGGAAACTGCCTCACTACAGACGCAAGGTCGGGCTCGTGTTCCAGGACTTCAAGCTCTTGCCGAACCTGACCGTCTACGAGAACGTCGCTTTTGCGATGCGCGTGCTGGGCGAGCCGGACCACAAGGTCAAAGCGCGCGTCGCCGAAGCGCTCGACACCGTGAGCCTTTCCGGCAAGGAGCAAACGTATCCCGCGAACCTATCGGGCGGCGAGCAGCAGCGCGTGGCGATCGCGCGAGCGCTGGTCCACGCGCCGCGCTTCATCATCGCCGACGAGCCGACTGGAAACCTCGACCCCGCGACGGCGTGGGAGATCATGCAGCTCTTCCTGCGCATCAACGCACGCGGCGCCACCGTGGTGATGGCAACCCACAACCGGGAGATCGTCGATCTCCTCCGCCGCCGCGTCATTGCGATCGACGCGGGGAAGATCGCTAGAGATGACCGCTCAGGCAGATATCACGATGATCTTGCGAAACCTCAAGTTCGCGCTCAATAGCGCCTGGCAGAGCTTCTGGCGGAACCTCGCCGTCAGCCTGGCGGCGGTTCTGTCGATCACGCTCATCCTGATCCTCGCCGGCATCAACCTGCTGGTCGGACACGCGTTCGCGCAGGTCCTCGACGGATTCCGGACGAAGGTCAGCGAGATCTCGATCAATGTCTCGGACGACACGCCGCTCCAAACCGTCTATGACTTCCAGGCTCAGCTTGCAGCCGATCCACGAGTCGTCACCGTGACGTTCGTGACCAAAGACGAGGCGCTGAGAGAGTTCAAATCCGACCCCCAGAACGCAATCCTGGCGACACAGATCGAAGGCAACCCACTCGACGCCAAGCTCGACGTCAGGGTCAAAAACCTCAATGACGTCGCGGCGATCGACGCCATGGGCCGTCAGTGGTCGGGTGTCGATCCGACCGACCCGACGAACTACCAGGGCGACTTCGTCAACCGGATGCTCGACCTGTCGGAGTGGCTTGCCATCGCCGGCGTTGCCCTGCTCATCGTCTTGATGATCGTGTCCGTGGTGATCGTGATGAACACGATTCGCACCGCCGTGTATCACCGGCGCAAGGAAATCGAGGTCATGAAGCTCGTCGGCGCCACGGAATGGTTCGTCCGCGGGCCCTTTGTGCTCGAGGGCATCATGACCGGCCTGATCGCCGCCGCGATCGCGCTTGCGCTGCTTGCGGTCGCATACGAGCCGGCGGTCGTGCAGTTCAAATCGGACGTCGGGTTCATCCCGCTGAGCTACGACCCCGCGTTCATCTCCAGCCTGGCGCGCGACCTCCTGATCGCCGGCGCGCTGCTGGGCGCGGTCGGCAGCTACATCGGCGTGCGCCGCTACGTGAGGATCTGAGTTGAAGGTTCGAATCGTCATCTCGGCCCTGCTGGCGACCCTCGTCTGGTTTCCGCAGTCCGCCCAGAACGTCTCCGCCATCTTCTGCTATCCGGGCGACCCGCCCGCGGTCTACCAGGCATGCGTGGCGTACAACGGGGGCATCGGCCAGCAGGTCCACAACCAGAACCAGCTGAAGAGCATCCAGAGCCAGATCAAGAACACGGTCGCTCAGATCAACGCGATCGACCAGATGATCGCCGGCCTTAAGAACCAGATCGCGGCCCAGGAGGCGTTGATCGCCAGGACGCAGGCGGCGATCGATGACCTCGGCCGCAAGATCCGTTTCGGGGAGGCTGCGCTCGTCCCGCTGGAGGCACACGCGACGATCCGCGACCAGCTGTTGAACGAGCGACTTCGCTACGTCGATTCGCACGGCAGCGTGAACTACATCCAGCTCGTGCTCACTTCCAGCAGCATGAACCAGCTGATGAACCGGTTGGTCGGTGCGCAGCAGGTCGCGGCCTCTGACCGAAGGCTGCTGGTGGACTTGCAGCAAGAGCATGTGCAGGTGAGCGTGGCCAACGCAGCCCTCCTGGAGAAAAAGACTGAAGTCTCGAACCTGCTCAAGCAGCAGCAGGAGATCGAAGCCGACTTGCAGAAGAATCTGGCGACCCAGGCCGCGGCACTCGCCTACGAGCAGCAGTTGCAAGCGCAGCTGGCGACACAGTACGCGCAGGTCCAGGCGGAGCGCGCCGCGATCGACGCCCAGGTGGCAAAGCTGGCCCAGCAATACGACGCGGCGGCCAGGAAGGCGGGCGGGGGCTCGGGCGTGTTCGCATGGCCGCTCCCGGTATGCGGCTTCTCCTGCATCACGCAAGGTTTCGGATGCTCGAGCTTCTACCTCGAGGTCTACGACGCCAACTGCCCCTGGCCCCACAAGATCCACACCGGGATTGACATCGCGGGTCCCTATGGCACTGACGTGGTCGCCGCCGACACGGGTATCGCTTACCTATATCCAGGAAGCGTTGGCTACGGCAACCTGCTCGTGATCATCCACGGCAACGGCTACTCGACCTACTACGGGCACCTCTCGCGTTACGCCCCTGGCCTGCGCACAGGCATGGTGGTGCCCCGCGGCACGACCGTCGCGTTCGAGGGCTCGACCGGCTGGTCCACAGGCCCGCACGTGCACTTTGAGATCCGCGTGCGCAACGTGTACCGCGATCCCTGTATCTGGCTCGGTTGCTAGTCTGCTGAAATGAATCGCAGCGCCGCCCTCCGGGGTGGCGCGCTCGCGCTGGTGCTCGTCATCGGTTTTCTAGCGGGCGCATATGTCGATCAGGCCTATCCGGAATTCGTTCCGTATCTCGGCCACCGCTCCGCTTCGCGCATCGACCTTACCGAGGTGCAGGAAGCGGCGCGCCTGATCCAGGCCGACTACGTCGACAGCAACATCGACACGAAAAAGCTTTCGCAAGGCAGCGTGCAGGGGCTGGTCAACGGCCTCGGCGATCCGTACTCGATCTACTTCGACGCCGACCAGTACAAGAAGCTGCAGGCGAGCTATCAGGGCCGCTACACCGGGATCGGCATCTATCTGAGCTTCAACACCGGCTATCCAGTGATCACAGGCACCGTTCCAGGCTCGCCCGCGGCAACCGCCGGCCTGAAGACTGGCGATCAGATCGTCAAGGTGGGCGACAAGGACGTCAAAGGCATCACCGCCGACGCCGCGACCTCACTGATCCAGGGGGCGGAAGGCACCAAGGTGACGCTGGCGGTCCTTCGTGGGTCCGACAACCTGACTTTCACCATCACGCGGGCGCAGATCCAGGTCCCGACAGTGCGCTCGTCGATGGTTGGCAATCGAGTCCTCTACGTGCGTATCTATCAATTCGGTGCGCAGACGTCGAGCGAATTTCAAACCGCATTGAACAGCGGGCTGTCGGGTTCGAGCGGCGTTGTGCTGGACCTCCGTGGAGATCCAGGTGGATTCGTCTCGGCGGCGGACGACGTGATCACCCAATTCGTCACGAGCGGGGAAACGTTCGAGACGAGGGGCCGGAATGGGACCGACCGGCACCAGGTCGGCTCCAAGCACACCGCGCCGGCTGCCCCGCTGGTCGTGCTTGTGGATGCCAATAGCGCGTCGGCCGCCGAGATCGTGGCCGGATCGCTGCAGGTTCACCACCGCGCCAAGCTCGTCGGCACGACAACTTTTGGCAAAGGGTCGGTGCAGGAGGACTTCGTGCTGAGCGACGGTTCCGATATCCACCTGACCGTCGAGCGGTGGTATCTCCCAAACGGCGAGACGATCGACCACAAGGGCCTGTCTCCCGACACCAGCGTGACGCTGGGCAAGCCATCGGACGCCTACGACGTCGCGCAGCCTTCACTTGGCTACGCCAACGACACACAGCTGAACGCCGCTTTGAAGCTGCTGGCGGGTGGGTAGACTGGCTAGCGCAAAAACGGGCGGTTAGCTCAGCTGGCTAGAGCGCCTCGCTTACACCGAGGAGGTCGTTGGTTCAAGTCCATCACCGCCCACATACGCCGCCGCAGCAAAAGTTGCTGCATTTGTTACCCATGACGGCCTAATGCTGAGTCGGAAAATGCGCTTCAGAGTCGTGGGCGGCGCGTAACGTGGCGCACCCTCCCCGCGTTCAACCCGCAACTCCTGGCGCGCAGGCGGCTCAAAGAAAGGTAGGCGCAGCATGAATCGCGCTTTTCGGGCCCTCGGTCGCCGCAATGTCCTGATTGCCGTGCTCGGTGTGGTTGTCATCGGGGCCGGATCCGGAGTTGGGATCTACCTGCAATCTCGTGCGCATCACTCCTTGCCGCAGTCCGCGACGCGGAACCTGAACGCAGCGCCCACCGCCGTGCCGGTAGGCGTGACGACAGTTGCCGAGCCCAAGCAGGCTGTGACCCTGACCGTGGTCAGCACCAAGCCTGGGAATGGGAGCGCCGCGATCCCGCTCGAAAGCGGGATCACCCTCGCATTCAACCTGGCCGTCAACCCGGCCACCGTCAAGAGCTTCCTTTCGATCCAGGCCACCAACTCGCCTGCGCCTACAGTCGCGGGTGCAGTCGCGCAGGGCAAGGCCCCCACTGAGGTCGTGTTCAAGCCCTCGGCAAAGTTTGATTTCGGTACTTCGGTGAACGTCACGGTTCGCGGCGGCCTTACCAGCCTGGACGGTGCTGGGCTGAGCAATGACTACAGCTTCACCTTCACCACGATCGCCGACCCTCGATCCGTCCTGTTCATGGCCGGCTACGGGGAAGCGAGACTGGTCAATGGCCAATCAGGACGCCCGCTGACACTGACCATCCAGAAGGGCGACGCGGTTCCGCCGGGGATCGCCATCAAGACTTACCAGGCTTCAGCCAAAGACCTCCTCGCGGGCCTTGTCTACTCCACCAACGGTTACGCGAACAATCCAATCGACACGTCTTCGATGCGCCTGGTGGACAACGGTGGGACATCGCTCACCGCCTCTGGCGCCCGGACAACCACCATTGCCAATGGCGTCAGCGTCACGGTGAGCCAGCCCGATGGCATCTATCTGGTCGTCGCCGCCGACGCCAGCTCGCAGTACGGCGCCGTGTGGCTCGACTTCAGTCGGTACGCTCTCCTGCTTCGACAGGATGACCAGCGGGTCGTCGTGGCGGGTGAGGATCTGAACAGCGGCGCCACGACGCCCAGTTTCAAGATCACCTTCTACAACCTGCTCAATGGCGTTCATGCGAAGGTGTCGGGATCGTTCTCGGGCACCGCGGAGTTCCCGGCGCTGTTTCCTTCAGGTTTTGATTTCGCGGTCGCGACGTCTGGCGGCCAGGAAATCGTGGTGCCGGTGTCGGCTCCCGAAACCAACGCTGTCATCCGCGTTGCGGCCAACCTCAGCCAGCAGCCTCAGATCTTCCTGACCACCGATCGGCCTGCCTATCAGAAAGGGGAAGTCGTCAAGTTCGCGGGCGTGGTTCGTATGAGCAATGACCAGGCTTACGCCCTCAAAGGCGGTGCGAAGCTGGCCCTCTGGACGCAGCTGACCGACAGCAACCTGGCTCTCGCGACAGTCGCTGCCGATGGAACCTTCACCGGAACCTTCACCATCCCCGCGGCGGCCTTCACCACCGACGGGTCGGACGCCTGGCTGACGATCTACGCCGGCGCGGCGACGAATGACCGATTCAATCCAAACCAGCTCACCACGTCGACTCAGATCGTCGCGCTCGCCGCGCATGCGCCGACCTCGACTCTCACTGTGGCGCTCGACAAGCCGTCGTACATCGCGGGTGAGCCCGTCGTTGCCTCAATCACCGGTCTCAATGCCACAGGTCAGCCACTGGCGGGGGCGACGGTCGGACTGTCCATCTATTCCACCCAGCACACGGTGCAGCCGGTGGAGATGGATTCTTTTCCTGGCCGGACCACATGGGGTGACCCGGTCGTCGAGAACATCAAGGTGCTTCTCGACGCAGCCGGTCATGCGACATATCCGGTCACCGCGAAAGTGGGCCTGAAGGCTGCCGACCGCGAGATCACAGTCATGGTGTCATACGGCACCGGTAAAGCCAAAGCAGTGGCTGCGCGCACGGCGATCTTCTACCAGGCGGCGGACGAGGTCTTCCTCCTGCCGGCGCGCACGTCGTACGCGCAGGGCGACGTCGTGGTGGCGCCTTTCGTGGTCGAGGGCCGCAGCGGAGCAAGAGTTGCGAACCTCGCCATGGCCTACGAGCTCGACCGCACCGATTACGAGGGTGACACAGCGATCACGACGGTGGTGTCAAGTGGCACCGTCAGCACGAACGGAGACGGTATGGGCACGATCCGCGCGCCTTACACGGGATCCTCCGCCTCGCTCACCCTGCGGATCAAGGGCAAGGACACGTCCGGCAACGTGTTCGAGGACGCAAAAGACATCACAGTCGGATGGCTTATCAACCTGCTGGACGTGGCCTCCGACAAAATCGCGTACAAGGTTGGTGACTCGGCCCATCTGACTGTCACCTCACCGGCGGCGTTCAATGTTCTGCTTTCTCTGGAGCGTGGCCGCGTGCACCAATACAAGTGGCTCTCGCTGGTGAAAGGTGCGAACGCTGTGACCATGGACATCACGCCTGATCTCGCGCCGGGTTTCACCATGGTGCTCAGCTACGTGCGAGAAGGCAGCTACACCAGCGAACTGTTCCCGGTTTCCGTGAACAACTCAGCTCGCCTGCTGAAGCTGACGGTCACCCCCGACCAGCCGAGCTACACCAAAGGCCAGACCGCTCACCTCGCGATCGCCGTGGCGGACAGCGCGGATGCGCCCGCCCAGGCGACATTGTTCGCGGACGGGTATGACGCTCGCATGTCCGCTTACAGGCTCGTCGACCAGGCGTCACTAGCGGCTGCCTTCCTGACGCCTAACCCCTTGGGCACCAATGCATCGAGTTCGCAGTTGGGCATTGGGACATTTGGCGGCGCCTGCGGAGGGGGTGGTAACCAGCAAGCTGCCGATGCAACCTACGCCGGCCACACAACCGTGTGGGTGACCAGTCTGGCCACAGACCAGACGGGGCATGCGACCATCAGCGTTCCGATCACCCAGTCCGGCGCCATCCAGGTGGTTGTGCTCGCGGGCACCGCCACGTCAGCCTGGGGCCAGGCGGAGATGGGCCTCAACGTCCCGTGAGATGCGCTTGGTCCTATCGGCGTTGGTGCTGTGCCTCTCTCTAGCGTGCGGAACGACGCCGCAGGGATCACCGCCAGCCGCTAACCAGCTGACCACCACTGTGCAGCAACTGCACGAAGGACAGGTCGTCGACGGGGTGCCCTGCCTTCGCGACGACCTGCCGGCGAACCATTTTCACGTCCACCTGGAGGTGCTGCTTGACGGGAAGGCTGTCACGGTACCGGCCGGCGTTGGGGTCGGAAGGCCGTGGGGGCAGGACCGTACGGGTTCATCACGACGGGGAGCTGCTTCGCCTGGATCCATACTCACGACACAACCGGTGTGGTGCACGTGTTCACGCAAGTAGGCAAGTCATATTCGCTAGGCCAGATGTTCAAAGTCTGGGGCCAGCCGCTTGGCCTGAGCGGTGCCCTCGGTTATCGAGGGCCCCTGGCTGCGCTCGTCAACGGGCTCCCGTTCGCCGGCGACCCGCAAGCTGTGGACCTGAAGAACTTCGAGAACATCGTGCTCGAGCTTGGCCGGCCTCCCGCGACGCCGCCTCCGTCGTCATACGACTTCGGTACGATGCGCCGTTAGCGCAACAGGGCGGTGAGGGACGCCCCCGGCCGACTCCTTGCGGCCGATAGAATCATCGGCCGTGCCGAGGTAGCTCAGCTTGGTAGAGCACTTGACTGAAAATCAAGGTGTCGCCGGTTCAAATCCGGCCCTCGGCACCACCAGGCCGGCACCACCAGGCTGCACCACCAGGCCGACTTGGAAAACGTCGCCGCCGCTGCAGTCTTGCTGACAGCAGTGGTGTCGGGGTTCGCGCAGCCTCGACCCTTGATGGGACGACCAGCTTTGGGCTCTCAGGCCTTGTTGGAAAACGACGCTAGTCGGCGAGAATTGGCTTCGGCCAGCGCGGATTGCGTGCGTTGAGACTTTTCGTACCGCGTGACCAGAAGGTCGCACGTGGCACGGGCGTCCGCAACCCGCCCGAGTTTCTCTTGCGCATGGGCCTTCAACAGCGCGGCCCACGCAACCTCGTCGTCTATCCGCTGGTTGTGCGTCCGCAAGTAGCGGTCGACGATGCGGTCGGCATCCCTGATTACCTCGTCGTAGCGCTTTAGGAACGTCAAGGCGCGACATCGATTCCTGCCGGCAGCCGCCAATGCCTCGTGCAAGGACATCGGAGTGTCGACTGATACCGATGTCCACCAGCGCCGTATGACTACGTCAAACAGCTCGACTCCCGCCTCGTAATCGTGCTGGTCGACGAGCTGGATCCCTTTGTTGATCGAAGCCCATGCGAGCGTATCGTCGAGTGACGGATCTGCGTTGGCGCTCAGCAGCGCCTGGACTCGGTCATAAAGGCTCTTCTCCTCTTCATGCCTTCCAAGCGAGCTGAGATCGACCGCCAAATTCATCAATGTCCGGACACGAATGGGCAGGAACGGTGGATCGCTTGGTAGCGTTAGAGTCAGCGTCCGCTCGAGCTCAATTGCCTCGTTGACGCGGCCCAGTGCCGCCAGGTCGACTGATTTGTTCACTTTGGCCCATGCAACCTGCTGTCGAATGTAACTGTCGTTGGATGACTCATAGCTGAGGATGACTTCGTCGTTCGTCTGCAAGCTGCGTTGTTGATCGCCCAGTTGCTCCCAGAGCCGTCCTTCGGTTACCAGGAGATGAACGCGCCACCGATCCGCACGGATCGACTTCGCACGCGCCAGACGCCGGGTCGCTGCGCCGCACGCTTGGATCGATCGACGGGGAAAGCGACCTTTTAACCCGTCCGAGAGCGTGAACGCTCCCCAGCCGATTGCGACCCAAAGGATGTCTCCGATCGGCACCTTGTAGTGGCGCATCGTTTACCGCTCGATTCCTCTGACGAGCGCGCGGTGCATCGGGTGCGCAGCCAGTTGCTGAAGGTCCCGTAGTACGTGCGTGTAGGTGTCCGTTGTAATGCTGATGTTCGAGTGGCCCAGGGTGTCCATCACGACCCGCACCGGCACGCCCTGGGGCTGAAGATGAACAGTGGCGAGCGACGTAGACGTCCACGTGGCGACGAGGACACGATCAGCGCCTAAGAGGTCGGAGGGACGGTCGAAACCCACACGTCGTCCGCGTACCACGTGTACGTGCGATTGGTCGAATCGTCTCCGAGCTGCACGTTGCTCATCGGCACGCTGCCCAGGTTCTGCCCGCTGAGCACGGCGGTCCATCCACTCGAGGTGCTGAACTGCACGGGATTCCCGTCCAGCCACACTTGCAGCGTCCCGGCCGACTCATTCACGGCAAACGTCACCACGTGCCAGCTTCCAGGAGTCGGTGTTGCATTTCCCAGGTAGCTCGCCTTGGTCACGTTGTTCAGCACCTTGATGGTTCCGGCTGCGTTGAGATAGACCTGCGCCACCTGATAGGCAGAGCTGGTCGGTGTCGTCTGCGTTCGCAGACCCAACAGCGTGACCGTGGTCGACTGGCTCGCGACGTTGACCCAGGCGCGCGCGTAAATCGTCGGCGACGCTGCGGGTAGATTCTGCAACGCGAAGGTCTGCCCACCGCTGCTGGTCAAGCCAGCGGCGTAGGAACCGCTATGCGTTACCGCGGCCTGGATGG
>Ga0209689_1001991_pt1 | contig 15301 bp, 16 predicted proteins | sample GraSoiAngelo_149_FD_187119 | JGI IMG/M metagenome (GOLD analysis project Ga0209689, IMG submission 187119) | Grasslands soil microbial communities from the Angelo Coastal Reserve, California, USA - 14_1009_09_30cm (SPAdes) (version 2) | ecosystem: Environmental > Terrestrial > Soil > Grasslands ...
CGCCGCCGCGCGGACGCGAGAACAGGATGCCCGTCTCCGCCCCGCGCTTGAGGATCTCGGCCACGGCATCGCGCGCGGCCTGGGTCGCTTCCAGGGACACCTCTATCGCGCGCACCAGCTTGCCCATCAAGCGCTCCACGTGCGAGTCGGACGCCATGCTCCGAAGGATAGCACAGGTATAATGTCGGGCCGGAGGCAACCCCGGAGACATCAATGGACCGCGCATGGCACTTCCTCGGCTCCTCGACCCTGCAACCCCTCGGCAAGCTCACGCTCCGGGAGGACGCCTGGAGGCTACCCACCGGAGCCGAGCGGCGCTACCCGGTGCTGCAGGTGGGCCTGACCGTCGGCGTTATCCCTTTCGTCGACCGCGAGCACGTCCTTCTCATCCGACAGTTTCGTCATCTCGCCCGCGAGACCTCGTGGGAGCTGCCGGGGGGTGGCGGACAGCCCGGCGAGTCGCCCGAGGCGGCCGCGCAGCGCGAGCTGCGCGAAGAGGGCGGTCATCGCGCCGGCCGTCTGCTCTTCCTCACCCGCTTCTACCCGTCCAATGCCTACCTGGACGAGACGGCGCATTGCTTCGTGGGCCTGGACCTCACCCCCGATCCCCTCGCCGCCGATGACGACGAGTTCATCGAGCGCCGCGTGGTCCCTTTCCGGGACGCGGTGGCCATGGCCCTGGACGATCGCATCACCGAGTCGGTGTCCAAGGTCGCCCTCCTGGCCGCCGCGCTGAGGCCGGATCTCCTGCCCTAGGTAGCCGCAGATGATTGCCCCGTGGACCTCCGTGATGCTAGGCTCGGCCGGATGAGAAGAGTACGCCGCTCTGCTCTCTTCTTGATCGTGGCCTTGCTCGTGCTGGGATTCGCCGACGCAGGAGCCACCGCCAGCGCCCAGACGCCGGACAAGGGACGCGGACGTAACAAAGCCTCGCCTGCCCCGCTGGACGAGAGGGGCACGCGCGTCGACGAGGCCATGCGCGTCTCCGGCATCCGCAGCCACCTCGCTCTCGTCCGCATTCGGATGAAGCAGATCCTCGACGAGGACGCGCGCGTCGACTACGACGCCCGGCGCTGGCTCGCCCAGACCCTCGACGCCGCCTTCTCGCCCGAGGCCTTCGCCAGGCCCATCCGGCAGGCGCTCCTCGACGACTACGACGGTGACTCCCTCACCCGCGTCCTGGCGTGGTACCGCTCGGCCACCGGTCGGAAGGTCGTGCGGCTGGAGCAGGCGGCCACGGAGCCGAGAATCGCCCAGGCGCGCAAGGTGTACCTGGCCAGCCTCGAGAACAAGCAGCCGTCCGACTATCGCCTCGTGCTCATCTTCAGCCTGGACGAGGCTTCTCGCGCCTCCGAGGGAACCCTTGCCGCCGAGAAGGCCGCCGTCAACGGCTGGAACCGAGGGGTCGAGCAGATCCTCTCCGGCCAGGAGCGTCAGGAGGTGGCGCAGACCCAGGTCGCCCTCGACGTCTTTCGCGCCCAGATCCTGGACATGGTCAGCGACGACATCCTGCGCGAGATGCTCTACACGTATCGCGAGGCGAGTGACGTCGAGCTGCGCGCCTACGTCGAGTTCCTCGAATCCGACGCGGGCAAGTGGTTCTTCAAGACCGTCTACCAGGGACAGCAGGCCGTCGTGGAGAAGGCCGTGGACAAGGTCGCCGACGATTTCGTCGCCACGGTCCTGACCAAGAAGGTCACGCGACCGCCCACCCCGCCCACTCGTAGATAGCCTCGCCGGCTCGCTAGTAAGTAGCGCGACCTCCCGAGAGGTCGTGCACCGCCCCCGTCGTGAAGGAGCATTCGTCTGACGCCAGCCAGGCGACTAGCGCCGCCACTTCATCGGGACGCCCCACGCGCCCCATGGGGATCTTGGAGACGAGCAGGTCGACGGTGCTCTTCTCCATCTGCTGCAGAAGCTCGGTCCCGATGACGGCGGGAGCGACGGCGTGCACGAGAATCCCCCGGGTGCACACTTCCTTGGCGAGCGCCTTGGTCAACCCGATGACGCCCGCCTTGGCGGTGGAGTAGGGCACGAGGGTCGGATTGCCTTCCTTGCCGGCGATGGAGGCGATGTTGATGATGCGTCCGGCGCCCTGCCCGAGCATGATCCTGACGGCAGCCCGGCAGCACAGGAAGACGCTCGTGAGGTCGACGTCGATCACGCGCCGCCAGTCCTCGTCGGACAGCTCCCAGATGGGAAAGGAGCGGCCCGTGATGCCGGCGTTGTTCACGAGGATGTCGAGCCGGCCCCATTGCTGGACGACGCGGCTCATCGCGGCATCGACCTCCGACGCCTTGGTCACGTCGGCGGCGATGACCATCGCCCCCGCCCCGATCTTGCCCGCGGCCACCTGCGCCTCCTGCGCATCCAGGTCGAGGACGGCCACGCGCGCGCCGTCGGCGGCCAGGCGCGAGGCGATGGCAAGCCCGATGCCTCGGGCGGCGCCCGTGACGATCGCGGTCTTCTTGTCGAGCGACACGTCAGCCTCCCGTGGCCGCGAGCTTGATACTCATGCTCGGGCCGCCTCGCTGACCACGCGGAGTACGGCAAGGCCGTAGCGCTCCGCCTTGTGGCGGCCGATGCCATAGGCCATGGCCAGCTCGTCGAGCGTCCGCGGGCGCAGCCGCGCGATGTCGCGCAGGGTGCGGTCGGAGGCGACCATGAAGGGTGCCATGGCCTCGTCGCGCGAGACACCGAGCCGCCAGGCGCGAAGCGCCTCGAAGAGGGCCTGCCCTTCGTTATCGAGCTCGTCGCTCGCGGCGGGGCGGCGCTTCGGTCGCGGTGCGGAGGCCACTCGCGCGGCATCGCGGGTCGCCGGAAGGAGGAGCCGCGCGGGGTGCTCGCCCTTCATCACCGCGCGTCCCTCTTCCGTAAGGGTCACCACGGGCCGCTCCGCCCCCGTGAAGCCGACCCAGCCCGCGGTGACGCAGCGGCGGAGAAGGCGCGTCAGCCACTCGGATGAGCGCTCGCGAAGATTGCCGAAGGTTTGCGTGGAGGCAAGCCCGCTCCGATCGAGCCGCTCGTCCGCGTCACCATGGATCAGAGACACGACCGTCTGCAGGCCGAAGCGTCCGTGCACGCGCGCCACCCCGGAGAGGGCCTTGCGCACGATGAGGGTGACCGCATCCGCGTCGTGGGCCTCGCCGGGATCGACCAGGGCGCGGCAGACGTCGCAACGGCCGCATCCGTGAAGGGTCTCCGCCTCGTCGCCGAAGTAGCGCAGGATGGCATCGTGTCGGCAGCTCCCTCCCTCCGCCCACCGCATCAGCTCGAGGAAGAGTCCCCACTTGTGCTCGACGACGGCGGGGTCGGGCGCGGCGCCGTCACCCCCACGCTCGATGAGGGCGCGGCGCAGCGGCAGATCGCGCGACGAGATGAGCAGGAGTCCCAGCGCCGGGGCGCCGTCACGCCCGGCGCGCCCGACCTCCTGGTAGTACGCCTCCAGCGAGCTCGGGGGCCCAAGGTGAACGACAGCGCGCACGTCCGCCCGGTCTATGCCCATGCCGAAGGCGTTGGTGGCCACGATGACGTCTGCCCGGCCCTCCAGGAAGTCGCGCTGGGCTCCGTCTCGCTCTCCGGGCGAGAGCCCCGCGTGGTACACGCGCGCGCGCCAGCCGAGCCCCGCGAGCCGAGCGCCTTCCTCCTCGGCGGAGCGTCGGGTGGGCGCGTAGACGATGGCGGCGCCATTCCCCGCGGCGGGGCCTCCGAGCGCTTCGGCGAGCGCAGCGTCCACGCGCCCATCTCGCTCGCGCCGGCCCTCCACCTCCATCGCTCGCAGCGACAGGTTCGGCCGGGCAAAGCCCCGGACGAGCTGCGGTGTGTCGGCGGGCAGCCCGAGACGCGCCAGGATCTCGTCGCGGACCACGGGGGTGGCGGTGGCCGTGCAGGCGAGCACCCGGGCGCCGGAGAGCTCCGCGAGGAGCGCGCCGATCTCGAGGTACTCCGGCCGGAAGTCGTGTCCCCACTCGCTGATGCAGTGGGCCTCGTCCACGGCCACGAGCGGGCAGCGGAGACCCGCGAGCACGCTCTTGAAGCCCGGGAAGCTCAGCCGCTCGGGCGCGACGTAGAGCAGCCGATACTCGCCGCGGGCGGCCGCGGCCATGCGCGCGCGCATCTGCCCGCTCTCCACCGTGGACGCGAGGAAGGTTGCCGCCACGCCGCGCGCGTTGAGCGCCTCCACCTGGTCCTGCATGAGCGCGATGAGGGGCGAGATGACCAGGGTCGTCCCCCCGAGGAGGAGAGCGGGGAGCTGGTAGATGAGGCTCTTGCCGCCGCCCGTGGGCGCGACGAGAAGAAGGCGGCCCTGGGCGAGCAGGATCTCGACGGCCTCGCGCTGGCCGGGGCGGAAGGCGACGTAGCCCAGCCGGGAGAGCCCCGCGTCGAGGTCGAGCCCCGAGGGGAGCGCCGGCTGAGCCGCGCCGCGCGACGTCACCTTACGCGGACCTTATTGGGCCATGAAGCCGCCGTCGATAACCATCTCGGCGCCCGTCATGAAAGACGACTCGTCCGACGCCAGGAAGAGGGCGGCGTGAGCGATGTCCCGGGGCTGGCCGATGCGGCCCAACGGTATGCCCGTGTTGAACTCGGCTCGGAGCTCGGGCGTGAGGTACGGCGCCTGCAGCGGAGTCTCGACGATGCCGGGGTGGATGATGTTGGAGCGGATCTGGTCCTTGGCAAACTGGATGGCCAGCGATTTGTTCAGGGAGATCAGCGCGCCCTTGGCCGCGGTGTACGCGTCCTGGGCGCGGGTGAATCCGGCCAGGGCCGACACCGAGCCCACCAGGATGATAGAGCCGCCCCCGGCCTTCTGCAGGTGCGGGATGCCGTGCTTGGTCACCCAGAACACGCTCTTGAGATTGATGGCCACAACACGGTCCCACTGCGCGCCGTCCGTCTCGAGCACTGAGCGGTCCTTGTCCTTCCACAGGACGCCGGCGTTGTTGTAGAGGACGTGCAGGGCGCCGAAGCGGCGGGCCCCCTCCTCCACCATCCGCTTCACGTCCTCCTCGACGGCGACATCGCCCACGGCGGCCAGCCCCTCGCCTCCCGCCTTCCCCACGAGGGCCACCGTCTCCTCGGCCGCCTGCTTGTTGATGTCGCAGACCACGACACGCGCGCCTTCCTCGGCGAAGAGGACGGCCGCCTCGCGGCCCATCCCCATCCCGGCGCCCGTGATCAGCGCCACCTTGCCTTTCAGCCTGTTGGGCATTCCCGCTCCCGTCAGATGCGCTCGAACAGTCTCGTGAGCTCCCAGTCGGTGACGGCCTGGTCGAAGGCCTGCTGCTCGAGACGCCCATGGTGAAGGTAATGCTTCACCACGGTCTCGCCCAGGGCCTCGCGAGCGACCTTGGACCGCTCGAGCGCGTCGAGGGCCTCGCGCAGGGTCTTCGGCACCTGCGTCAGCTTCGGATCCTCGTACGCGTTGCCGTCATAGAGCCTGGGCGGCTTGAGCTTCTTGTCGATCCCGTGGAGGCCCGCGGCGATCGTCGCGGCAAAGGCGAGATAGGGATTGGCGTCGGCGCCAGGGATGCGATTCTCCACCCGGAAGCCCGAGCCCTCGCCACAGAGGCGGAAGCCGCAGGTGCGGTTGTCCCAGCCCGCCGCGATACGCGTGGGCGCGAAGGAGCCCGCCTGGTAGCGCTTGTAGGCGTTGATGGTGGGCGCGTAGAAGTACGAGAACTCGCGCGCCATGGCCATCTGCCCCGCCAGCCACTGCTGGAAGAGGGGCGTACCCTGCCGGCCGCGGCCCGCGAAGAGATTGCGCCGGCCCGCCTTGTCCCACACCGAGGAATGGAGATGACAGGACGAGCCCGCCGCCCCCATGTCGTACTTCGCCATGAAGGTGATGGAGCCGCCCTGTTGCCAGGCGATCTCCTTGGCGCCGTGCTTGTAGAGCACGTGACGGTCGGCCATCTCGAGCGCCTCGGCGTAGCGGAGGTTGATCTCCTCCTGCCCCTTGCCCCACTCGCCCTTGGAGAACTCCACGGGCACCCGCGCCGCCTCCATGCCGTTGCGGATGGCGCGCACGAGAGGCTCTTCCTTGGTCGTCTGGAGGATGTGGTAGTCCTCGAGATAGCCCGACACGGGCGTCAGGCCGTGGTAGCGCTTCGCGCGCGCCTCGTCGAAGGACTCGCGGAAGAGATACAGCTCGAGCTCGGAGGCCGTCTTCACGGTGAAGCCGCGCCGGCTTGCCCGCTCGAGCTGCCGCTTGAGCACCCAGCGCGGCGCCTCCTCGATGGGCTTTCCTTCCTCGGTGTACACGTCGCAGAAGACGAGGGCCGTCTTGGGGAGCCACGGCAGGAGCCGCCACGTCCCCAGATCCGGCACCATCTTCATGTCGCCATAGCCACGCTCCCACGACGTGAGCGTGAAGCCCGGGAGCGGCTCCATCTCCATGTCCACCGTGAAGAGGTAGATGCAGGCGTGGACGCCGTCCTCCAGCACGTGGTCGAGGAAGTACCGGCCGACCACGCGCTTGCCCATGAGCCGTCCCATGCCGTCGGGGAACACCGTGAGCACGGTGTCCACCTCGCCCTTGCGGATGAGCGAGTCGAGAGCTTTGGGATCAGCCTGGTCGGCCAACGAATCTCCTCTGGATGGAATGAGCCTGGCGCGATCGGCGAAGGCCGCGAGGCTGACGAATCTTAGCGGGGTTCAGCGCCGGAGGCAATAGCCGGCCCCGCTGCCGCTACTGTATCGCGATGGGAACAGGCGGGATGAGCAGGAAGAGCAGGATGAGACAGCCGATGCCGACGGCATAGCGAGCGGGCGAGAGAGGCGAGAGGTCGTCGAGGGGCGGCTGATGCTGGAAGCCCATGACGAAGAAGAGCAGAAACGCCCAGACGAACCAGTTGCCCGACCCGGTGACCGCGCCGAGCACCAGCAGCGCGAGAAATGCCGCGAGCGAGACCTGCCGATGGCGCGCGCCGAAAAGCGCGTAGGCGATCCGCCCCCCATCGAGCTGGCCGACGGGGATGAGATTGAGCGCCGTGACGAAGAGCCCCACCCACCCCGCCAGGGCCACGGGATGGACGAATACGTCGTGCCCCGGCGGGAGAGGACCGAAGGCGAGCCACGTCATGAATCGCATCGCGAGTGAATCGCCGAAGACGACGGCGCCCCCTGGAGGAACGGGACCGACCTTCGACCAGCTGAGGCCCAGCCAGAGGGCGGGCAGGGCCACGATGAGGCCGGCCAGCGGCCCCGCCGCCGCAATGTCGAACAGCGAATTTCGATCACGCGCGGGCGAGCGCATCCGGATGATCGCCCCGAGGGTGCCGAAGAGAAAGGGCGGCGGCGCCGGGATGAAGTAGGGCAGGCTCACCGAGGCGCCGTAGTGGCGCGCGGTGAAGTAGTGGCCGAACTCGTGGGTACCGAGGATCCCGAGGAGCGTGAACGCGAAGGGAAAGCCGTTCGCGAGCTTCAGAGGCTCGGTGAGCGGATTGAAGTCGAAGAATGCGCCCGAGCCAGACACCACCGTGGACAGCACGGTGAGCACGAAGAGGATGATGTTCAGGCGCGGGCGCGAAGGCGCCTCGACCTCGACGAAGGGCAAGGCGCGCACCCACGTGAGCCCATCGCTGGCCTGCAGGAAGGGCGTGTATCCGAAGGAGCGGAAGCGCGGCTGGAGGCTCGTGATGGCCACCTGGGGCGACTGGAGGAGCCGGCCGCCGAAGGCGAGGGCGTGCCCCTCCGCCCTCACCTGCTCGACGGCGAGCACGCCGCTGAGCTGGGGGGCGAGCTCGGCGATGGCGAAGGCGGAGGAATCGGCGGACGGCTGGGCCGGCCGTCCGCGAAAGGGCCAGAAGCGCATGAGTTCACGTTACCACACGGCCAGCGCGGCCACGGTCCGGCGGGCCGCCTCGAGGCCGCCCTCGAGGTAGATGACGGCCAGGACGGCTTCGAAGGCGGTGGCGAGCACCGACTCCTTCTCGCGTCCGCCCGTCTGTCCCTCGCCCCGGCCCACGCGCAGGACGGACCCGAGTCCGACATCGGCCGCCCAGCGAGCGAGATTGACGCCCGAGACGAGAGCGGCGCGCTCCGGGGTCAGGGTGCCTTCGGTGGCGCCGGGGTGGAGGCGCCAGAGATGCTCGCCGACCACGAGCCCGAGCACGGCGTCGCCGAGAAAGGCCAGCGCGCCATTGTCCGACGCGCCGGGATGTTCGTTGGCGTAAGAGCTGTGGGTGAGGGCCTGCTCGAGGAGGGCGGCGTCGCGGAAGCGGAAGCCCAGGCGCGCGCCCAGGGCGCCGAGGACGTCGGCCTCAGCCGGCACTACGGATGGAACTTCTTCAGAGCCAGCGTCGCGTTGGTCCCCCCGAACCCGAACGCGTTGGTGAGGGCAACCTCGACCTCCTGCTTGCGCGCCTGATTCGGGATGTAGTCGAGGTCGCAGTCCGGGTCGGGCGTGTCGTAGTTGATGGTCGGGGGGAGGACGCCGTGATGGATGGCAAAGGCGGTGGCGATGGCCTCGATGCCGCCGGCGGCGCCCAGCAGGTGTCCGGTCATGGACTTCGTGGACGAGATCGGCACCTTCTTCGCGTGCTCGCCGAAGACGCGCTTGATGGCGATGGTCTCGAACTTGTCGTTGTAGGGCGTCGACGTCCCGTGCGCGTTGATGTAGCCGACGGCCGACGGCTCGAGGCCGCCGTCGCGCAGGGCTGCCGCCATGGCCCGCGCGGCGCCGTCGCCCTCGGGATCGGGCGCCGTCATGTGGTGGGCGTCGCCCGTCATGCCGTAGCCCACCATCTCGGCGTAGATGCGCGCGTCCCGCTGGCGCGCGTGCTCGAGGGACTCCAGCACCACGAGCCCGCCGCCCTCACCGCACACGAACCCGTCACGTCCGGCATCGAAGGGCCGGGACGCCTTCGTGGGCTCGTCATTGCGCGTGGACATGGCCTTCATCTGCGAGAAGCCCGCGATGGTGAGGGGAACGATGATGGCCTCCGAGCCGCCCGCGATCATCACGTCGGCGTCTCCCCGCTCGATGATTCGCATGGCCTCGCCGATGGCGTGGTTTCCCGTGGCGCAGGCCGTCACCACGGACGAGTTCGGCCCCTTGGCGCCGAATCGCATGGCGATGACCCCGGAGGCCATGTTGATGATGATCATGGGGATGAAGAAGGGCGAGACGCGGTCGGGCCCCTTGGTGCGCAGCGTCTCGAAGTTCTCCAGCAGGGTCTCGAGGCCCCCGATGCCCGAGCCCACGAGCACCCCGAAGCGGGAGGCGTCGACGCGGTCCGTCTGGATCCCCGCATCCTCCACGGCCATCGCCGCGCAGGCCACCGCATACTTGAGGAAGCGGTCGAACTTGCGCTCGTCCTTCTTGTCGATGTACTTGAGAGGGTCGAACCCTTTGACCTCGCCGGCAATCCGCGTGGCATAGCCGGTGGTGTCGAATCGGGTGATGGCGCCGATGCCGGAACGCCCCTCCAGGAGCGCCGCCCAGAACTCCTCGGCCGTGTTTCCGACGGGCGTGACCGCACCCACCCCGGTCATCACCACGCGGCGCTTGTCCATGGCCATGGGGTGAAGCCGGACTCCCGGCTACTGGTTCTCCTTGATGTAGCTGATCGCGTCTCCCACCGTCGTGATCTTCTCGGCGTCCTCGTCGGGGATCTCGAGGTCGAACTCCTCCTCGAAGGCCATCACGAGCTCCACCGTGTCCAGCGAGTCGGCGCCCAGGTCCTCGATGAACTTCGCGTTGGGATTGACCTCGTCCTCCTCGACCCCGAGCTGCTCGACGATGATTTCCTTGACGCGCTCTTCGACCGGCTTTGCCATGTACACCTCCCGACTACCCGAGTGTATTGAACTCACACGACCGATCCCGTGTCCACGGGGTGCGCCCCTACATGTACAGGCCCCCGTTGACGTGGATGATCTGGCCCGTGACGTACGCGGCCCCGTCGCCGGCCAGGAATCGTACCACCTCCGCCACCTCGCGCACCCCGCCCATCCGCTTGAGCGGGACCTGCCGGAGCAGGCCCTCGCGGGCCTCTTCGGATATCCCCGCCGTCATGTCGGTCTCGATGAGGCCCGGGGCCACCGCATTGACCTGGATATTCCAGTGCGCGAGCTCGCGTGCCGTAGACTTCGTGAGACCGATGACGCCCGCCTTGGCCGCGGAGTAGTTGGCCTGGCCCGCATTGCCCATGGCTCCGGCCGTCGAGGTCATATTGACGATGCGCCCGCTCTTCTGCCGCATCATGACTTTCGCGCCCGCCCGCGTCATCAGGAACACGCCGCGGAGGTTCGTGTCCATCACCTGGTCCCAGTCGTCATCCTTCATGCGCACCAGCAGCTGGTCTCGCGTGATCCCCGCGTTGTTGATCAGCACATCGAGGCGTCCGAAGCTCTCCTTGGCCGCCTCGACGAGCCGCTCGCAGTCTTCGCGCTTGGACTGGTCCGCCACGATCCCCAGCGCAGCGCCACCCAACGTCTCGATTTCCTTGGCCGCCGCGTCGACACGGGCCGCGTCGCGGCCAGAGACTACCACGGAGGCGCCGTCCTCCGCCAGCAAACGGGCGATGGCAAGGCCGATGCCGCGGGTGCCGCCGGTGACGATGGCCGAGCGGCCGGCCAGCGCCTTGCCGTCGGTCACGCCGCCGCTCCGCCCGCGAGCGCCGTCGTCGCCTTCTCGAGCGACTCGGTATCCTCCACGGCGTGGCCGCGGGCGCCGTCGACGGTGCGCTTGAGGAGTCCCGTGAGCACCCGCCCCGGCCCTACCTCGAACCATGAGGTCGCCCCCGCGCCCGCGAGGGCCTCGAGGCACTGCGTCCATCGCACGGGACTGGCGACCTGGCGGATCAGGAACGGCTTGACGTCCTCGGCGCGAGTGGTGGCCTTCGCGTCCACATTGCGAAAGACCGGCACCCGGGGCGTCTGGACGGCCATCGACTCGAGCTCGGCCGCGAGGCGATCGGCGGCCGGGCTCATGAGGGCGCAGTGGAAGGGCGCGCTCACCGGCAAGAGCATGCTCTTCTTGGCGCCGAGGCCGGCGGCGACCTTCACGGCCCGCTCGACGGCGCTCTTGTGCCCCGCAATGACGATCTGCCCCGGCGAGTTCATGTTGGCCACGCTCACCACCTCGCCCTGCGCAGCTTCCGTGCAGGCCTGCTCGGCCGCGGGCAGCTCGAGGCCGAGGAGCGCCGCCATGGCGCCCGTGCCCACGGGGACGGCCTCCTGCATGAACTCGCCGCGCCGGCGGACGAGCCGCACGGCATCGACGAAGCCGAGGGCTCCCGTCACCACGAGGGCCGAGTACTCGCCCAGGCTGTGACCGGCGGTCAGGTCGGGCTGAATGCCGCGCTCCTGGAGGGCGGCGGCCGCGGCCACGCTGGCCGCGAGGACGGCCGGCTGCGTATTGGCCGTGAGCTCGAGGGCGTCCGCCGGCCCCTCGAAGCAGAGGCGGGAGAGGGAAAAGCCCAGCGCCTCGTCGGCCTTCTTCCACACCGCGGCGGCGGCGGCCGAGGACTCCGCGAGGGCCCGCCCCATGCCCACGGCCTGCGAGCCCTGCCCGGGAAAGAGAAAGGCGATCTTCACGCAGAGCCTACCAGCGCAGCAGGGCGGCGCCCCACGTGAAGCCGCCTCCGAAGGCCGCCATCAAGACCAGGTCGCCGGGCTTGATCCGGCCCAGGGCCAGGGCTTCCTCGAGCGCCACGTAGACGGAGGCCGCGCCCGTATTGCCGTAGCGGTCCACGTTGACGATCACCCGATCCATGGACACCTTGAGCCGCTTCACGGCCGCTTCGATGATGCGCAGGTTGGCCTGGTGCGGGATGAAGAGGGCGAGATCGTCGGCCGTGATGCCGTTTCGCGACAGGATACGCTCCGCGCAGTCGCCGAACATCCGCACCGCCACCTTGAAGACCTCGTTCCCCTTCATGCGGCAAAAGTGCATCCGCTTGTCCACGGTCTCGTGGGTGGCGGGGTACCGGGAGCCGCCCGCGGGCTGGATGAGCAGCTCGCCGTAGCGCCCGTCGGAGTAGAGGTCGGTGTCGAGGATGCCCGCCTCTCCGTCGGAGGCGCGCAGCACGGCCGCCCCCGCCGCGTCGGCGAGCAGGATGCACGTGCCGCGATCCGTGTAGTCCACGATGCGCGAGAGACATTCGGCCCCGATGCAGAGCACGGTCCGATACTTGCCGCTCTCGATGTACTGCGATCCGACGGAGAGGCTGTAGATCGAGCCCGAGCAGGCGGCGTAGAGGTCCATGGAGCCCGCATTGCGGCAGCCGAGCTGGTGCTGCACGATGTTCGCGGTGGTGGGGAAGGCCATGTCGCCCGTGGTGGTGCCGACCACGATCAGATCGATCTCCCCCGGCTCCACCCCGGCGCGCTCGAGGGCCTGCTGGGCGGCCTTGAGGGCAAGGTCGGAGGTCGCCTCGCTCTCGTCCGCGATGCGGCGCTCGCGGATACCGGTGCGCTGGACGATCCACTCGTCCGACGTCTCCACCATCCGCTCGAGCTCCTCGTTGGTCAGGATGCGCTTCGGCGCATACGCGCCGACACCGATGATCCGCGCTCGGGTCATTCACGACCTCCTTCCCGTCCTTCGGCCAGCTCCACCTCGGCCTCGAGGGCGGTCTTGATGTGCTCGTTCACGCCGTTCTTGACCCACTCCGCCGCCACGCGCACCGCGTTCTTGATCGCCTTCACCGGGGAGGCGCCGTGACAGATGATGGAGGCGCCGTTGATGCCGAGAAGCGGCGCCCCGCCCATCTCCGTGTAGTCCACGCGGCGCTTCATCCGATCGAAGGCCCGCCGGGAGAGGGCGGCCCCGGCCAGGGAGAAGACGTTGCGCCCCAGCTCCTCGCGGATCATGGCCGTGAGCATCTCGGCCAGGCTCTCGGAGACCTTGAGGCAGACGTTTCCCGTGAAGCCGTCGGTGACCACAACGTCGCAGCGGCCGTTGTAGATGTCGCGCCCCTCGATGTTCCCGATGAAGTTGAGGGAGGACGTGCGCAGCTCGTCGAACGCCTCACGGGTCAGATCGTTGCCCTTGCCCTCTTCCTCGCCCACGGAGAGCAGCCCCACCCGCGGGTTGTCCTTGCCGACGATGTCGCGCGAGTACACGTGCCCCATGATGGCGAACTGGAAAAGATGGCGAGGCTTGGGATCGACGTTGGCCCCGGCGTCGATCAGGATGGTATAGCCCGCGAGGCTCGGCAGCGCGGCGGCGATGGCGGGGCGGTCCACGCCGGGGAGGACGCCGAGCACGAACATCCCGATGGCCATGGCCGCCCCGGTATTGCCCGCCGATACCAGGGCATCGCACTCCCCGGACTTGCAGAGCTCGGCGGCCACGCGGAGCGACGAGTCGCGCTTGCGGCGGAGAGCGTGGGACGCCGGCTCGGCCATCCCCACCACCTGACTGGCGTGGCGGACGGACACGGGCAGCTCCTGCGCCTTGAGACGCGCGATCTCGCGCTCGACGGCGGCCTTGTCGCCGACGAGCACCGAGGCGAGCCCGAACTCGCGGGCCGCCGCGACGGCGCCCTCGACCACGACGGCGGGACCGAAGTCGCCCCCCATGGCGTCCACCGCGATCTTCATCGGCCGCGGTTCTCTGGCGTCGAAGCTACTCGCCCTCGATCGCGATGACTTCTCGGCCCTTGTAGTAGCCGCACTTCAGGCAGACCTGGTGGGGCATCTTCACTTCCCGGCATTGTGGACAGATGGACCGCGTGGGCACAGCCATCTTGTAATGGGTGCGGCGCTTGCGCCCGCGGGTCTTGGAATGTCTTCGCTTCGGCAGCGGCATGGCGTGATGGCTCCTTGGAGCCGGGCCGGGCGGACCGGCCGGGCGCGTTATCGATGCAGTCGATCCGCGAGCGTCTTGAGCGCGGCCCAGCGTGGATCCCCGGTGGCGGGCGCGCAGGCGCAGGCCACCGTGTTCCGGTTGACGCCACAGGACGGGCACAGCCCCTTGCACTCCTCGCGGCAGAGGGGCTTCATGGGCAGCCCGAGGGCAGCCTCGGTCTCGAGCAGCGCGCCGAGATCGATCTGGTCATGGTCGTAGACGTCGCTCTCGAGGTCGTCGGCCCCGAGCTCCCGCTCCTCCCCGCGACCGGGGCTGGGGACGAAGCGCGTGTGAACATCGGCCTCCACCTTCGCCTCGTACGGCTCGAGGCAGCGCGAGCACACCTGGGGCATGCGCGCGTCCAGCCGACCGTCGACGAAGACCGTGTCGCCATCCTTGGAGACGGTCAGGTCGACGTCCTCGAGCCGCCAGGATCGGTCCTGGAACGGCTCCGGAAAGGCCGAGACGCCCTCGATCTGTACACCTTCCTCGGGAATTTCCGATACCTTGATCACCATGGCTGAGTCTCGCTAACCCTTGACAGAATTTGTAAATTTCCGTAAAACCGGGTCAGTTTACGGGCGGCCTGTCCCGGTTGTCAACCTCAAAGGCCCCCCTCCCCTCCCAGCATACGGCCAGAAGCGGCGCGCCGCCCTATACTGATCGGGCTGTGCACACCATTTACCACGGCGAAAACCTCGACATCCTCCGGCGCCACGTCCCGGACGGCGCCGTCACCCTCGTCTACATCGACCCGCCGTTCAACACGGGCAAGCCCCAGTCCCACACGCGGATCAAGACCGTGCGCAGCGCCGCGGGGGATCGGGTCGGCTTCCAGGGACAACGCTACCAGACCGTCAAGATGGGCTCGCGAGCCTTTCCCGACGCCTTTCACGACTACCCTGCCTTCCTCGAGCCGCGGCTGCGCGAGGCGCACCGGGTGCTCGCCGACGATGGCACGCTCTATGTCCACCTGGACTACCGCGAGGTGCACTACTGCAAGGTGCTCCTCGATCGGATATTCGGGCGTGAGTGCTTTCTCAACGAGATCGTCTGGGCCTACGACTACGGCGGCCGCCCGTCACGACGCTGGCCGCCCAAGCACGACAACATCCTGGTCTACGTCAAGGACCCGGCCCGCTACGTCTTCGACCGCGAGGCCGTCGAGCGCATTCCCTACATGGCCCCGGGGCTCGTCGGCCCCGAGAAGGCGGCGCGGGGCAAGCTGCCCACCGACACGTGGTGGCACACCATCGTGCCCACCCAGGGGCGCGAGCGCACGGGGTATCCCACGCAGAAGCCGCTGGGTATCCTGCGGCGCATCGTCCAGGCGTCCTCTCGTCCCGGCGACGTCGTGCTCGACTTCTTCGCGGGCAGCGGGACGACGGGGGCGGCCTGTCTCGAGACGGATCGCCGGTTCATCTTGATCGACGACAATCCCGACGCGCTCGAGGTCATGGCCCGACGCTTCGCGGGCGTGCGCGGCATCCGCTGGGTCGG
>Ga0209689_1001993_pt1 | contig 15297 bp, 10 predicted proteins | sample GraSoiAngelo_149_FD_187119 | JGI IMG/M metagenome (GOLD analysis project Ga0209689, IMG submission 187119) | Grasslands soil microbial communities from the Angelo Coastal Reserve, California, USA - 14_1009_09_30cm (SPAdes) (version 2) | ecosystem: Environmental > Terrestrial > Soil > Grasslands ...
GCGTGAAACGTCCGGTCTCTCGCGGCGTCGTCGGGCAGATCGCTCGCTCTGATCTCAAGGGCGCCAAGCGCTCGTCCAAGCCGGCGGATCTTTCGATCCGGGACGGCGAGCTCGCGGTCGCGCTGCTGCGCGGAGAGCTGGCCCTTCGCTATCAGCCGATCGTCGACCTGCGCAGCGGCGACTGCCGGCGCGTCGAAGCGCTCCTGCGCTGGCGACATCCGCGCCTCGGGTTGCTCGAGCCGGGCGACTTCCTCCCGTTCGCATCGGAACTGATCGAGCAGATCGGCGTGTGGGTGGTCCGCGCCGCGGCGGCGCAATGGACCGAGTGGCGCGGGCTCGGCTCTGGACTCGGCATTGGCATCAACGTCTCCGCGCCCGAGCTGGCGCGCATTGACGCGCTAATGGAAGCACTTGCTCCGTTCGGATCGGGTGTGGTCACCTTCGAGCTCAGTCCGCAGGCGTTCGCGACCCCCGCGGCGCGGCCGGCAGCAATGCGTCTGGCCGCGGCGGGCGCGCGGATCGCGCTTGACGGCGTCGGCATCGCCGACGCGCCCGGACGGACGTTCGCCGCGCAGCTCGACGAGCTGAAGATCTCGCGAGCCGTCGTGCGGCGCGCGACCGAGGATCCGCGAGCTCTGGCCGAGATGCGATCGCTCGTCGAGCTCGCCCGCGACTATCGCCTGTCGTCCGTCGCGGTCGGCATCGAGGACCGCGCCGCGCGTGACCTCGCCCTGTCGCTCGGATGCGATCTCGCCCAGGGCTATTTCGTCAGCCGGCCGCTTGTCCCCGACCGGCTCGGGCCCTGGCGGAAATGGGCGGCAGGTGTCGCCCTCACTGGTTCGCTCACCCTGACGACCTTCGCAGGGCTCGGAAAGGCCGCGGCAAGCGGCAGCGGCCAGCAGACGCCGACACTCGCGAAGGGCGTGCTTCAGACCGCGTGCTCGATCGATCTTCCGAGTGTTGAGAGTCGCTCAGGTCTTGATCTCGAGTGTGTGCGAGGCGATCGCGCTGATCTCTATGTCGAGGAATCGATCGCTCCCGCCGTTCGCGACGCGCTCGCTGCCGCGATCGAGCGCGACATGGCGACCGTCGAAGAGGATCTCGGTCATTCGTTCGCGAGCCGGCCCGCCGTGTACGCATTCGCGAGCCGCACGAGCTTCGCGTTCGGGCTGCAGACGGTCTTCGGCGTCCGGGGCCCGGACGCTGGACTCCTTGCCGCGGCGAACGGCGGTATCACGCTGCCGCGCCAGGGCGCGATCGTCATCAATCTCCAGAACGTGCCGAACGACAAGGACTTCGCGATCGTGCGGCATGAGCTGACCCATGCGCTCGTCCACGAGATCGTCGGAGTGAACGCGTCTCTTCCTGCGTGGTTCGACGAGGGCCTCGCCACGCAGATCGAGCGGAACGGCGGCGCGACGGTCTCGGCGCGCGGGTCCGCGGTCGCGCTCGGCATCCTGAGCGAGGGGAAGACATCTCTCGCCGACCTCGATCAGCAAACGGACTGGGCGCAGCGCAACGCCGCCCTCGACGGCCAGGCGTACTCAGTCGCCGCGGAAGCGGTGCGTCTGCTGGAGCAGCGCGTCACTCACGATGGGCTCATCCGGATGCTGGATGCGATCGGTGGCGGCACCACGTTTGGGGCCGCGTACCTTGCCGAGGCGGGCGAGACAGTCGCCGACTTCACGCGCGCATTTCCGTCACGCCTCGCGGCCGAATCGCAAGCGCGGATCGTGCAGACGCCGCGGCCCGACGGCGTGCTGTGGACGCTTGCGGGTTTCATGCCTGACAGCGTCGTGACCGTCGCGATCGACGGCACCGGTTATCACCTCGAGTACGAGGTCCGCACGGATAAGTACGGGATGCATCAGGGAAGCTTCGGCGGCACCGCGCCGAAAGGCGAATACACGATCCGCGCGAGCCGCTCGGGAACGACCGCCACGACGACGATCCGCACGTAAGCTCGAGCGGCCCGTTGACGCTCGCGGTAGACCGTGCGCGTGCCGATGCGCTTCGTTCGGGAGTTGGGTGGTGCGTTCGGGTTCGCTCTGGTGAGTGCGCCACTCTATGCCCTCGGCATCCGGTGGGGCATTAGTAAGTAGGTAGCGGGTCTGCCCGGTACAGTTCCGACCACATGGGGGAGCAAAAGCCCGTAGATATCGATGCGCTCATGGCCGAAGTTCGCGAGCGCATCCGGATCAAGCGCGAAAAGGGCATCTATGGGCCCGACGTCGAGGCGCTCATGCGCGTTCCGCTCCCGGGCGGACGGCGGATCTTCTCCGACGACCTCCAGGACCCACTCGCGTCGCTCGCGGAGGCCCTCGACGAGGAGGTCGAGTACGACCCGCGCAGCCGCAAACCGATCGTCGGCCCGGTCATCACCTACGCGCGGAAGGTCGTCATCTCGCTCGTCCGCTGGTGGATGGGGGCGATCCTGGAGCGCCAGGAGCGCATCAACCGGCTGCTGGCTGCCGCCTACGACTACGAGGGCCAAATGGCGCCGCGCTTTGGCTCGCGGCTCGAGCGGCTCGAGCGTGAATGGAAGGAGTGGCGGGAGCGCGAGGTCGCCGCGAACCTGCATTCCGTGTACTTCCAGGCGCGTTTCGGCGGCGACGAGCCGGTCATACGCAGGCAGTCGGAAGCGTTCGTCGACCTCTACAAAGGGCGCAAGCGCGTGCTTGACCTGGGATCGGGTCGCGGCATCTTCCTGCAGCTGCTGAGGGACACGGGCATCGGCGGCTATGGGGTGGACCTCGATCCGCGGATGGTCGCGCAGAGCCGCGAGAAGGGGCTCGAGGCGCACGAGGTCGACGCGCTCACGCATTTGCGGCAGGTCGAAGCGGGGAGCATCGACGGTCTTTACGCCCGTCACCTCGCCGAGCACATCCTTCCGGGCGAGCTCGTCGAAATACTTCGGGCATGCCGCCGCGCGCTCGCGGCCGGCGCGCCCATCGTCTTCGTCACTCCGAACCCGAGGACCCTGACGGTCGGCGCGCACACGTTCTGGAACGATCCGCAGCACCTGCGGCCGATCCCACCGGATCTCTTCAAGTTCTATCTGGAGGTCGAGGGCTTCACCGACGTCGAGCTCCGTACGTTCGAGCCGACGGAGAAACGCCTCTCCGAGGACGTGCCGGCGGGGGCGATCCGCGAGAACGTGAAGCTCCTGAACGAGACGCTCTTCGGCGACCGCGACTATGCCGTGATCGGGTACGCGCCGAGGTGAGGGTCCACCAGTTCCATCCGACACTCGCCCCGGGCGACGCGATGAGCAACCACGTCTTCGCGCTGCGCAAGAAGATCCGGCATTGGGGCTATGACTCGTTCGCATACGCCGTCGAGGCCAAGCCAGGCGTCGCGGACGTGCGCTCCTACCGGCGCCTCTTCCGCGAAGTGAACCCGGATGACCTGCTCATCGTCCACTTCTCAATGGGCAGCGAGGTCGTCGATCAGCTCGTCAAGATCCCAGCGCGCCGCGTGCTCGTCTATCACAACATCACCCCACCGGAGTTTTTCAGCGGCATCAACCCGCATGCGGCGGCCTTCTCCCGTCTTGGGCTACGGCAGCTCTCGCGCATCGCACCGGCGTTCGAGCTCGGGATCGGCGTCTCGGAGTTCAACCGCCGCGCGCTCGTCGAAGCCGGATACGAGGAGACCACGCGTGTCCCGATCCTCCTCGATTGGGAACATTTCGCGGTGCCGCCGAACGATGCGGTCCTTGCGCGCTGGAAGGGTCTTCGCAGCGTGCTTCTCTTCGTGGGCCGCATCTCGCCGAACAAACGGCAGGACGACCTGGTCCGCATGCTGGCGTACTACCGGCGCTGCATCGATCCCGAAGCGGAGCTCATTCTCGTTGGCGCCTTCCGCGACCAGCCGCAGTTCCATGCGCGGGTCGTGGCGCTCATCGAGCGCTTGGGGCTCGGCGGCGCGGTTCACTTCGCGGGGACCGTCGACGACGGGTCGCTGCTCGCGTACTACCGCGCCGCGACGGCATTCGTCTCGCTGTCCGAGCACGAGGGCTTCGGCGTGCCGCTCCTCGAGGCGATGCGCTTTCGGTTGCCGGTCGTCGCGTACAACGCCGCCGCGATCGGCGAGACCGTGGGCGCCGCGGGCATCCTCCTGCAGGAGCGCGATCTCCCCGAGACCGCGGAGGCCGCCGCGATGGTCGGCGAGCGCACCGAGCTCCGCGAGGCGCTCGTCGCCGCTGGTGAGAAACGCGTCCAGGACTTTGACCCGGAGAAAGTCGCGGAACGCACGCGTAAGGTGCTGGGGCTATGACCGACCCGCTCCGTTTCGCACATCAGTTCAATCCGGTCATCGCGTACGGCGACGCCGTCGGGAACGACTGCCTCGAGCTGCAGCGGATCTTCTGGTCGGCCGGCGTGCGGAGCGATCTCTTCGCGGCCGAGGCAAAGCCGGAGATGCGCGCGCTCACGCGATCGTGGGACGACCTCGAGCTCATCAAGCGTCGTGACGGATTTCTTCTTGTCCACCACTCGATCGGCACGGATACCGTGCCCAAGGTCCTCGCATCGCCGGCGAGAAAGGCGATCGTCTACCACAACATCACGCCCGGTCACTACTTCGCCGGGCTCAACGATTACCTGAAGACCTTCGCGGAGCTCGGCCGCGAGCAGCTGAAAGAGCTCGCGAAGGCCGCGGAGTTCGGCATCGCGGACAGCGAGTACAACCGCAAGGAGCTCGAGGCCGCTGGGCTCGCGAACACCGCGGTCGTTCCTGCGCTTGTGGACTGGGAGGATTTCGATCGGCCGCCGGACCCGGAGGTTGCCCGCGAGCTCGCGGACGAGCGGACCGCGATCCTGACGGTGGGCCAGATCCTTCCGCACAAGGCCGTCCACGACGTCGTGGCCGCGTTCGCGAAATACCGCGAGACCGATCGGACCGCCCGCCTCTACCTCGTCGGTCCGACGGCGATGTCCGGGAGCTACCTCGACAGGGTCCGCGGCGACATCCGCAGGCTCGGACTCGAAAATGCGATCACGCTCACCGGCAGCGTCACCGTCGAGCAGCTCGTCGCGTACTACCGCGGCGCGACGGCGTTCCTGACTCTCTCGGAGCACGAAGGCTTCTGCGTACCGCTCCTCGAGGCGATGCGGAGCGACCTGCCCGTCGTCGCGAACGCCGCCGCGGCGATCCCGGAGACGCTCGGCGACGGCGGCGTCCTCCTCGAGACCAAGACGCCCGAGGCCGTCGCGGCGCAGCTGGAACGCGTCATCGGCGACGAGGCCCTCCGTAAAGACCTCATCGAGAAGGGGCGGCGCAGGGTCGAGGCGTTCTCACGGCCGCACGTCGCGGAGCGGTTGAAGCTCGCTCTGGCTCAGGGCGGGTGGGATCTGCCGAACGCGAAGTCGAAAAAGATCGTCGTTATGTCGAGCGATCAGCGCTGCGGCATCCACCATTACTCACTTGCCGTGACCGACGGCCTTCGTGACCGCGGACATCAGGTGACCTTCGTCGGGGTCAAGCACCTGGACACAGCCGATCTGTATCGCAAGCTCAAGTTCATCTCGTCGCAGAGCGACGCCGTGCTCATCGAGCACGAGGCCGGGATCTTCCGCGATGTGCCGTTCGTTAGGGCGCTCCTCTCGCTCTGGCGCAAGCGCCTTCCGGTGATCCTCTCGCTGCACGAGCTCGAGCCGGAAAAGTTTCACCATTACCGTCGCTTGTCGGCGGCGCTGCATTACAACCCGCGCTACCGCCTGCCCCTCGAGATCCTCCGCATGCCGTGGGTCGCGCTGCGGATGGCCAACTGGTTCCTTCGCTACCGCCTCGTCCTGATGTTCATGGGCTCCATTCCGCGCAAGCTCGTCGTCCACTCGACGCGGAGCGAGCGCTGGCTCCAGCTCCTCACACCGGATCAGGACAAACGCGAGCGCTTCCCGCTCCTCGTCATGCCTCTCGAGAACACGGTCCTGCCGCGAAGCGCCGAGGAGAAGCGAAAGCTCCGCGCGAGGTTCGGTCTCCCGATGGACAAGTTCATCTTCGTGTCGCCGGGCTTCTTCTTCGCGCGCAAGCGCTACAGGGAAGTGATCGAGGCGCTGCCGCAAGATGCGATGCTCGTCCTCTCCGGCACGAAATCGAGCTGGGAGCCCGAATACTTCGACGAAATCATCGCGCTTGCCAAGACGAAGGCGAACGTCGTGATCAACACCGAATACGAGACGATGGGTGAGTACGTGGCCGCGTCGGACGCGGTCGTCTTGTTCTACGAGGACGTCTTTCAGAGCGCGGTAGTCACGCAGGCGGTATGGGCAGGCCTGCCCTGCATCTTCTCCGAAGCCGAGGGCTTCGCGCCGTATCACGCGGCCGGGCCTGTCGTCCGAAGCGAGGACGAGCTCGCGAAGGCGATGCGCGAGATCCAGAAGCCCGAGACGTACGCGAAGTACTCGCGCGGCGTTCGTATCCTGCGCCGCCTCCTCTCGCCGGAGCGCAACGCGGAACGCTATCTCGCCGGCATCGAGTGAGGATCCTCGTCGTCGTCCAGCGCTACGGCGCCGAGGTCGTCGGTGGCTCCGAGTCTCACGCCCGCGTGGTGGCTCACCGTCTCGCGATGGTCAACGAGGTCGAGGTCGCGACCACCAACGCCCTCGACTACTGGAGCTGGGCGCCTTACTTCGCGGCCGGCGAATCGATGGACGGTCCGGTACGCGTGCGACGTTTCGCGGTGACCGGCCTGCGCAGCACGACGTTCAAAGAGAGCGAGCGCCACATTCTCTTTGAGCCGCACACGCTCGCCGACGAGCATGGCTGGCTCGCGATGCAGGGGCCGCACACGCCCGATCTGCTGGAGTTCCTGCGCCGGGAGGGCAAGAGCTACGACGCGATCCTCTTTTACACCTACATCTACGAGCCGACGGCGGCGGGCCTGCCGCTCGTCCCCGAGCGCGCCGGGCTCGTCTCGACCGCGCACGACGAGGAGCCGCTCCGCCTCGTTCCGTATCGCGCGCTCTTCCAGCTGCCACGCGCGTTCGGCTTCCTCACGCCCGAGGAGCGCGATCTCGTCCATGCGCGTTTTCGGAACGAGCACATCCCGAGCGAGGTCCTCGGAATCGGCCTCGACGCGCCGCCCTGGCACGACCCCGAGCCGTTCCGCGACCACTACGCCCCGCGCGGGCCGCTCGTCGTGTACCTGGGCCAGGTGAGCGAGGGCAAGGCCGTCGATGAGCTCCTCGCTGACTGGATCGCCTATCGCGAGAGCGGCGGCGCAGGCTCGCTCGTTCTTGCCGGGACCGCGCGCATGCCGATCCCTGAGCGCGACGACATCGTCGCGCTCGGCCGAGTGAGCGACGAGGAGAAATACGCGCTCCTCGAAGCGGCGGATGCGCTCGTCCTACCGTCGCATCTCGAAAGCCTCGGCATCGTGCTGCTCGAAGCCTGGCAGGTCGGGACGCCGTGCCTCGTCTCGGCGAAGAACAAAGTGACGAGCGGTCAGGTAATCCGCGCGAGCGGTGGCGCGGCCTACGACCGCGGCGGTTTCGCGGCTGCTCTCGCGGAAGTCCTGGCGAGGCGCGACGAGCTCGGCGCGTCGGGGCGCGCGTACGTGGAGCGCGAGTGCACCTGGCCGGCGTTCGACGGGCGGCTCGAGCAGCTCGTCGACCTGGTCGCGAATTGAACGAGCCGAGCCTTCTCGTCGTCGTGCAACGCTACGGGGACGTCCCGGGCGGCGCCGAAGGTCACGCACGTTCCGTCGTGCAGCGTCTGGGGCCGCACTTCGCGATCGAGGTCGCAACGACGAACTCGACCGACTACCTCACGTGGAAGGCGGATCTCACCGCCGGTCTGGATCGGGTCGACGGCGTCACCGTGCGCCGGTTCCCCGTCGAGCGTCCACGGGCGTGGAACTTCAAGCTCTACGAGCGCCGCGCATTTCGTTCCGCGCACACGCTGGACGACGAGCGCGCGTTCATCGACGCCCAGGGGCCGTATGCACCCGAGCTTCTCGACTTCCTCTTCAAGCGAGGCCGCGATTACGACCACGTGCTCTTTTTCACGTACATCTACTACCCGACGGTCCTCGGTCTGCCGCTCGTCCCTGAGCGCGCGGTCCTCGTGCCGACGGCGCATGAGGAGTCCGCGATCGGCCTCGCCGCGTACAAGCCCGTGTTTCACGGGCCGCGCGCGATCGCGTACAACACCGACGAAGAGCGGCAGATGGTCTGGCGTCGCTTCCGAAACGAGCGCGTGTCGAACGAGATCGTCGGTGTCGGGATCGACGTTCCGTCCGGGCGCGACGCGTCGCGGTTTCGTGAGAGATACGGCATCACCGGCCCGTATCTCCTCTACGTCGGACGCATCGGCGTAGGCAAGGGTTCGCGCGAGCTCTTCGCAAGCTACGAGCGCTGGCGCGCGAGCGATCCGGCACACGACGTCTCGCTCGTGCTCATCGGCGACGCCGAGATGGCGGTCCCGAAGGCGAGCGGCATCGTGCACCTGGGGCGCCTTTCGGAGCAGGACAAGTGGGACGCGCTCGCGGGCTGTGCCGCCTTCGTGATGCCGAGCCTGCTCGAATCGCTCTCGCTCGTGACGCTCGAGGCGTGGGCCGCGGGACGTCCGGTGATCGTTGACGCGCGCTCGCCGGTCCTCGCGGGGATGACTCGTCGCGCCGGCGCCGGCCTCGCGTACCGAGGACCGGCCGAGTTCGCGGAAATCTGTGAGCTGCTCATGGACGAACCCGCAGTCGGCGACCGCCTCGGCCGGTCCGGTGCGGAATTCGTCGCGCGCACGTACACCTGGCCGCGCGTCGTCGATGCCTACTTGGACCTATTCGCTGAGGTGCGCACACGCCTAGCCGCCTGATATGCTTCTCCATATATGAAGGCAAGCCGGCTGGTGCGCGCGGCACGAAAACGCAAGGGGCTGACTCAGCGTGAGCTCGCCGCGAAAACGCGGATTGCTCAGCCGATGATCTCTTCCATCGAGCGCGGTCTTCAGGATCCTCGCTACAGCACGTTGCAGCGGATCTTTCGCGCCTGCGATCTCGAAGTCGACGTAGTGAACATCGCGGGAGGCGGAGTCGATCGCACGCAATTTATGGAGACGCTGCCCCTGACTCCCGAAGAACGCTTGCGGCGGTCCGTCGTCGCAACTCGGGCGATCAATGAGCTCGTGAGGAATGCAAGGCGCGTCCGCTAGAGAGGTCGTGTTCGACCCGCGGCCGATCCTTGGCGTCTTGGTACGCCACGACGTTCGGTTCGTCGTTATCGGCGGTATCGCAGCCTCGCTACAAGGTTCCACGACGATTACAAATGACTTCGACATCTGCTACGCCCGCGCTCCAGAGAACCTCGAGCGACTGGTGAGAGCGTTGTCGGAGCTACACGCGACTCTTCGCGGCCCGCGGGAGCCTGTCGCGTTTCGTCTGGACGCCCGGACTCTAAAGGCCGGTCTGAACTTCACCTTCGATACGGACTACGGACCCTTCGACTGCCTCGGCTCGGCAGCTGGGGGCTTCGACTATGAACAGCTACAACGGAATGCCGACGCGATGAACCTCGTTGGCACGAATATTTCCGTCGCTTCTCTCGACGATCTGATCCGAATGAAACGCGCCGCAGGTCGGAACAAGGACTTGATCGAAATCGAGAATCTGTCCGCGTTACGGGAAGTTCGAGACTCCCAGAAGAGGTCGTAGCCCGCCCAGCGACCAAGCGAACGAAACCACGCCTATCCTGAGGACGGATGCGCGAGCGCGGCCGTGGCGGTGACGGGGGCAGGGACTGGGGAAACATCGACTGGTCGAACATCGACCTCTCGGGTTTCGGCAGGGGCGGCGACCGCATAACGGGACCCTCGCGCCGGGTGATCGTCCTCGCGATCGTGATCTTTGTACTTCTTCTCATCCCGGTCCTGATCGGACCATTCGTGAGTTTCCTCACCGACCTCCTCTGGTTCCGTAGCCTCGGCCTCGAGTCGGTCTACCTGCGGCGTTTTACCGCGGGGTTCTACGCATTCGCGGTGTTCGGAGCGGTCTTCTTCGTCCTCGCCCTGCCGAACGTGTACTTCGCACTCCGGCCGCAGATGCCGCGGGTCGTGGTCGACGCCGAGCGCCGCAGGCGAGGGGCGCTGCCGATGACCCTTCGGTTCATGTGGCTCCTGCTCATCCCCGCGTTCTTCTTCGGACTCGCGGGAGGTGACGAGTGGGACATGCTGCTGCGCTGGGTCAATCAGGTCCCGTTCGGCACGACTGATCCAGTCTTCGGGCGCGACATCGGCTTCTACTTCTTCACGCTGCCAGTGCTCGAGTTCGTGCGCGGCTGGCTTCTCGTCGCGCTCATCGTCATCGCCATCGGCGTCGTCACCCTGTACTTCGTGCGAGGCGTCATCGGGGTCGCGACCGGTTCGCTCGCGAGCGCCGATATCCGCGTCGCGGGGCGGACCGCGCTCGCCCTCGCGCGACCGGCGCGCGCGCACCTCTCGATCTTGGGCGGGCTCTTCCTCGCCCTCATCGCGAGCGGCTACCTTCTCGACCAGTTCGAGCTTCTGTTCCGGCCGGAGAGCGTGCTCGTTGGCGCCGGCTACACCAGCATCAATGCGCGCCTCCCTGCGCTCACGATCCTCACCGTCATCGTCGGAGTCGCGGCCCTCGCGTGCTTCGCGAATGCGTTCCGCGGGACGCTCTGGATCCTCGGCGCCGCGATCGTCCTCTGGTTCGCCGCGAGCCTCGTCGTCGGTGGCGTGTATCCCGCGCTGATCCAAAACTTCATCGTGCAGCCCGATCAGCTGAACAAGGAGCGCCCCTACATCGCGCGGAATATCCAAGCCACGCGCGCGGCCTATTCGCTCGACACTGTCGACGAAAGCGCGTTCAACGTCGGCGACACGCCCACGGCCGGCGAGGCTCGCGGCGCGCTCTCCGATACGACGACCGTGCGGCTCTGGGACTACCGTCCGCTCCAGCAAGTCTTCGATCAGCAGCAGGCGCTCCGGACCCAGTACACGTTCGTCGACGTCGATCTCGACCGCTACCAGATCGGCGGCAAGGAAGTCCCGGTGATGCTGTCGGCGCGCGAGCTTTCCTCCAACCGCCTCCCCCAGCAGACATGGGTGAACCGGCATCTCGTCTTCACCCACGGGCTGGGGGCGGTCGTGAGCCCGGTGGGCGGCGTCGCCCCCGATGGAGGACCGCTGTACCTCGTGAAGGACATACCGCCAGTGGGCGAGCCGAAGATCGACCAGCCCCGCATCTATTACAGCGAGCTCACGAGCGAATACGTCATCGTCGGTACGAATCAGGACGAGTTCGACTACACGACCGATCAGGGCAACGTGCAGACGCGCTTCAGTGGCAACGGCGGCGTCGGCGTGGGCTCACTCTGGGACCGGATCCTCTTCGCGATCCGCCTGGGCGACACGAACCTTCTCGTCTCGAACCAGATCACCGGTCAGAGCAAGCTCCTCTTCCACCGGCAGATCCTGCCTCGCGAGCGGCTGATCGCGCCGTTCCTCGAGTACGACCCCGACCCGTACCTCATCATCGCGAACGGGCGGCTCTACTGGATCAACGACGCGTTCACGACCGGCGATAAATATCCGTACAGCGAGCGGTTCTCGGCGCTTGGTACAGGCCCGACCTCGATCGCCGGAGGTCAACTCAACTACGTCCGGAACAGCGTCAAGGTGGTCACCGACGCGTACGACGGGACGATCTCGTACTACGTCATCGACGACAAGGACCCGGTCGTCCGCAATTTGAAGGCGATCTACCCCGACCTCTTCAAGTCCATCAATGACATGCCCCAGGCGCTGCGCGACCACATCCGTTACCCGGAAGCGCTGTTCAGCATTCAGGCGCAGGTCTTCGCGCTCTACCACATGACCAACCCCGACGACTTCTACAACCGCACCGACGCCTGGAAGATCGCGAACGAGGTGCTCGCGCAAGGCGCGCCGGCGCAGCCGATCGAGCCGTACTACGTGACGACGACCCTTCCGGGCGCCGGCCGTCCCGAGTTCGTGCTGTTCGTTCCGATGACCCCGGCGGGTGGCGAACGCAACAACATGGTCGGCTGGATCGCCGGACGCGCGGACGCGCCCGACTACGGCAAGCTGCGCGTCCTCACGTTCCCGCGCGATCGCCCGATCGCGGGACCGCTGAACATCGAAAACCTCATCGAAGCCGATTCGACGATCCGCCAGCAGCTCACGCTGCTCTGCCCATCGGTGTCGAACTGCATCCGCGGGAACCTTCTGGTCCTTCCGGTGGGGAACAGCTTCGTCTACGTGGAGGCGATCTTCGTGCAGGCAGCGTCGACAAGCCGCATCCCCGAGCTCCAGCGCGTGATCCTCGCGACGCAGAGCCGAGTGGTCATGACGGAGTCGTTCGAGAAGTCGCTCGATGCGCTCTTCGGCGCGGAGCAGCCCCAACCGCCTCCGACGACGACCCCGCCGCCCACGACCACTCCGCCACCAACGACGACGCCAACGCCGGAGATCGCCGCGCTCGTGAAGTCGGCGACCGACCACTACAACGCGGCGCAGGCCGCGCTCAAAGCGGGCGACTTCGCCGAATACGGCCGCCAGATACAGCTTCTCCAGGACGATCTCGCCAAGCTTCGTACCGCCACAGGTCAGTAACGCTCTTTCAACGCCGCGAACCCTAGAATTTGGGCTTCTTGAGCAATCCCGTGCGTGTGGGTGTGATCGGGGCGGGCTACTGGGGGCCGAACATCGTGCGAAACCTGCACGAAGCGCCTGGGGGCGAGGCCGTGGCCGTCGCGGACCTGTCGAAGGAGCGGCTCGACGTCATCAGCAAGCGCTTTCCGGCGGTGCGTGTGACGACCAATTACCGCGAGCTCGTCGAGGATCCCTCGATCGACGCCATCTGCGTCGTCACGCCGGTCGGCACCCATCGGAAGCTCGCCGAGGAGGCGTTCGCGGCGGGAAAGCACGTCTTCGTCGAGAAGCCACTCGCCGCAACCGTGAGCGATGCCGAGGCCATCGTCCGCGCCGGTGACCGCGCCGGTAAGACCCTCATGGTCGGCCACACCTTCGTCTACAACCCGGCCGTGGTCGCGGTGAAGGAGATCCTCGAATCTGACGGGATCGGCCGCGTCCACTACATCGAAAGCCAGCGCGTGAATCTGGGCCTGCACCAGTTCGACACCAACGTGCTGTGGGACCTCGGTCCGCACGACGTATCGATCACGCTCTACTGGCTCGATGAAGAGCCACTGTGGGTCCAATGCACCGGCGCGTCCTACGTGCAGCCGACGATCGAAGACGTCGTCTTCTTACAAATCGGGTTCCCGTCGGGTGCGATCGCGCACGCGCATCTCTCGTGGCTCGCGCCGAGCAAGCTGCGGACGATGATCGTGATCGGCTCCCAGAAGATGGTCGTCTACGACGACGTCCAGGGTGTGGAGAAGGTGAAGATCTACGACCAGGGCGTCGACAAGCTGGAGAGCGATGAGCTCCGGCGCAGCTACCGCGCCGGCGACATCCACAGCCCGCGCGTTCCGATGACCGAAGCGCTGCAGGTCGAGATGCGTCACTTCATCGAGTGCGTCCGCAATGGCGCCAAGCCGCGAAGCGACGGCGAGGCCGGCCTCACAGTCGTTCGCGTGCTCGAGCTCGCGATGCGCTCGCTCCGTTCAGGCGGCGCGCGGGTCGCCTACCGGCTGGATCCGGTGCGCGCATGAAGACGATCGTGCACCCGACGGCCGTCGTCGCGCCGAATGTCCGGCTGGGCGAGGGCAGCACCGTCGGCGAGTACACGATCCTGGGACGGCCACCTCGCGGCAAGAAAGAGGGCGAGCTCGAGCTCGTCATCGGTCCCGGCGCGGTGATCCGTCCGTTCACGACGATCTACGCCGGGACGCGCATCGGCGCGCGTCTCCAGACCGGGCAGGGCGCCTCGATCCGCGAGGACAACGTCATCGGCGACGACGTTTCGGTCGGGACGCACGCGTCGCTCGAATTCGGCAATCGCATCGGCTCGCGGGTGCGCGTGCACACCGGGTGCTTCCTCGAGCTCACGCAGATCGACGACGACGTGTTCCTCGGGCCACACGTGGTCTTCACCGACGATCCGCACCCGCAGTGCCCCGCCTATCTCGACTGCGTGAAAGGCGGCGTCGTCCGCCGCCGTGCGCGCATCGGCGGGAACAGCACGATCCTGCCGGGCGTCGAGATCGGCGAGGACGCGCTCGTGGGGGCGGGAAGCGTCGTGCGCCACGCGGTGCCGGCACGCACGGTCTGGGCCGGAAATCCGGCGGTACAGCTCAAAGAAGACATCCGCGACCTCGCGTGCTTCGTCGGCATCTACCCGCATGCCTACGCGTGGCTCAAGGACCTCCCAGAGCGGGTGAAGAAGGAGACGGCAACACCATGACCGCAGTCGCCACACAGGAGATCCCTCTCGTCGACCTGAAAGCGCAGTACGCCACGATCCGCGACGAAGTCCGCGCCGCGATCGACGAAGTCCTCGAGAGCATGCAGCTCACCATCGGCCCGAACGTCAAAGCGTTCGACCAGGAATTCGCGTCGTACATCGGCACCAAGCACTCGATCGGGGTCGGGAGCGGCACCGACGCACTGCAGCTCGCGATCCGGGCCTGCGGCGTGTCGAGCGGCGACGAGGTCATCACCGTGTCCCACACGTTCTTCGCGACCGTCGAGGCGATTCTCTACGCGAACGCGAGGCCGATCCTGGTCGAGGTCGACGAGAAGACGATGAACATGGACGCCGCAGCCGTCGCCGCGGCGATAACTCCACGCACGAAGGCGATCATCCCCGTTCACCTGTACGGCCGCACCGTTGATCTGAAGCCCCTTCGCCAGATCGCGCAGGACCGCAACATCATGATCATCGAAGACGCCGCGCAGGCGCACGGTGCGCTTCTCGACGACGGCAAGAAGGCCGGCTCGGGTGGCCGCGTGAACTGCTTCTCGTTCTATTGCTCGAAGAATCTCGGCGCCTACGGAGAAGCCGGGAGCATCACGACGAACGACGATCGGCTGGCGGAGGAGCTCCGTGCGCTCCGCGAGCACGGACAGTCGACGCGCTACTACCACCCAGTGGTCGGCTATAACGCGCGCCTCGACGAGATCCAGGCCGCCATCCTCCGCATCAAGCTCCGTCGGCTTCCGGAGTGGAACAAGCGCAGGCGTGAGTTGGCTCGGGCGTACGAGAAGCTCCTCAGCGGCTCCGGCGTGATCACGCCGGAGATCCCAAGCGGTGAGCGCCACGTCTTCTACGTCTACTGCATCAGGGTGCCTGGCGGCCGTCGGGACGACCTCCGGAAGTACCTGGGCGAGCGGGGCATCGGTACGCAGATC
>Ga0209689_1002002_pt1 | contig 15255 bp, 14 predicted proteins | sample GraSoiAngelo_149_FD_187119 | JGI IMG/M metagenome (GOLD analysis project Ga0209689, IMG submission 187119) | Grasslands soil microbial communities from the Angelo Coastal Reserve, California, USA - 14_1009_09_30cm (SPAdes) (version 2) | ecosystem: Environmental > Terrestrial > Soil > Grasslands ...
CTGAGGAATCCGACTGTTATTCGGCAGGAGGCGATACGCTTGCTCGAAGTAACTCACCGCAGTGTCGTAGTCCTTCAGGCAGGCATAGTGATAAAAACCCTTGGCAAATACAGCCTCGCCAAGATTGGGCTGCAGAGTAACAGCGGTTTCGGCCGCCTGCCGCGCTTCTTCACGGAGGGCGACGGTAGGTTGAAGACTCTGTGTAAGATAACCACTCGCGTCGACATAAGAGAGCAGCGCCCAACCAAGGGCGAACTTAGGATCCAACCGCACCGCTTCTTTCACGTATTTCTGCGCGCCAAGGGAGTTCGCCGGTGTGAATGCAGTCTTTAGTGTGTAAGCAAGGCCGCGCAGGTAAGCATCGTAGGCCTCAGGATTGTTAGTCGGTCTAGCGGCGATGACTTGCTCTTCCTGTCCTGTGAGTTTGGCTCGTAATTGGTCGGCGATGGCTTTGGCCACTTCACTTTCAACCGAAAAGATGTCGGTCACCCTGCGATCAAACGTATCCGACCAAAGGTGAGAATCGTTGGCCGCCTTGATCAGCTGCACGTTCACGCGGACGGCGTCGGCGCTCTTCTGCACACTTCCTTCCAGAATATGGGCAACGCCAAGTTGCTTTGCGATCTCGGGCAGGTTTTCCGGAGCGCTTTTATAATGCTGTGTCGAAGTGCGCGAGATCACCTTCAGATCGGCGATCTTGGATAAACGTGTCAGGATTTCGTCCTGTATTCCCTCGGCAAAATAAGCGTTCTCCTTATCACTGCTCAGGTTCCCGAAGGGCAATACCGCGATCGATCGCTCGATCGGGGTGAAGGACCGCGTGCGTTGGTATAACCAAGCGCCAAGCGCAGCCGCTGCGATTACCAACGTCAATGCCGCGCCCGCAAGCACAACTCGTCTGCGTCGCGAGCGCGCTTCAGGGTTAAATCGTGCGTAGCAGCTGTGGACAGCAGAAAGTAACTCGCGTGCCGCTTGCGGTCTGTCCTTCGGGTCCGGCGCCAGCATCGATTTCAGCAGCGTAATAACTTGCCCCGCGAGATGCAGGTTCCTGAGCTGTTCCAAGGGTAACTCACTCGTTTGTCTCGCGCGGATTTCTTCCATCGTACGTCCGATAAAAGGGGTCCGACCGCAAAGCAGATACCAAAGCGTAACCCCTAGTGAGTAGATGTCGGAACGCGTATCAATCCGGGATTGTCCAGTGCTAGCGAACTGCTCTGGACTCGCAAAAGCTGGCGTGCCAATGAAGCCCGCTTGCGTTTGCTCGGCGCCAGGATCTGCCTGAGGCCCCATTACTTTCGCCACTCCATAATCAATCAGCTTTACCGTGAGCGCCCCGCTCGCATCTGATTCGAGCATGAGATTGGATGGCTTGATGTCGCGATGCACCACACCGCACACTTCCGCGACGGCTAACGCGCGCGCGGCTTGCTCAATTACTTCCAAGGCGAGGGCAAACGGCATTGGTCCATCGCGGCGCACACGGGCTTCCAGCGTTTCTCCCTCGACCAGTTCCATGGCATAGAAACACTCGCCGTCCTGCTCTCCATAATAAGTCACCCGAGCAACGTTTGGATGATGAATGTTCGCGGCCGCGCGCGCTTCGCGCAGAAACCGCGACCGCGCGCCGGGATTCTGCGCCACTCTCCGGTCGATGACTTTCAGGGCAACAGCCGAGTTCAACACTGTATCGCGAGCGCGGTAAGTTATGGCCATAGCTCCCGCACCGAGCTCAACTGGAAAACCATCCGCACCTACTTCCACTTCGAAGTGTCCGTATCTCAATGGTCCGGGCGTCAGTCGACCCCGCGCCGCTGGTCTTTCCGCCTCTTGGCCGTCCGCCAGAAAGCCAAGGCTAACGAGACAACGCAGGCACTCCCCGTTCGGACCGCATTGAGTCAGCGGTCGTCCACATGTGGCGCAGGTCCCCGCGGTTTGAGGCTCCGTTGTTCCGAGACCGATGCTTTTGTCGTCCATGCGTTAAATCAACTCATGTCATCAGTATTCGATAAAGGTGCTGTAGCTCCTGATCGACATCTGCCGGATCAGAGACAGTACTCGCCACTTCCATTCTCAACGATTCGCGATAACGCTGGCGGAGACGCGAAAGCCACGTGCGCAACGTCGCGATTGGCACTCCGAGTCGAGCTGCGGCTTCCTCCTGATTCGGCGGCGTGACGCTTCCGCCCGCGACGAACGGTCTCAGTTCTTCGAGCCACTCAGCTTTGCCTTCTGCCACGAACGCGTTTTGCAAATTCTCCCAGGCCCGCGCAACGATATTCGACGCCCAGACGAGATCGTAGCAACCGGCGTCGCTAAGATGAGCGGTCGCCAACATCGCTGCCTCGGCCTCCGGCAAATGTTCCTCGATCGAGACGACCTGACGGCCGCCACCTCTCTTGAGCGCTCGGGCGCGGTCATACTCATTGAACAAGAAATTCTGCAGAGATCCCAACAAGAACGTGCGAAGCCGACCCTTTTGCTGATCCGCGCGGGTCAATGTGTTTTGCTCAAGCAGATGGGCGAAGAAACCTTGGACGAGGTCCTGTGCGTCAGCGGATGAATGACCGCGGTGGCGAAGAAAACTATACAGCGGTGGCCAATAGGCTTCGCAAAATCCGGCGAGTGCCTGCCGAGCGGATTCTCCAGACTCCTCCTCCCGCGCACGCAAAACGACGGTCCAATGCGTCGTTTGAAACGAAGCACCGCCCTCCTGCAGCGTTCCAGGAATTGCCTTCGTTTACGAAGCGTCGCCCAACGAACCTGATCTTGCGAGAATAAAATCGCGCGGGCTCTTCTTCTTTCCCCCAATCCTGGGGCGCTGTCGCAGGCTGGCGGTGAACTGCGCCTTTGGCGCTAAACAGATACTGTCGTGGTCGTCGTCGCTTTTAGTCAGTATCGGGCGAGAAGTTGGCTCTCGCCTGTTCCGTTGTGCCCGGACAAAGAGCTGTCGGATCCTCGCAGGCTCATCTGGCTCAGCCCGGCGGTTCCATGTTCGCTCTGCTCTTGGGCGATGGCGCCTAGGCTCAAGGCTGCAAAGGCTATTGCCACAGCCACTGCCACTTTCGCTTCGATAGATAATTTCATATGGCGAATCGCTCGTTGATGAGAACGATGGTTGATTTTGCGCTCACGTGTTTTCGACCTTCAGAAGGAGTTCTCTCCATCCGCCGCCGAAATTAAACGAAGCCATGCTGCATACCAGGAACCGATCATGCTTGCGACTGGCCGCCCTAACGAGCGACCGCCAAGTGTCGCGCAACTGTTCAACGTGTCTGATGCAGCGTTTTTTCATATCGCTCAAATACGTGAAGCCAACTGGCTGGCGTCGGCGCCCTCCGGATTACGGGAGTTTGCGAAAACGCGAACAAAAGAGGCCCGTAATCTCCGGGAAACGCGACCGGCACGCTGCGTCCAATAATCGAGCCAGCCTAACGAAGCATCGGCCAAGAGTTCCGTGCGGATAGCTTCCGGGCAGACATCCAGCAATTTACAAACATTCACGAATGAGTACGGCCAGGAAAAATCATTGTCGGTAATCCAACTGTAGGCATCGAGATACAGTTCCCGCTTGACACCCTTGGTCGCGGCCTGGAACCGGCGCAAATCGTGGGCTGTCTGTTTCAGGACACCGGCAGCCAGACCTTTCTCAGGCGCTGCCGCTGGCGGCTCGGCTGGAGGAATAAAAAAATGTGCGCTGCGAGCGTTGTCGGATTCCGCATTTGAAAATGCATCCAGTTGCTCGCGCGATATACGCGACGCCGGTTCTTCTCCGCGGTTTTCGCGGCCGGAACGGGCCGGAAACAGCACAAACTGATTGGTGAAATCACGCGTCTTACTAATGGGATCGCCTGCTAGGATGTTCATGTCATTGTCGACTGTTGATTCGATTGGCTACTTCTTTCTCAAGATTTTGAAGCCGGACATTTCAAAAAAAATGAAATTTCTTTTTGCGCGTTGAAATCACCGCCGGCCCACCACGGCGGGCAGGCAGTGCGGTCCCAAAAATTTGCGGCTGACACAGCCGCCTCTACAGTTTGGTGCTTTGAAGCGCTGGTTGCCTTTCATCATTTTCCTTCTCGTTCTGCTCGTCGCCGTGCTCGCCGTGCACATCGACTGGACTTGGAAACGAAAACTCTCGCCGCGCGGCGGGCGTTATTTTTTCCATCGCGTCGAGCTGACGGTGCCGTCATTCCGTCAGTCCGATGAAAAATGGCGCGACGATCCGCTGGGCGGGGTCGAAGCCAACGGCACCCTTGGCGGAGAAGGCTGCGCCGTGGCTGCCGCGGCGATGGTGTTCAAGTTTTATGGCCTCGAGACCGATCCGCAGCAGTTAAACTGGTTTTTAACTTCCGTTGGCGGATACACCGAGCAGGGTTGGATTTATTGGGATCGCGCTGCGTGGTTCGCACCCGACCGCGTCCGGCACGCATACGAAGACCTGGCTTCGTATCAGCTCATCGATTCGAACCTTGCCCACGGAAATCCCGTTATCGTCCGGGTGCGGCTGGCCAGCGGCATCACGCATTTTGTCGTTATCGCTGGCAAAGACGGGTTCGACTACCTCGTTCGCGATCCCGGCGCCGGCTCGGCGAAAGGCTTTTACCCGTTGCGTGAGCTTGGCAGCGACATCGAGGGGCTACGATTTTACGAGCCGATCGCGAATGCGAATTTCCAATCCTCCGTGCAGCGGTGAGCGTAAACTTCCGCGCCTTAACGAACGACTTTTTGCTCCTTCAGTGCCGCGCCGTAATTCCGCTGAAACTCAGCAGCGTCCCCCTTTACCACCGACAATAAGCGCTCCGCCGAAACGCCTTCCCGGACGTTAAAGCCCGGATAATCAGAATAGAACATTTCGGAGTTATCCTTTTTTATGCCGTATACCTTCACGGCCGAGTGAGGCAAGTCGTATATGGTGATCTCATCTTGTGAGGTCTCTCCGGTTATTGTTCGAAGCGCATTGAGGTCGTTCGATACACTCTGGTCCACAAGTGACGTTACCCTCCATCCTTTGTCGTCTTTGGCTACTTCGGCTATCGTCACGACGCTATTGTCGGAGACAAAAGGCACTACCGTTGCCATTTCATTCTGCGCCAAATTGCCAAACGTGGCAGCGGAATCAGCAGTGAGTAGCTGCTCGAAGGTGATCTGGTAATGTTTGACTAATCTGGCCGGCTGAGATTTCGCAAGCGCTGCCTCGTCCACGCCAAGGTTCATGTTTTTTCCTGAGCGTAAAATGGAAAGCAAATCAGTTTTGGCTTTATTGGCAGCCTCTTCAGCGGTTGAAAAAGAGTTCGGCCCCGTTGCATTGGTGGTCGCTCGTTGCTTCTCGCAGGCACCAGCACAAAGAAGCGTCAGAGTTAAGGAAGTATATGTAAGGAGACATTTCATTTTATTTCTTTGGAGATGATCATTTTTTTGCGACGCCGAACCAGGTATTCCAGTGGGTCGCAGTCCCGGCGGGGTTAGTATATTCAGCGTACGTGATCAGCCGTATCGTGCCTATACAGGGGCTCCATGGATCGTACAACTGCACGTAGTCGGTGCCATCGACGGTTAGATAGCCGTTTATGACGACCACATGACCTACAACTCCCGGAGTGCCGTAAGCGTAACCCATTGGGTTATGGCCGCAAAAAATCTGGCTCTTAACATCATTCCACGACAAAGCGGTGGCAGTTTCTGATGACTTGGCGCCGACAAAATCCAGGTCGACCCAGCCTGGTTTGTTGCAGTCTTCTGTTTTAGGACACCCATTCTGGCGGCATCTTGTCAGGGCAGCCTGAGCATTCGGCAACTGCGCTTTGAAGGGGGCAGCCTGCCGTTGCGCCAGCGCGCGGTCCGAAGGCGACATATCAGCGGTCGGTTCGAGAGAATGGATCGTTTCAAGTAACTGATCGACTCTTTGCTGCTCCCTCTGACACTGGGTAGTTTGGGCCTGGCAGCAATTTGTTTTGCTAAAGCGATGGTTAGCCAGAGCGCACTGGCTGGTGGAAAGTCCCAAGTGTTCAGCGAGCATTTGTGTAACTGCTGCCCAGCACCAATTATTGGTTTCCTGCGCCCTCAAAGCGTCAACCGTATGCACGAACGAACCGCTCGGATCGGGTCGGCAGCAGCCCGCCAGATAAAACAGCAAAATGACGCTCGAAATCGCTGACATTAGTTTTTGTTTCATATTTACGGTTTTGAGCCTCTGACATGCGGTTGGGAATTACCCTTCGCGTCATGCTTTTCATCAGGAGTAGTCGTTCCAGGGGCGCAGGGACAAGGAAAAAATTGATAGGTTTCGCTGCCATTAAGCTTGACCGCGGACCAGCTCTTGTCAGGATCGGCGGCGAGAAAGGTTCGCCGATGGAAATGCGGATCAACAGCGTTTTAGCGAAATCAAAATGGCTCGCGCTCCCCGCGGCGTGCTTTTTCCTCGCTTTCTCTGCTCCGCCCGCCGATCAACGAATCATCACTTTTCAAGGGGAGAGCGCCGCCGTATCGGAAAGCGCGAAGGTATTGGTCGGTCATTGGCGCAAAACCACGATTGGTTATGTGGGTCCGCGGGACGAACATCTCGTCCTTCATGCTGACGGCACGGCAGAGAACTGGGTCGTAACCGCTACCAGCCAAACGGAGAGGACGACCGGTCGGTGGAGCGTCGAGGGCAAGACGCTGAAGTTATCCTTTGGCGATAACGAGAACGCCAATCCCTTTACTATCTACGAGGGACAACTCGTTTTCCCAAATATTCCGAAGCGGCGTCAATTCTGGGAAAAGATTTAGTAGTAACCGAGCGTCTATTTGAGTTTGGTTCCCTTCGCACAGCTGAAGTTCGTTTCGGCGAGGCGCCGAAAGACGCCGAAGGCCCGCGCCGAAATACATTAGGCGCCACGCGCGTGGGCATCGACAATCAGCGGTTTGCAGCTTCTCGGTAGGGACGGTGCTGTTTATACAACTCCAGGCGCTGCACCATTCCGGCCAAAGATTTTTTTAGTCGCTGGACTAATCTGTCGGCAGATTTTTTGTTTTCCTCTTTATTAGACTTCAGCTTTGCCATGTTTTTAGAAATTTGCTCCGGCATGGACTTACGTATGCTGATGGCCTGCTCTTGGCTGCGGATCGCGGAATCGAAATCGCCAGCTTCAGCATACGCGGCGGCAAGCGTGTCAATATACGACGCGAACGTCCACTGGTTGAGTTCGCAGGCCTTCCTTGCATCAGCGACCGCTAACTGTGCATTTCGGATCGAAGCCTCAGGGCAAGTGGCGCGAAGCCATGCCCGACTGTTAAGCGCCTCCGCTGTTTCAAGCGTATTATGGAGGTTCGATGCTAGCCTCACTACAGTATTTAAATCAGTCAAAGCGGCGCTGTAGTTACCCAGCTTGCTGTTTATCTCAGCTCGCGCAAGGGTAGCAGCGAAGAAGCTCGGCTTTAAGCGGATGGTGGAGTTCAAGTCCTGCAGCACTGCCGCCCACTTTTTCTGCTGATAAAATGTTATAGCCCGATTGCAGTAGGCCGTCCACATGGACGGATCCGTGCGTATTGCTGCATCGAAATACCGGCTGGCATTTTCGTAATCGCCTTTGTTTAGCAAATCATAACCGTGCCTGTCGTAATCGCTGGCACGCCAACTTGCTGGGACGCCAAGATCACGGACGTCAGCGCCAAAAAGACCGCGCACTACAAGTGCAATCGTTACAATTCCGACGAAGGTGCGCATGACGAAGGATTATCTGCGTCTGGGAATAGTTCAGTTCGATTTCATCGTAGATCGTACTCGCTCCGAAGCTACATCCCTTGCCCTCCCCAATCTGCGGGCGAGTTCGGATTTGTTTTCCGTCCAGTGATACTCCGGATCCATTGCGACTTGTGTCCAAACGAGATGTCCCGAGTAACGCCAGTTGTCGAGTAGAATGCCCTTTTCGAATGCCTGGCCTTTGGCCGTAACTACGATGACGTTATGCTCGCCATTGGTGTTGGCAAAGGACTCGACCCAGTGGAGCTCGAGCGTTTGCAGCTTCAGTGCATCCAATCGGACGAGAAGCTCCGTTGCCCACTGGAAACAGAGTCCTCCTTTTCTCGCTCCCATATTGACGAGAAAGTTCTGAACGCCGGGTAGCCATACCACATGCCATTCGCGGCGCAGTTGCAGCCCGGTCATGTATGCAGTGTATGCGACTCGCCGAGCCTCATCCGGACTGATGGTCGGCGAGAGTGCCGCGATTCGCGTTCTCAAGGAAGCGTCATCAGCGGAACTCGCAACGAACAGTTCTCCGTGGCGGCGTCCGCTCTCCCAGGGTGGAGAAACCGCGAGTACCAGCAACGGCACCACCGCGAACGTACTAACCCCCAAAAGGAGAGAGCGATGGAAAAACATTTTGAGATCCCATACTTCACGAACTGCCAAGGCGTAACATGCGCTAACTGGCAAAATAACTGCGTTGCCGAGAATCGAAGCTGTCGCCAAAGTAGCGCTTCCACCATTGGTCGGTCTCGTCGAGATGCCCGACTTCTACTTCGTCGGCTTCCGGGTGTCTCGTAAGCCAGTCGCGAAATGCGAAGTGCCGGTAGAGACGCATAAATTCTCCAAGATAAATATCGGCGACACGCGAGTTGCCTCGAATAACGAGCATGTTCTCGTCATTGTCTGTAGTGGAGGCTTCACTGAAGTTTGCCGAGCCGGAAACCACAAGCGGGTTGGCGCCCAAAGGATCGACCAGCATGTATTTGGTGTGAAGATATCGCACGTGAACGTTTAATCCTGAGAGCTGCTCAATCAGCCAATGGTTGAATGCGCCTTTACCCAAGCGTGAGCCGATGGCGAATTTGTTTTCCGGCATTTTTCTCAACGCGATGATCGCAGCTTCGTTGGCCGCCTTCTGCTCCCTGGTCCGGGTCGGTCCGCTCATCGCTTCCATCAACGCGAAGCGCAGTTTGGCGGTTCCATTGCGATAAGCATCCTGGAAACGCTTGTTCATGCCAAAGGCAAACGTCATGAAGAGTGCGTCATTCGCGCCCTTAGCCTGCTCTGCATACCAATCCAATGCTTCCAGAGTATCGCGCGGACTAAAGATGGGAGTAATTTGTTTTGCAAGCGGATCGTCTGGAAGCGGAGTTTTTCCGACCAGTACGCCAGCATCACTGGATTTCGGCGTGTTCTTCTTCAGTTCGTTCCATAGCCATAAATATTTGGCCGCAACATCGTCCCTCTCACAGATGTGGACGACGTTGCTGTGCCCATAAATTCCTCCGACGCTGAAATTCGTCGAACCGGTGAGCACTGCTTGCGCGGCACCAGCCTTGGTCAGTACGATGGTCTTGTTGTGTGAAAGCGTCAGGCCCTGCGCATTGCGTGGCTGGCAAATATTCTCCAAGCCGAATTTTTGGATCGCTTCCTCGTTGCTGATTTTTTGTTCATCGTTTTCCGCGTGGTACAGTACCTCTACATCCGCGCCGCGATCCCTCGCCGCGCCGAGCGCTTTGAGCACAGTCTCATCAGTGAATTCGTAAGCGCCGACCCGCAGCGCCCAACCCGGACCAACTGCACGTGCGATGAAATCTGCAATTGATTCTGCTGCCCCGCGCGAAAGCCACGTGAACGCCGACGGTCCCACTTCCTCGGGCCGTTTATCGCCGAATCGCCGCGTGTATTCCTGGGATGCGGCCGCACCGCGGTTAAAATGCACATGATGCGTCCTGCCGTGTTCGCTCTCAGTACGGATTCGCACCGCTACTTTTTCGGACTCCTGCGGGCTCGTCGGCGCGCCTCTTAGCGCGAACACTTCGTACGTATAATCATGGTCCGGTTTCGCGGAAAAATCCGACCAGGTGAAACCCTGAATAGGATGTTGCCGGGTTGAATAAAGAACGCCGGGAGGAGGAGACAGCTCCACGCTCGCGAACGTCTTATATCCAGACAACCAATATTTCTCGCCCTCCGTATGGTCTTCTCGTCGCAAGGCAAAGCCGAGAAGGCCCGGACACTTTAGTTCGGGCAAGTCCATTCCGAGAAGCACAACGTGCGTCCCCGCAATCGCTTGAACGCTCAGATCTCCTTTTTGTTCCTTATTTCGCATTGTCTTGACGAGTTCTCATAAAGGCCATTCTTAGCAAAAGCTGGAGCAAAACGCTATCGGTGTTTAGAAGCAAGCGTCCGAAAGCGGTGAAGCGGCATGAACGTCGCTTCACCGCCGAGCACCGGGCACCGAGGGGCGATCACTTTCAGCGCCCCGAAGCAGCGCGGTCACAACACCCACTGCCCCGAGCACAGCGCACACCACGAAGGCAGCATGCAGGCCGGTCACGAACGTTTGCTGTAGCGCCCGCGCCTGCTCGACGCTGAGAGTCTCCCGGCCGGCTACCAGGGCCGCACCGGCCGCCGCGCCGCCGAAGCTCGTGAAGACCGCGCCCGCCACCGCGACGCTCAGGCTCTGACCGATGACGCGACCGGTGGCCAGTACGCCGGAGGCGACACCTAGCTCATCAGGCGGCGCGGCTCCCATGATCGCGCGCGCGTTGGGCGATTGGAAGAACCCCTGCCCGATCCCGGTGACGATCAGGCACAGAACGAGGTAGGCGATCGAGCTGGCTTGAGTCAACCCGCTCAGAAGAAGCAAGCCCGCGCAGGAGATGGCCAGCCCCAGCGGCGCGAGCCAGCGCGAGCCCACCCGATCCGCGAGCGCCCCGCTGACGGGCGCCACCAGCGCGAGCGTCAGCGGGAGCGGCGTGAGCAGCAGCCCGGACCGAAGGGTGTCGAACCCCTGCAGCTCCTCGAGGTAGAACGGCAAGAGAAAGCTCACCGCGAAGAGGGCCAGCATGCAGATCATGAAGCTGACGTTCGCGAACGCGAAGACCCGGTTGCGTAGCAGCGCCGGATCCAGGACGGGGGCGGGCACCCGCCGCTCCACCCACGCCGCGCCGGCCAGCGCGGCCACCGCGATCCCCATCGAGCCCAGGAACCGGAGCGAGCCCCAGCCCCATTCCTGCCCGAAGGAGAGACCGAGGGTCAGCGCGGCCAGCCCGGTGGCGAGAAGCGCGGCACCCGGCAGGTCGAAGCTCTGCCGTTCTAAGTCATAGCGCTCGGTCAGCAGACGCCAGGCGGCGAGGAGGGCCAGTGCGCCGATCGGCAGATTGACATAGAAGATCCACCGCCAGCTCAACGCCTGGGTCAGAATGCCGCCGATGGTTGGCCCCGCGCTCACGCCCAGCGCCAGGAGGATCATGTTGAGGCCGAGCGCCCGACCGCGCTCGGCGCCCGGGAACGAGCGCGTGATCATGGCGACGTTGACGCAGAGGATGGCGGCCGCACCCAGGCCCTGGAAGCAGCGCGCGGCGATGAGCGTGCCCAGTGAGGGCGCGGCCCCGCAGAGCGCCGAGCCGATTGTGAAGACCGCGAGACCGGCCAGGAAGAGCGGCTTGCGTCCCAGCATGTCGGCCAGCCGTCCAAAGGTGAGCAAGACGGCCGCGATGACGACCAGATAGCCGATCAGGACCCACTCGATATTTCCCGACAGCGGTACGCCAAAGGCGCGTGCGATGGACGGCAGGCCGATGTTGACGATCGAAGCGTCCAGCGTCGTCATGAAGGTCGCAGTCCCCGAAAGGGCCAGCACGACCCACTTGTTCGCGCGCTCCGCACGATCGACGGGCGTCGGCGTGGCGACGTCGGCGTGCGCCTGGCGTGAGGCGGCCTGGCCGCACAGCGCGGACGAGACGACGAGGGCAATAGGGGCCGAGCGCGATGGACTCGACTCTGCGCCAAACATCCCCACACCGGCATCCGCCAACCGGCGTGGCTGCTTCTGTTTGCTCATAGAGGCCTTTGCCGTCGCTTGACGGTCCCGTCAGCCAACGGGGTCGTCAAGCGTGGGGCCCTGAGGGTTCACCCACGAGCAGCCATCTCCGGGGTGAAGATTCGTGACGGGTCTCAGCGACCGGTCATTTGCTCGAGCTTCTCGGGATATCGAGCACCATGGACTGCGATCTTTGAAGCCGCGGCGTCGACCTCTCGGAGGTCATCGGGTGTAAGTTCGACTGCAACCGCCCCGATGTTCTCGTCCAAGCGATGCAGCTTCGTGGTGCCAGGGATTGGAACAATCCACGGTTTCTGGGCAAGCAACCAGGCCAGCGCAATCTGAGCGGGTGTCGCCTTCTTCCGTTTTGCGATCTCGCCAAGTAAATCAACCAACGCCTGGTTCACTTTCCGCGCCTCCGGCGTGAAGCGCGGAAGCGTGTTGCGGAGGTCGGTGCTGTCGAACGTGGTGTTTTCGTTCATCTTTCCCGTAAGGAAGCCCCTGCCCAGAGGACTAAATGGAACGAAGCCGATTCCAAGTTCTTCGAGTGTCGGCAACACTTCCGCGTCAGGCTCTCTCCACCACAGCGAGTACTCGCTCTGAACTGCAGTGACCGGCTGGACCGCGTGTGCGCGACGGATCGTTTGCACTCCCGCTTCAGAAAGTCCGAAGTGTTTCACCTTGCCTGCTCGAATCAATTCTTTCACCACGCCTGCGACATCTTCGATTGGCACGCCGGGATCGACACGGTGTTGATAGAACAGATCGATAACATCCGTCTTGAGTCGTTTCAGGGAAGCTTCCGCAACTTCTTTGATGTGTTCTGGTCGGCTATCCAACTCAGTCCACTTCGATGGGTCAGTGGGAGAAGGTTTGAACCCGAACTTGGTGGCTATCACTACTTGGCCACGGAAAGGTGCGAGGCCCTCGCCTACAAGTTCTTCGTTTGTGTACGGGCCGTACACTTCAGCGGTGTCGAAGAATGTGACGCCTCGTTCCACCGCTGAACGAATTAGGGAAATCATCTCCTGCTTGTCTGCAGCTGGGCCGTAGCCAAAGCTCATTCCCATACAGCCCAGCCCGATAGCCGAGACTTCCAGATTACTTTTTCCAAGTTTGCGCTTTTGCATTTTTGAATCCTTTCTTTATAGGAAGATCGCAGCCGCATCTCATGCCGCGCCTAGTTATCGATTATCGGAGCCGGACTGGCAATTAACCGCAAAGATGTCTAAGGAAATCAGGAATCCAGGAAACCCACGAATTCGGTTCCTGCGTTCATGCTTTCCTGAGAGATAGGTATTCTTTGTCACTGATCGCAGCAGACTCTCACGCCGCGCTTAGTACCGGTTCCGTCGGATTAACCGCAAAGATGTCTAAGGAAATCAGGAATCCAGGAAATCCACGAATTCGGTTCCTGCGTTCATGCTTTCCTAAGAGATACGGTACTGCTCGTCGCTGACCTTTTCCATCCAGTCGACCGGTTTGCCGTTGAGCGCTTCCTGGATGGCGATATGAGTCATCCGCTGGCGTTAAAATCGATCGCGGTCCTACCGTTTGAAAATGCGAGCGACGATGTGAACGCAGAATATCTAACAAATTGGGCTCGACTTCTCCGCCGCGATGGATTTAATAAAATTCAATGAGCCTCAAAAACTGGGCTCGAGAATCTCGAAGGGAAAGAAAGCAGTTGATCAAAACAGGTTGGATAACCTGGTGGAAGCGATCGACCTCGCGGTGGCGACGCAGGCCGGCGCAGAAGACATTTCTACCAACGTCGAGGCTTCATCTGAGAGTAAGCAAAATGCCGCGACAGCTGTTGAAACACTAAACAAACCACTGGGTTAATTGTAACCCAAAAAACATATGCCAAAAAGGAAACCACGCGCACCACGCAACGCAAAGAAACCGGCTGCGGCCGCTCCCATTTTTCAAGTCGAAGGCAAGATGTCGACTTTCGGCGGGCCGGATGATCATGGAGTGAGTCCGACCGAAGGTCTTGCCCTTTTCGAGCCGCCCGATCTGCAGGATCCGAAATACGCGTCGTTATTTCTTCCCGCACCCCCGCCCGGCACGAGCGGTCTCGCACGAAGATTAAATCCCGAAAAATATTATCTCGCGTGCCGGTGGGACTATTCGCAGACACCGAGAAAATTTTTGCGGGATGCCGTTGCCGTCGTGTTTAATCCGGAAAACAAACGTTCCGCTAATGCGCGCCCGGCTGACTGGGGACCTAACGTGGATACAAAACGCGTGACGGATCTGTCGCCTGGCATGGCCGCGGTGCTGGGTCTCAATACCGACGACGTGGTGAGAGTTTCGATATCCGCATCCGCCCCCGGGCCCCCTCCTCCCAAAATAGCACGCGTACCCAAGGGAGCCCGACCGGGACACGGCACGAGGAACCGTCATGCAAAACCCGTGATCAAAAAGTTTGTCGAAAGCCCCAACCATTCATCGCGCAATGGCGCCCCAATTACGATGGTGGTTTTACATTGCACGGAAGCGTCACTCGATAGCACCCTGACCCATTTTCAAACAGCCGGCGGCACGAATCCGGTGTCGGCCCATTACGTTATCGACCGCAACGGCGACATCTATCAAACCGTGCGCGAGAGCGATTCGGCATGGCATTGCATGGGCGCGAACAAAGGTTCGGTCGGCATCGAGCACGTCGCGCTCGAAACCCAGGCGCTCGATCGGCCACAGGCGAAAGCGTCCGCAGCGTTGATTCGTTGGTTGCTCGAGCAATATGAGATTCCGCGGAGCAACGTTTTCGGACACGATTTCACTCCGGGTTATAACCGTCCCGGAGGAACGAGTTGTCCGGACAAACTTTTCGGCCCGGGACATTCGCAAGCGACTGTCGCGGCGTGGGTGGAAGCCAACATGTGATCAGGGGCAAGATCGATCATTAGATTCGGGCCCTTGTTTGCGCCTCTCGCTAGCGGCGGCGTCAATTTTTCCACTGGCTCTTCTTCATGTTTGAAATTGTCTCTTTCTTTAAAGATCGTAGCGGAATCTTACGCCGCTTAGTAACGGTTTCCGTCGGATTAACCGCAGAGATTTCTAAGGAAAATCAGGAACCCAAATCCACGAATTCGGTTCCTGCGTTCATGCTTTCCTGAGAGATAGGTATTCTTCGTCGCTGACCTTTTCCATCCAGTCGACCGGTTTGCCGTTGAGCGCTTCCTGGATGGCGATATGCCTTACGGCCGTGTCTGTTGTCGGGACGTCGCTTAACTACTGCTGGAAACTGGTCGCCGACGGACTCGGATACCGGCGGGTCTCGGTGGTGGTGCTGGGTATCGACCCGCCCGCGCGCAAGGTCCAACATTCGTCGAGCGTGGAGCAGTAGCAGATCTCGACCATCACGCGGAAGCGTTCCTTATTCATCTTCACCCAGAGCGGGTTCGATTTGTCGAAATTGAGCGGATTATTTTCGGGATCGTGCGGAGTGAAGACGGTCCTCGATTCGCCC
>Ga0209689_1002003_pt1 | contig 15254 bp, 14 predicted proteins | sample GraSoiAngelo_149_FD_187119 | JGI IMG/M metagenome (GOLD analysis project Ga0209689, IMG submission 187119) | Grasslands soil microbial communities from the Angelo Coastal Reserve, California, USA - 14_1009_09_30cm (SPAdes) (version 2) | ecosystem: Environmental > Terrestrial > Soil > Grasslands ...
CCTGGACCCCGAGCTGGCCCGGAACGGGAAAAGCCGCTGATTTAACCGTCATGGCCATGCTTTGCAGAATGAGTGCGTTCAGGAAGGTTGGGTGCGCGCCGAGCGCATATAATGCGATAAAAATTTCGCCGGAGCTGCCGATGAGGGAAACTATTGTCCAAATGCAACATGCCAGAACACCACGCCGACGTACATAAAAGTCGCGCACGGTTTGGTCGAGCGTTTCTCCGCTTTGCACGAGCGAGCTCCATTCCGGCGACTTAACGAGACGTGTGATGATGACACTGACGAAGCGAAACATTCCCAGGCGCTGCGCAATGTAGAACCCAGCTATCGCAACGATCGCGACAATGGCTCCGACCAAAGTTGGTCCGACAAGACTGGTTCGACCGGTAGCCTCGACCAGCAGCACCAGTCCCAGCAGCGTGAATACGATTTGGGTAACGACGCCGAGGGTGACATCGACAATCACACTCGCGGCTGCTGCGCCCATGGGAGTGCCGGTAATGGTGGCCAGGCGCGCGCGTACGATATCGCCGCCAACAGCCGCGGAAGGAATGAGATTGCTGATTGATTCGCCGATCCAGCGCATCCAAAACAAACTTTGCCAGCGCGGGCGCACCGCCTTTGGAAAAAGCACGTGCCAGGCGATGGCATCGAGAAGGATCGGCACAAAATGGAATGCCGCGATAGTGGCAATGGCCCAACCGGCGGCCGCGACGGCGGCGCCCACCGCAACCACCCCTTGCCGAACGAGCAGTATGGTAAATAGCGCCGCGCCGGCGAAGCCGAGCAGATAAATCGTGAGTTTGACCTTACCGCGCGTTTTCATGTTGGATCGAAGAATGATCGTGAACACGACACGACTTGGCCGCAAGTGACGATGCAAACGGGCTAGGGAACAAGCGACAATAGATGTGCAGAAGCACGTTCCTCCACGTAGCGACTCCCGACATTGTAGGGCAACCGCTCCCCGCTGCCTAATTGAGGACGGCAGGCGGGAGCGCCTGCCCTACACGATTCTCAGCGCGACGCTTCTGCCGTAACGGCGGTCGCTGGCCGCGGCTCTTCCACCGCGATAGCCACCGGCGCTAGCACGCGGCGTCGCATCGGCTTTAACAAGAGCGCACAGATCATCAGCCAAAGAACGCCGAGGACTATCGCCGCAACGACGTCGCTGAGATAATGCGCGCCAAGAGCAATGCGGCTAAATCCAACCAGCATCACCAGCATCGCCGCGGAAAGAATGATTAATCTTTGCCAGCGCTTCGATTTCATCAGTGGCAGCAGAAACAAAAGTAGCTGACCGTAGAGCAAAGTCGCTCCGATGGTATGGCCGCTGGCAAAGCTATAGCCCGACCAATCGACAAACCAGCCATCAAGAAACGGCCGGTGCCGATGGACGGCGAGCTTGAGTAATTCGTTTAGGAGCATGCCGCCAGGAACGGCGACAATTATTGTGACAAGAGCCGGCCAGGCACGTTTCCACACGAAGAATATCACGGCCAGAGACAGGACGACGCCGATCCATTGGGCTGAGCCGGGTTCACTAAAAAGGCGCAGCAGATTCACAAGGGCCTGGCTAAGATGGACATGGAACCAGCCGGCGATTTGATGGTCCGCACCGGCTAACGGATTGACCATTGCGAACATCGCGCCGCTCTGAGGGGGGAGGGAGGCGTAAAACACAAAAAACGGTATTCGCATAATGTATGCGGGACGCCGCCTTCGTCCAATATTTGTTAAGCGAAACTTCAATTTTTTTTGTCAGGTGGTGCAGGAACGCCGGCCTGTGGCCTGTGTTCCTTCGCGGTAATGCCGCCTGCTCGACGCGGCGGGCACCCGCGGCATCTTCCCTGCTCCCTACTTCATGCCTAGAGCGTCCGGCATTACCTGACAAGTCCATGAAACCATATTTCCGACAATCCCACTTGCTCACATGGATTGAATCCGATACATCAAACACGACTCGCACATCCGATTCACTCATGTCTGCTTATTCCAATTTGCTATGCATAAAATCCACCTCCGACGAAATTTGCTAGTCTCACTTGTTTCGGGGATTCTTGTGGTTCTTGCCAGCGCCGGCGTATTCGCGGGAACCGAAGCGGAAATGCAACAAGCCGCGAAACCGGAGGAGGAAAATTCTCGCGATCTATTTTCCTTCGAGTCGATTTATACGCTGCGTAGCGATTTCCGCAATGAACCCCGGCTAGGCGAGGGCGATTCCTACTATAACGATTTCAGCTACGACCATCGTTTCCTCATTACCGGCAAGTGGTATTTCCGCACCGGGTTTGAGTACGAGCGCTACGATTTTGGCGGAACCGATAATGGGCTGCCCAATCATCTCCAAGCCCTCTACGGCCATTTGGCGATTGAATATGTGGTGAAGGACCACGCCGGCGCCGGCCTCGAGCTCGACCCTGGCGTTTATTTTCAAAACCGCATTACGGGGGATGCCTTTGATATTCCGTGGAAACTTTTCGTCTCGTTTCCGCTCAAGAAAGACAAGATTTTCGGGGTTATCGGCGTGGGCGGCGCGCTCTATCAGGACCCGATCATCGCTCCCGGTGGCGGGTTGATCTGGCTTTTCACCGACAAACTGCGGCTCGAGGGTGTGTTCCCGAAACCAGCGTTGGTTTACAATCTTAATGATGATTGGCAATTCCGCATCGCCGCCAATTTGGTTTACGAGAGTTTCCGCACCGACGATGTCTTTACGCCGCTGCACAAATTGCGCGAGCACAACGCCGTCGTGCAGTACAGCGAAGACCGCATCGGCTTGCAGGTGAAATATTCCGGAATCAACCACTTGAAGATTACCGCGGGCGCGGGTTACACCTTCATCCGCGATTTCGATTTCTTCCGCGTCGGTGTCAGCGAGAGAACCGATCCTGCACCCTATTTCCAGCTCAGCGCCGAAGCGAAATTCTAGGGAGACAGCGGGCTCACACCGTGTGCCGCTCAGGCTTGCAGACCCGTGTTTCCCGGGGAGACCGCTCACCCTAAATCTCGCTCCTCGCGGATGTGGAATAGGTTCGTCGAGATCGCGACCTTTCGGACCTGTAAACTTCTAGCGCGGTTATTTCCTCCGCAACCAAAACCGCTGCCACGCCAGGCGCGCCTGATTCTGGTTTTCAGCACCACCGGCCTTGGTGATGGATTGTTTGATTCGGCGGCGATTCGTAGCCTGAAGTTGGGTCATCCTGCCGCGAAGTTGATCGTGTGTGCGCACCGGACGAGGCAAGCGGTGGCTTTGCATAACCCGTGCGTGGACGAGGTCGTGCCATTCGGAAAATCTCCCTTTCGCCAACTTAGATTGCTCTGGCGCTTCCGACGTGATCGCCCGGACCTCGTCGTGGTGTTGCATGTCAATGAGGAAGTTTATCCGCTCGCTTACTGGATTAACCGGGATGCGGTAGTCACCTTCACGAATTCGAATGAAAGATACGCCTTTCTTTCCGCTCACCCCGTTAAAGTTGAAGATACCCAACACGCAGTCGTTTTGCCTCTGAAAGTAGCGCAGTATGCTGGCGGCTCGGCGGTCGCTCCGCGAATGATCTACGAGGTGAAGGTCGACGAACTCGCGGCCATTCGCGCTAGATTCGCCGACTGGATCGATCATGCCTACGTGGTTTTCCAAACAGGTGGAGGAAAGACTTTGTTCTGGAGGGATTGGCCGGTGGAACACTACGTAACCTTGATTCGCTGGTTTTCGGATCACTTTGCCCACAAGGTCATTCTCACGGGCGGAGTGGAGAATCTGGAAAGAGCCAATGCAATGGAACGCTCGTGCCCGGAGGTGATCAATCTTGCTGGTAAAACCACGCTTGCCGAAACCGCCACGCTGCTTCATCTCGCGAAGATGTTACTCACCACCGACACAGGGGTGATGCATCTCGGCTTCGCCGTCGATTGTCCTGTTGTTTGTTTATTCCACGATTTGTGCCCGGCCAAGGATTACTGTCCCTTGGATAAGTCGGCACGATACGTCGCCCTGCAACTAAAGCGCTCGCACCCGCAACAGCCACCGAGCGCTCGCGACATGGCAGGCATTTCGTGTGACGAAGTCAAAAGTGCAATAGCTGGCATGCTCGAGTGCTCGCGATAATTGCCCGCACACAGAATATCTTCGGCATTGAGACTTCGTCATTCGAGCTTCGTCATTCCCCTAGCGCCGAATGCGAAAGCGATCGGTGCTAGGGAAATATCTCGTCCAGTTTCCGGGCCGCGGCCTGACTGCCGTGAATTTTCAGGCGCCCGGTAAAAAACGCCCACTTGCCGCCCAAAGTGCCATTGGAAAGGGCCACCCAATTTTTGTCACTGGTGATAAAGGTGACATCGGGCTTGTCGACTTTCCCCCGCCCCATTTCGAATTTGCCGTCATTCACTTCGATCCACCATTCGCCACCACTCGGACCGCTCAGTTGCCATTGGTAGCGCAGGTGAACGCCTTTCGCCTTCTCCGCCTGAAAACTTTGACGCATCCCATCGAACACTTCTTGTGGCGTCGAATTGGCCGGCTCGTTCGATGCTGCCATGATTATGCCCAGGCCAATTGCTGCAACTACGCTCGCAATTCTTAGAAAAAGCACGGGTTTCATCTCTTCAATTATTTAAATCAGAATCGTTCCCGTCGCTTCAATCGGTTGTTCTAGCTCGCGCTACTCTTCGATCTTTCGAAGCAGAAATGCAGCGCCGATGAAGGTCACGAGCGCGCCGGCGAATAGGACAATGAGATCTACAAGGTAAAATCCTGCTCCGGCGTGATACATATTTACCAGCCGGAAAGCGCGGCAGAAATGTGTCAGGGGGAAAACTTCCGAAAGGTATTGGATTGCCTGCGGTAGTTGCTCGAGCGGAGCAAATGCGCCGGACAAGACAAAGACCGGCAACAAAAAGAAGACGGAAAATTGAATCGCTTGCGTCTGGGTCCTGGAAAAGGCGGAGATAAGCAGACCAAGTCCGAGGGAACAAAGTAAAAACAGCAGACAGATCAGCATGAGGGCGGGTGGTTGATAGAATTGCACGTGGAAATGAAAGCCAGCCACCAGCGTGATCACCGCGATGAGGACAATCGAGACCCCGAGATACGGCAAAATTTTCCCGATCACAATTTCGCCGCGCTTCAAGGAAGTGACCATCAATTGATAAAGTGTCCCGGACTCGCGTTCGCGTGCGATGGTACAAGCCATGAGGGTGACGGTGAGCAATTGTAAAATCAGACCGATGATTCCCGGAATAACGTAATCGATGAAGCGCGATTTTGGGTTGTAGAGAATTTTGCTCTCAGCCGACCACGCTTCCATGAGCGAGACGAATTGCTTGCGGATCTGCACCGGCAATTTTTTTCCGAGTTCGATCACTTCCTCCGGAAGGTTTTCCACGATGATATCGCGCTCTTTCATTTGGAAATCGGCCAGGCTTTTTTGCACCGCGCCTTCCGCCGCCGACGCCGTATTGATATCGCTACCGTCGAGATAAAGTGGGAGCGGCTTCGGGTTTCCCGCGCTCAACGAATCGCTCCAACCCTGCGGAATAACGAGCGCGGCCTGGACGCGGTTGGCGAGGAGATCGGACTCGTTCGCAATTTCGGGCGACGCCTGTCGCCAGCGAAAAGTTTTATTTTGCAAAACGATATCGATGAAACGCTGCGTCCGCGGGTTATTGTCGCGATTGATCAGCATTGCCGGCACATCGCTGATCTCGCTGGTTTCAAAAGCGTGACCGAAGAGCAAGGTGAAAAGCGGAGGCAAAATGAGGAGCAAAAGCAACACGCGCCGGTCGCGATAAATGTGGAGAAACTCCTTGTAAGCGACACTGGCGATGGCGTGGAGGGAGGCCGAGTTCATGAGGTCGTTGCCGGGGAATACCTGCCAGGAGCAAAGCCGGTAAATAATCGAGCGGCGAACGTGTGCGAGATTGAGGACAACAAAGGAAAACGCCCAACGTCCAACGCCCAACCTCCAACGCCCAATGTGGAGAACCACGAAATCATTTTGAGTTCTTCTCTGCCGTCCTGACGCTGGCGAAGAAAATTCGGACCAGCTCTTCGCTTTCTGCAAGGATGAGGACCATGTTTTTCTCGGGAAGCATCTTCGATTTTTTAAGCAGGCGGAGCCATCGCCTCGTCTCTTTCAGCTCTTTCAGGCAAACTTTCAGTTTGTGAATGAAGTCTTTACGCGACTCGGCTGCTTCTACTTCACCGTGATTGCCATATGGAGAAGTCCCACTACGAAGAATTTGTCCGGCGAGATGATTAGCCGCTCGCGTATTCGGAAGAGCATCAACCAGTCGAATAATCCGGGCGCTGAACTCAAGCAGTCGATCTTCCAGGTTGAAGCGCGGATTCGTCTTTCGTTGGGCGTTCGACGTTGGGCGTTGAGCGTTGGGCGTTGAACCTGTTTGGCGCGCGGCTCCGTACGCCGGTGCGTCCTCCTTTACGCAGCCATCCCCAATCCAACGGATCATTCGCCGCTCGGCGTTCGATGTTCGGCGTTCGGTGTTCAGGTTTTTCCTTTCATCTTCGTGTCGATGGCTTGAGTACAGCGTCGTACCCTTGCGAGTAGGCGGTGAAAACATCTTCCATGTCCGGTTCGACCCAGCGTTCGCCTAACAATTTCAAATCCGGAAACGGCCAATTCGTCTGCCAGGTCGCAATCAGCCTTTCCGGATCGGGCGCATAAATTCGCAATGCGCCACTGCGCAAGGAAACGCCCAGAATCTCGGGAAGATTTCGCAACCGGAGCAGCGCCGGCATCACCGGATCGACATCGATTTCGAGCAGCTTGGTGCGAAAGCTCGCTTTCAGTTCTCGCGGGGGCGCTTTGGCCAGCAATCGGCCGCTCTCGATGAAGCCCACCTCGGTGCAACGCTCCGCTTCATCCATGTAATGGGTGGTAACGAAAATTGTTTTGCCATCGTTACTCAAATCGTAGAGCAAATTCCAAATATGCTGCCGATGCACCGGGTCGAGCCCGGACGTCGGTTCATCGAGGAAAAGCAGAGGCGGATCGTGCACCAACGCGCAACCAAGCGCGAGTAATTGCCGCATACCTCCCGACAAACTCCCGGCCGGGGTGTCGCGTTTTTCTTCAAGATCGGTCAGGCCCAATAAATTCCCGATTCGTTCCTCTAATTGCGTAACCGGCACCCGACAAGCGCCACCGAAAAAGCGAAAATTTTCCTCAACCGTCAGATCAGGGTACAAACTAAAACGTTGCGCAACGTAACCGAATTTCGCTCGCACCAGCTGTCGCTCCTGCCACACGTCGTGGCCAGAGATCGTCGCTTTTCCACCGGTCGGATGCGTCAGTCCACACAACATCCGCATCGTTGTCGTCTTACCCGCGCCGTTGGCGCCGAGAAATCCGAAGATCGTTCCCGGCGTGATCGTGAGGGAAATTTCCCGCACCGCCTGAACGTCGCCGAAATTCTTGCTCAGCTTGTCGAGCACGATCACCGGTTCATTCATTTGCGAAACGTTATTGCGATGGCGGAGCAAGATTTGCAACCCGGCGACGTGCCGTTAGAAGTGTGAGCATGAGAACCGGCTGCCTGCTTTGTCTTGCCCTGATCGTTTCGGCCGGCACCGGCATCGCAGCGGCCGATCCGCTCTCGGAACTGAGCAGCTTCTCCATTTTCGATAAAGTCGATCTGGTGCAGTTGGCGAAAAGCGACGCGAAAACGGCGCACGGTCCACCGATGAACAATCCACGGTTTTTGTCGGTGCAAAGTGTTTATATTTTGCCCGGTTCGCCGGCGCAGCATTTGGAAGCAATGCGCAGTTGGAATCCGACCGAGCACCACGAGCCCAAAGTTTATCTGCACGGTGATCTTCCCGGTTCGCCAAGCGAGGCTGCTTTTGCCAAGCTCAAAAGCGCTCCGGATAACGGCCCGGTACGGTCGCTAACGAACGCGACTGCCAAAATGGCAAATGATTTGCAGCTCGGTCGCGAGGAAGCGGCGAAGTGGAAAAGAGGTAACGGCGCACTTTCGGGTGCCGGCGGCGATTTCTGGATCGGCGTTCTTGCTGCGCGTGCCCGCGCCTTTTCCAGCGGCGGAACTTCGGCGCAACCGCCCTACGATCACGCCGGCCCAGCGGTACGACCTGGCGATGAATTGAATGGTCTGCTTCGCGAACAACCTAAGATTCGCAAGCAGTTCGCGGGTCTGCTCGAAAGTACCGGTATCGGCCGCGGTGCTGGATCGCTCAAACCGGATTTGTATTGGGAACTGCTAAATGCCGATGACCTTGCCGTCGCGACGCTCGGCGCCTTTTATTCTCGCAACGCTGGTGGAAACGCCCAGGCCGCCGATACTTTTTACTACGCCAGCGGCGGCTACTACGTGACGCTCACTCTCCATCAAATGTGGCCGGTGGATGTGAATGGCAAACCGCATACGCTCATCTGGCGCGGCGACATGGTTTCGTCTGCTTCGCTCGCTGATTTACATGGCGTCGAAAAACTCGGTTCGGAATCGGCAATGATGAAGGACATCGCCAAATCCATCGCGCTTTTCCGCAGGGAAAGTGCGCACTGAATCGTGATGCTGCGCAATTTCAATCGGCAGTTACTGGTTGCGATTTTTCTGACGGCCACCACAGCGTCATTCGGGAGCGACTTTTGGCCGGTCGAATATTCATTCGAAGAAACTTATGTTGGCGAGGCCAGCGTGGCACGCGGACCCCATCGCGTGGAGGATTTCGATGAGAGCGATACCTTGCTCCGTATCATTCTCACCCCGCGGGTGAAGCTTGGCGTCTTACGACTCGGCTTCGAATACGAACAATTCTCCTTCGGGATGGGAAAAAACACATTACTTCCGAACACGCTGCAATCAGTCGCCGCGGTCGTCGGAATCGATACTCAATTCTCCGATTCAATTCTCGTTAGATTGGAAACCACCCCCGGCGTTTATAGCGAAGCTTTCCGGCCTGGCTCGACCGATTTCAACATGCCGTTCGAGATCGGCGGCACCTATATTTATAATCCTGATTTGCAGTTCGTAGTTGGCGTCAGCATTGACGTGGAACGAAAGTATCCCGTCATTCCTGGCGGCGGTATCCGCTGGAAATTTCAACCGAAGTGGGTGCTCAATGCCGTTGTGCCCACACCGCGCCTCGAATACGAATGGAATAAGAACCTGACTTTGTATGCCGGCGCGACTCTGAAGGAAACGAATTTCCGAGTGAGCGATGAGTTCGGGCGCGACCACGGGATTCCCAGATTGAATCATGCCGTGCTAACCTATAGCGAAGTGCGAGCCGGTGGCGGCATCGACTGGAAGGTCACAAGCTGGCTATCCGTCAATGCGGAGGCCGGCTATCAACCATATCGAAACTTCGACTTCTATCGCGCCAACATCCGCTTCCACGAAGATGGCAGCGCACCCTACGGAATGATTGCGCTGCACGGCGCGTTCTAAGTCCGAGCCGGACTGGCGTTTTTTGCTCGGAACGACGAAGAATTGCAGCTGCAACTCACCTGGATAGCTACCTCTTGGCTGTAGGTGCCGCCGCGGGCTGGTGGCAGCCTGGTTGGTCCTGCAATTTTCTGCCACTGAGGGATAACGCAGGTATGGCGTTAGCGATTGCAGCAGCAACTTTTCATCGCGCGTCATCCTGAGCGAAGGGAAGGATCTCGCTAAACTCGAATATTCCATCGAGCCTCAAGGGGGACTGCACGCTCGCTGACTGATACGAGGTGGATCGGCCTCTCCGCGGGCGATGTCGAATAAATGGCGGCTTTTGCCGCCTTGACATTTAACATCGAGGTCCGAGCCGGACTGGCACGACTGCTCGATCCACCCAACGTCCTGTCGAGCTGCCCCGATCTTGCCCGTATCAGTTGTCGATCTTCAGGGACCAAGTTGTGCGCAGACGCCGCCAAGCTGAGACTGCAAACATGCGGCGCAGACAACTTTCGAAACTGGACGAGTGCCGCGATTGTGTTTGTCTGGCCATGCGCACGGCGACGCGCCGAATCACACAAGGATATGATACCGCGCTGGCCGGAACTGGCCTGCGGGTTACGCAGTTCAGCCTGCTCGTGATGGTGCATCACCTCGGCGCGCCGACAATGAAAACCCTCGCTCGCATGCTCGATAGCGATCCCAGCACCATCACGCGCAATATCCAAGGGTTGAGCAAGCACCAGCTGCTCACGCTTTCTCCCGGCCAGGATTTGCGCGAGCGCAAAGTAATACTGACAAAGCGAGGCCGGAACATGCTCCTGAGTGCTTTCCCCAACTGGCGCAAAGCGCAGAACAATGTCGTGGCCAGTCTCAATCGCGGGGAACTAACGAAATTGCGCGTATTGCTCGAGCAGTTGGGTCGGCGCAGCAAAAAAGCGTGATCGCAAATGGCGTAGCGCGGCTCTGCTGCAGCGGAAGTGTGGGCGTCGTCCCACGGTAGTCCCGCGACTACGGGACGAAGGCGAGGATTGGCGGATCATCCGTTTCAATCGATTTCTTTCTCGGCTGTGCCTTGCTTTTTCAATCCGCGCCCAACAGTGCGGGCAGAGAACAACGCCTGCAAACACCATCGGTGAAGAGAGGTCTTGCAAGTTTCCCGCATCATAGTTGTATATACAACTATGATCCAAGCCGACCTCTTTTCTCTGCCGCTTTGTCTCAATCGCGGCACGGCGTTTGTCATCTTCGCCGTTGCCATCTTCATCGTTGCCGCGCACACCGCTATTGCCGTGATGGCGGCACCGCGCACTTCGTTGTCGCCGAGAACCAAATCCGTCATCCCGTTTGTAATCGCAGCCTTCCTCGCGTCGTGGCTCGCGCTCGCGATTATTGTGGGCGACGGCGCTAACTTCCCCATCCCGCTGGAATCTCGTCGCTCGGCCAGCGGCTTGGTGGCGTTGATTCCATTTCTCGTTACGGTGATCGCCCTCTTCGCGTCCAAATCGCTCCGCGCGATCAATGCCGCGATGCCCAGCGCCTGGCTCATTGCCGTTCAAACTTATCGCGTCGCCGGCATCATGTTCGTGTTTCCCTTTCTCACTTATGGACTCCTTCCTGCGGGGTTCGGCTGGCCTGCCGGAATTGGGGATGCCATAACTGGAATCTTCGCGCCGGTGGTAGCGCTGATGGTAGCGCGCAACCGGCCGAATGCTTTCAAATGGGCAGTGGCGTGGAACCTCTTCGGCACGCTCGATCTGATCGTCGCCCCGGCGACAGCCCTCTATTTCGAGGCCCGCGTCCTGAGTATTTATCCGCTCAACCTGGTGCCGCTGTTTCTCGGCCCGCCCATCGGGATTTTGACGCACGTTTACTCGCTCCGCAATTTGGCCGTCAACAAAACGGCCTAAAAGCCAGGCGGCAGCGTGTCAGCGCCGCACAAAACGGAAGGCCGCCACCGACAGTTAACAGAAGCCGTCGACGCTCTTTTAATACAGATCCTGTCGGCGATGATCGAATACCGCCATGCGGGCGCGAACGGAATTGATAACCTCTTCTGAAATGTCAGCCTGAATCAGTTCTTCGCGATCAGCGGAGGCAGCTGCAACAATGACACCGTAAGGATCGATGATTGTTGATGTGCCACAAAAAGTAACGCCGTCGTCTGTCCCGACTCGATTGGCCAGAACGAGGTAGCATTGGTTTTCAATCGCACGCGCCAGCGCGAGAATTCGTAAATGGTCAAGGCGCGGCAATGGCCAGGCCGAGGAATTAACGAAAACATTCGCGCTGTGTTCCACCGCGAGGGCGCGGCATATCTCGGGAAATCGAAGATCGTAACAAATCGTCAGGCCGAGATTGAACTTGTCGAGCTTGCAACTCGCGAATGTGTCGCCGGCAGCAAAGACGGGGCGCTCGTCCAATGGCGCAGCCGTCACCAAATGCGTCTTGCGATATTTGGCCCGGATATTGCCGCCAGCATCGATGAAAACCTGTCCGTTATAAATGCGCGGACCCTCGCGATCCGAAACGCCGGCAATGATCGCAAGCGAAAATTGCTTTGCCATTTCTTGAAGCTGCGGAACAGCGCCTTCGGTCCACGAACTTGCGTGCTTCTGAATCACCGGCATCGAATAACCGGTATCGATCATTTCAGGGAAGACGATCAGCTCCACGCCGGCGTCTTTCGCACGTGAAGCGAAATCCTTAATCGTGCGCAGATTCGCCTCCAGATCTCCGGGCGCGCAAGCGATCTGGGCGGCGGCAATTTTCATCGCTTCTATTTGTAGGGCGTTTCTGTGAAACGCCAAGTCGCGAGGAGGTCGATAGGCGGCGATAAGCCCAAGTCTGTTAACATTCGGGTGTTCCATGTGCGACACCTGGATGTTAACTGGCTGAAAAGATAAGAAAGCCGACAGAATGTCGACTTATGCCAGCACAATGCTCGCGCTACCCTGTGTTCCTAACGCAGCGTTTTATCCAATCTTCCGATCTTCAACGTTTCCGGCCACCACTTGGCGACACCGAGGACGACGAGAATAGTTCCGATTCCACCGCCGACAACAGACAGAACCGGGCCGAACAACGCGGCGGTTAGACCGGATTCAAGCGCGCCGAATTCATTCGAAGTGCCGATAAAGATGTTGTTCACGGCGGAAACACGACCGCGCATTTCATCGGGCGTGACCAGTTGCACGATGGTACCGCGAATGATTACGCTCACGCTATCGAACGCGCCGATCAAAAAAAGCATGGCGAGGGAAAACCAAAATACGCGCGACAATCCAAAGAGAATGGTGGCGATTCCAAAACCGGTGACGCACCAGAGCAAAGTCGCGCCGGAACGTTTCATCGGCGGCAGGTAGGCAACCAGCAGTGCAATGCCGAATGCACCGATCGCAGGCATGGCCCGCATCCAACCGAGCCCGACAGCGCCGACATGCAGAATTTGATCGGCAAACATCGGCAATAAGGCGGTCGCGCCCCCGAGCAACACCGCGAACAAGTCGAGCGTGATGGTTGCGAGAATAACGTGTTTACTCAGAACAAAACGCATCCCTGCCTGCAAGCTGCGCCAGGTATTTTGTTCCTCGCGTTTTTCCCGGGCCGGCGCGCGGGGGATCGGCAGCACGAGAAGAAAAAAGAGAAACGAGCAGATGGCGTCGATGATGTAAACGCAGGAAAAGCTAATGTGCGCGACGATGAATCCGCTAATGGCCGGGCCAACAACCGAGCCGATTTGAAAAACGCTGCTGTTCCAGGTGACAGCATTGGCGAAAGCGTCCCGCGGTACCAGCGTCGGGAAAAATGAACTACGCGCGGCCCAGGCAAAGGTTCGGGCCGTCCCGGAAACAAAGAGCAATAGATAAATCAGCGGCACCGAAAAATCGTCGAAGTGGAAGGTCGATTGATGACGCTCGAAAATTCCGGCGATCCCGCGCAATAGATTATTGCCGTGCTGTAAGATCGGCCACGCCGGAATAACGAGATGTTTCCAGGAAACGAGGGCGAGCGCAGCGGACGCGATCGCGCTGAAAAACTGCGCGATCATGATGATATGTTTGCGGCTGTATTTGTCCGCCAGATGTCCCGCGGGCAGCGACAGACAAACCACCGGAACCGCGAGCACCAGGCCGACCAATCCGAGCGCGGTGGCCGAATGTGTGCGCCGGTAAATTTCCCACTCCACCGCTACGGCCAACATTTGGCGGCCGACGATGGCGAGAAAATTTCCCATCATGTAGAGATTGAAGTTGGCAAAGCGAAAAGCGGCGTAGGGGTCGTGCGACGGCGGACCAATTGGCGGAACAGCCTGCGGCGCTTCGTCGTGATTCATGAGTGGTCGCGTGCAGAACGCGCTCGCGAGAGGCTAGCGTCGCGATTTGGTGTCGCAAGGGAGGTGTTAAACAATGAGCGGGCTCGCTCCCATGCATGTCATCCCGAGCGCGAGCGAGGGACCTCGCCTAAACTCTTGGATCACACAAGCTAACTTGGGTTTCAACACTGTATTCGTGAGTCCCTCACCCCGAAAGCATTCGGGTTCGGGATAACACGCGCCATGTTGCAATTGAAAGCGCGCCGCCAATTTGATTTCGCCAGCGATAGGTTGAAGAACTACCGCAAGGAGTTTGTAACTAGTTAGAGATTTCTCGACTACGCTCGAAATGACAGACGTGAGCACTTGCCATCAGCCGTGACGCCGAGTAGTTGCAAGCAATGACGCCGGTCTATTCCCGCACTAATCCGTTTCCCGGAAAAATGGTCGTTAATCGACGGCTGAATGAAGGAAATCGGAACAAGGAGACGCGGCACCACGAAATTTCGCTGGCCGGGTCGGGGTTGACCTTCGAGCCGGGGGATTCGATGGCAGTTTGCGCGTCGAACGATCCGCCGCTGGTCGAAGAGATAATTCGTGCACTTGGTGCTACCGGCGATGAGATCGTGCCTGCGGGAAAAAACGAAACGGCGCCGCTGCGCCAGGCCTTGCTACGAAAATACTCCATCACCACGCCGACACCGAAGTTCTTGAAAGCGATCGTCGAGCGGGCCTCGGCCGCGCCGTTGCTAGAAGAGTTGCTTCGCCCCGACCATAAACACGATCTGCAGGTTTATCTCTGGGGAATGGAGGTGATCGATTTCCTCCTGCAACATCCTTCGGCGAAATTTACGCCCGGGGAATTCGTTGGTCTCCTAACGAAATTGCAACCTCGGCTTTATTCGGTGGCAAGTTGCTTGCGGGTCTATCCCGAATCCGTCCACTTCATCGTCGATGTCATTCGCTACGAGTCGCACGGACGCCTTCGCAAAGGTGTGGCTTCGACCTTTCTGGCTGAGCGCTGCAATGATCAGCCCGTCCCAGTTTTCCCCAGCGTGGCTAAGCATTTTCATCTGCCGGAGGGCGATGCCGACATTATTATGGTTGGGCCTGGGACTGGGATCGCGCCTTTTCGGGCTTTTTTGCAGGAGCGTCGCGCGGTCGGCACGCGTGGGCGTAACTGGCTGTTCTTCGGCGCACAGCGTTCCAGCTATGACTACTATTATGGTGAGGAGTTCGAAGAGCTAAAGAAACAGAACATTCTTACTCATCTGCATTGCGCCTTTTCGCGCGATCGGCAGCACAAGGTTTATGTGCAGCATCGGATGCAGGAGAACGCAGCGGAATTGTGGCGCTGGCTCGACGCCGGAGCGTATTTTTACGTTTGTGGCGATGCGCTGAAGATGGCGAAAGATGTGGATGCGGCCTTGCGTACCCTCGTGCAGGAGCACAGCGGCAAATCACCTGAGGAAGCGAACGCTTACGTTGAGCAAATGAAGGCGGACAAGCGATACAAGCGTGA
>Ga0209689_1002005_pt1 | contig 15250 bp, 18 predicted proteins | sample GraSoiAngelo_149_FD_187119 | JGI IMG/M metagenome (GOLD analysis project Ga0209689, IMG submission 187119) | Grasslands soil microbial communities from the Angelo Coastal Reserve, California, USA - 14_1009_09_30cm (SPAdes) (version 2) | ecosystem: Environmental > Terrestrial > Soil > Grasslands ...
ACCCCAGCCCTGATACTCGTTCTAGTCTTTGCTGTTGAGACGGCCAGTATCCTGGAACAGGCACCGGTGTCTCCATTCTGGGAACCTCTGACCTCCGCATTTACAATAATTCTACCACTCGTCACGATCTCACTATACCTCTATGCCCTACTTACTTTCCGACCCTCGACAATGGTAATACTCCTCACATTGTCCTTCTTTGTCTCGACCACTATGAGCCAGAATCTAGACTATTACTCCGCAGTCGCAGTTATTGCCTCATCATTCGGTTGCCTGATTGGTTTCAACTACGCCAGAAGAGTGAGAGTTCTCTCTGGGCATGTGCCAAGACTCAGAAGCTCGAAACCAATGCTCATGTCCCGCCTAGCAACTATCAGTTTCGACCTAGCTCTTCCATTCCTAGTCGCAGTCGGCCTCGTCGCCATAGTCGCTTACGTGATCTCACTCTTAACAGCCGAGACCCAGATCCTTCCGGAACCCCTAGCTACTCTCGGATCCCTGTACCTCCAAACTCACGTCTACTCCGTACTAACGATCGTAACCGTGGCTGGAGTTACAGTCTGGTCCATACGGAATCTGATTGAGCCCTTCCTGATGTGGTACACTCTCAAACCGGAGGACGCTATCTCAGAAGCACAGTCGAAATTGGCGTATGATCTTGCCATGATTCATTGGCAGGCCTCAAAGAGACCAAGACATGGAAGAAAATGGGTTGCAGGCTCACTCTTCACGGCATTAATCGTTGGACTCTATCTTCTAATCCTAGTAGGCCCGGGGGAGATAGGCAACAGTCTTCTTTCGATCGTGGGACTCGCAAGGCTTGAATCTAACGGGCCCGGATTATTGCTTGAGGGCTTGGCGAAGAACCGAGTTAATCAGGCAAATCGGCTAGCGAAATCCTTACAGGACATTATCCAGGAAATAATCAAGATTCTTTGGGGTTGAAATTTCACGTGAGCCCGGCGATGGCTGAGAAAAAATATTCCACCGTGTCGCTATGGGCAGGCGTAGTACTTATCGGCATCTCCATTTACTTCTTCCTAGCATCTGTCTCTCTGATCAGTCCGCCCGCCACAGCGGTAGTCGCAGGATTGCTGTCTGCAATAATCGGATTCGTGATGCTATCTTCTGGCGCAAGCCTGATCAGAACCTACGTCCTGGCCCACATTGCCGAGCAGGATACAACCACGAAAACAAGCTGAACTAATCACGAGGGACCGATCAAATGGATCGGACGGACTCTGGGATGTTTTTCGTGTACACGTTTCACTATCGTTAGCGCCGCAGCTCGTCCCTTAATGGTCAAGTCCGGGAGGCACGGCCCCTTCGGGGGTTTGAACGGTGATCTCGCCCTCAACGAGCCTTCTCTGGAGCTGGCCGGTGAAGGCTTCTATGTCGATGCCGAGTTCAGACAAGCGTTTGACCGTCTCATCTTTCAGTATTGGGCTGACGTTCTGTCCACCGATGCGACCATAGGCGATCGCGTCAAAAGGGAGTTTTTCCCCTTTGAACAGAGCGTATCCAGAAAAGAAGTTTGCCACGCCGCCGCCTGCTCCACTTCCTTCGTCCATAGCGTCGACCACGACTTCCATGTCATAGCGCGGTCCCTCATCTTCCTGTGGTCTGAACTTATTCGAGCTGGGTCGTTCCAAATCTCTTGATTACCTTAACTCTCCGCGGCTACCCGTAGGCTGGCATGTCCAATGGATGCCATTGCTGCTCTGTTAATTTCTTGATCCTTGTACGTGAGATCCATCCAAGGACGAGAGTAACTAGTAGAAGGATGGATAATACGTAGATGTCGAGGCCTCGACCCATGATGCCGATCGTGGCAAGTCCAAGGATGCCGAGCACGCCAGTGCCAAGCCCAAGCAGTGGACCAATCTTGCGTTTGTTTAATGTAAAGTATCCACCGGTGATTCCAGTAATCCCTGCAAGGAGTAGAAGGATTCTGGAGACGATTCCCGTATCAAGCGTTACTCCCAGATAGCCGGTCCATATCGCGGAAGCAAAGAGTGCAACACTGGCTAGGTTGTACACGTTGTACCTTGACGTCTCTACCCGTGCTGCTGAGTGCTCAGGTGTGAAGGAGAATGGTCGCCCAGGAGCTGGATTCGCATTTGTAGGTCCAGTGTGCGGTTTTCCAGTGACGACGTCTACGGCAGAGTTGACCAATTTCTCCAGGATGATTATTCTATGTTTTCCTATCCCTGAGGCCATTCCTGCCATTATGGTATAGTCCGGCCCAACAGTGAGGTCTACCTTCGTTTCGGGTGTACAGGAGTGATGAATGATACTTCCAGGTTTGGCCCCCGTGAGAGTCCAGTCTGACCCTTTTTCCTTGGTACAGATGAGAGCTGCCCATTTCGCCCCGGTCTCGATCTTTGGGAAGCCAACCTCCGCCGCGAGATCCATAATCCCGTATCTCTTGTCCTCGCAGAATATTTCTGGGCATCCTCGGCACCTCCACACGTCTATCGCCCCGATCACATTACTATCATGGATTAGGTTGACCACGCCGTAATAGACGATGTCGTGCTTGTGCTGCTGCTGGGCTTGCTCCAATAGGTAGTCAGTTGACGCTCGTGTCAGCTTGGGACGTAGAAAAGCGTTCGCATGACCTAACGTTCAAAGCTCTTTTTTGGAAGTGGCGGGAATTATCGGCCTTAGTCTTTCTGGAGCCACTTATTCCAGAAACGGTCCTTTCGCTTTGCAATCCTTGACGCTCGTTCGAGTCCAGACTCTATCTCGGCTTGACTCATCGCATCGCCACCGGGAGGTTTCGAGGTTTCCTTTCCGACCACAGGCGACTGTTTGTTTTCAGGTTTCGCCTCTTCCGTAAGCTTTGCGGCCGTGTCCTCCTTTGCTTGAGTCGGTACGGTTGTAGCCGGCACGGGAAGAGTCTCCGGTTCCTTAACACTTGACTTCTCCCCTGTTTCTCCGTCTTCCGGTATATCCTGGACGGGACCAATCTGGAATTCGCACTCTGATTGTCCCTGAGACATGCATCGTGTCTCAATAGCTTGGACGGTCTTGTCGAAGACCTCTGCAAACATCCCCGCTAGGAATCCGCTTGTGAAAGTACAATTCGGCATCTCAGAAGTCCCGTTCTCCAAAGCTTCGAAGCAATTGGATATCGTTACATTTGCAGTGCCTTTCTCGAAGTCTGATTTGGCCACATGAATCTTTCCGAGTCCAAGGTTAGTATCCTCAAGAGCCGATGTCACCATGTTGCTGATGCCCGCATTGCTTGGTTGGCCTGAAGATCCTGTACTTTCCCGGAATATGCTTCCTTCATGGATTCCTATTCCACTGGCTAGATAGGATAGGAAGGGTGTGGCCTGGTCTCCAACGAGCTTTTCCAATCCTTCACGTATGACGCGGATGACGTCTCTTCGCAGGATGATCATTTTTTGTCCGAAGAAGCTGACCTCTCCACGGTTGTCGTTGAACCGTAACTGGTTCACTGAGCCGACCAGTCTTCTGAGGTCAATGCTCGCTGGTCGTTTCGGGCTTACACTAGGGCTTCTACTAGACTCCATTCTATCACAAACTCGACTGTTGGGCGCTCATTCCGGCCAACTCTCTCTCTAAATTCTCAACAGCCTCGCTCACTTTTTTCGCAAAGTTCGAGTTGGGATTGTCGAGGACGAAGACTGATCTGCTCAGGTTATTGATCACGTCTATCTGAAACTCGAAGGCTGCGAGGAAATGGGACTTGAACAATACGGCAAGATCCTTGCCTACCTTCACCGCGTCCTTGATCCGTACACCGGGCGGGACCATGTTCAACGCAAGGAACGTGGGCTTTTCGAATGTCTCAGCAAGCATCACCATGACCGCGGTTCCGAAAAGGTCTTGCTGATCTACTCTCGAGACTAGAACGAGCGCATCGCAGCAACCCATTGCGAGGACCGTGTCGTTCTCAACGCCGGGGTGTGTGTCTACAATGATATAGTCGAGCTTGCACTGGTCACCGACTTTTTGGATTGTGTCCTTGAACACAGACACTTCGAGGCCTGATTTCAAGAGCCGGAGCATGTCCTCAATCTTGTTACTAGCTGGACAGAAGAATAATCCTCCCTTCTTCAAATCAAATTTTTGCGACAAGTCAACGATCGTTTCGGCTGGTTCAGCCTCGCCTAGAAAGATGTCGCTCAGTGTCGCCTTGATCTCGCCCTTTTTCAGTCCGAATATGACGTGGAGTCCTGGGCCAGATAGGTCGAGATCCATGACGCCTACCCTGCTATGCGTCGCGAGCGTCGCGGCTATGTTGGCGGTGAGCGTGGTCTTGCCAGTTCCGCCTTTGAACGAGTGGATCGCGATTACCTTTGTCAACCCTACTATCCCGACCCTCCACCACTCTTGCTGCTGCTTGCTTCATCCTTGTCTTTGCTCAATTGATCCTTCACGGATTGAAAGAATGCTTGATTCTCGATCTTGCCGGCTTCGGACTTGACTGCTTCTAGATCGATCTTCAATTTTGTATGAGTTGTCTTGTGCCGGAATGTTATGAAGCCGGCCACGATCGCTGCGATGATCCCGGCGATTATGGCGAAATAGAAGAGCGGCAGCGTGTATGGATTATCTCCAGAGTTGGTTGTCTGCGGCTGCTGTATAACCACTGACGCCGTTGTCGAGCTTAGAGCTTCATGCAAGTCCCCACCATAGCTTGCGGTTACGCTGTTGGTTCCTTGGCTTTGTGGGCGCGTGACGAAGATGACCGAGCAGGAAGCACTCGATCCTGATCCAGAAGGAAGGTCGCACAACTGGGGATTATCGAACGCTGGACTTATCGTCACTTGTCCGGTCGGTGTGATCGCTGTACCAACGTCTACATCGGTAACTGTCGCGGTGCACGTGACTTGTTGTCCTACCGTGATCTGACTGGGGTTGCAAGAGACAGTTACGGTTGAGGCACGCTTGTTCAAAGTAATAACATTTGAAGAAACCCCCGTGTTGATAGGCGTTGAATTGTCCGTGCCATTCACTGTTAAGGACCAAAGACCTGTCGGCTCGTTACCGGTTGGAATGTACAATCCTTCCCATTGACTGGTAGACGTGTCGTAAATGAGTGGGATTGATGCAGCATATGTTCCTCCGCTGAGAGACAATCGTCCACTCGCATGGTCTGAAGATCCAAGTGCAGTCCCGTCCGGGTATGTCATCGTCATGTTGAAAGGCATCCTTTCGTTGATAACGAAAATTGTCTTAGCTAGGGTCGTTGTAACCGTGAGAGTTGCTATTTGGACTGTGAACGTGGTTGAGACTTGTGAGGCTGGACCTCTGTTGTCGTAGCTATCATCAAAATTGTTTACGTTCAGTCTCGCAGTCCATACGCCTATCTGAGCATTCATCGGCAGTCTATAGGTCGCGACAAAATTATGCGAGACGAAGTCATAGCTTGCCGTGATGTTGAACGCGCTGCTGCTCGGTCGAATCAACGTTACGTTTGCCGAGCCGGTCGTGGCGAATGCGAGGCTTGGATAGCTTGCTTGAAACGAAATCCGAACCTGTTCCGTCCGCTGATAGGTCCCTCTGTTGCTGCTAATCGATGAGACGGTCATTTGAGCAGGAGTGATTGTGAAAGTGTCCACATCAGCTGGTGACTTGCTGGTGGTCGATCCCGTGGCCGTGACCACGTATGACTGGGAAAGGTCTGCACTAGGTGGGATTGTCCACCTATCAGAGATGGTGCCTAATCCGTCGGCATAGTCCGGGTTATTCAGTACAACAGTAGAACCGGGGGAGGTTGTGATTCTGACGTTCACAAACTCGTAAGGTTGGTAACCTGTTGCTTTGATCGAGACGGTCTGTGTCCTTTGGTAAACTGTATTGTCGGTCAAGCCAATTCTGAAGAATGTTGAGGCGACATTACTTTTTGGCACAGGTTTTGTCTGGCTGACTGAGGCAGGGTATACGCCAACGAGCGAGTTCACGCCCCCTGTCGCGTTGAACGAGGAACTCGGGTAGGATACGATTATTATGAATTCCTGTTGAGTAGGAAGGGTCGTGTAATTCTGCGGGAACGAGATCCACAGGTGTGTCGATGGATCTTGAACTCCGAATACGAATTGGTAAGCTGTCGATGGAGCTGCGCTACTGACGTCCAGTATTAGCTGGACCGTTGCTCCCTCTTGGCTTCTGAAAGGAAAAGGGGCAAGTCTGTAAACTTCCGGCAGTGCTAGAGCACTCGGGAGAATAGAAGCTACGGCGGGTAGGAGGACGGCCAAGAAAATGATAATTCTTTTGCCAGCCCGCCGAGTAAGCACGAGCACCCGATCCTTTTTCCTGGTTATGAAGAACCAAGTCTCTGCAAGACCGGAGCATATCACTAAAGGAATACGTAACCTCAAGCACTAGGCATGAGTATCGAACGGACACGACAACCCAGACGTGTTTGTGATCACTAGTTGCTTCTATCGATATGTCAAAAATTGGCCGACGACTCGAAACCTATATACCAACAAGAAGTCTCTCGATGTGAAGATTTGATGAATAAGAATATCGGATTGGATGAACAAGCGAGGAAGCTTTTCGAAGGCAAGAACTTCGCATTCGTCGCGACGGTGAATCGAGACGGGAGTCCACAGGTTACACCAGTCTGGGTTGACACGGACGGTAAGTACATCATAGTCAACACAGCAATGGGACGTGTTAAGCAGACGAACACCAAGCGAGACCCTCGTGTCGCAGTAGCGATTTTTGATCAAACCAACCCCTACAACATGGTGACAATCAAGGGCAAGGTGGTTGATCAGTTAAAGGGAAGTTCGGCCGAGCAGCACATCGACAAAATGGCGAAAAAGTATACTGGACAGGAACGTTATCCCAACCGAAAGCCCGGCGAGCAAAGGGTCCTCCTGAAGATAGAACCCGAACGGATCGCTGGCATGGGACGCTGAGAGGACCAGGATAATCCTAGTAACGCTCGTAGATCATTACGAGCCAGAAACCCGCAACCGTCGCAATCTTTCGCCTTAGCCTTGCCGCTCTCAATAAATAGTCGACATGATCCAAAGAGTGGAGATACATCCGAGCCGGATTCTTTCTTATTCGATCGATGAGATTGTCGACGTAAACCCCGACTCTCACTGGTACCCTCGCGAATCCTACATCCCTCGGAACTATCAAGCCAAGTCTCTCTTGGCATGCGCTTGACGCCTTCGACAAGAGCCCTTCTATCGAGGGATAGCAGCAAACTACTTTGTCCAATATTACAATGTCCGAGTTCTGATGATCTTGTTTCGCTGCATCGCCGACAAGGAACTTAGCGTTGCGCCCGAAACCACTCTCACTCGCAAGCCTGTTTGCAGTTGCGATCATGACTGGCGAGAGATCCATCCCTACACTGGACAGGGCTCCTTTCTTCAAGGCTTCCACTGAGAATTGTCCACTGCCACATCCAAGATCAAGAATTGTCCGACCAGAGAGCCCATCATCGATGAGTCGTCTCAACAGGATAGTGCTGCTCGGGGACAATCCATTCCGCTGGTATTCTTCGCAGTGGCCTCGAGCCCTAGAATCGAAGTGTTCACTGATCCATTTCGTACCATCCGCGTTCTCACAGCAGGCACCTGTCACACCCGACTCGCCACGAGAATGAAAAAGAGTCGTCACATATTTGAATCGTGGCGCTACTCAGTTGTCTCTGTCTCGGCAGCCGAGGTTTTGTCTTCCTTGTTTAGGGCTCTTCTCCGAGCTTCTTCCAAGGGTGACTCAGTCTCCGTATCTTTGAAGCTCTCTGAGATCAGCATCTGGAATCCTTCCAGAGCGTCGTCTATTACGTTCTTCAACTCGTCTCCCCCCGCAATGTTGTGTGTCATCGAGCCTCGTTGGTTCACTATCTTCGACTTCTTCAACACGCTCTCCATGTCAGCCTCTGCCAAACCACACAGCTTCATGAGACTGATCAAGTAGAGACTGGTCTTCCCTTCAAGCGATTCCTTCGAAGCGCCAATCAACTTGGCCAACTCGCCACGGTACATGTTTCCCTGTTTCTTGATCGCATTCTCGACTAGCTTATCCAACACCTCTGATGGTACCCTGACTAGAATAGCCAAACTACTCTCCAACCACCCGGGGGGGTCCTATCCCTTCTCTGCTCTAACAACCAAGACTAGCATAGTGTGTGATGGGTAGAAAAAACCGCATGTTTACCTACCGCCAATCCATCTCTATCTTTGCCAGGGAAGCTGAATTTTTCATGCGGGCAGGTTCAGTTTCCGAGAGTCAAGTTAATAGTCTGAAAACACATGTTAGATCTTGCAGATAGTATCCGGGTTGAAATGAATGGTCAAGCTTGACACAACATGCTTCTTGGACAGCTTCAGGAAGTTCATGGTATCCAGTACCTGCAAGTCCTTCATACCCCAAGACTATGAAGCCAACCCATCAATATTTCCCGAGCGATCACGTGAACAGGGAACGATGTATGTGGAAGCAGAGGACAAGGTGACCCTCGACAAGGTCCAGGACATCACCTTCGTCGAGGTCAGTTCAGTACTCGGCATCATCTACAATTCAAAAAGTGGACATACTCAGCTCAAATGGAGACATGTCAAAGACGACCAAGGCCGATTAAGTGGTGACGCTAGCACGAACACGCTTGTAAATCTCTACGAGGCCGGCGCTCTGGATAGGTCGTTCATCAAGACTGTCGCCGCAAGAGTTCGATAATCCGGACAATAGAGAATCGCATGCAGAAACCATACGTTCGGATACAGTAGGATTTTATCCTCGACTACGCACGCGGCCTCTAATAGTAAGTTGACAATGTCGAGGCTCTTCCGTACAGGCATTGCCCCGTTAGATAAGCTGCTTCCACGAGGCATTCCCAGGAATAACATGACGATCATCGCTGGCGAAATTGGCGCTGGCAAGTCCGTGATAATGCACCAGTTGCTCTATAGTCTTCTGAGAGCCGGCGAACCCTGCCTCTTCGTCAACTTCGAAGGGCCCACAATCGTCGTGGAGCAGGATATGCAATCTTTCGGCTGGGACATTCATCCATACCTGGACAAGGGCATGCTGAGGTTTCTTGACTGCTTCTCGTTCCGATTAGAGCCGAGCGTTCAATCAGACCCTTATTCACACTATGTGAAGGATCCCAAGGATCTACGCGCTGTCTCCACAGCCCTATTCAGCATGATGGATGAGATGGGCATGACAGGCCGAGGAGCTGTCTTCGTTGACTCGTTGACTGAGATGTTCACACTTGTCCAAGCGGACAGTCCATTGGTCTACACTATGCTTGACGGGATCAAGTCATGGAGGGCTAAAGGGCCGAAAGAGAGGCTTGTCCCATTCTTCTGCACCCATCACGTGCCACTCCGGGCATACGCTGACTTGGACGATCTCTTGTTCTATGTTGTAGACGGCATCTTCGAGGTTGGTTTCAACCCTGGCTTTGCAGAGCGTGGCTTACTCGTTAAACAACTCAGAATCAGAAGGATGAAAGGGGCACCTCACGAGGGTTACTGGATGACCTTCACCGTCAACCTTGACGGCATAAAGGAGGTTCCACTTCCTATCCCTGCGTTGGCTCCAGTCCTAGAGAATAGGAAGCCTCGTACCAACAAGAAGAAGTAGCCTCCACCGCTTCCAAGTTATCGAATCGAAGATTGTCCGACGGACAGCTGACCACTCACCACGGTCACCCCATGATCAAGGTGCCGTACTCGAAGAATCCTGTCTTCGTTGCAGAAGGGTACGCTCCACCTGTAGTGGTTGGGAGAAGTTTCGAGTACGAGACATCGCCTGAGAACGCGTCTTATTGGCAAACACTACCTCTTGCGTATCGACAATATCTCAAGCAGGAGTCTGATCGTCGAGAGATCGACCTTCGACTTCTTATTGACGAAAGACGCTCTGGAGCCTTCCGATGCGTAAGCTGTCAGAAACCAATGGTATTGCGTGAACTCTTCGCCAATGGCGACCGGGTCTACCAATGCCTCAATGGAACTTGCGTAAAACGCATAATCCGCTATCAATACCATCGAATGAGCGGCAGAATCGTAGAGGTCACCTAAGTCCCTCCGTTCCCGTTATTATTTCATACCTAAACCAGTCACCAGTTACACCACAAGCGGTTATTTGCTTGTCCCCTTGAAGATGCCAATAAATAGGGACACAGTCACCTCCTTAGATTAGGGGTAAGGTAGAACCATGTCTGCTTCCCAGAAAGGACGACAACAACCCGACGAAGACCCTATAGCAATGCTCGCCGATGGGATCAACGTCTGGATCGGGAAGCTCGGAGACATTGTCCACACAATAGTCGACCGGACCCCGATACGCCACGTGATAAACTGGGGCCGCATATACTCGCTCTGGCCCGTCAACATCACTACCGCATGCTGCAGTGCAGAGTTCGGAGCTGCCAGCGGGGCGAGGCATGACCTGGAGAGATTTGGGGTTCTTCCCTTGGGTTCTCTCCGACAGTCGGACCTTATGGTGGTCGAAGGCACCGTCACCAACAAGATGGCTAAACGATTGAAGATGATCTATGACCAGATGGCTGTCCCGAGATATGTGATTGCAATGGGTGACTGCTCCATCTCTGGCGGCCTCTTTCATGACTCCTACAGCATCGTAAACGGCGTCCATGAGTTCCTACCAGTCGATGTCTATGTACCAGGCTGTCCGCCGAGACCAGAGGCCTTGGAACAAGGGATCATCATGCTTCAGGAGAAGATCAGAAGCTCCAAGGTGTACGAGCACACATGACCACTCTCACCAACATTCCCTCCCTCGAACGGGAGGACCATATTCTCGATCAGTTGAAGGAAAAGTTCGGCGACGCCATCAAAGAGTCTAGAATAAGCCGACGTTCCAGGCCAGAAGTCACTATAGCCATGGAGAAGATGCTCGAGGTCTCGAGATTCCTGAGGGACGAGCTCGGATTCGACAGAGCCAACGGAGCTGGCGGAGCAGATTACTTGAGAGATCAAAAGATGGAAGTCATCTATCACGTTTCAAATCTAACAAGGAAAGAAACACGCGACATTGTATTGTCGGTCAAGGAGATCATACCTAGGAGCAGTCCCAAAGTAAACTCGCTCGTCAGCATCTGGCCGTCCGTTGAGAACTTCGAGCGCGAGACCTATGAAATGTACGGCATAACATTCGACGGCCATCCACATCTCGAGAAACTCTTCCTGATCGACAATTGGGACGGTCCACCACCACTCCGAAAAGATGTCAGGATCCCAACCGATTAGCATAGATCAAGTGGGTAAAATTGGAGAAACAACCCTCACCGATGACGAGCGTAGTCTCCTCGGAGCCATCGGAATCCGGAAGCCAGACGCTCACCATAAGCGTGGGTCCACAACACTCAGGCTCCGGCCACATGCGTCTCATCATTGAGATGGACGGAGACATTATCATCAGAGCATCACCCGACCCAGGCTACGTGCACCGAGGGACCGAGAAAATCTATGAACTACGGAACATAATCAAGAACATACCCGTCATAGAACGACCCGCCATCATCGACGCCTCCAACCTCAACCACGCCTACATTCGTGCAGTTGAAGAACTTCAAGGAATCGAAGCACCCCCACGTGCCCAATACCTCAGATGTCTATTGAATGAGATGAACAGGATTACCAGCCATCTATACTGGTTATCGATATTCGGCGTCTTCCTAGGACACACGACAATGTTCATGTGGCCACTAGGAGACAGAGAATTGATCGTCGACCTACAAGAGAAACTTACCGGTGCCCGAATCACCCACTCCTATATCGTCCCAGGAGGCGTCAGACGCGACCTCCCGCAGGGCATGAAGGAGGAAGCGATCAAGCGGACCCAGTATCTTGAGAAACGTCTCGAAGAGTATGACAAGATATTCTTCGAGAACCCGATATTCACCGCCCGGGCAAAAGGCGTCGGCAAACTGTCAAGAGATGAGGCTGTGAAACTCGGCGCAGTCGGGCCTGCACTACGCGGCTCCGGCGTTGACTATGACGTACGCAAGGATGAACCATACGCAGCCTATCCAGAACTCGACTTCAACGTCTGCACTCGCCAAGAAGGCGACTCGTACGCCAGGTCGATGGCCCGCATCGACGAGATACGAGAAAGCTGCAAACTCATACGCCAAATAGTCCAAAAGATTCCCTCCGGTCCCTTCCGACGAAAAGCACCAATCGTTGTACCACGCGGCGAATCATACTCGAGAGTCGAATCCGCCCGAGGAGAATGCAGCGTATACCTGATAGGCGATGGAGGCGACAAGCCATACAGACTCAGATTCATAACAGGCTCCTATCGAAACATGGCCATCATCGCCCCCGTCCTGATAGGTGGACACATGGCAGACATGCCCACAGCATGGTGGAGTATCGATTATTGGCCCGTGGAAGCAGACAGATAGGAAAGAGGTAATCTATACAATGACTGTTAAAGGATCGATCAAAGCAGTCGCGGACATTTGGACGGCCTATTACTCCGGGCTTCGACATCTCTTCCACAGATCATATACCTTAAGATTTCCAGAACAACGACTGGTCGTGGAGAAAGGCTACAGAGGGAGACATCTCCTCCACCTTGATCGCTGCACCGGATGCGGCATATGCGCTTGGATCTGCCCCGAAAAATGCATAACGATCGTACCACGTGGAGAGAGATGGTATCCCCAATACTTCTATGGAAGATGCTGCTTCTGCCACTTTTGCACCGACTATTGTCCAGAGTATGCGCTTGAGGAAACGGTGGAATTCGACCTGGCGGAATACACCCGCGACCGACTTGTCTGGAGTCCAGAGAGGCTTGCCAGACCTCCTGCTGGCAAGAATGACAAATACGTATTTTCCGTCGAGACTCCAAGAGGAGCAAGCAATATTCCGAGAGTAGGAGCGAAACCGGAAAAGTAAATGGCGGTAGGAGAAATGTCTAACAATCCGAATACCCCGTCTCAATCGTCTTCTCAACCTCAGAAAGCCCCAGTTTCTAGTCTAGGACCCACGCCACCCAAGCCTCCAACGGCGTCTCTACAGCCTCCTATTGCAGCTAAGCCAGCAACCACCGCTCAACCCGCCGCCCCGTTGAAACCCAGTTTTGAGGGGGAAGGATGGAAACCATTGCCGAAGAAGCTAAAGATATTCGGCAATCTTCTCTCCGAAGTGGTCAACAAGGGAATCTGCATGTACTGCGGTGCCTGCATAGCCTCCTGCCCCATCGACATACTATTCCACAGCGACAAGGAGGAACCCATAATGCGAGGGACCTGTGCAGTCTGCCAGGTCTGTTACTATAGTTGCCCGAGGATCGAGCTTCCACTTGCAGATGTGGAGCGTCGGGTTTTCGGCCGTGAGCGCACGCCAGAAGAGGCCATCCTGGGAATCAACATAGGGAGATACTCTGCCAAGGCGAAAGATCCGGAACTCCTCAGGGCAGCTCAGGACGGCGGTGCCGGGACTGCTCTCTTATTGTATGCTTTGGACCAGAAGATAATTGATTATGCTGTCGTTTCAGGGTACAGCTTCAAAGACCCATACCGACCAGAGCCCCAGATTGCCAGTACAAGAGAAGACCTGATCAAGACCGCGGGGTCGAGATACACCCCAGGCGGCCAAGTTGGTGGTCTAGGAGAGATTGCCATTCCCAATCGTGGCAGTACAAATTCGCAGGAAGAAAGATTGGCTGTTGTGGGATTGCCGTGCGAGTTACAGGGCATGTGGAGAATGACTACACACTGGATCGCAACGCCCAAACTGGCAAAGAACGTCGTCTTTACCATGGGGTTATTCTGCTCGAAGGTCTTTGATTATCAAAAGATGATGGTCGACTATGTGCAAGGGAAACGTGGAATCGATCTCAGAACTATCACCAAGGTCAACGTCAAGAAGGCCAGGTTACTAGTCTACGTAGGCGAGAAACTGGTTATAGACGAGCCAGTCGAAGCAGTCGCGTTCTCCGCAAGAGAAGAGTGCAATGTTTGCATAGACTACTCAGCCGAGCTTGCAGACATAGCCATAGGAGCCATCGGATCAGCGACCGGCTGGACAACCATCTTGACTAGGACTCCACGAGGAGAAGAGATAGTTAACGCAGCCGCAAAGGCAGGCTACCTAGAATTGAAGTCGATCTCGGAGAAAGGGTTGAAATTCGTCGAGAAGCTATGCATGATGAAAAGACGACGTGACCCATCAGTGTACATGCGAACAGAGACCTCCGTACCAAAGCCCGAACCCAGCTTAGTAGCACTAGAGATACCGGTCAAATGACTTGAGACGCATTGGCCCGCCTCTTATAGGGTCAATTGTCTAATGGGACGGTAAGGGTTTTCGGAACGTTCGAGGGTCCGACTTGCATACGACCCTGAATCAACTCCGAGAACGGATTCTCATTCTGCTGCAGGTGCCTCCGACCAAAGGCCCGCGGTGGTGCAAGCATTGACAATAGGTTCCTCATGACTCCCGAACTATGTTCCTCCGCCGTCAAGGTTTCCTGCTCTAGGAACCCAGTCTTCCCTTCTTGCTCTTCCACCAAGTCCTTTTGTCCGAATCGATGGGACGGACTGCTGAGGAAATGTTCCGACATCAGTAGGTTTGAAGTTTCCAATCCGCAGCACGGGCACGCAGAATAAGCGGGGACGTTAGCAGCCTGATCAAGGATTCTGGGTGTGACTTTAACATCGATTGTTTCTTGCGAGGCGGTAGAATGCGATATGATCGTTGAGCTGGGGCTGGGAAGCATTCCTTGAACTGGAGTCTTTCGAGATTCTCTAAACAATGAGATTTGTGAATCGACAGAAGGCTTCCTGTCCAATCTTCTCGTTCTCTCCAAATCTGCTCTGCGCCTGAGCTTGGCAGAACTTTTCCTTCCCGCACTAGATCGAGAGCGGCTCTTTCGACTCCTTTTCGACGTGACCAGACCCACCGCAGTTCCCCCTACGAGGCCCATCATGAACAAGATTGTTAGATCCATATCGGTCACTTTTCATTTAAGCGAACGGGAGGTCAGTGAAGGTTTCGCAGACACAAGTATCGCAAAGGGTCTCACCGTTGCGGTTAGTCTTCGCCCTGTCGACGGTCGGGATCTCATTCCCGCACCCAGCGCAGAGGATTATGAGGAGACTCAACTTTCCAGATTCGCCTAAGAAGCATTGCGGTCTCAGAGTCGTAATCGGAGGTTGTAACCAATCCCGATTTTCCGTGGTAACAATCCGCTTAAATAGTCGAAAATTTGGCCCGTTGAAAAAATCCGGGTTTACTTTTTCCCGAATCTCCTGACTATGTAT